>Ga0207101_1098_pt1 | contig 16703 bp, 17 predicted proteins | sample Alteio_BWMinHeat_83_FD_153581 | JGI IMG/M metagenome (GOLD analysis project Ga0207101, IMG submission 153581) | Enriched cells from forest soil in Barre Woods Harvard Forest LTER site, Petersham, Massachusetts, United States -... | ecosystem: Environmental > Terrestrial > Soil > Temperate forest >...
ATGTTATCATCACAAGATACTGCAAGAAAAGCTATCGCATTACACAAGAAACTAAAAGGCAAGATTTTATTTGGAAATAAAACCCATCGATTAAAACTAAAAGAATTGCAGTTGATTTACACACCAGGAGTTGCTGCAGTAAGTGAAGCCATTTTTCACCATCCCGACCAGAAATATACCCTAACATCTAAGCGAAACAACGTTGCCATAGTAACTGACGGAACAAGAATTCTTGGATTGGGCAACATCGGTCCTTATGCCGCTCTTCCAGTAATGGAGGGAAAATCAGTCTTGTACAGACAGTTTGGCGGGATTACTGCATTTCCGTTGTGTCTTAATACTACTGATAAGGACCAAATCATTAAAACAATACTAGCAGTGGAACCTGCTTTTGGCGCAATAAACCTTGAGGACATAGAATCCCCCAAAGTCATGGAGATTTCAGAAGAACTTGAGAAAAAAATCCCCATCCCAATATTTCATGACGATAGACACGGAACATCAGTAGTTGCTTTGGCCGCGCTGCTAAACTCATTGAAACTAGTCAAAAAACAAATCTCGTCAATCAAAGTGGTAGTTGCAGGAGCGGGTTCTGCAGGCTATGGTATTACAAACCTACTCAGATTTGCAGGATGTAAAAACATCATCGTGGTGGATTCAGCAGGTGCAATCTACAAGGGTAGAACAAAAAACATGAACAAATACAAAAAAATTATTTCAAGTTTAACTAATTTCAAAAAAGAGAAGGGAGCACTTTTAGAGATCATAAAAAATGCCGATGTGTTCATAGGCGTGTCAGGAGTAAAAAACATGCTAACATCAGGCATGATCAAAGGTATGAATGAAGAGCCCATAATTTTTGCCCTTACAAATCCAGAACCTGAGGTTGATCCTTTGGTTGCAAAAAAAGCTGGTGCAAAAATTATTGCAACCGGAAGCTACAGGTTTCATAATAGGGTAAACAATGCCCTTGTTTTTCCTTACTTGATGAGATCTATCTTAGATCAGAGAATTCGTAAAATTAGTCTTGATATGCTTTTGGCTACATCTTATGCAATCGCAAACACCATAACCAAAAAGGAGTTACATTACAATCATATCATTCCAGATGTTGGAGATAAAAGACTACAAAACAACATAACTTCAGCACTAAAAAAATTCTATAAAAAATAACTAGTAAAAATAAGTCATTCTACGTGGTGATGGTGAACTAATTGGTCATAGAATCTGATGGATTTTATGTTAACAAACTCTAGCATGCCGTACCTTGACAATTCCCTCCCAAACCCGCTGTGCTTTACACCACCAAAAGGAATCCGTGGATCTGAAATTACCACGTTGTTGACAGTTACTATGCCAGATTCTACCATTCTTGACAGTTTTTCCGCTTTTACAAGATCTTGTGTCCATATGCTTGCTCCAAGACCAAATTGAGAATCATTTGCAATTTTTATTGCCTCCATCTCACTGTTTACGACAGTAACTGGTGCAACAGGACCAAATGTTTCTTCTTGCGCCATGCGCATTTTTGGAGAAATCTTGGTAAGAATAGTAGGACTGTAGAAATAACCCTTATTTTGAATTCGTTTTCCACCTGTTAATACTTCTGCGCCGTTTTTGACAGCGTCTGCTACCAGTTCTTCAATTTTATTTAGGCCATCAATGTTCACCAGTGGGCCAATGTCAGTATCTTCTAGGGTAGGATCACCTACACGAAGTTTTTCCGTATTTTGAACAAATTTTTCGATAAACTCTTTTGCAATATTTTTTGTTACCAAGAATCGTTTTGATGCAATACAGCTTTGGCCACAATTAATAAAGCGTCCTTTGACAGCTCCACTTGCCGCCTTTTCTAAATCAGCATCGTCACAAACTATGAAAGGATCACTTCCTCCTAGCTCAAGAACACATTTTTTCAGCTGCGATGTTGCTCTCTGAGCCACTTTTGCTCCTACTGAAGTGCTTCCAGTAAATGTTACTGCGTTGATATCAGAATCAATCATTGGTTCTACAATGCTGGAATCTCCAACCAGAGTCTGAAACACACCATCTGGAAATCCCGCTTTTCTAAAAGTATGTTCGATTTCAATACCACATTGCATTGTTGCGCTAGCAGGTTTGAGAACTATAGTATTTCCTGCCATCAAAGACGGTGCCGCAAATCGTAGTGCTTGCCAATAAGGAAAGTTCCACGGCATTATACTTCCTATTACTCCAATTGGTTCAAATGATAAAAAGCTCTTCCTGGCATCGGTGTTGACAATTTCAGGGTGCAAGAAAATATCTCCATTGTCACCATAAAATTCCATTGCCCATGCGCATTTTTCCACTTCAGAAAGCGCTTCCTTGATTGGCTTTCCCATCTCTTTGGTTGCTACGCGAGCAAGATCAGTTTTGTTTTTTCTTAGTTCATCGGCAAGAGTATGCACAAATGCAGTTCTTTTTTTAATATCTTTTTTCCATTCACCAAACGCAGATCTTGATTTTTTTACAGATTCACTAATTTTTTCCTTGCTTATTATTTCATATTCTGCAATAACTTCCTCAGTCGCAGGATTGGTTGTTTTTACTGTCATGACAAAACCAAGTCCATTATCGTATTAGAATGTTACATTGATTTTTAATCTAATACAAATTTGAACTAATTCAATACTTTAAATATTTTCCAACAGTATTGCTATCAATGCAAAAGTTATCAACGCGTGACGATAAAAATCTGAGTTTTGAAACCGTGCTTGTATTCCAAGGCGGTGGCTCTCTTGGAGCATATGAGGCCGGAGTTTACAAAACATTCGATAAACATGGAATAAAGTTTGATATAGTAGCTGGCACTTCCATGGGCGGCATTAATGCTGCAATAATAGCTGGATCTAAGAATGACGAACCTGTAAAAAGTCTTGAAGATTTTTGGCTGAATCTGACAGAGACTGCCACATCATTCCTACCACAAGACAAACGAGCACAATTATCATCGATGTATGTTTCCATATGGGGAACACCCAACGCATTCCAACCCATATGGTTTATGCCAAATCTGTTCAATTTTCTGTACTACAATAGACCCTACTTTTACGATGTTGAGCCATTAAAAAAAACAATAGGAGATTATGTTGATTTTGACAAATTAAAAAATCCTGACGGACCAAGACTCATCATTACATCTACGGACATACAAAACGGAAAGCCTTCTATATTTGACAGCAAATATGACAAAATTAATGCGACACATATCGTTGCAGGTTGCGGTTATCCTTTCTATGGAATAGCGTGGACCGAATTAAGTGGTAAATATCTATGGGATGGATCCTTGTTGAGCAACACACCATTGGCTGAAGTGATAAATGCATCGCCCGTATGCGATAAAAAGGTGTACGTAGTTGATCTGTTTCCACATGCACAGGAAAGCCTACCAAAAAACATGATGGAATCGTGGCACAGAGCAAGAGATATCATGGATTCAGACAAGACAGAGCATTCAGTTAGAATGTCAAGAATCATTTCAAGATATCTTTCTTTGATAAAAAATATGCATGACTTTATAGAATCTTCTAATCTTGATGAAAAAGCAAAGAAGGAATTTGAAAAAATAGAATCAGAATATAATAAATTGGCATGTCAACGCGGTGCAATAATAAGAGAGATAATCCGTGTAAAACGACAAGAAGGAGACTCGCACTTTCTCTTTGAGAATGCAGATTTTTCGCTTGCCACTATAAAACAATTAATCGGCGATGGAGAGAGAGATGCAGAAAAAGTACTTGCTACTAAATCATAAAACTAAAGTTGGTTTATTGTAAACCAATTATTTTCATTATCTTATTTGCCAATTTGTCAATGTCCACAGTAGGTTCTGCTGAAACCAATAAGACGTTTGAATTTATTGGAAAACTCATCACCACTGTCTTTGCTCTACGTGAGGCAGCGTATTTGACTGGGCCAAGACTGTAATCAAAGTCTTTTCTCATTGAGACCCGTAGAGCAAGCTCCATGTACATTTTTTGTCGCTCTGCTTCATCTTCAATAGGTGTAGTTCCTTCCTTAAAACCGCCTGCAACAAGTCTACCCATGGAGTTGATAAAGCCTGCAAATCTGATTTCCTCTTCTTGTAAAAGTCTGCTACATTTTTGATCGAATATCAAATATTCCTCTGGTTTTTCTTTTTGTGTGCTCAATGCCACTGACACTCTATTATAACATAAAAAGTATTCCCCAAATAATCCGTTGTTAGACTAAAATAACACGTTCTGAATTTACAAATATGATAACTGTAGATTGTAGAGAGATAGAGCCAATAAAATCATCACTTGCAGTTTATGTTTCTGATCAGATAGGTGCCATTCCTGCACTCAAATTCCATGAATTTGTATTAGCACCAATTATTGACGAAGAAAAAATCGACGAAAATGAGGTTATCAAATTAATAAAAAATTTCTTGGATTCTATTGGTGAGGAAAAAAACTTTGCAGTCATACAAAACAATAAAATAATTTCCATAGTGTCAATAAATGGAAAAGTTCTTAGATCTCTAGATCCTATATCCACAGACCAGTTCTTCTCATGTATGCATTGTGGTTTCATAACAAATTATGAATCAGTTCATAAAAACCATGAAAAAATCCACTATATAGTCTAGCCAACATTATCAATTTTAGGAAATTCTCCTATAATGGAATAATGAAGATCATAGCCGTAATTTCTACATAAATTTATTTCATAAATATAATCATAATGAAAAACTAATCGTATTCAAAATAGAATAACACTAATTACCAGATGTTTGGCTTGTATTAATTATGAAAAATGAGAAACAGATTATTGCAGGCGGGATCGCGGCGGCCATCATTGTAATGGCAGTTGCAGTGTTCCCATTTTGGAATTTAATTCCAAACAAGGTTACAGAGATAGTGAAAGTTGTAGCAGTAGATCAATCAGGCTGTACTGCTGAAACACATGATGGGTTTGATGTAAAAATTGGCCCCTGTAATGCAAAACCTGGTGATAGTATTTCCGCATCGTTTGATGGAAAAATAAGAGACAGGGAAAAACCCTTTACGCCATAGACTTGAAAAATTTTCTAGAGTAGTTTTAGATCCTTGGTAACTTTATCAATTGCTTCTTCAGGCGCAGGTCCAAGAGAGATACACGTTACCGTCCCTGGAGCAATTTGAGTATGACCCGCATCTGTTACTTCGGACCAAGGAAGATCAAGAGCTATCGCATGCCTTTTTATTTTCTCCAATTCATCAAGACTTGTCACTTTTACTACGACCTTTTCCTGACCAGAACGTTCCCATTCTTTGTACCATTCCGGATATGATTTTCTGACATGTTCAGCACCTAAAACGCATGCATGCCCCACCTGTGCAGCAATTTTTCCAGTGCCCATGTTAAGATCCTTTCTTACTACTATCACTTGTTTAACCAAAGCCATGCCAATTTTTTAAACAAACAGAGTATGTTAAACTTTTGAATTGAATTAAATAATTGTGTAAATTTAAAAAACTGTGGATTACGACGTCATAGTTGCAGGTGGCAGTGTCTCAGGTCTTCTTTGTGCAAGAGAAATAGCAAGCCATGGCCATAGTGTTTTGGTCATAGAGGAGGATTCAGAGATTGGTACCCCTGAACATTGTGGGGGCCTAGTCAGCATTATGGGGATAGATGATCTTGGAGTAGTGCCTATGAGAGCAACACTAGATAACAAGATAAGATCAGCCTCAATTTTTTCACCTGCAGGAAAGAGTTTTTCGCTAGATGCAAGAGCACAGAAAGTAATAGTATTGGACAGACGCGAATTTGACAAGCAGATTGCACATCAGGCTCAAACTAATGGAGCAGAAATTCGTGTCAGATCATCATTAAAAGAAATTTATGAAGATGGCATAAAAACTTCTGATGGTTCATTAAAATGCAAAATTGTTGTTGATGCTAGGGGTGTTTCCTCACTTATCCAAAAAGATAGAACCGGAATATTGCAATCTTCACAGTATGAAATTTATGCGGATTGGATTGAAAAAGATAGGATTGAAGTATATTTTGACCAAGAAAAATTTCCTGGGTTTTTTGCATGGGTTATCCCTACACGAAGAGATGAAGCCAAAGTAGGAGTGGCAGGAAGAGGCATCAATGCCGCAGTGGCTCTTGAAAGTTTCCTCAAAGAAAAAGGAAAACATTCTACAATAAGGAAAATTTTTGCGCCAATATGGATAAAAGGCCCAATACAGAATTTTGTATCAAAAAACATTGTTACCATTGGAGATGCGGCTGGTCAGTCAAAGCCAACTACCGCTGGAGGAATATATTCATGCGGACTTGGGGGCATATTTGCTGGAAGATCGATTTCTAAATTTTTAGAATCAGAAAAATCATCTGATCTTCTTGAATATCAAAAGAGATGGTCAGAAAAATTTGGTAAAGAATTCGAACACATGCTTCTTGCACGAAGTCTTCTTGAAAGACTTGACAACAAATCAATTAACAAGATCTTCGAATCCATAACTCCAGAAATTATAGAAGAAATTTCAAAAGAAGGATCTTTTGATTTTCACACGATCTCACTTGCCAAACTCCTTGGAGTAAAAGGTTCAGTAAAGGCAATTCAAGCAATTTTGGGAAACGAGTTTAGAAGACTAAACATGAGATGAAATACAAATGATAAGCAAGGTATAAATTCGGTTTTTTATCAGCTGTGAACATGTCATCATCTATTGTATTACCAGTATGCAGTTCATGCCACAGGCCTATCATGCCTAATGATAAATGTGTCAAATTCAACTGCCCTAGCTGTGGGACAGTATTACTTTGGAGATGTGAAAGTTGTAGAGAGGCTGCCAGACCGTATAAATGCAAGTCCTGCAATTTTAATGGACCATAAAAAAATGGCGCGTCTTTTACTTCGAGCAAAAATTCTTCCGACAGGGACAGAGATAGATCTTGATGCGATTGCAAAAAAGATCGCTTCTTCATTAAAAGATGGAATCCAGCTTTCAAAATACACAAAAGATCCCTTAGCTTTTGGTCTCTACTTTATTACCGCAGAATTTTCCCTCGACGATAGGGACGGACAGATGGACTCGCTTGAAAACACCATCAAGGCAATAGAAGGAGTAGGAGAGTTTGAAGTCTTGGGTGCAAGTCGAGCATCTGTTGATGTCAAGTAGGTGTTTTTTTGGTACGTAAAGACGAACCGCTCCAAATGCGCGTCGGGGAAGCAAAACAAAGAGATGTGGGAAAAAGACGGGCACGTATTGAACCAGAAGCCATGGAATATTTACGAGTAGAACCTGGCGACATGGTAGAGATTATTGGTAAAAGATCAAGTTGCGCAATAGTGTGGCCAACAGATGATGACACCAAAGCTCCAGATATGATTAGAATCGACGGTCAAACAAGAAAGAATGTAGGGGTCGGAATTAACGACATTGTTAGCGTAAGAAAAATTGTAGCAAAGCCTGCAAAAAGTGTGGTGCTTATGCCAGTAAATGGCAACGTTACAGTTGACAAGGAATTTACTGATTTTGTAAAAAACAGACTCAAAGGGTTGCCGCTTTCTGAAGGTGATGAAATCTCCGTAATGATTCTTGGCAACTCTATGGACTTTAAGATTCACAAAATTTCTCCCAAAATTGTTGTCAAGATAGAACGTACTACTACTCTTACTATCTTAACGGAAACCGCAATTGACAAGAAATTGCGAGTGACCTATGAAGAAATAGGGGGATTAAAAACGCAGACAAAAAGGATGAGAGAAATTGTCGAGCTTCCCTTGCGACACCCCGAAGTATTCCAAACATTTGGGATAGAGCCTCATAGTGGAATTTTGTTATATGGCCCACCTGGATGTGGAAAGACCCTGATTGCCAAAGTTCTCGCTAGTGAGTCAGAGGCAAACTTTTTCTCCATAAATGGTCCAGAAATAATGAACAAATATTATGGAGAAACAGAAGCACGGCTACGTGACATTTTCAAAGAAGCAAAAGAAAATTCTCCGAGTGTAATTTTTATTGATGAGATTGATGCGATTGCCCCAAAAAGAGAAGAAGCATATGGCGATGTAGAAAAAAGAGTAGTTGCCCAGCTTTTAGCTTTGATGGATGGACTTACAGATAGAGGAAATGTAATTGTTCTGGGTGCAACAAATAGACCCGAGAGTGTAGATCCAGCGCTAAGAAGACCAGGAAGATTTGATAGAGAAATTGAAATTTCTGTGCCAAATGCAGATGGAAGGTTAGAGATCCTTAGCATTCACACAAGAGGAATGCCACTTGATACCGATGTAGATTTGAAAATACTTTCAGCGGAACTTCACGGCTATACTGGAGCGGACATCAAATCGCTTTGCAGAGAAGCAGCAATGAAAGCACTCAGAAATTATTTACCAGAAATAGATATGGAAACAGAAAAAATTTCCACCGAAGTTTTACAATCTATGAAGATTACCTTGCAAGACTTTTACGATGCAATGCATGAAATTGTGCCTACTGCCATGAGAGAATTCTATGTAGAAAGTCCAAAGATTTGGTGGAAAGATGTGGGCGGATTAGATGATGCAAAAAGAACACTACATGACAACTTGATAATGTCAATAAAAGAACCCGTAAAATTTCAAAAGATGGGGATCAAACCACCAAAAGGTGCATTACTTTATGGACCACCTGGATGTGGAAAAACGCTTCTAGCAAGATCACTTGCAACAGAGAGTGGGGCTAACATGATTCTCGTAAGAGGTCCGGAAATTTTATCAAAGTGGGTAGGAGAATCTGAAAAGGCAATTAGAGAGATATTCAGAAAGGCGAAAACATCTTCTCCTTGTATTGTAATTTTTGATGAGCTTGATTCTTTTGCAAGGGCTAAATCTATGGAAGATGGAGGAGTAGGCGAGAGACTTTTGAGTCAGCTTTTAACGGAGATGGAAGACGGCGGGGCATCCAGGGTAATTGTGCTTGGAATTTCAAATAGACCTGATTTGATAGACACATCACTCCTAAGACCTGGAAGGCTAGACTTGATCTTGTTCATACCACCACCAGATGAAAAGGGAAGATTGGAAATAATCAGAATCCTAACACGTACGATGCCTCTCTTTGGAGATGTAGATTTGAAAGAAATTGCAGTTGCCACAAAGAATTACAGTGGTGCAGACCTTGTCGCCGCATGCAGGGAAGCTGCAGTACACGCGATGCAAAATGATGCCATCAAAATAGGCAGTGTTGATTTCGCAGCAGCATTAAAACTTGTCAAGCCTTCCATAACAAAAAGCGTAGATGAATGGTATGGTTCAATAAAAGAGAATATATCATACGCCATACCAAAGCCGATTGATAAAACATTTTACGGTTAGAATATGACAATACCACTCAGAAATACAGTACATGAAATGATAAAGGAATCCGGATCCTTAACAGATTCTGAACTTTCAAAGTTGCTAATAAAGGCAGGAATTTCAATTCCAGAAGATGAATTCAATAAAACCTTGCTCAACTTGGAGATTTATGGACTCATCAAGGTAAGCTGGCTTACAAAAGAACAACGCAGAATCGAAGTGGTAGAAAAAGAAACCGAGATGGACGAAATTGAGCAACAAAACAGAGAAAAATTAGAGCGCGATTATGAAGCTGGATTTCCAGGTGTTGACCAAGAACAAGAGATTCCAGAATGAATTTTGAAATAATTTTATTAAATTTTAAAAAATATCATTCTATTTAAAAACTGGAAAGTGAAAAGCTGCATCCAGTGCTATCCCAACGAATATTATTGTAAGATAAGGTGCAGTAACCTTGTAGGCCTTCCAAGCAAATTCTGAGGTCGGTGTTTTTGTAAGTTTGTAATGATAAGCAAGCATTAAACTTCCAGATACTACAGCAATTACAAGGTAAACATATCCCATCCCAAATGCGACTAGAGCTATAGAATATGGTAAAAGGATAGCAGTATTTACTAAGATGTATTTTGATGTTTTTTGCATTCCAATTAAAACAGGAAGCATTGGAATCTTAGCTTCTGCATAGTCATCTTTGATCTTCATTGCAAGACACCAAAAGTGAGATGGAGTCCAGACAAACACCAAAACCCCTACAAGAGCTCCTAGTATGTCCATCGAGCCAGTTGCGGCAGACCAACCCGCCATAGATGCAGCGCTTCCTGCAAATCCTCCGATCACAATGTTTGAGGAATTTTTTCGCTTAAGCCATGCAGTGTAAACAATTACATAAAAAAATATTCCAAGTGCGATAAAAAATGTAGAAATAGGATTTAGAGTAAACCAAGCATAAATTACCGAAATTGAGCTGACTATCAATCCGTATCCAAATACACTTTTTGCAGACATTCTTCCAGAAGGAATTGGTCTAGTGTTAGTTCGTTTCATCAAAGTATCAATGTCTTTATCATAATAGTGGTTAAGTGCGCTAGATCCAGCAGAAGAAAGCGAGCCAGCTATTATAATATGTAAAAGACTCCAATAGTTTAGTTCTGGTCCTATCAATTTACTTGCAGCATACATTGATGTTACTGCAGTAATCACCAGAAGGATGACAATCCTCGGTTTAGATATTTCCAGTACTTCTTTTAATCCCAATGCTCCTGTTAGCGGTTTTGTTGGGAATTTAATTTCTTCGAAGTTTGCCAACAGATACTCAAAAGGATTAATTATCTCACCAATTTGAAATACCACAAATGAGTGACTGGGACCTAATGATGCCAGGCATGGGTTTAACTGCAATAGGCCTTGCTGGAGTTTTTCTGTCTTATCTTGGGATCGCAAACACATTCCTTACTGGAATGCAAGCGCTTTCAGGCCTTACGATGTTTGTAGGTTTGGTATTTTTATCAGCTGGAATCTTAAGCGGTGGAGTATCAACAAGTAATCGTGCAAAAGCCACAACTTTGGTAATATTTGGAATTTCTGGTTCCGTTGGTGCTTTTGCCTTAAGCCAAAACGCTACAGTCACCTCATTACCAAGATTTGTTGGAGTTCTACTTATCATAATGATACCTACGATTGTCATTGCTTTTACCGCAATGAAGATGCCACAATATACCAAACCAATATCTGTGATATTTTTATTGGCTATGGGAGTAGGAATTGGTTCATACACTGCATTGGGATTTGTTGGTCCTGGAGCTCAATTCTCACTGCATCCAGTCACAGAACAAAATCAAACACAGGCAACTCAAGCACCAGCTTCAAACGTCCCAGTAGTTTCAGTTGAGATACTTGCTAATTCATCAATCAAAGGCAATCCGAACTATCAACCCGATACTGTTACAGCAGAAAAAGGCAACATGATTGAATGGAAAAATAATGACAATACAGTACATACAGTAACAAGTGCATCTGACGCTGGTGCAACATTTAATTCAGACATAATAAAAAAAAATGGAGGAACTTATCAGCTTGATACCTCAAAATTAAATGGAACAGAATATGATTACATGTGTACTGTACATCCCTTTATGACAGGCAAGATAATTATCACCGCACCACAAAAACCAGTGATTGCAAACGTAACAATTCCAAAAGGCGCATCATCACAAGGTACAGCGCAAAAATATTTCGATCCGGCAGAACTTTCAGTCAAAGTCGGCACCACAGTGGTTTGGACAAATGACGACATTTCTCCACATACTGTAACAAGCGGAAACTCATCAGATAATGAAACTGGTACCATATTTGACAGTGGCATTAGCAAATTCAAAGCAGGGACAACATTTTCACACAAGTTCACAGATGCTGGAACATTCAACTATTTTTGCCAAATTCATCCTTGGATGATAGGAAAAATTACAGTAGGATAAACTTGCAAAAAGGCGTAGTACTTTTACAAAATCACATAGAGATTCTTATTGATCATGCAAAAAAAAATATTCCAAATGAATCTTGTGCAATTTTGTTTGGCAAAATTGAAAATGAAAACTTTATAGTAAAAGATGTTTTTTTGACAGAAAATACAGAAAACTCTTCAGTTGAATTTTCAATATCTCCAGAAGATCTCTTAAGAGTATATGATGAAGCAGGAAAAAGAAAACTTGAACTTGGAATCTTTCATTCTCATCCAGATTCTAACGCATACCCATCTTTTACAGACAAGAAATACATGGAAATAAACCCATATCCATGGGTCATATTTTCAAACAAAAACAAAGAGTTCAAGGCATATATTTTAGAGTCTGACATAATATCAATACCTCTAAAAATCATTTAGAATTATTTGTGGATATTTTTTTTGTGTCTTTCCAAGTGTTCTTTATCGAAAAACGTAGCGTCGCATTCTTTGCATTTGAGCTGAGTTTTAAAGCCCCACAATCACAATTCCATACAAGCAAGTTGCGTAAAAGGATACCGTAAATCATTTAGAGAGACTAAAAGTGGCTACAATACCATCAGGCATGTTTTTTAGAAATTTCTTATCAGCAATCTTGATTTTCCCTATAACATTAACAGAGGAATAGGTTCTTACCTCTCCTTTTTTGCTCATAGGAGTAGGTCCAAAGAAAAGGCATATTGCTTTTCCATCTGGCCAATAAGCAACGTCCATTAGATCGACCAAAGGTTTTGCATTTTCTACACCTACAGTGACGGGAGTTTCATTGGTATAAAGCTCTTCACCCCAAGAGTTTATTGTTACATCAAGGGGCAGGCATTTAAGAAAAGAAGAAACTGTCTTAGGTGCCAGTTGGTCATCTAATTCTAAATCTACAGTATTTATTTTTGTAATGCTCAGTGTAACCCTATGGATCATAGTCGATCTTGTGATTTAGATTAAATATCCCTTCCCTGAATTATCAAAATATGGATATTCATGTATACGATACGTATGTAGAGGCCAAGGATGGTCACACTATGCACTTTGATGTTATTACCGATGTCAAAGACCACAAAAAGGCTATCGAGTATGCAAAACAATGGCTAAAATCAGTTGGACAGGCAGATGCAAACGTTACAACCGAAGAATGCCAATTTTGCCATACTCAAGGGGCTCCAGAACCAATAGCAGAACAAATCCGCAAAAATGGATATTTCATCCAAAAGATGGAAGGCTGTCCATAAACTATTTTTTACTTTTTTAACTTTATCAGGTAAAGTCTTTTTAGAACTGCCACCACAAATGAGAGTATGACCAAAACTAAAAAGTCCGTTTACAATAAACTAACAGTGGAGGGTGAAATACAAACTCAATGGATTTGCGGGTGTTTTGAGACAGTAGATGGCTTTTTCAAATTCTGTTCTGAACACAATGACGCAATGAAAAAAACCATCGAAGCTCAAATAGATGAGCTTGATATGACTAGAGTGATTAAAGACAAAAATTCAAACTAGACTTACAGCACAAAAATAGCGACAAATGCAGACACAAAGACAATGGCTACAGTGTTTAATAGTTTAATGACCGTATTTAATGCAGGTCCTGCAGTGTCTTTGTAAGGATCTCCGATTATATCCCCAACTATTGCTATCTTGTGTTCCTCCGTACCTTTCATGCCTTTAATTTCCATGTACTTTTTGGCATTGTCCCACGCACCACCAGTATTTGCCAGGTGGAAAGCCAAGAAAATTCCTGTTATTACGGCACCCATTAAAAGTCCAACTACTGCAGATGGACCCAAAACTATACCAAGTATTATCGGTGCTGCAATTGTTATGGTTGCAGATTTCCAAAGCTCACGTAATGAAGCTACTGTTGCAACATCAACACATTTTGCATAGTCTGGTTTTGTTTTACCTGTTAGAATTTCAGGAGTTTCTTTGAATTGTCGTCTTACTTCTTCTACCATCTTAGAAGCTGCTCTTGCGACTGCAGAAATAAGTTGACTAGTAATAAAGAACGGCAATAGACCTCCTACAAGCAATCCAATAACTACTGCTGGATTTGAAAGACTATAATCAAAAACGTGATGAAATACTTTTCCTGCCTCATATTGAAATGCTTGAATCATAGCTAGCGCAGCAAGACCTGCACTTGCAATTGCAAAACCTTTAGTCACTGCCTTTGTAGTATTTCCTACTGCATCAATTTCATCTGTAACTTTACGATTTTCTTCTCCCATACCTGTCATTTCAACAATTCCACCTGCGTTATCACTGATAGGACCAAATGCATCTATACTCAATACGATCCCTGCAAGGCTTAACATTGCCATAGCAGTAAGTGAAGTGCCAAAGATTCCGTAAAGTGTAGCTTGAGAAGGATCTGGCGCTGCAGATGATGCCAATACATATGATGTAGCTAGAGCAACAGTAATGGCAATCATAAAGGGACCTGTTGAACGCATTCCTTGAATGATTCCCATCAATGTGAGTGATGCATATCCCCATTTTGCAGAAGCTGCAATTTCTTGGACTGGTTTGAATCTGTAGCTTGTAAAGTAATCCGTTATTCGCTGTATTACTGGTACAAGAATAACTCCTATGACAGTACTACCAAACAGTGCATATGCAATTTGTGTATGACCTAGGAACACATATGTGAAAACAAAATTAAGTGCAATTGCTATTGCTGCAGAAACATAAAACGCACGGGCAAGTGGCTTGTTTACATCAGTCATTTTTCTTGGCCCTATTGTTGCAATACCAATGATAGACGCAAATAATCCTGAGGCGCCAATTAACATTGGATAAAACAAGTTCTGAGGAGTCCCAATCAGTGCAGCAATAAGTAATGATGCGAGCATAGTTACAATATACGATTCATAAATATCAGAACCCATCCCAGCTGCGTCTCCTACATTATCTCCTACGTTATCAGCAATTGTTGCTGGGTTTCGTGGGTCGTCTTCTGGGATATTTGCTTCTACTTTTCCTACCAGATCTGCACCCATATCTGCAGCTTTTGTGAAAATTCCACCACCTACCCTGATAAACAAGGCAATCAAACTAGCGCCTATACCAACTCCTGCAATTGTGATAGGATTCGGAAATGCAAAATAGAGTAAGCTCATGCCCAAAAGAGCCATAGCTGGTACAGCAAGACCTACTGTTGCTCCTCCCCTAAAAGCAAGAGCAAAGGTATGCCCAAGTCCTTTTCCCGATGCGTTTGCAGCTCGAACTGCAGCCTTTACTGTAATTTTAAGTGAGATCAATCCTGCAATAGCAGAAAGTCCAGCACCAACTGCAAAAGCAATGCCGTTTGTAGACCCAATTGCAGCACCAATCAAGACGGCAAGACCTATTGCTATAGGAATAACAATTCTAAACTCTCTTCTCAAAAATGCCATTGCGCCTACCCCTACTGCATTTGAAATATCTAGCATCTGTTGTGTTCCAGGTTTTTGTTTAGATACCCACATTGCAAGTACTGCGGCAATAATAAAAGCAATAATTGACGCACCAACAGGAATCATCAGTTCTTTGAGCGTCATTTACTGAATTTTTGCCTATTTGCGGTAAATATAAACCATTTTAGAACACAGAATATCTATTTTCTTTTCTTGTAGGGTGCAAACGTTTTGCCTGCAAGTCCTTGTCTTACTAGTTTGTTGAATCTCTTACCATGACTAAGATATGGAAATCGCATATGGATCAATTCGTGCACAATAGTATTTTCTAGAGTTTTTTCATCAGGCATTTTTCTGACGTTGACAAAAATGAGATTGTGTTGCATATAGGAAACTCCATAATACTTGTAAGCAGATGTTCGTCTCCCCTCAGTCATTTCTTTTGGCATCCCAAGAACTTCCTTAGTGGTAAGAAGAACCTTTGGTTCTCGTATTCCAAATCTGTTTGCATAAATTCCAGTCTTTTCTAGAATCTTAAATTGTAGATCTGAATCAATCTTCACAGTCATTTAACTTTCTAAAGAATGTTTAATTCCAGTTGTCAATTGTTATGTTTGAACTAGTTTATTTTTTCAATTTTACCACAAAAATAGTACAGGGTCAGAACTTGTGTAGCCTAATCATAATTCATACAGCCACCGTGTCATCATTCCCCTCTGACTGTTCTAAGCCATTTCAATGGGACTGTTCCCTTTAGGTATTACTTGTTCGTACTAGTTCAGCAAATGAGTTTATTTACAGAGTAAAAACGTAATTCCCTCCTTTTTCTTTGCAAATTTCGCTCTGATTAGCGTATGTTGTGAGTGGAAGTTGTTTGAAATTGTTTAAGATCAATACGAAAGTTATGACACGTGCTGTTTGTGAGAAATTCTACGCGTTCCTTTTTAATCTGTATGACGTATTATACATTAAGGCAAGCGGGACGATCTCTTATCGAACCCCCAACCCGATACCATGTGAACCTGTTTGCCCCACATGTTATTGTAAAAAAATATCATCCTGAGAGGAAAGAAAAATCATTCCAATATCAAATTGCATCGTATCTATATAGTAAGGGCATTTTTTGTTTGTAAATGCATACCGCAACTAACTCATAGAATCCATTATAGTTTGAGCTTTATTTCTTATCTCTTCATTTATTGGTACAATTACTAGTCCTTCGTTTGGTTGCCCATACAAAACCACCGAATTTTCAGGAGCAAACACTACAACAGGTAAAACCAACAAATCTTCTTCTCCAGTAACAGCAATTCTTATTGGTTTTTGAGATTGGAATGCTTTTTTTATTGTGTACAAACTTTCTGTTGTAATTTCTGCAGGAGGATTAATACAGTTTAAAGTAGTTTTTACAATTCCCGATGGCAAGTCTCTTTTTATTCTCTTTTCTACACCGTCCACAATTTGTAACGATGGTACAATCCCATACTTGA
>Ga0207101_1063_pt2 | contig 16636 bp, 9 predicted proteins | sample Alteio_BWMinHeat_83_FD_153581 | JGI IMG/M metagenome (GOLD analysis project Ga0207101, IMG submission 153581) | Enriched cells from forest soil in Barre Woods Harvard Forest LTER site, Petersham, Massachusetts, United States -... | ecosystem: Environmental > Terrestrial > Soil > Temperate forest >...
AGCTTCTTGTCGAGGTCGAGTTTATCAAGGTAACCCATGAATCTACCTCCTGAAGGTCAATCGCAGTCCTACCGGCCAAAGTGAAGGAGCACGTCCTGCCGGTAAATCGGCGACGGCGTGCCTGCGTTGAATGCGGTCGCGGATGCATTAAGCTGACCGGGCGCGGATTCTACCAGAATGCCGCGCCGGGCCGCAAAGGGTTTCACATCCTCATTTCGGGATGGTCTGCGATTGGCCGACGTACGGCCGTTTGGACGTAACTCACCGTTATGTGTCCGGCCCCCCGTAGAGATCTTCCTCGGAAAGTACCGGTCGCTCTCCAAAATCCTTTTCGGCCCTCGCTGCTGCGCCAAACATCGGTCCGCGAGCCGGTACCACTGGTGCGAACGCCGCTAAGCCGATGTTTGCCGGTAGATCGTCGTAGACAGCCTCAATGCCCCCGCGTCGAAAATACGTTTCGTGCCAGAACCCGGTTCCGCCGGAGTCTTTCAAAAAGGTCTGCCACCACTGCCGATGCGGGTCCGAACGCGTCCACGCCAATAGTGAGCTTGCGTCACGCCAGTATTGGCGCATGCCAACATGCATTGGAAATAACGAGTAGAAAACGGTCTCGTGCCGAAGCAGTCCCTCGGGCTGTGCCGCGGCAGAAGAAGAGATCTTCGGCCCAAAGCCTAGCAGTGTCTTGATTCCGGCGATGCGATTAACTCGCATCCCAAGATAGATGACTACCAGATCCGGATAGCCGGACAGATTGACGGTACGCCGTTCCACTTGTGTGCGCATAGCGGAAGCTCCTCCAACTCCATGATAGCCATCACGCTGGCCGGCTAACAAGCCGCTTCGTACGTCCGATCGCACGGGGGCCTTTAGTGAAGTTCTCATTGGACGCATGGCGAAGCACGCGAAAGCCATTCCGGTCCAGAAGGGTTGCCTTGCACGGACGTGGGGGTCTCCCCCAGGGTTAGTTTCGGCACTTTTTCTCTTGACAAGTGTAGGCAAGTATGTATACTACACGGGTAGTATAGCGAAGTGTCGTATGCCCTTGCGCAAGCTCCTCACGATGACTCCGTCCCCGCTCGAGGTCCATCGCCCCAATGCTCAAGAATCCACCGGCCCACGCGCGGCGCGCGGCAAGGCCCAGTCGCGAATGACTGGCCTGAAGAATGGGAGGCTTTCGTCTCTTGCTGGGCAACTCCTGGCCGCTCCGCTCAACGCTCAGCTAGGAGCCAGTTGTGCGGCTGCACGGGTGTGCCTGGCGTCCGCTATTCGCCCAGAAGTTGGAAATAACCCGCGACGCGGATTTGCAGGCCCCAGAATTCGACCGGATGGGGAACGAAAAAACGAAGGCCTGAATTTTTGACGTTTGAAGCCTGAATGTTGCTGAAAATAAAGGGTGAAATTTGCAATGTCTCTAGATGTTGTACAAAGATAAGGACTTGCCCTACTCATGGATGTTACTGAAAACAAGTTAGATATCGCGATCAAGAAGACCTTCTGTCGATGTTACAGGCAATAAATGTACTTAACTGTTTTCCATCGATATATTTGAAACAAAGGAACTTAGCGGCATATTTCCGGCGCCTTCAGCGATAAGTTTTCCGGATTCGCGGGTTGTTCGGGCCGATCATCGGGGGAAATCGCTGCTGTGGAGATCTTTGAGGAAACATTCTTCACCCGGCGATTTAAGATGGACAAGATCCGGAGTTCGTCCTCCTGCCTCATCCATTTTCTCCCCAAGCGTGAACACGCAGGATTCGATGTTTTTCAGGTTGATTAGAGGGCAGGAGTGCCGGTGTCACCAAGTGAAAGCGAGACGATTGCATGGATGACGATAGCCCCGTTCGAGAGAATCACCTGCCAACCCTCAGCCGCAGGACTTTTCTGGAAGTGACCACCGGCTTGTTTGCAGCCTATTCCGGGACGGCTCCTGCGGAACCTTCGGCGCACGGAATCGACACGGCAGCGGGTTCCAAGATAAGGGGATTTGATTTGCCACTCTGTACGCTGCGGCTGGATTCCTCGAACGGCAATCTTTGCGGGATGGCGTGGAAAGAACCGAAGCTGGAGATTATCCAGGAGCCGCGATTGGGAGAGAACTTTCGCCTGCGATTTCCGCGCCCGGGTTACGAGCCGAATTATTTCCTGAGCAGCGAGCAGCGATTGGCGAGAATCGAGGAGCGGCCTGATTGCGTAATCTGCCACTACGATTCTCTTCGTAACGCGCGGGAAGAGATCAACGTCAAGGCGGCCTATGAAATTCGCGCGGTTGAAAGCCGGCTGGAATTCTCCCTGGAAATCGAGAACGCTTCCGGACTGCCGTTGGCCGAAGTGTTTCACGCCATCATTGGCGGTCACAATGGTCTGATCAATCGTCAGGAAACGGAGTCGCTGGTTCCTGGTTTGTTCACTAATCTTGCCCCCGATATTTTTCGCGGATTCGCCGGCAGCTACGGCGGAGGCAACCTGGGCATTCGCTATTCCGCTCAGGGTTTTCAATACACTGGATTCAATCTGTTGATGGGCTGGACGGAATTTTACAATCCCCGCGCCAATGTGGGCCTTTACTACGGCTATCACGATCCCGAACCGCGGCTGGCCGCCGTTTACTATGAGCTTCGGCCCTTCACCAAAACCGCCGTCGTGGGGGACAAGTGGCCCACTCCGGCCGACGTCCCGACCGGTGAGCCCATTGGCCTCACCATGGGCTGGCTGAATTTCCCTTACGCGAAAAACGGCAAGGCACGCTTTGGCCCCGTCGCCCTGCAGGTCCACGCCGGCGATTGGCACCAGGGAAGCGCGCTCTATCGCCAGTGGTTCGATCAGCACTTCCAGGTGCGGCGGCGCCCCACGTGGCTGCGCAAGGAAATGGCTTGGCAATCGGTGATCATTTCCAATTGCGAGGAACAGGTCCTTTACCGCTTCAAGGACTGGCCCAAGCTGGCGGCGGACGCCAAAAAGTATGACGTAACCACTTTCGAAATACTGGGCTGGAACGTGGGCGGCATTGACCGTGGCTATCCTCAATACACGCCCGACCCGCGCCTCGGCACTCACGAAGAGTTCCGCCAGGCGTTGGCCGAAATCCGACGCCTCGGGGTGCATCCGCTGCTGTTCGCGAATATCCAGGTGGCGGATACGGCCACGCCGCTCTTCCGCGAAAAGCTGCTTCGATACGCGGTAAACGGCAGGTGGGCGCCGGACTACCCGCTGATGGGTTGGGGAGAGGGCACGATCAGCGCACGCCTATCGCTGACGCGCTCGAACATGACCATCGTCAGCCCCTGGCACCCTGAATACCGGAAGCTTCTGGTGGAGCAATTCGTCGAGCGCGTCAAGGACGGGGGCGAAGGCTTTCAATTTGATAAAGCCGGAATGACGGGAGGCCTGGACTTTAATCCCGGCCTTCCTACCTCACCCGACCGCTCGCTGCCCGAAGGGATTCTACGGGCCTACGCAGACATCATTGTCAGGACGCGCGAGGTTAACCCGGAAGTTGCGGTTGCTTCCGAGATGTTTTGGGACCGCGCGTTCCCGTTCGTCGATGTCTCCTATGCGCGGATGAACCAAATCGACATGCCTTCGGCAGCGCTCAAATACACGTTTCCTGAGTGGACTTCGACAATCTGCGCGGAGAGTCCGGGCGACATCAATGTCATGAACAACGGCATGCGTTACGGATTGGTGTGGGCGGTGCAGCCGCGCCATTACAACGACTCGATGGACGAACCACTGACGCGTCCGCTTTCCCGCTACGTGCAGGAGTTGATTCGCATTCGCTCCCAGCACCAGGATGTTCTGTTCTTCGGCCGTTTTCGCGACACCCTCGGTGCGGATGTTAAAAGCGGCGCGAGCGTGCGCTACTCGGTCTTCGAAGGCTTGGATAAACCCGGCAAGGCGTGCGTGATTGTCAACTTCGGAAACGAAGAAGCAAGTGCCGAGGTGACTTGGCCGGGAGGGGAGGGAAGTCAGGTCGAGGTGCTTATGCCGTTTCAGCCGGACAGGGTTGCAACTCTCCCCGCGGTTGTGCGCCTGCCCCCCAGCACCTGCGCGGTGGTGGCGCGGCGGTGAGAGGGGATTGATCGGGCTCACGCCACGCCGTTCAGCTAGGGTACTCGGTGCGGCCCCGCAGGGGCCAACCGTCAATAGCCGCGGGTTTTAACCCGCGGATGGCAAAACCTAGTTAGACATTCAACCCCGACGGGGTTGACCGCGGAACGGTCGGCCCCTTCCGGGCCGGCATGCTGTTCGTCTTTCGTTTTCCGTAGGTTTCACCTACGGCTATTCACGGTTTCCCGCTTCGCGAGAAGGAAGGTGTCGAATCAAAAATGTGTTTAACCTAACCCCTTTGCCCCTGACCCCTCTTCTGCCCTACGGTGACGGCACAGCTGCGGAGGCTTCATTCGAGGCCGCGGTCAGATTAGCTCCACTCGAGTTTACGGCAGTCACAACGTAGTAGTACGTGGCCCCGGCTTGAACATTGGTGTCGGTATAGCTGGTTCCGCTAACGGGCGAGGAATTCAGCGCCGTCGTGCTTTCACCATTGGAGGCCGTGCCGCGGTAAACGTTATACCCCACCATGCCCGGCGCCGTGGTGCCCGTCCACGAAAGCATGACATCGTGAGATCCCGTGCCTGCGAGCGGTGCCGACTGCGGGCTGCCGCCGGCATTGTCAGTTATAGATAGCGATGCACTGCGGCTGCCGCTGGCCGAAGGCGTGAACAGAATAACAAAGGTGCACTGGCCACCCGCCGCCAGGGAGGAACTGCAGGTGGTGTTTTCCGTGAAGTCGGCGGGGTTGCTGCCCGTCAGAGTGATGCTCGTGATGCTCAGGGCCGCCGTGCCGGTGTTACTTAACGTGAGTGTTTGCGATGCGCAAGCCTCGGTCACTGGGCAACTACCGAATGTCAGGCTCGAAGGCGAGATGCTGGCGTTGGGGCTTGATCCGCCACCACTGGGAATGCCCCAAAAGGCATCCAGGGTCATCGGTTGTCCCAGCCAGTAGAAATAGTAGCCGTTAGGATCTGCCAGATTATAGGTGTTGGCTTGAAAGATGTTGTTCCAACGCGTGTAGACGGAGTTGTCGAAGCCGCTGCCTTCCACCACGATGCCGGCGGCGAATCCAGTGGTCTGGTAGATCGTGTTGCCGCTCACCATTACGTTTTGCAGAGTGTAAGGCTGGCCATTGGGCCCGTAGCCGCGATTCGACAGAATCTCGCCGATGCCGTCCATGCAATTCGAGAGCGTGTTCGAAGTGATGGAGACCGTGGTGGAATCGCTGATCAGAATGCCGGCGCCCCACCAGATGCCGGAGCCGTCGGGACTGTTGCCATCATCCCAGATATTGTTGTTGGCGATCGTGATATTCGAACTGATCGCCGAAAGGATGCCCGCCTCGATATTCCCGCTGGCCTGGTTCCCGTTGTAGGTAACGTACTGGCTGTTGCCGTCATTCCAGAAGCCGGGGCCGGAATTATTGTGGGAGTAGTTGTATTGGACGGTCAGGTTTTGGACACCGAAGAATTTCGCGCCGCCCGCTTCCCAGTAATAGGAATAGCCGGCATAGTTGTTATAAGAAATCTGGTTGCTCTGCACGAGAACGTTGACGCCGGTGCCGCCTAATCCCATGTTTCCATTGTTAAAGATATCGTTGTTATAAATATACATCCCATTGCCGCTGGATATCCCGCGGCCGTGATTGTAACGGACCTCGTTCCCCCCGACGGCCCAGTTGGTGCCCCCGCTGCCCTCGATGGCGCCGCTTTGTGCCACGCACGCGTATTTCTCAATGGTTAAATTACTAATGGTGACATTAGCGGCGGCGCCGGTAAAGGCATACGGCAACTCACTCATCTCCACGGTATTGCCGTTGGGGTTGTCACCCATATAGACCGTTCCCGTGCTGTAATCCAGATACCAACTGCCGGGTCCTACGGCGGCAAGGTTGGGAGCCCGGATTCTCAAAACGTTATTGAAAAACAGGTCTTCCGGGTACATGCAGGCAGGACTGGTGGGACGGCAGATGCCCGGGTATGATGCGGCCTGCGTGACCGCGACCTGCGCTGTCCAGTAAGCGCCGATCTGGTTAAAGGTGGTCAGCAGGGCGGCGCCGCTGAGAATCGCTCCTGTCTGGCCAATGAACGAATCATTGTTTTGCGGGACAACCGACTGCAGGCGGTAGACTCCGGCCGCGAGCGAGAAGGTGGTCCCTGCGGGATACTGATTTACTAAGGCTTGGAGGTTCTGGCCGGGACTGACGTTGATCGTTTGCCCGGCCCGGCACATCGGGCTGTGCCACAAGTCAAAACCGCCGAGACTGTTTACGATGATGACGAGCGCCATGTAGAAAAACGCCCGATGTGCAACTTTGCGTGGATTGATTCGCGAAGCCATTAGTTCTCCGAAATTTTGGGTTGCTCTTCGCCTGTTTCGCCCCCTATGACTGGGCCAGGCAGATTGCACACGTCGGCGCGGTCCTGAGATTCAGAACCTGGGCAGACACACAACCGCTCACGCACGCTCATGCGAAGAGCTGCGAAGAAGTGTTCTGCAATCTGTGAGAGCGGCTACTTTTGACGCCAGACTTATCGTGTACTGTAGATCTATCAGAGGAAAGATCCGTGCGCCTAGACCATCGCCACTGGTCTCCTTCGAACTACTGTTAACGCAACTGCGCAGCCCAATTCGACTTGCGTCAAATATCGACCGTGCGGCTGCCCTTGGTCGTCGACCGAACAATCCAATAAGCTGAAGCTATTGTTTTACCGACTTCCGGTGACGATCTGATCTCGCGCGTGAACGCGCGCACACGCCACCTGTATTGCCTTCGCAAGCAGACGCAAAGGCTCGGGAGGGTTCTTTACCCCGGTTAGGTCAGGGACGCAAGCAGGGAGTTACCCCCACTTGCGATTTATAGCTGCGATCAAGACTACTACGACTACTTTCGTTGAACAGCATGGAGGTAGAGCACGTCCCCTGCCACACCGTTTGCGGGAAACTGTAGGGTAATCACTGACTTGACGCTGTACGGCTAACGCCTGACAGTACCACGGCAGAATTTGTTACCGGGTGCGAGAAGATTTTTCAGAACGTAGTCTGCGATTTGCTGTCGATCATCGTCCTTGGGCTGACGGTGGCTGCCGTGTGCAGGAGCGGAGAAAATCAGTCTTGGGAGGCGGGTCGTCCGCAGTGTGCCGGTCAAGTGCTGAACAGGAATAGGCACTTGATTTTTCCCTTGTGCCGACGTACCCTCGTTGTGATTAGGCTCCCCCGCGGCCTGGCGACCGCGTCCCTCGCACGGGAGTGACTCCGATGACTACTCTAATAAAAGAAGCGATGGTGGGCGTTGTTGCGGGTTGGATTGTCGCCGGCTATGCCATCTGGAAATACGGCCCCGGTCTCCGAAAGCGATTCGTGCGCTGCCCGGAACGTAAAGTGCGAGCGACTGTTGTCGCCGATCAGCGTGAAGCGCAATTCGGTTGCCTGCGGGTCGTGGATGTAAAGGCTTGCTCTCTCTCCGCACAGATGGATTGCTCGAAGCAATGCCGGGTGTGCCTCTGAACGGGACAGGTGGGTTGAAAGAAAAAGGGGGAGCGGCACTCGGCCGCCCCCGATGGATTAACGTGCGGCGTTAACCTTGCGGAGTGCTGTGTGATCCAAAGACAAGTTTTTCGTTCCAGCCTTTCGGACTAATCACCTCCAGAGGAACCCTGCGCCCCGTTCGACCCAAAGACGAGTTTCTCGTTCCAGCCGCTCGGTCGAATAGATTGCAATTGTTGTGTGTTGCCTTGGGCGGTGCTGTCGATCTCGGTTTTGGAGTTTTTCCGCGCTTCGGCAACCACCTTCGCGTCTACCGTGGCCATGGGCTTGCCGTCCTTGTAGAACGTAACCTTGGGGGTTTGGGTGTTTTCTGGAACTTCCATGCGATAGGTTCCCGCCGGCAGTGTGGCTCCGTTTTTGAATTGGGTCATATTCATAAAGGTTACGGTGGTCCCGCGGTCAGACGATTTGTGCATGCCCCAGGCCCCGAATCCCAGGCAGGCCGCGGAGAGAATGCTGGCGCCCAGCCCGATTACATATCTCTTCCTTAGCAATTTCATTGAACGTCCCTCCTCATTGAAACTAGCCCACACTAAGTTCGACGTCGGGAGACGCGCGTGGGTTGTCCAGAAGCGCAACTGTGAGACTCTTACCAGTTAAGACGAAGGGATAATTGAATTTGCCGCGAATTATCGGCCGAGCTGATGGTCCCAAACTGCGTGGTTCCAACAATTAAGCCGGGCCGATTGAAATTCGGGTGATTGATGAGGTTGAAAAAATCGCTCCGCAAAACCATATTCAGTTTTTCATTGAGACGGAAGTGCCGTTCCAGCGTCGAGTCCAGACTTGCCAAGTCAGGACCGGTGACTACATTTCGGCTTTCGTTGCCGGGGATACTGTAAGCGCCTTGCGCGTCGAAGAAAATCGGAGGGGGAACAAAAGCGCTGGTGTCGAACCAGTGGTTGGGACCACGGCTGCTCCGGGGTAGATTGGGATTGGCAATCAGATTGGGGCGATCGGTTCCATTTGACTGCGTGCCACTCATGGCGGTTGCCAATACGGCGGTGAGGGGCTGCCCGGACTGCAGGGTGAGAATGCTGGACACTTGCCATCCGCCGATGACCCGACTGGAAACGCCGGACTTCAACCATCGACGGCCGGAACCGAACGGCAACTGCCAAAGCTCGGAAAAGGTAAAGCGCTGCCGCATGTCGAAATCGGAAAGACCATACTCGGCGCGCATATTGTAGTTATCCTGCGGCTGGTCGGTGCCATCCAGTCCCGATGCGCTGTCGAGCGATTTGGCGTAGGTATAACCGGCAACAAGGGAAAGTCCCCCGGAAAAACGGCGCTCCCATCGGGCCACCAAGCCGTTATAATTTGAGTTAACATCCGTGGCGCGAATGAACTGATTCGATCCGGGTTGCGGGTGGTAACCAAGACGCTGCCCTGGCGAGTTCGGGACGCCTTGGTTCTGCAACGAGCGGCGCGGCAGGTGATGCGCCGCGGAACCTGTGTAACTCAACGAGAGAACCGTGTTGGGCGTGAGAGCATGCTCGTAGGTCAGGCTCCACTCGTAGGCGTAACCATTGCGAATGTCAGGCGGCGAGGAAATCGCGGTGGGTTCCTGGTTGCCAAGGGTGTATCCGAGCTGGTACGTCAGGATGGGAGGCGCATATGCCTGTCCGCAGGCGCCCGGACCGTAGAAGCGGCACAAGTCGAGCCCCAGAAGGAACTCGGTTAGTGGCGCGCTCAGTCGCGTCTCTGCCGTGTAATCAAGCTCCATCAAGGAATTGAAAACACCCAGGCCCCCGCGCAGCGCGTTCTTTCCACTGCCGGTCAGGTCGTAGGCAAAGCCTAGCCGTGGTGCCCAGTTGCTGCGATTGGGCCTGATCAGCGAATTCGGCAATCCGGCTTGTCCGGAGGTTGTGAACTGCAAGCCGTAAAGCGAACTTAATTGCTGGATTAATGGGCTTGCCGTTAATGCGGCGGCCTGTCCGCGATCGTTGAGCACAATAAAGCGCTTGGCATCGGTGGGGTCGAGAATTGAGGCCCTTCCGTCAACGTTGACTGCCGGCGTGTAGAACTCCTCACGCAAACCGTAGGTGAGGCTAAGGCGAGGCGTGACATGAAATTCATCCGTGAAGTAGGTGCCGAAATAATCCAGGCGATCATTACCGCCGGAGTTCCCCGCCTGCGCGTACGACAGGAATGGCCTGCCCAGAAGAAAGTCTGAAAAGGCTGTGCCGCTGATCGAACTGGCGCCATCGTCAAATTGATAAATCCCCTGGCCAAAATCTTCGACCAGGTAAAAGAGGCGTAGTCGGCGCAGGTCTCCGCCGAACTGGAACGTGTGCCGCCCTTTCACCCACACCAGGCTGTCGGTGAATTGGAAGGTATGGTTCTTGCGATCCTCCGGCTGGAAGATGTCGCTATCGCCCAGGTCCGCGTAGCCGGGGATGTCGATCGCGGGAATACCGTCGTTGGTCGAGCCGGGCGCCCGGGCGATGCCGAGCGTCTGGAGGAAGCCGCTATGGATGTTCTGGCCCTGCTTGGTTCCATCGAAGTACGAGTAGCCGAAGCGAAGGTCATTGAGGAGAGTCGGTCGAAAAACTGATGTAAGCCCCAGGGCGAGATTGACCCCGGAGTCGTGCACGTCGTCGCCAAATCCTGGCGGGGCGGGGGGATTGTTGGCAAAACTGTCCGGCACGAAAGGCGCAGTTTGAGTATCGCCGGAGACGAGAAGCCGAACGAAAAGTCCCTGCTTCGGGTTGATTTGGTGATCAAGCCGCGCGGTGAATTGGTCGGCTGTCAAACTGTGCATTCCGGTGTTGATACTGTTGTCAGCGCCGGTCGCGGCAAGGGGTTGATTGGGCAAGGGCACCCGGGCCATCACTGCGAGCGACATGGCGTCCGTATTTGCGGCAGGAATCTGATTGCCGGAAAAGGCCTGGCCGGTTGCAGGGTTGATGATGGCCGGGAAGGGCTGGCCGGTGGCAGGATTCGTTCCGCTCAAGTTCCCTTGACGTTCGGCCGCGGTCGGCAACAATGTGGTGTTGGTAAGACTTTGGCGAATCCGGAAGCCTTCGTATTGGGTAAAAAAGAACGTCCGATCGCGGCGGATGGGGCCGCCGAAGCCCGTCCCGTATTGATTCTGTCGAAAAGGTGGAATGGGGAGACCGGGGTCGTCAAAGAAATTCTTGGCGTCGAGGGCGCTGTTGCGCAGGAACTCGTACGCCGTGCCTGAAAATCGATTGGAACCCGACCGCGTAACAATGTTGACCTGCGCTCCTGAAACGAGTCCCTGGTCCGCCGAGTAGGAGTTTTCGACCACGCGGAACTCCCGGATCGCGTCAATCGAGGGGCTCACCGTCAAGCTGTAAGCGAAGGGCTCGATTAGCGTTATTCCATCCAAAGAAAAGTTGTTACGCTCGGAGCGCTGACCGTCCACGGAAAATCCGAGTCCGAGTCCCGGAGTATTAAACTGCTGCGTGGCGCTATTGGGGTAAGGGGGCACGGCTCCGGCCGCCAGCAGCGCCAATTGCGAAAACTGGCGGCCATTCAGCGGCAGGGAAGTGACGCGCTGGTTGGAAAGCTCGTCGCCGATCGCCGGTGACGCTGCCTGCACCAGCGGCGGGCGATCCTCCACCCGCGTTACCGACTGGCCGCGCGCGAGTTGCAGCTTCAGGTCCACCCGTTCGGACGCGCCGACTAGCAGCGAAAGCCCATCGACAGTGCGTCTGGCAAAACCGGGCGCCGCCGTGGTCAATTCGTAAACGCCGACCGGAAGCAGGGGAAATATGTAGTAGCCGTGCTGATCGGTTTGGGTGTGACGCACTTGGCCGGAGGCCTCGTTTTTCACCGAGACCTGGGCCGCGGGAATGACGGCGCCGCTGGGGTCCGTAATTAATCCTTCGAGATGACTACTCCAGCTCTGGGCTCGGACGGAACTGGGGATGAGCACGCCGGCCAAGAATGCGAAGGCAAGTAGAGCTGACAGGAGAGCCCGCGTGCGCAGCACCTTGGACTGCGGCGGCTCGACGCCGCCTTGAAACAACCCCGAGAAAAAAGAGCATGGCAATCGCCACCCGGCATGAACGGCCGAAGGAAGGCAGAGACGGCGTCCAGCCGCCGCAGTCCAAGGCGCTGTGCACAGCTTAGTCCGCGGTGGCCGAACCTTTCTGTATAGCCAACGGCCGAGCCGGAAGCTTTCGATCGATGGGGCGTGCGGGTGCAGACTGGACTGATCTTGGCGGACAATGCTTTCCAAGGCTTTGGCCTCATGGCGGGGCAGGAAGAGGGGTGACCGGAAGAGAACAATGCACAGACGGCGGGGCGCCACAGCTGGCCGCGATGGCAGCGCTGCTCGTCAAACGAAGACCGGCCTTCACCTTCTTTCATCCGGACTTTACCGTCGGCCCCGGAGTTTCACCGGATCCTGGGGCGAAAAGCAGTGGAGAGTGACCCGTGAAAAGCGACGAACAAGAACCCCCACGTGGCGGGGGTAAGCCTGCTCATCACTCGTCACTTGCCGCTGCTCTCGCCCCTCGCGGGCTATACCGCCGATCGGGAATTGGAAGTGCGGCGCTACATCCAACCACAATTCCTCACCCTGCCCCGAAGGTTTTCTTACGATTCCAATCTACCACCGCGCGCCGGATTGCTCAAGGCGCGTGCGGTCTTCTGACAAAAATATTACAAGACAGCGCTCCGTGGTGCCCCGGAGGGGGGACAATATCATTAGCCATCGGTGAAGCTTACGGAGGCAAGCATTTTGCGCGCAATGCAGGGCCGAACAGTGTTGGGCCGGAGCCGAGCGCCGCGCGGGCCTTGCACGCGGCACGGGCATCCGCAGCTGTGAACTAACTGAAAAAAGCCGATTTTCTCGCCTGTAAGATGCTGAAAGCACGATGGCGAAAAATTCGAAATTCAATTATTTCACAGCTTCTCCTGCCCGTGATGGACACGGCCAGGATGGCCATGCAACGCCTTTGTTTGCGGCTCTAAGGCCTTGCGCTTTGCGGGCGTGTTGTGATTAACCTTGGCCAAACTCCTTCCGCAACAGATATAATCGCTCTTCTATCATTACATCGGATGTTTCGGGAAAATCATGAGCACGGAAGCCGTCTCCCCACCGAATACAGCAACTTCTCCTCCGGCCGTTCGCCGGCGCGGCGAGCCCTGGGCGCTCGGTACCGTTCTGGGCTACGCCACGGCGAATATTTTCGACGACGTAGCGGTAAAACAGGCTGATCGCTCGAGCAACCTCGATCTTGTTCCCCCACAGCCGATTTCTATCGTCCTAATCAATGCCCTAAGTGGAGCGTTGCTCGGTACGGCTTTGCGGGGGCTGCCCAGTCTGGCGATGGGCATAACCTTAATGTGGAAGCACCGGACGTTTAACCAATTGCGTCCCAGTTCGCCGCAATACATCGGATTGCGCGCGGTCCTAGCTTTCGTGGTAGCCGGTGTCATTTCGACCTTTGGGCTGTGTCTGTACTACCTTGCCTTGAGCCTGGGGGGCGTGACCATTACCGTGCCCGTGCAGGAGACTTATGTAATTTGGGGCACGCTGATCGCCTGGATATTTCTCCATGAGCGGCTGCACCGATACGCCCTGGGCGGGGTAGTCCTGATCTTTCTGGGCTTGGTGGGGCTCTCGTTCGGCCAATACCGCGGCCAGCCGATTTCGCCGCATTGGTATTGGGCCATTCCCCTGGCGCTGGCGACGGCATTGACCTATGGAATTTCCGGCGTGTTGTGGCGCGATGGGCAACTGCGGGGAGCGCACCAATCGGTGGCCATTTTTCTTCAGTTCATCACCAGCGTGACCGTGGCATTGATTGCGTTACTCGCGGCCGGCCGCCTTCCCACCTTGCACGCGGTTCCGTGGCGCGCCCTGGCCACGCTTCTCACCAGCGGAGTCCTCTCCGGCGTGCTCGCCATCTACTGCATGTTCACCGCCCTGCGCCTGATGGCCGTGGCGCGGGTCTACGCATTCTCCTCCCTAACGCCCCTGGTGGCGACGTTGTTCGCCCACTTCTTTCTGCACGAATTCCTCAACTGGCTGATGCTGGCGGGAATCGTCCTGGTCTCGATCGGCGTCATCTTGACACAGGTCTTCCGGCCCCAGGAGGAACGTCAGGCGTGATTCGTCGGGTCATCTACTCCAGCGCGATGGTCAATTCCGGATCGGGATAAATCTCGATGGTTTTCCAAATGCCATCGGTGGAAACCTGCAGGTGCCGGTTGTCCGGCTCGACCGTGGCCTTCTGGAACGGTATCCGTTCGCTATTGATGGTGATCCTGGTATAGAGCGGGCGGTAGCGTGTCATCGGACCTTCCTTCGTTGTCAGGCTGTCAATCACGTGCATGACGTACCGCCGTCTTTGCCGGCGGATCCGCACGAGGTAGCGCCGGGGATTGACTTCAACCTTCCACAAGGGTTCCCCGATGGTTTCCGTCCACAAGTAATGCAGCAGTTCGGGATTCTCCGCCAGTGCCGATTCTGTCGCGGTGAGTGCGTACGCCGCACCGGTTCCCACGCGGTTGCGTGTGAACACCGGCATCTCGCCGGCAGACCGAACGGACCCCCAGAGCAGCGTTTCCGCCGAGGTCGCGCTCACGGCCAGAAGCGGCCCCGGCAATCCGAGGTTCGACTTGTTCCACTTCAGCACAAACGCCTCAGCCCCGCCCGGCGACAAGTAGCCGGCGGTGTGAAGTCCAAACATCGGCGCCGAACGAGGGGATTCTTCTGTTCCGGCGAGTCCCATCCCCCGGCCCATCGCCAGCACTTTGCCTCCGCGGCGAACGAAGGCGTCAAGCATCTCCGCGTCGGAAGCCGTCAACTGCGCGCGGTCCGGGACTATCACGGTGCGGACGGTTGGCGCTAGGCCGTCGAACTTCCGCGACCCGGCGCAATTGATCAGCCGGTGGGGCAAATATCCATTGGCGCGCAAATTGGTTTCAAACTTCGCGAGTTCGTCGTTGTAATCGGACGTCCCTCCCGGCCACAGGAGTTCCTTCGAATCGGCAGTTCCCAGCAGGACCGCGACGTCCGTCACATCCTCCGCGGCTTCCAGCCACAGCCGGCGCGCGCGCAACCATTCGCCGGAGTAATCGAGCAAGCGCATCGTTCCCTCATCCAAAGTGCCGTCGTGACCTACCGCCACCGCCAGGTAGGCATTCATTCCCGCGGTGAGCAGGCTGGCCAGTTCCACATGCATTTGATCGATGCTCTTCGAGGTTTTCAGCGGGCCACTGTTGAGGGGAGTGAACCAATCGTCGGAAATCAGCGTGCCGGCTTCAAAAGGCTTGTTGGTTTCGCCCATGATCGGCGCGAATTTCTGCTGGAGATCAATGGTGTGCAGCTCGGTGCTGAAATAATCGAGGGACTCACCCATACCGGCAGCCCACATCGGTCCGCCGGCAATAGGGTCAATCGCGCCGTTGGTGGTCACGGTGGCGGCCGGCTTGAGCTTGCGCACGTAGGCGGCAACTTCACGGTTCCAATTTATCGCGGACTTCACGCGGAAGCGGTCGCGCTCGGAGGGGGAAGCCTCATCCATATCTTCGCCGACCTGCTTCCTGAACGCCTCGCGCGTCCAGCGGTCGTAACTGAGGCTGGTATAGCTGGGAACGTCCAGCCAGAGGCCGTCGACGTTGTAGTCCACGAACAGCTCATGAATTTGTTCCAGCGCCTTCTCGCGGAAAGGCGAGTACATGCTGAGCAGATTCGCTGGCCATTGCCTCGAAAATGAAATCGGCTTGCCGCGCTGGTCGACGCAGGCCCAGGCGGCGAATTCAGGGTTGTCGTCGTAGTAGGTGTTGAAATAAATCACCAGCTTAATGCCGCGTTTGCGGCACTCGGGCGCCAGTTCCGCTAGAAAGTCGCGTTCGGTGTGGTACCCGGTGGTCTTGGTCCGGTGGAACACCAGGCCGTCAATCCATTTGTCGTACCAGATGATCTGCGCCACGTCGGCGCGCTTGCACCGTTCGGCAATCTGCACGGCGTCAAACTTCCCCCCAATGTCCTTGGCCCACTCCGCAACGGTGAAGCTTTGGTGTTGCGGGTCTTTGATGAATCCCACCATCAGCGTCAATTGCGGCGGACGGTAATACTCCGCCGGCCCTAAATTCGCGGGCAGGCGTTGAGCTTCGGCGGAAAAGGAGAAGGCGAACAAAACCATAAGAACGTGTACGAACTTCATGGGGAAGACCTCCGAAATCTTCATGTGGTGACCGAGGGCGAAGCCGGCAAGCATATGGGTGCGTCTCCTCGGTCGCCGGCTCAGCCGGAAGGGCGCCCGAGCGGAAACAATCCCGGAGTGGGCTGCATAGCATACACCCATTTCTACTCGCCCATCGCCGCGCTATGTCCGTCGGAAAATGGCGTACCGCGCGGGCAATTCACGGCACCCCGGCCGATCAAACTGTCAACCTGAGTACCGATGAGGTGTATCGGACGAAGGACCCTTGTCATTGTCCGTGGGAAGTGAGGCGCAGAAGCGCCTGACGGTAAATCGGTCGTTCGGCCGCTTGGCGGCAGAATGGCGAAGAACGAAATGCAAGGGAGCCGCCGCCCTACAGTGATAGTACGGGACCCTGTAGAAACTCAGTCCAACAGTCGTTTAAATCCCGCATCGTGGCGCTGTCATTCTGAGTCCTTACTTTGGACGAAGAATCTGCACTTTCTTTTGCTGGCGGCACGAACGAGTTGCAGATCGTTCGCCGAAAAAGCGGACTCTGGATGACAGTGCCACCCGTTTGTACACGAGCAATCGACGACCGTATATGTCTATGCGGTGTGCGTGACGAAGCCGGCGCTTTCCGTTGTGGGTCCGTGCAGTGAACGTTCCTGATACAGCACTCTGCCATGCGTTCAGCACCAAATCGTATCCCCAGCACTCAGCGATCAAACTGTTTGCGGACATGGGTGCCAAGCCTATAATCGACGGCGCGTCGCCGCTTTGACGCACGTGCCGCCCAGTTCCTTAATTAAGGGAGCCACCATGAGAGTCGCTGCGGTTATGGCCATGATCGCTTGCCTGTTCGTGGCCGTTGCTTCGGCCGCGAGCACCGCCGGAATCGTCACTGCCGG
>Ga0207101_1057_pt2 | contig 16458 bp, 7 predicted proteins | sample Alteio_BWMinHeat_83_FD_153581 | JGI IMG/M metagenome (GOLD analysis project Ga0207101, IMG submission 153581) | Enriched cells from forest soil in Barre Woods Harvard Forest LTER site, Petersham, Massachusetts, United States -... | ecosystem: Environmental > Terrestrial > Soil > Temperate forest >...
GCCGCGTGAAAATCGTGCCAGAACTGGCGTCCGACATAGGGGAATGTGTCCAGACAACCGTCGAGATTTCCCGGGCGGTTTTCCCGGCGATCAGCACTCCGCTTTCACGCGGACCGGACGGACTGAGAAAGAACAGGACATCTTTCATCACGTCCAGTCGGTGTTGAGGCTGCGATCGCAACACTCTGCGCTGCGCACTGGCGACTTCAAGGACATCTTCGCCGATGAAACCGCATATGTGTACATCCGCCATTCTGGAAACGACACTGTTCTGATTGCAATCAACAACTCAGATCAGACGCGCACCATCAAGCTACCCTCGTTCTTTCATGGCGCTCTCACTCCGCTGTCGGAGGGAGAGTCAGGCCCACAGATCACGTCATCTGAAACGCAGATAGAATTGCCGGCGCGAACGGCCGCCATCTATTCAGTTCAGTAAAGCCGACTGGCATGCATGTGTCTCAAGATCGCTCTCAGAACTGGCGCAACTATCTCACAAACTACGGACCGGCAACGGCAATCTGCAGCGCTTGCTGTCTGCTCTCTCTTTTCGCAGTGATCTCGCATCAACGACTGCTGGCAGAACCCGCGAAGTCGCCCAATCCACATTCCATTTCAGGAACGTTCATCGATGTGACTACTTCCAGCGGTATTCACTTCGATTACCAAGCCTCCCACACATCGAAAAAATACCTGCCGGAGACGATGGGCGCAGGCGTGGCACTGTTCGACTACGACAACGACGGAAGACTCGATGTCTTCCTTGTGAACGGAGCACCAATTGACGATCCAACTACAAAGGGAACTATCCCGCAAAAGTCCGGACCAAAATACTGGAACCGTCTTTATCGCCAAAAGAAGGACGGAACGTTCGAGGACGTCACGGAAAAAGCAGGCCTGCAGGGTGCAGGCTACGGCATGGGCGTCGCCGTCGGCGATTACGATAACGACGGCTACGAAGATCTCTACGTCACCGCATATGGAGGAAATAAGCTCTACCACAACAACGGCGGTGGAACGTTTACTGACGTAACCGCCACAGCAGGCGTGGGTGGAAGCGGTTGGTCCACCAGCGCCGCGTGGGTGGACCTCGATGGCGATGGACGTCTGGATTTAGTTGTTTTGCGTTACCTCAATTGGGACTTTAGCGACATCTGGTGCGGCCAGCGCAAGCCGGGATATCGTGCGTATTGTCAGCCAGACCTTTTCCCGCCAATCACGCCCTTGGTTTATCACAACGAGGGCAATGGTCACTTCAAGGAGATCTCTCAAGCCGTAGGCATTTCCAAACCGGGAAAGGGCCTGGGAATCGCTCTTGCCGATTACGATCGCGACGGTCACATCGATGTCTTCGTAGCCAACGATTCCATGGTTGAGTTCCTTTACCACAACAGGGGCAATGGGACGTTGGAGGAAGTCGGGCTGGAATCGGAAACTGCCGTTGATGGAGACGGGCGCACCTATGCCGGTATGGGAGTGGACTTTGCCGATTACAACAACGATTTGCTTCCCGATCTGGTGGTCACGAATCTCGCTAAGCAAAAATACGCGCTCTACCAGAACAACGGCGATCGCAGCTTTACCTATGCGAGTCTCAGTTCAGGAATTGCTCAAAGCTCGATGCTGCACTCGGGATGGGGGGTGCGCTTCATCGATTATGACAACGACGGCTGGAAGGACATCCTGGTTGCGCAGGGTCACGATCTCGATACCGTGGAGCTAAGCTACCCAAACTTGCATTACCGCGAACCAATGCTTCTGATGCGGAACACAGGTAGTGGATTCGAGGACATTTCGTCGAATTCAGGAGCGGTGTTTAAGGAGCCTTGGGTAGGACGCGGTCTGGCTATCGGCGACATCGACAATGATGGCCGGATCGACGCAGTGGTTACGACTAACGACGGTCCAGTCCATATCCTGCTCAACCGGACTCAGACTCAGAATCACTGGCTCACGCTGGAACTGGTGGGCCATAAGAGCAACCGCGATGCGATCGGTGCCGAGGTTAAGTTGGCAACGCGAACTTTGTCGCAGGTCGCTACGGTGAATACCGCAAGCAGCTATCTTTCATCCAGCGATAAGCGGGTCCATTTTGGGCTTGGGACGGAAGAAAAGGCCGAATCGATCGAGATTCATTGGCCGAGCGGCATCGTGCAGAAGCTCGCCAATATCCATGGAGATCAGATCTTGCGCATCGACGAACCTTCGCGATGAAGGGAGCAGGAATCGATTTGTCCGGTGCTGCTCTGACTCATTGAATCGGCTCAACGGACGAGCAAACGAGGGAAGAACCGAAGATCTTCCCTCGTTTATTTCGAGTTTGATGGCTACTGGATCTCGATCCCGCTCACCAGGGAGTTATCTTTGACTGTGGTGAACTTGACCACGTATTGGCCGCTGGAATTTGCCGGCTCCGCGAATTGCTCGATTACCGCTTTGTTCTTGGCTCCCGCAGTCGCAAAGATGTCGAAGTTCGTCCACACCTGAGTGCCGTTGATGCTTACGTTGAACAATCGCGAACCTGCTGAACTCCAGTAGGTCTCGGCAAAGTGCAGCCTCACAGTGTGGCTCGAATTCGCGGTGAAGCCGGGGATGGTGTAAGTGAAATTGCCATCACGCCCGGTCTGATATACGCCCATCGGCGCAGGATTGGTGACGCCGCTCAGATCGATCGTGTTGGCATGGCTAATGGTGCCACCGCCGGAGAAGTCTTCGTCGGCGACGAAGGGACTCACTGCGGGGCCGCCGGCGTTGATCCTGACGATTGTCGAAGCGGACAACGTGGTCGCGCTAGCTTGGTTGGAGGGGACAGATACACCTCCAGTATCCGCTGCCTCAACACGATAGAAGTACGTAGTCGCTGCTGAGAGCCCGTTATCGGCGAACGAAGTGCCGGTTATGACACTTGCGACCTCATTGCTGGAAGACGGTGTAAATCCGGAGGCCGTGCTACGGAACAGGCTATACGTGACTCCCGCCGTTGGCGACGCTGTCCAAGTCAGGTTGATTTCACTACTCGACATAGTCTTTGCAACGAGGTTGGAGGGTGGTTGAGGCGGCGGAGGAGGAGAGTTTTTCCCGGTCAACTCCACGATGGCTGCGCTGGCAGCAGGAACGTTGATCGTGAAGTCCCCTGACGTAGAGGGAGAAATCGATGACGACGTTCCATTCCAACTGCCGTCCCCGCCGATGGCGGAGCCTCCCAGGGTGATGCCCGAAGTAGCAGTGACATCCGAGCTCGCCTGCTGCAGGGTCCAAATCGCCCCACTCGCATAAGTTGCTCCAGGACTAAGGGTAACGGTTGTGTTCCGCGCGCCGGCAAAATGCTCTTTATTGATGATAGTCGCGTAGAGATTCCCAGTTGAGGAATCTAATACGCCGTATGCAGTGAGGTTGACGCTGTTCGGGTTTGAACTAACCGTAGTGGATACATTCTCTCCATTCGAACCAAGTGCGAAGGCTTTAATTCCATAAGCAACTGGTTCCGCGGTGTAACTGCCGCTCAAGACCGTTGGTGTGATCGGGTCATAGACGGATGTTGCGCCGGTATGGAAGTTAAGACCTCGAGAGTTCTGCGTCGCCCACCAATGCATATAATCGAGCGCCCACAAGGTTGACGCATAGACGTTGCTGACGCCTGACTCGCCTTGTGACGCAAGGCTGTTTGTCTCCTCCAGCCGGAAGACCTCTCCATCGGATACCGCTGTGCTGGGAAATTGAGAATAGTACAGAGCGTAGTTGTTGGATCCTCCGCTCAGCCGGCTGGGATCCAGTAAAAAGTCGATGTCGGCGCTGGTTCCGCTACCTGTGCGCGTGCCGGGATAGTAGTGGCCGCAGATAAGCAGCACACTGTTGTCTCCCTTGTACTCGTTCGCGAACGATTCCGCCCATGGCTGGCCTCCGCCGTTGGTGGTCGCCGGTGCGCAAAACTTCGCGTTAGGAGCCGCGGCCAGCACCGCGCTTCGATAGGCTTTGAAGTCGGAGTCGTAAGTACTGTAACTGCTGATATAAACGTTCGGTTCGTTGCCTACTTCGAAGCAATCGGTAAGGCTGCTGTAGTGTTTCATGATGTAGCCGGCTTCTCCAGCCGCCGCGTTGGGGTCGTAAACCTTCAAGCGCAGCGTGAAGATGATCTTGATGCCGGCGGCCTGAGCAAACGCATAGAGGTTGTCAATGATCGGACACTGATCGGCGGCCTCACACGTCGAGTTTGCAGGGAGTTGTCCGTTGTTGTCGTTCACATTGTCTGCGCTGTTGCCTCCCAGTCTGAGACTCTTAATGCCAAGCGTCTTGAATATATTGATCAGCGGAGTATTGGTTGCACTGAACACATAGTTACCGTTGCTGTCGGGAAAGAGTAAAAGCGTTTCATAACTAAACCCCGCGAAGTTAGAGGAGAGTGCCTGTCCAGTGTTGCTCTGATTTACTGAAACGCCGACTGGCGATTGTGCCTCGGTCATTGTGGTTACGAGTAACAGCAACAGGATCGGTGTGAGCATGGCCAGTTTGGCTTGTCTCAACATGGCATAACCTCCTCAATCTAGCCTTGAATGACATGAAAAGGGGGAGACCGGACAACAGTCTCCCCGTTCGCGTGTTCCGTCGATCGTTACTGGATTTCGATCCCGCTCACCAGGGAGTTGTCTTTCACCGAGGTGAACTGGATCACGTATTGGCCGCTGGAATTCGCAGGCTCGGCGAATTGCTCGATGACTGCTTTGTTCTTGGCTCCGGCGGCGGCGAAGATGTCGAAGTTCGTCAACACCTGAGTACCGTTGATCTTCACGTTAAACAATCGTGAACCTGCCGAACTCCAATAGGTTTCGGCGAAGTGCAGCCTCACCGTGTGACTTGAATTCGCGGTGAAGCCTGGGATTGTGTAAGTGAAGTTGGCATCACGTCCGGTCTGATATACGGCCATCGGCGCAGGATTGGTGACGCCGCTCAGATCGATGGTGTTGGCATGGTGGATGGTGCCCCCCCCGGCGAAGTCTTCGTCAGCGACGAAAGGACTCACGGCGGGTCCGCCGGCATTAATCTGAACAGGATTCGAAGTTCCGGACCCGGTCGTCGCGCTGGCGGAAGCGTTGCCAGAACTCCCTACGGAGTTCACGGCTGTCAGCGTGTAGGTGTAGGCGGTTGAAGCAGTCAGCCCCGTGTCGTTGTAGCTGGTGCTGGAAAGACCGCTGGCGATCTGCGTGCCATTTCGGGAGACCTTGTAGGTCACAGCGCCGCCGCAGGGTTGACCGGTAGAGGCTGTCCAGCTTAGGTCGATCTCGCTGCTGGAGACGGCCGTGGCGGTGAAGTTGGTGGGAGTGGTTGGTGGTGAGCAGCCCGCAGGCGGAATAATCTCGATACCTCTCAGGCTGGGATTAGTGTGCGGATCTCCGTTGGTTCCAGCGGTGAAAGCAATGGTGATTTTCCCGGAGCTATCGGCCGCCGTGGAAAAGACCTTCTCTGTAGCTTTGAACTCGGCTCCGGCATCGGCAAAGATGTCGTAGTTGGTGAGTACCGACGTTCCATTGATGGCGACGTTGAAGGCGCGCTGTCCGGCCGCGGTGTAGGCTGTTTCGGCAAAGTGCAAACGCACTGTGTAATTGCTGTTCGGTGTCAGATTGGGAATGGTGTAGGTCGTAGGTCCCCAGCGCTCCGTTCGATACACTCCCTGCGGTGCTGGATTAGCGACGCCGGAAACGTCGATGACGTCCGGATAGGCGTTCGACGCGCCTGCGCTGTAACCGACGTCCTGGACGAAGTTCTGCGTTCCCGCCAGACTTCCCGAGCTGATCGCAATCGCCTGGACATTCGTGCCAGTCAACGGCGTGGCCACATTGGCCTCGTTGGAGGTGGGCGACTCACCCGACTCCTGCCCCGTAGCTGTGACCTCGTAGTAATAAGTCGTGCCTGGCGTGAGCATCACATCGGTGAAGCTGGTCGCCGAAACTCCTGTGGCGATCATGGTGCTGAAATTCGTGTCAGAGACAGACGAGTGTTCGGTTCCAGCGCTGGTGCTACGGAAGATGTTGTAGGTCAGACCGGGATCGCTCGTGGTGCTCGCGTTCCAATTCAACTGCACCTGACTGTTCGACACTGCGGTCGCTGTCAGGGAAGTAGGACCGTTCGGCGCTGCGGCCTGGTACACCCGGACGTAGTCGATGTTCATGAATTGCGGCAGCACAGTCCCAGCGCCGGGAGGTCCAGGGAATCCGCCGCCGACTGCTACATCGAAGATGATGAAAAAGGGATGAGCAAAAAAGTCCCATTGACCAAGCGTGGATGTCCCACCGTTCGAACCCACACCCATGATTTCCCCTGGAGTGTAGCTGGCATAAATATTCGTCGTACTATCCACGTAGAACTGGACCAGGTAAGGCGACCAAATAACACCAAACGTGTGGTATCCCTGATAAAACGGGTTTGCGGAATTGAAGTGCGCGCCTAGTCCCGTATTGGCATAACCGATTCCATGGATCGTGCCCTTGATTTGCGTCGGCTTCGAGCCGTTGTTCTCCATAATGTCGATTTCGCCACAACCGGGCCAGGTAACACCGTTATCTCCCAGCAGCCAAAAGGCTGGCCAGATTCCCTGACTCGTAGGAATTTGAATACTGGCTTCGATCCTGCCGTAGGAGAAATCCTTGCCAAAACTGCCATTGACTTTGGTTTTGAAGCGGGCCGAGTAGTAGGTCGAGCCCGTCTGATACGTCTTGATTACTAAATGACCGTTCCCGTCCAGGTACGAAGTGGTTCCGTCATCGATCATGTCCTCGATCTCGCCTGTGCCGAAGACGCCTTGGCCGGTGTCGAAGGTCCACCACTGGTTATTGCTGCTAGTGGGAGTAAAGACTCCGGCGGCTCCGTTAAATTCGTCGCTCCAAACGAGGTTCCAATTCTGCACCTGTGCGTGGAGGGGAATTGCCAGCAACAGCGCGGCCAGCGCCAATAAGAGCGAGGTTCTGATCTTCATCGAATGACTCTCCTTTTTCCAGAGCTCTTTTCGCTTCGCACAGCGGATGGCGTAAATCGATGGACGCAACATCCTTCGACTAACGCCACCCCGCAAATTCAATCACTGGATTTCGATTCCGCTCACCAATGAGTTGTCCTTTACTGTGGTGAACTGGATCACAAACTGGCCGCTGGAGTTCGCGGGCTCAGCGAATTGTTCGATCACCGCTTTGTTCTTGGCTCCGGCGGTGGCGAAGATGTCGAAGTTCATCAATACCTGCGTGCCGTTGATGGTTACGTTGAATGTTCGGGAACCTGCTGTACCCCAGTAGGTCTCGGCGAAGTGCAGTCTCACCGTATGACTGGAGTTAGCAGCGAAGCCGGGAATGGTGTAAGTGAAATTCCCGTCCCGTCCGGTCTGATACACCGCCATGGGAGCTGGATTAGTAACGCTGCTCAGATCGATGGTGTTGGCATGGCTGATGGTGCCGCCTCCGGCAAAGTCCTCGTCGGCTACGAACGGACTTACCGCCGGACCGCCGGAATTGATCTGCACGGGGGTCGGCGAACCAGACGGTGTAGTCGCGCTCGCTTGATTCGAGGCTCCGGAAGTGCCAGCCGAATTGGTGGCTTCAACCAGGTAGTAATAGGTCGTCGAGGCCGTCAATCCGGTGTCTGAATAGGATGTGGTCCTTACTCCACTCGCCACCTGATTGCTGGACGAAGGAGTAAATCCCGAAGTGGTACTGCGGAAGACGTTGTACGTCACGGCGCAAGACGAAGTACTGGCCGTCCAACTCAGATTAATCTGGCTGCTGGAGGTTGCGGTTGCGTTCAGGTTGCTAGGTGCGGTGGGTACCGTGCAACTGGCGCCGGATGTGATCTCAATCCCGCTGACTAAGGAATTGTCTTTTACGCTAGTGAATTGGATTACATACTGCCCATTGGAATTCGCGTTCTCTGTAAATTGTTCAATTACCGCTTTGTTCTTCGCACCAGCCGCAGCGAAGATGTCGAAATTGGTCAATACCTGCGTGCCATTAATGCTTACGTTGAACAGTCGCGAACCCGCCGCACTCCAGAATGTCTCGGCAAAGTGCAGGCGCACAGTCTGGCTCGACCCGGCAGCGAATCCCGGAATGGTATAGGTGAAATTCGCATCGCGTCCAGTCTGATAAACAGCCATCGGCGCTGGATTGGTGACGCCGCTGAGGTCGATGGTGTTGGCGTGGCTGATGGTGCCGCCACCATTGAAGTCCTCATCGGCGAGGAAGGGACTTACCGCCGGCCCGGCGGAATTGATCGCGATGCTGCTGATAGCCGGTCCTGTGGTTGCGGTCGCCTGGTTGGATGGACTGGATGCTCCGGCTGCATCGACGCCTTCGACTATGTAGAAGTAGGTCGTGGACGGGGCGGCATTGAGGTCAGAGTAGGTAGTCGCAAAAATACCGTTAGCGATCTGATTGCCGGTTGATGGCGTGAATCCCGACGTCGTGCTCCGGTAGATGTTGTAGCTCACCGTGCAGGAAGCGGTGCTGGCGGTCCAACTCAGATTGACCTGGCTGCTCGAAACCGCATTCGCGCTTACATTTGTAGGTGCGGTAGGTATCGTGCAATTGGTGGGAAGCAGACCGTAAACGCAAACCTGCCCGCTGCCGGCGTTCGCGGTTCCGAAACTGCCGAGATACAGCTTGCCATTCGCAATCGAGGCATAGCCGTTCTTAGCGAAGTTGTTACAAGTATCTCGGCTGGAATCCTGCTGATTGTTCCAGAGTTCAGTAGCTACATTGTTGGCATCGAATGCCCTGAGTACGCCGGGCACGCTGCCATGATTGGCATCGCCGCTTAGGACTCCATTTGCCCAAACAATGCCATTGCTATTGCCGTTGGCCGAAATTGAAAGATAGGCGCCGGGTTCGCCCGAAATGAAATCCGGACCAGTTTGAAAATTCGGCGTGGCTAGGCTGCTGCCATTGAACTTGAACGCTTTAAGATTGTCGTTCTGTGCCCACGTATAAACCTCAGGCCCGTTGGTTGCGCCATTCCAATAGACGGCGCTTCCATGCAGGGCTCCACCCAAAGAGATTGTCTGTATTGCGGATGCATCGCCTAGATGTCCCAGGCTGGCAGTGTTGATCACATATCCAGTATTCGATTTCCCGACCATAAACAGCCGGCTTCCCGGTGGAATGAGTAGGGGGCCAGAAGTGTCGAGGTCCAAATCGCCGCCATCCAGGTTCGCGTGATTCGCTGCTGTGAACCAATCGGTCAGCGCCAGGCTGGGATTGAGTTTAATAAAGCTCTCGCTGAAATTCGAAGTTCCATCCCATGTGCCATTGCTAGTTCCGAAATAAATGTTGCCGGAGGAATCGACAACTGGCCCTTGTCCTGACATCCAGAGGCTATCGCCATTGCCGGTGGGAGAGGCATTGAAGACCGCCACCTTCGCCAGGGTCGAGGGATTGTAGGAGAAGAGAAAGCCATGATAAGTGCCCATGTCGCAATGGGAACTGAAAGGAACGAGAAGGTCTCCGTTCGCCAACGTCAGAGCTGCCCGCTGATTCTGCGCCGTAGCGCTGAACCCAGTGTTGGTGATCTGAACCGGACTTCCCGTTTTGTCCGCGCCCGTGCCCAAAGCCAAGGCATGCAACATAAAGGAAAAGGCGCCGCCGTTGTTGAGGGAGTTCACCACGTAAAGCGTACCGGCACTCGGATCGATCACTGGCGTGCCGACGATTCCGGCATTGCCATTGATATCCACGCAGCCGGTGCCGTAATTGGCGTTCGAAATCGGGGTTCCCAGATTGACATGCCAATATTGGGTTCCCGTATCGGCATCTAAGGCATAGACGCTGTTGCTGGTGGTTGCTACATACACCACGTTATGAACCCCGCCCCCGATACTGACGTTCGGCACCACCAGAGGCTGCGCATAAACCTGATTGTCCACTGCGACCCGGAATAGCAACCCAAACTGGTTCACGTTAACGTTCGCGGAAGTCAGTGTCGTTTCATTCAGATTCTGCCCGGTACGCCCGAGATCGTTATGCTGGGTGACTACGCTTACCTGAGCCCCAACCAAACTTGTTAAGGAAATGAGAAGAAGAAGAATCCACTCCGGCAGCGCAATCGAACGTTTCTTCATGGGACGAATTCCTCGCAGTTCTCTTTGATCTCTCACCGTGGGAAGAAGGGGAAGTTGTATAACCGTGAATTCACGGTTAAGCGCCTCAAACGGAGTTGTTAAGCGCCGAGGCGATTGACCTTATTTGTCAACGGCAGGCCGCAGGTGAGGACAGACGCAGCCCGTGGAGTCTTGAGGGTCCGAGGCTTGAGTAGTAGCTCGTAGCCAGCAGATGGTAGCCGGGTGACTCACCCTGATCAGTTTTCTGTTTGCACCTTCCAAGGTGCCGCATCCCTGTCTACGTTTCCCAGTGTGATCCTAGCGCAGCACGGCCTTGGCCTCCTGGGACCTGGCGCTTTCATGACCATGCTGGTCAACCGCAGAAATCGAATAGAAATATATATGTGCGGCCACCACCTCGTCGTCCTGGAATGACAGTACGCTCACGGGAACAGAATTGATTCGCGCTGCCTCGCCCTTTTGTTCCCGGCGATAGACATTGTATTGGGAAATGTCCTTCTCCGCGTTTGGCGCCCAGAGAAGACTGACAAAATTCTCTCCGCGACTCTGGGTGACAACAGCCAGCAATCTCTCCGGCGCGGCAGGCGGGAACACATCATGGGTGATGACTTCAACTGGCGCTGAGTCGTCACCTTCAATCTCAGCGATCAGTTCGCCTCCTTGCCCATAGACTCTGGTCACAGGCGTAACGCGATAAGAGTAGGTCTTCTCCCATTCGATATTGGTATCCACCCCGCTCCAGCGTTCTCCTTCCTCAGTGTGAATCACGGCTCGGGCATACGGAATAGCGGCCGCCTTCACCGATCCTTTTTCGCTTCTGTAGATTCGGTAGTCGAACTTCAACGATGGATGGTGTTTCTCGCTTTCACTGTCCCAAATCAGGTACACACCGCGCGCATCGAGCTCAGAGTGCAACCCTTTGGCCGGCAGAACAGGCGCCAACGGGATTGACGCAGCATTCGAAAGGCCCACCTGATGTCCGCGCGCATCCTGCAACGTAACGGTATAGACGGCAAACTGCAGTGATTCTGTTTCCTCCTGGATTAGCGGCAGCGTGTCAACAAAACGAGCCATAGCTGCCTCGCTATTCTTGCTATAGACGACCCGCACACCTGCTGCTACAGGCTTTTGCACATCAATGCTTCCCACGGTTTGTGCGCACAAAGTTGAGTCATCGGCAACGGTTGTAGAGCTCGGAGGGGTTGGCGACATGCTGCGGCATATCCTGGCTATTATCAAATTCTCCGTGGCCGATTCTCTGATCGCAACTGCACGCGGCTGGCTCCAGGTTAGAGTGACCTTGTCACCTTTGCGGCTTGCACGCAAATCGCGCACAAGCTGCGATCCTTGAGGCGGGCTGCCGGCCATGAGTCCGACGTCGGCGCCGCAGACTAACGCAGCGCAAGAGATAAGCATCTGGAATGCTCTATTCCGCTTCATCGAAACCTCTCAGGCGCCGCGATTCTTGGCAGCAGATCATCGACCTGCCCTACCTCGATTCCGCCTCAAAAGTGATCGGTTTACCACCAACCTGAACTGGATCACGTATTGGCCACTTTGACGGACAGTGCGCTCAGCTCTCTTACAGCACTCTCCCGATCCTCTAATGTCCGATGGCGAGCTTGCGCTGGTCAGACTCTGCCGCCTGCTCCTGATAGAACTTTTGCAGCACGAAGAAGGCTTTCTTCCTCTCGCCTCCATCGCTGATTAGCCCTTTGCGGTTGAAGTAGTCCTCGAAGCGGGGCAGGGTCCGTCGAGGACTGCGGAAGTCCTTAAGGACCCAGGGGCTCGTTCCGCGAAGAAACGGAATGCGCTTCAGCATGGCGATCTGATGGCGATAGAGGTTCTCCTGATACTCCTCGGTCCAACGCGTGGAGGCGTCGCCGTGGTAGCCGAAAAGCGCGTCACCGCCGAACTCGCTCATGATCAAGGGCTTGTTATAGCGGGAAACCCAGGTGGTAACGTCGGCGTCCGCAGGAGTGCGAACGTACCAGCCGATGTATTCGTTATTGCCCATCACATCGAGATCTGTGGCAATCGGATCGTTGATTTGGATGGTCGCACGATCGCCTTCATCCTTTTCCCCGGCCTGAAGAGCCGCCGAGACCAGACGCGTAGGGTCGGCGGAGTGAACGTGGTGAATCAACTCACGAAGGAACCGGTTTCGCGCCTCGCTGATGGGCGTCTCATTAGCAACCGAGTAGATAACCACGGAGGCGCGATTATGATCGCGTGAAATCGCCTCGCTCAGTTGATTCTCGGCGTTGTGCAGCGTCTCCGGGTTCTCCCATTGGATTGTCCAATAGACGGGAACCTCTTCCCACACCATCAGGCCCATCTGATCCGCCATGCGGACCATGTTTTCGTTGTGGGGATAGTGCGCCAGCCGGACAAAGTTGCAGCCCAGTTCCTTTGCCCAGGTGAGCAGGATGCGGGCATCCTCCCGACTCCAGGCGCGACCCGGGTGCATCGGCGATTCCTCGTGCAGGCTGACTCCACGCAAGAAAACCGGGCTTCCATTCAGGAGAATGTCCTGACCGCGGACTTCGATGGAACGAAAGCCAATGTCTTCGGACACTTGGTCGGTCTCACCATCGATTTCGACGCGATATAGCTTGGGGTTGTCGGGGCTCCACAGACTAGGATTTGCGGGAAACGAGAATTCCGCTCGACCTGTGGAGTCGGTCTGAATCGATTTCTCGAATTTCAGTTCGGGAATTCGGATCGTTACCTTCTGCTGCAACTGCGGCCCGCTTAGCTGCAACCTGCCGCTGATGCCCTGGCTTGAGCCGCGCTCGAGCTGCAGCAGATAGTCCTGGAGAAAAGTCTCAGGCACTTCGACCAACGTGACCGGACGAGTGATTCCCCCATAGTTCCACCAGTCGGTGTTGTCGGTGGGCACCTGATCTTTACCGCAACGATCATCGACGCGGACGACCAGAAAGTTGTTGGTGGGCTTTACGCGGCTGGTGATCTCAAAATCAAATGGCGTAAAGCCGCCCTGGTGGGAACCCAGCTCCTCTCCGTTCAGGTACACGGAAGCCTGGTAGTTGACGGCACCGAAGTGCAGGAACAACCGTTTATGCGGCGGCAATGGATAGTCGAACGACCGCTTGTACCACACCGCGCCCTCGTAAAAAAGCAGCGATTCCCGCTGCGTATTCCAGTCGCCGGGAACGGAAAGAGTACTGGAGGTATCGAAGTCGTATTCCACCAGATCCGATCGCGACTGTGGCTTGTAGTTTTTGTAAAACGCATTGTTGTTGGTGAGCGGGTGAGCGCGGTAATCGAATGCTCCCACGTCGTAAGGATCGACGATGACTCTCCAGTCGCCATTCAGGCTGGTGCCGGCTCGGGCGGGAATGTTGGCGATTAGAGGCGCTACTTGACTATGCCCCATTCCCACGAAGAGCAGAAGTATGGCGATGATGCGACATTGCGACTTGAAGGTTGAACGCCGCCTGACGATTGATCCACGTTCTATTGACTGCTGCATAATTAATTGGCCGCTCTAGCGGCGGCTTTTGAGGTTACACCCTTCCACAAGATTCGAGAGATAAAACCATCAATACCCATGAACTGTCATCCCTCACTCCGCCATAAGGTCGCCTGCTTCCTTGTCAAGCTGGATCTTGCGGAGCGGGGGATCTGCTGCTTTCGCGAACAAAGAAAAGCAGATCCCCTCGACCGCAACCCCACTTACGAATTGTTCCGATGATGTTTCGAAGCGGTCGAAGGGATCACAGTGTTAAGGGACAGTTGGGATACCCAACCGTGCTCTCAACACTGTACAAGCCAGTCATCAAACATCATTAGCAAACACTAATTCCGAACACCCTAAAGCCTTCGGTGAGCGCTGGGATGGGGACCAGCAACTCACCTCGGGCCTTGCCTACTACATGGGCAACCTTGCTTGCGTCGCGACTGATCGTAGAAGGGGAGGTCAAACCTCCTGAAAAGTAACGTTGGCAGCCTCACTCTTCATTGTCCGGCGGTGCTGGCGGAGCCGGCGGAGCCGTCTCGATCAGCTCAATGCCGCGAACGCTCGGAACATTCGTAGTTCCGGCCAGGAAGTTGATCATGATTAGCCCATAGCGATCGGCCTTCGCGGAAAATTCCTCGACTACGGCCTTGTTGGTTGCATGGGCCGCCGCCCAGATGTCGAAGCTACTGAGAGCGGGCTGATCGTCGATGGTCACGTTGAAAATACGACTCCCCGCGCTGGTAAAAAAGCTCTCAGCAAAGTGCAAACGCAAGTTATAGGTAGCTCCGGGTATCAAATTGGGAATTACGTAACCAAACGATCCGGGTCCCGTCGATTGTCCGACTCTCTGCGTCTGATAGACCGCCTGCGGGGCCGGGTTGCTGACGCCCGAAGTGTCGAACGACTTGGTGCTGCTGCTGCCAACTCTGCCTCCGGCGAAGTCGGTATCGGCGACAAACGTTCCCGCCTGGGAGCCTCCTGCGTTGATGGTGATAGTGGCGGTTGTGCCGCCGCTGCTGCCGGTGACCACAGTAGCTGAGGTATCGTCTCCATCCTCCTCATCGAAATCCTGCCTAAGCAGCTCGATTCCACTGATGGTTGGCTGATCTGCCGCTGCCTGAACGAACTGCAACGAGACGATGCCGTTCTCGTCAGGCGTGACGATGAAGTCTTCAACCACTGCTTTGCTCATTGCGCCGGCAGTGGCAAAAATATCGAAATTGGTCAGCACCTGTTCGCCATTGATTACAACATTGAAAAGACGCTTTCCCGCCGCACTGAACGTGTTCTCGACGAAATGCAGGCGAAGCAGATAAGTTGCGTTAGGATCCAGATTGGGAATGGCCCAATCGCTGGCCCCCCAGTGTTCGCTCTGGTACACGCCTTGAGGAGCGGGACGCTGCACTGCGGAAGTATCAATTGTGAGGGTGTAGTGGTTGTTCGTGAATCCACCGGCGGAGAAGTTTTCTGTGGCAAACTGCTGCACCGCGTAGCCGCCCGCGTTGATGGAGATTCCGCGGCCGTGCCCGAAGGGCTGGGTAGCTGCCGAGACTTCTTTCGAGTTTTTATCGTTAAGGTCTGATTCTCCGCCCGGAGTTGCGCTGAGTACACGGTAGTAATAAGTGGTCGATGGATTGAGGCCCTGATGAATGTAACGTGTGCCGTGAAAGTTCTGTACGACTAAGTTGCTGAACGACGGCGTGAAGCCGGGTGTGGTGCTGGCATAGATGTCATAAGCGATATCCTGATCAGCGCCGCGATCGCGACCTTCCTTGACGTCATCGCGACCGCCAGCATCTGCCCCTTCCCACTTGAGCTCAATTTGATTACTGGCTCGTGATCTCGCGCGAGGGTTGCGCGGCGGTTCTGGCACTCCTTCATCCCAGTGCATAACGCGCACGTAATCCACCAGCATATCGGCAGAGAGTGGAGTTGTGTTGTCCGGACCGGGAAACCAGTTTCCACCCACTGCCTGGTTCAGAAGAATGAAGAAGGGATCGTTGTAAACCCAGTTCGTTCCCAGAGGAATACTCGACGGAGTTACTGTCAGGAACGGTTGCGTCCAGTCGTCTCGGTAAAACTGCATCTCATAGGGCGACCAGACAACGCCATAGGTGTGGAAGCCGGCGTCGTCAATTCGTCCGCTATCGGGAAAGAAAAACCGGTTGCCGATGCCATTGCCGCCCGAGTATCCGGGCCCATGGACGGTAGATGAAGTTGAATTTGGAGTGTAGAGATCCACCCACTCCATGATGTCTTGCTCACCGCAGGCAGGCCACGGCACCGGTGGAGTCGCAGCGATGTCGCTTCCCAACATCCAGAATGCCGGCCACAATCCGTTGCCGACGGTCAGCTTGATGCGCGCTTCGATTCTTCCGTATTGGAAGTTATGCAAACCCTCGGTCTTCATGCGGGCAGATGTCCAGATGTCTTTCTGGTTTTTATTAAATGAAGAGATTTGGCACATCGGGTCTGAACAAATTGCCCGGATTACGAGGTTACCGTTCCCATCGTGGAAGACATTAGCACTCGACGGCAAATTGGGATTCGCGGCGGGACTCGCGGTGCACGGAGCGGACTTGGAACCCGGAGAACAATATATCTCCAGCTCGGCATTGCCCCAGCCTCCGTCCCCAACATCGAAAGTCCACTTGGTTGGATCGGGAGGGCTGCCCGCCGGACCATCGAACTCATCGCTCCAGAACGGCGCCCACTGCGCGTAGGAGGGCAAGGCAGACGCAGCAAGTAGAAAGATCAGTACGCTGCATTGTGCGATTCTGCGAACAAACTTCCACGCACCGGGAACCGCCAACTCGAGTTTTGGACAGATCACCACTTCGCTTCCGGCGCGCGTTCTTCAGTTCGGGGCTAAGTTCGTCTT
>Ga0207101_1103_pt1 | contig 16074 bp, 16 predicted proteins | sample Alteio_BWMinHeat_83_FD_153581 | JGI IMG/M metagenome (GOLD analysis project Ga0207101, IMG submission 153581) | Enriched cells from forest soil in Barre Woods Harvard Forest LTER site, Petersham, Massachusetts, United States -... | ecosystem: Environmental > Terrestrial > Soil > Temperate forest >...
TGAAGGCTCTCGAAAGCCGCGGTAATCCCTACGGCAAATTGGCGAAGAAAAGGGCCGATTGGTCCGCGGTTGAGGAATTCCAGAAAACGTGCGCGGTGAAGATCCTCGACGGCAAGAATGGGAACGGCCAGGCCGAAACCTTGTATTTTGTGGACAGTATCACTTCCTATGATGACCGAATGCAAGCCCTTGGACGAGCCACGGCAAATATTCTCGATCACCTCGGAGAGAGATTTGGAATTTTAGGCGCGGCGGAAAGGGATAGCGGCCACGAAGTACGGCGGTTTGGCGAAGAGACGCTCTTCATCGCCCTGCGGGATCACAATACCGATGCCATCAAAACCTCGGGAGTGAAGCGCATCGTGACTAACGACCCCCATGCCTACAACGCGCTGAAACATGATTATAAAGATGTACCGCCGGTGGAGCACATTAGCCAAGTGATCGCACGGGAAGTGCAGTCAGGGAAGATCAAGTTCCGTCCGGTGGAAAATGGGAAGAACGTCTACACCTACCACGACCCTTGCTACCTCGGGCGGCACAACCAAGTCTATGACGATCCACGCCAGGTACTCGACGCGATTCCCGGATTGAAGCGCGTTGAAATGAGCCGCTGCCGCGACCGTTCCTTCTGCTGCGGTGGAGGCGGGCTGATGCTGTTCTACGAACCCAAAGAAGACCAACGCATGGGCGTGGTGAGAGTCAGGATGGCCGCGGACGCTGGGGCCAATGTGGTCGTGACCGCGTGTCCGTTCTGCATGGTGAATATCGAGGATGCTATCAAGGTCGCTGGGCTAGAGGGGCGGATGACTGCCATCGACTTGGCCGAACTGGTGGACAAACAGATCGTGCGTGAAAGTCCTATAACGACGGAAGGAGACACCAGGTGGGCGCAGGACGAAAAGCTGTGAAGGTAAAAATCCATTGGAAGGGGGCCAAAGGTGGAGATCTTAGTTTGCGTGAGAAGAGTACCCGACACTTCGGAGAACGAGATCCAACTCAACACTCTGGGAAACGACATCGAACGTGACGACCTTGTGTATTCGGTGAACGAACCAGACAACTACGCCGTCGAAGAGGCCTTGCAGATCACCAGCAAAACCGGCGGGAAGGTTACGGTCGTGACCGTAGGCGGCGAGGATGGCGAGGAAGTCCTGCGCCGTGAGATGGCCATGGGCGTCAGAATAAATGCTACCAATCAAGGGCGTGCTCCCGTACGGACGCCCGAAAACCGGATAATGCTCGAAGCTGTAATCCCTTGCTTTAATCGAGATAAACCGTGGCGACAGTGGTCGGCCCACAGCGTTGGCTGGGCAATTGTCCGAGCACCGGCCGCAGTCGGCGCAGGAGTAGAAATCGAGCATGTGCTTCCAGGTGAAGTCCTCGAATTTCTTGACTCCGAGGGATTTCACTTGATCTAAATGTTGATCACCCATGCCCCATCTCACGGGCTTCACCGTGCCGCGATCCAATTTGGCGAAATAGACGTTAAAGATGGAGGTGATCACATGGAATTGTATTCCGAAGGGCCGATAGCACATCAGAAAGTAAAAGGTCGCTTCGTGCAGCAGGCAACTCCCAAGTCGGAGATTCCAGATTGTCGGCAAGGGAGTGGAAAGGAGAGTAGTTTTGAACGCCCATGCCAGCGACAGAACAGCCAGCGGCTCGACGGCTAAACCTTCCTTCGTTCGAACTGCGGCTTGAGTGGCCGCGAAGAAACTGTCGGCCGCCATCAGCATGGCGATCAGGGTCAAGAGAAAGATGGCGTCGGCGGGGTGGCCTTTGCCATACCTGGGTGGCACAGCATAGCGAGCCGGTTTGAAGATGATTCGGCGAACCGCGGCGATCACCATACAGATAAAGACGATGGTCGCAGCGTAGTCCGTGAGGATGTCGTAAATCTGCCCGGCCCCCCTGGAAAGGCCCGGAACGCTGAAATCATCGGATAGCCCGAGAATGAGCACTGAGAAAGTTCGAATCGCCAGGATAAGGAAACCCGCAAAGATGAAGATATGAATGGTTCCTGCCACCCTGTAGCGCGGGTGCTTCCACTGCCCCAGCCAGAATTGCAAGGTCCTTGCTAGTCGAGAGAGTGGCCGATTAAAGCGAATATCATTTTCGCCCCGCAGGAGCGGCAACAGGCGTTTTGCCACGATAAAGGAAAAACATCCGACACCGAAAACATGAATGAGGATGAACAGAATTCGCCCCCAGACCAACCAGTACGCCGCTTGCTCCGGTGAGTTGATGCCTTTTAACATAATGCCTAACGTCTTCTACTATTAGAGAGCCGTGGGTACCGTCGCCACAAAGCAACGTACATGCTCAACACATATTCGCAATTTTATGAGAAACCCGGAAACCACTCTTCCACGTCTGAGATGAAACTCGCAATTGGTGCAGGAGTGATAATGCGGGTGTAAATCGGCTGTGCTCCGAGACAGCCAGCTTCGCTTTGGATCAATCCCCGCATTCGGACCTCCCGCAGTACATGCGCTACGTAGTCGATATGGCCCGGTCGCGCTATAGTTTTGGACCCATGGAATTGCAAATGCTAGCTGTGATTTTTACGAGGGACGAAATGTCGCCCCATCGCTCCTTTGCGCGCAGGGCCATTCATAAGATGTTGATACATCTGTGAGATATTATGGCTATGACTAATGCTGTAGATTAAATGTAAAAGCAACAGCGGAGCCTCGAGGGCTTTGTGATCCGGGTGGGGGTTGAGATGGTCGTTGACACTGGAAGAACACTCTCCGCCATTTCATTCTACCTACGTCCACTGCTTTGCAGAGCCCGATCCATGAGAGTCACTCCCACTCAAGATGACAGCGCAGAATCACGATTGAAGACGTAGGGTCACCATCCCAGCACAGAAGAGTGTTCTCTCCAGTCAGGAATCACTATCTCGCAGTTACAATCCGTCGTAATGCGGCCCGCCGCCGCCTTCCGGCGGGACCCAGGTGATGATCTGGTAGGGATCGGCGATATCGCAGGTTTTGCAGTGGACGCAATTCGAGGCATTGATCTTCAAGTGCTTGCCGGAGCCGTTCGGGTTGTCTTCCATTTCGTAAACTGCGGCGGGGCAGAAATACTGGCAGGGGTTGCCGTACTCAACTGTACAGCGGTGATGGCAAATGTTGAAGTCGGCGATCTTCAAGTGGCAAGGCTGATCTTCTTCGTGATGGGTGCCGGAATGAAAGACGTCGAAAACCTTGTCATAGGTCAGCTTGCCGTCCGGCTTGATCTTGGCGGGAGGATCGCCCGCACCCGCGTTGAGCCGGACCATGCGCTCGTATCCGGGCTTTGCCGCGTAACGAGCGTGCATCCCGCGGCCGCCGGTGAGAAACTGCAAGCCGCCGTGCACGACGCCGCTCCAGAAGCCGTGTTCGAAGCCCTGATGGTAGTTGCGTACTTTCCAAAGCTCTTCATGCACCCAGCTTTTCCGCCAGCGATCTTCGAAGCTGCTCAATGAGGCGGCGGAATAATCCTGTTTGCGCAAGGCGTCGAAGATCGTTTCCGCCGCGAGCATGCCGGTCTTCATGGCAAGGTGAATGCCCTTCAATCGCTGCGAGTTGAGAAATCCCGCCGACTCGCCGATCAGCAAGGCGCCGTCCGTGGCAGAGGTGGGAATCGAAAAATAACCGCCTTCCGGAAGGGATTTGGCGCCGTAGCGAAGCATCTGCCCCCCCTCCAGCAACTTCTTCATCATGGGATGAGTCTTGAACATCTGAAAAGCATTGTGCGGATCAAAGCGTGGGTCCTGATAATCCAGGCCCGATACCAGTCCGAGCGAAAGTACCTTCTCCGCAAGGGCATAGACAAAGCCGCCGCCGAATTGCCGCGCGCTGAGCGGCCATCCGGCGGTGTGGACGACGTGGCCTCGAGCCAGGCGGCCTGCGGGAATTTCCCAGAGCTCCTTCACGCCCAGTGCATAGGTCTGGGGATTACATCCCTTATCAAGCCCCAGTTTAGCGATCAATGACTTGGTTAATGATCCGCGCGGACCCTCGGCGAATACCGTAATCTTGGCGCGGATATCGATGCCGGGCTGAAAATTGGGTTTGGGATGGCCGGCGCGATCGAGACCCTTATCGTCCGTGCGCACACCCACCACGCGCGCCCCATCGTATAAAATCTCGCTGCCCGCGAATCCCGCAAACAGGCTGAGGCCCGAGCGCTCGGCTTGTTCGCCCAGCCATTTCACCAGCTTGTTGATCGAGATCAGGTAATTGCCGTGGTTGCGCAGGAAGGGAGGATCGACGGGCAGCTTCCACTGGCCGTCCGGGGTGAAGAAATATACCGAGTCGCCGGTGACCGGGGATTCGATGGGCGCGCCCTGCTCCGCAAAGTCGGGCATGAGCTCGCGCAGCGCGCGAGGATCGAGAACGGCTCCCGAAAGGCAGTGGGCTCCGATCTCGCCGGCCTTTTCCAGGACATAAACATTTTCCGCCTTGAGTTCGTGTCCGGTTGGGGAATTTTCGTTGTGGGATTTGAGCAATTGTGCGAGCCGCAACGCGCAACTGAGTCCGGCGGGACCCGCACCCACGATCAGCACATCGGTTTCGAGCGTCTCGCGCTCTGTTTCTGGCATGAGTTCGACTCCCTGGCGATAATTAGCGGGATTCAGGCTATCCCTGAGGCGGGTAGGCGGACGGAATGAGATCGGGTCTCTGGCTATTGCAAGTTTTCAAATATTCCCGCCGCACCCATGCCCCCGCCCACGCACATGGTTACTAAGCCATAGCGAGCGTTCCGGCGCTTTAACTCACCGAGCAGGGTAGCCGTCAGCTTCGCGCCCGTGCAACCGAGCGGGTGACCTAAGGCGATAGCCCCTCCGTTTACATTCGTTTTATCGATGTCGAGTCCAGCCACCTTGATTACGGACAGCGCTTGGGCGGCAAACGCCTCGTTCAGTTCGATTACATCCATATCGGCCGCCTTGAGCCCGGCTAATTTCAGGGCCTTGGGAATCGCGTACACGGGGCCCACGCCCATTTCCTCGGGTGGGCATCCAGCCGTCGCATAAGTCACGAACCGCGCCTGCGGGGTAATGCCCAAAGCTTTGGCCCGATCGAGCGACGTCACGACCGCGGCCGAAGCGCCGTCACTCGTTTGCGAGGCATTGCCAGCCGTCACAGTTCCGCGCGCGTGAAACGCGGGCTTTAGCTTCGCCAGTGCCTCCAGGGAAGTATCTCGTCGCGGTCCCTCGTCGGTGTCAAACGTTACTTCCCTCGTTTGAGGCTTGTTCCCACCGTTCAGGCTGACTTCGATGACCTTTAGGGGCACAATTTCATCGCGGAATTTCCCCTGCTCGATCGCGGCAGTAGCCCGCTGATGGCTGCGCAGGGAGAACCGATCCTGTTCTTCCCGGGTGATTTGATACTTCACCGCCAGATTCTCAGCCGTGAGGCCCATGCTCAAATAGGCGTCAGGATAATGCTCCATCAGGTAAGGGTTCGGGGAAAAGTGGTATCCGCCCATGGGAATCATACTCATGGTTTCGGTGCCGCCGGCAACGACCACCTCGGCAGAACCCGCCCGGACTCGTTCGGAAGCGAGGGCGATTGCCTGAAGTCCGGAGGAGCAGAAGCGGTTGATGGTCATCGCGGAGGTTGTCACCGGAAGACCCGCGCGCAGCATCGCCACGCGGGCCACATTATTTCCTTGTTCAGCCTCCGGCATCGCGCATCCGAGGATAACGTCCTCGACCTCGCTGGGGTCGAGGGCTGGCACACGCCGCAGAGCTTCCCGTATCGCTGCCGCCGCCATGTCATCCGGCCGCGTCGAGCGTAAGGCGCCGCGGGGAGCTTTGCCGACGGCGGTGCGCGCAATGGAAACAATTACGGCTTCCCTCATGTTAGTCTCCTCTGGCTCCGGAAAGCATCTTGGCGAGCTGTGTTGCCACTATCACGTCATACTCGGAAACGTACTCGGCGCGACGCATCAGGTGTAGGCCGAGTTTCATATTGGTGAAGGCGGATTGACCGAGGACGCGAATGTCCTTTCGTGGCAGTCCGGGCCGATATCCCAGGCGGACCAGGTCGAGCGCAACTTGCTTGGCGTCAGAAATGAGCCGTTCGCGATTCATACTGATGGAATCCTGAAGGGAAAGACGGTCCTCAAAATTCCCCGGCGTAATCAGGCGTGCAGATTCCTGGACGAAAAACGCAGCGGGGCGCGACTTTAGTGCCGCGTCCACGCCGGCGCGCGCCAGACGGTTACGAACGGATGGCGAATCAAATCTCAAGCCTTTGGCTTGCTCGTCGGGCGTTAATGTTTTAGGAACGATATCCAGCAGCAAGGAAGGAACGGACGCGTCGGCAAGATGGGCGGCAATACGAGCTCCCATCGTCCCCGCGCCCAGCACAGCCACTTTGTGGATGTTGCGCACGATGTGCCCCCAAGCTATTTGAGAAGTAAGATAATCGTATTCTGCCAGATACTCGCAACCACGTCAAGCGCGATGCCTGGAGTCCCTGTAGTCAGTGATTTAGCGGTGGCCGAGGTGGTGCAACAAAAACTCCTGGTGGAGCTGGAAGAAGCCGCCGGGGTGCGCCGCCCTAGCCGCCCGGCAGACGCCTGATTTCGAAGCATGGGAAAGCCTCCTGCCGGAAGCCGCCCGCCAAGTCGGGGCGACCATCCCCCGACAATCAATCTGCATCGTTATCGTCGGATTGGTAGCCTCAAATTCTTGTTGACAAAAGACTAGGCTTGTGGTATACAACTCTGGTAGTTGAGGCAGGCCGCCATGCTCGATCCGCTCTGTTTAATCGCCCCGCCGCGCCCCTTGGGCGGCGCATCGAACCCGAAAAACAAACAAAAAGTCAGGAACGGGAAATCGCTCCGGTCAAGAGATGTTAAAAATGATGATCGACCCGACTATGTCTATGAAAACAAAGGGGACCACGACAAAATGTCTTCCGTAATTGCAGAAATTCTGCACAAATTCATGCACGTATTGCAGAAAATTGCGCATTCGGAAGGACAATTTGCCGGCGAATTACGGTTTCGCGGGCTGCACGCCGTCCCATTGCAATCAATCTTCACCGTTATCGGCGGATTGGGGCCACACTCTCGCGTTTACATTTGCGCCGCCGTGTGATAAGTATGCGCCGGCTGGTGGGAGAACTATGCATCCTCATACTGTTGATTATGCGATTATCGGTATCTACTTTGTGTTTGTTCTGGGAATCGGCTTCGCGCTGCGTGGGCGGATGAAGACCAGCGAGGACTTTTTCCTCTCGGGCCGCTCGATTCCGGGTTGGATCACCGGGCTCGCGTTTATGTCGGCTAACCTCGGCGCACTGGAAGTGATGGGGCACGCCGCCAATGCTGCCAAGTACGGCATGTTCGTGAACCACTTTTATTGGTTGGCGGCGATGCTGGCCATGTGCTTTGTGGGCGTTTTCATGATGCCGTTTTATTATGGCAGCAAGGTGCGCAGCGTGCCGGAGTTTTTGCGCAAGCGCTACGACGAAAAGACGCGCACCTTGAACGCCCTTTCGTTCGCCGCGATGACGCTGCTCGTTTCGGGAGTTGATCTGTACGCCATGGCCATCCTGTTTGAGCGGCTGCTCCATTGGCCTTTTGGGGCCAGCGTGGTGGCGTCGGCGCTGGTGGTGGCAATCTACATCTACCTCGGCGGCCTCACTTCCTCCATCTACAATGAAGTATTGCAATTCTTCCTGATTGTCTTTGGATTCCTTCCGCTGGCGATTCTGGGCTTAAAGGCTGTCGGTGGATTCGCCGGCTTGGAGGCCAAGCTGCCCAATCCCGGTTACGCGCACACGTGGGCGAATATTTGGCACGCGGCTGATAACCCCATGGGGATTAACTGGTTTGGCACGATCTTCGGACTGGGCTTCGTACTGTCCTTCGGCTACTGGTGCACGGATTTCCTGGTGATCCAGAGGGGGTTGGCGGCCAAAGACATGGCGGCGGCGCAGCGTACGCCCCTGATCGCCGCGGTTCCGAAAATGTTTTTCCCTCTGTTGGTCGTCCTGCCGGGCCTGGTGGCGATTGCATTGGATCCCACCACCAAGCTGATGATGGGAGGGCGGTATGACAATGCCTTGCCCGCCATGCTGGGCCGATTCTACCCTTCCGGCCTGCTGGGAATCGGCTTGACGGCGCTGCTGGCCAGCTTCATGTCGGGCATGGCCGGCAACGTAACCGCCTTTAATACTGTTTTGACGTTTGATATTTACCAGACTCATATCAACCCCGGCAAGGACGATCAACACTATCTCACCATGGGCCGCCTGGCGACGGTGTTTGCAGTCATCGTGGGCATCGGGACTGCCTTCATCGTTCTGCGCTTCAACAACCTGATGGACTATCTCCAACTTCTGTTCGCGTTTTTCAATGCGCCGCTCTTCGGCACGTTTCTGCTGGGAATGTTCTGGAAGCGCACCAGCGCACATTCGGGTTTCTGGGGATTGCTGTGTGGCATCCTGGCCGCCGCCACGCATTACACGCTCTATCATTTCCACTACATCAGTTACCCCAGTGACATGGCGGCAAATTTCTACCAGGCCATCTGGGCATTTGCCGTGTGCTTCTGCGTTACCGTGGTGGTAACCTTGTTCACGGAGCCGCGGAAAGAGGAGGAGTTGGTGGGTCTGGTCTATTCGCTCACACCGAGGCCCAAGAACTCCGACGTCCCCTGGTACGAGCGGCCGGGAGTTTGGGCTATTGGAATTTTGGCCCTTTGCACGGTTTTGAATATCATTTTCTGGTAGGGGCGAGCTGCGCTCGCCCATGGCCGAGCGACGTTCGGCCCTACAGCTTTGAATATCATCTTTTGGTAGGTGACGATGGGACTCGATATTCGCATGCCGATTGGCATTATCTTCTCGCTTTACGGCATCATCCTGATTATTTATGGAGCGGTGGCTGACAAGTCGATCTTCCAGGAGAAATCCCTGGGAGTGAACATCGATTTGTGGTGGGGACTGGCCCTGCTGGTTTTCGGGGTCTTCATGGGAGCACTGGCGTTCCGGGCTTCGCGGTCACGTGAATCATGACGGAGTTGCGCTGGAATCCCACCGTCCGAGAATGGGTTTCAACCGCTTCGCATCGTCAGGGGCGGCCGCAGATGCCCCAGGATTGGTGCCCGTTCTGTCCCGGTTCTGGGCGGGTGCCTGACCACTACGGCGTTCATATCTACCCCAACGATTACGCTGCGTTCTCCATCCCGGCTCCGCCACCCGCGATCAAAGGCGATGACTTTTACAAGGTCAGGCCCTCCCACGGCAAATGCGACGTGGTGCTTTACCATCCCGATCATCAAACTTCATTGCCGCAGCTCCCGGTAGACCATCTGGTGAAGCTGGTGCGCCTGTGGCGAAGTCGCTTCCTTGAGCTCAAAGCCACGCCGGGAATCCGCTACGTCTTGATTTTTGAAAATAAGGGCGCGGTGATCGGCGTCACGATGCCTCACCCGCACGGCCAGATCTACTCGTTCCCTTTTATTCCGCCGCGCCTCGAAAAGGAATTGTCGGCGGCGCGTGCCCACCATCGCCGGGCGGGGCACTGCCTTTACTGCGACATTTTGAAAAAGGAGCGCCGTGACGGCAGGCGCATCATCGCTGAGAACGAAGCTTTTACCGCATTCATTCCTTTTTATGCCCGCTGGCCGTATGAAGTCCACATCTTCGCTCGCCGCCACCTGGGGGCCCTGGACGCATTTCGGCCGTCGGAAGAACGCGCTCTGGCGGAGATGCTAAAGTGGGTCACGCTGAAGTACGACAACCTCTTTCAGATGTCGTTTCCTTACATGATGGCAGTGCACCAGGCCCCCACGCGCGGTAAGTATCCCTACTACCATTTCCATATTGAGTTTTACCCTCCTCACCGCAGCAAGGAAAAGCTCAAATACCTGGCCAGCGTTGAATCGGGCGCGGGAGCGTTTCTGAATGACTCCCTGGCGGAAGAAAAAGCAGAAGAACTTCGGGCTGTTCACCCTGTGCGTCAGGACGACGTGAAGTAGAGACAGGTGAGCATCCGCTTGCGGCAATGAACTTCACAGCAGCGCCCCTGCGGCAACTACGGACCCTACTGCCACCATCACAACTCCGGAGGCGCGAGCGGCGTGCGCGGGCCACGGCGCCAGGCGTTCGAGGGTGATCCCCATGGCGACGACGGCCACTGCCCATAGGTTCATTACGCCGGCCGCGAGGAGAATCATCGTGAAGCCGCAGCAGCACCAGCCGCAGTGAACACCTAAGCGGACGCCCTGCTGCAGCGCGCTCCACATGCGCGGACGGGTCGCTCGCGCGCAACCCATGATTTCCCGACAACACTGAAGATGGCGCGCCGCTCGGTAATCCACGCCGCGGCTTCGTCGAGGGCAAGGGGATTAAACGACAGCAGGTGTTCCCGCCCGACGCGCCGCCTTTGGACAAGGTGATGTGTTTTGACACCGCGTTCAGCGACATGGGAACGGGTTCCGCTAGTGTGGTGACGCGCTCTTCTCCCCGCGCAAGCCGCTGGAGGATGGCGCGCCGGGTGAGATCGGCGAGCGCCATCAAGGTTTGGTCCAAGGTGGAAGGTGTGGTGCTTGGCACTGATATTCAACTTGAAGGTTGAATAAAGCAGAAGGTAATGCGTTGTCAATACTTTTTCAAGCGAATGTCTTTGAAGTGAACTTCCATCGGCGGGCCGTGCTCGATCTGCAGGCCGATCCAACCGGTGGGACAGTATTTTGCCGTCTGCCCGTCGATTACTTCCGACATCAAGTGTCCATTGATGACGGCCTGGAAGTGATTACCCATGGCGATGACGTGATAGTCGTTCCAGCCGTTGACGTTGACCAGTTTGTATAATTCCGCCGGATCGCCAATATCCTCTGACCTCCGGCCGCCGATCTTATCGATGACCACTTTTTGGCCACGCTCGGCAAGCACCGCGCGGCTCGCTGAGTACAAAAGTCCCATCCAGTCAGGATCAAGGGCGATGTCTGCCTGATAACCCGTCCGCGCGCTCAGAATCCCATTGGTACCCACCGAATTGAAAATACAGCGAAACTGAATGCCGGAGTTGGCGGGGTTCTCCTTGGTTCCCCCCGACAAGCGGAACTTGAGTTTGAACTCAAAGTCGCCCATTTCGCCACCCTGCCAAACGAGCCACCGTGTATAAGGAATGTCTTTGGTTCCGCGACCGGCGATGGCGCCGTCTTCCACTGACCAGTAACTCATGTCGTCGCTCGACCAACCGTTTAGCGTCTTGCCGTCAAAAATCGAGACGAAGCCGGGCTCTGCGGCCGGGCAACACGAGATCGCGCCGAAAATGATCAGCGTCAGAACCCACGGTTTACGCAATCGCATTTCTACCTCTCTTTCTACTCGTAATGTTCGAGTTTACGCCAATGTCAGTACGGCGGCGAATTCGCAGGCGTCGCAACGCCGGTCATTTGCTTAGATTGATGAAGCCCCGGTAGAGAATCTACCATAGTTTGCGCGGAGCTGGGCTCGGGCGATTCGAAGCGGAAAAAATCTGTTCAGCGGGTGACGCCCGCCACAACGAGCCAACGCAGTTACAAGCGGCGAAGAGAGGTAAAATACTGCTGACGCAATGGAAGCGGGGTTCGGCGCAGAGCCAAACCGGCATTATCATGCTGGAGTCGGACATAATCGTTGAGGAGATAGTGGCCGGGTGGGAACTGCAGGTCGCGGGCCAGACTGGGGATGCTGCCTACGGATGTGTAGCCGTGCATGTACAGCATGGGGGTGTAGCCCCAGTCGAGCGTCAACCAAGCGTCATTTTCGACCACTCTTCCGGCGCTGTCCCGAGTGGACAAATTCAGGTCAAGGCAAAACAGCCGGGAGTAGAATCTGGTAATGGAAGCGGTCGACATCTGCAGCTTCGAGTACTGGCGAAGGATGACTTCCGCCGCCGGCCGCGAGAATAGGATCATTCCCGCCCCCGTCCCCCAGTTAATGGAGTAGCCCGAACGATGTTCTATTACGCGGCTTCCGTAACTTCGGACGGTGGCAGCGCCACACACGATGCCATCCGCGGCAGCGAGTTCGAACAGGTTCATGAGCCGCTGGAACCATCCGGGCTGCACAGCGACATCATTTTCAATGAGGCCCACATAATCATACCCGAGATGGAGCAGACGTTCGAGCCCGAAGCAGATGGAACGGTCGGGCCCCCCGCGCACGTCATAGTTCACCTCTGCCAGGTGCGCGTTCCGGAAATGGAAGTTCTTCGGCAACGCCCGCGCCTCAGGAGCGTCGCTTCCGTCGTTCCAGATGATGTCAAACCCACCTTCTGCATCCAGGGCTTCAAGGGTCTGGCATGTCAAAGACACCCGGTCTTTACTGCTTAGCGCGAACCCGATCCGATCCCTCGAGCAGGGCCGGGGGCACACCGTTCCCGTCGTGTTTTGCAGAAAACGAATGATGTCGACGACGGCAGGCGCTGGACTTGGGTCATCCATGGCGATCTCCTTCACCAGACCTCGCGGCAGTTGCGCTGGAGCGGTTTGCCGGCCCGCTTGTTCGCCCTTCCGGCGCGCAGACTCAAATGCATTGCCCGCCGTGGCACACAGGCGAACGGCCAAGCGGTGACATTCATCAGGCCATTAAGCGCAAGGTTCGCGCAGAGCTGCTGGAATATCACGGGTTGGGGTTCAAAGGCCACCAACCGCCGACCCTGTTCCTGGAGAGCTTGGGCCAAGGGAACCGTGTGGATTCCCATGTTCGCGCCCACCTCCACGACGATACCGGGGCGCTGGGCAAGAGCTACGAAAATCGCCAGTTCCAGTTCATTGCACTCGCCCTACGTCGCCATTGCCACGCCCATGTATTGGTCGTTCATGTTCGCCAACATCCAGCCGTGGCGGGAATGCACCAGGCAAATAGGGGGGCCACATCCAGCTTGTTCATTTCGTCACCTCGGCACTCCTCCGTCGTGTGCGGCAAAGGTGGTTTTGGCGATAAGGTCGCGCAATTCTCGCTCGACGCGGGCCACTACGTCCCGCCAATTGCCGGGAGTGGATTGCCGAAACAGGCGGAGAGTAGGGTACCAGGGGCTATCCTCGCGGTCCAGCAACCAGCGCCAGTCGGACGATTTGGATAAAAGGACCCAACCCGGCTGGCCCATAGCTCCAGTGAGATGGGCTACCGAGGTATCAATGGAAATCACCAGATCGAGATTAGCGACAATCGCTGCCGTATCGGCAAAATCTTTCTGTTCCTCGCAGAGATCGATGATGCAGGCACGAGATCCCAACTGCTTCAATTGGTCCGTCCCTGCGCCCATCTGCAACGAATAAAAGCTTGTGCCTTCAATGTTGGTCAGCGGGGCAAGCACTTCTAACGGAATGGCGCGCCAGAACTCATGGGGGTGCAACGGGCTCCCGGCCCACACCAGGCCGATGCGTAGAGAATTTCCTGGCAATCGTTGCCGCCACGCTTCCACCTTGGCGGGATGGGGATGAATGTAGGGTATGCTCGCCGGTATCGAAGTCAATTCCGTGCCCAAGGCCCAGGGCAAACTCAGCAGCGGGCATTGGCAGTCGAATTCGGGCAGTGTCTCGCCAGGGCCTACCACCTCCGCCGCTCCGGGGACATGCGCCAGCAGTTGGTGCAAGCGCGGCTGGACTTCCAGGATTACCTTCCCTCCCCGTTCAGCCACGAGAGGGACATAGCGCACGAACTGGAGCGTGTCACCCATGCCTTGCTCGCAGTAAAGCAGAATTCGAGAACCTTCCAAGGGTTCGCCCTTCCAGAGCGGTTGAGGAAGCTTGCGGCGAAAGCGAACTCCGTAGGGGGTACTCCAGCGGTCCTCATATTCACTTAGACCAAGACGAAAATTGCCTTGCTTGAGATGAACAAGACCCAGAAAGGCGCGGGCCTCTGCGGAGTCCGGCGCTAGTTCCAGAACGCGTTGGAAACACTCGGTGGCTTGCGCCAAGTCGCCCAGCAGTATCCCCGTGGTTCCCAAATGCAGATAGGCGCCGGATAACACCGAAGCCCGCACCTTTCTCGGCCATATCCATCTCTTACAAGGCAACTTCCCTGTCGGCTGGAGCGAGCATGAGTACCGCTGGTATACTCCGCATTTTCTTCGCGATCGCAGGACGTTTCTCCAACCTCTCTGGAGGGGTGAACCCCCAGCAGGTTCACGAATTCTGCTTCACGCTGAGCAAGGTTTGGGCGACACCCTCCAGTTCGCGCGCTATGTCCCGCTCGTTGCCGCGCGCGGAGGTCATGTCGTCCTGGAAGTCCAGCCCCGTTTGTATCGTCTGCTGGCGCGAGCGCCTGGAGCAGCAGATGTCATTCGTCGTGGCGCCGCCCTTCCCGAGGTCGACTGGCAGTGCCCGCTTCTGAGTCTGCCCCTGGCATTTGCAACGGATTTGAACTCGATTCCAGCGCACATTCCTTACATTTCTCCGGAGCCCTCACTAGTGAAAGCATGGCGGCAACGGATGGCGGGGAATTCGCTGCGCGTCGGACTGGTCTGGGGTGGCAGTCCCACTTTCCCCCACGAACGCTGGCGTTCCATCCCGTTAGAACTGCTTGCGCCATTAACATGCCTGGAAGGGGCAACCTTCTACTCATTGCAGATGGGACCTCAGGCCCGCCGCGTAGAGCAGTTGGGATCCCGCGTGCATATCATCGATCTCCAGAACGAACAGGAGGACCTTGCCGACACGGCAGCGATTGTCGCCAATCTCGGCCTAGTGATTTCCGTTGATACCTCCATGGCTCACCTTGCCGGAGCCTTGGGCATACCGGCTTGGGTCTTGTTGCACAAATCGCCGGACTGGCGCTGGCTGCTCGACCGTACTGATAGTCCCTGGTACCCCACAGCTCGCTTGTTTCGCCAATCGACGTTGGGAATTTGGCAGGACGTGGTGGGCCGCGTCGAGCAGGAATTGCGCGACCTCATCGCCGGAAGCGCCGCTGAGCCACGAAGCCGAGCCCCCTAAAGAGGAATCCATGAAGGGGCTGAACATAACCCGCCGTTCCCGAGATGGGAGAGGAATCCGGATTAGATGTTTTTCATGATGCGATCCTGTCCCCGCCGAAACCGTGGCCTCAACCCGCTCTTTTCGCGCCATCTCTGCGGCATTCCGGATGAATCCCAGACGCCGCCCCCACAGGGGCTGGCAATACGCGAACACCACCTGGATCTCAGGGCCGCTCGCCGTGGTCGATACGAGGTCAAGGCCTTTCATCAAGTTCGTGAGCAATCGTGGCGTTAATTGGGCATCTCCCCGTGCTCTGCGAAAATGCTTCGCCTTTTCGGTCCCACAATGAAGAATATCTTAACTTGAGGTGGCACAAGACTTGCCTGTTCCACCAGCTCAGCCGTTCGCAGGCTGATGAAAAGATCGTTCGGCGCGACGTAACGGTGGATTTACCGCCCGACGTTTCCATTGATGGCAACACGCGATGGCGGAGTAAGCCCGCCACTACGTTCTTTCTCATCGGACGCTCGTGCCCGAGGTGATTCCATGTCTCAGCAGCCATTACTAAACCGGCAGGTCCGGAAGCTTCTGAAGAAAGGCATCGCGCACCACCAGGCGGGGCGCAGGGGGCAGGCCGAAAAGTGTTACCGGTCAAGTTTGAAGGCGGACCCCCGATGTCCGCAAGCGCTCCACCTGTTGGGCTTGTTAGCCCAGCAGGCGGGTCAATATCAAGAATCCATCCGCTTGATTGGAGAGGCTCTGGCTCTTACTCCCGACGATCCGGACACGCTGAACAGCCTGGCGGATTCATACATTGGCCAAGGTCAAATCCCGCCGGCAAGCCATTGCTACCAGCGCTTGGCCGAACTGTTTCCCCAATCTGCCGAGGTCCATCACCGGTTGGGCAACACGCAGGAAGGCCTGGGGAATTGGGAAGCCGCCATGGCGTCTTATCAGCGCGCGCTGGCGCTTCAGCCGGATTTGCCCAGCCTCTACGGCAGCTTGGCGCGGCTGCAATACAAACAAGGAGCGTTCGAAGAAACGGTGGAGTCCTGCCGATGTGCCCTGGCATTGGATCCCATCAGCACTGAGACACACACTCTGCTTGGAAATGCCCTCACCGACCTGGGAAAGTATGGCCAAGCGGT
>Ga0207101_1104_pt1 | contig 16063 bp, 14 predicted proteins | sample Alteio_BWMinHeat_83_FD_153581 | JGI IMG/M metagenome (GOLD analysis project Ga0207101, IMG submission 153581) | Enriched cells from forest soil in Barre Woods Harvard Forest LTER site, Petersham, Massachusetts, United States -... | ecosystem: Environmental > Terrestrial > Soil > Temperate forest >...
GCGGGGGCGGGGAGACATTTTTTCGCGGGATTCCTTGAACGCGGCGCAAAGCAGGGCGCCGTGGCTGGACCAGAATAACTGAATGGCCGTTTATTTTCCACTTGACATTAGTGAATGGACGTTTATTATTGACGCGGTCGTCGCTCCCGGAGGTGCCTCATGAATGTAAATTCTTCTTATCAACCGCCGGATCTGCGCGGGCGCGTCGCTCTCGTCGCGGGAGCCACGCGCGGGGTGGGCCGCGGGACGGCGCTGGCGCTGGGCGAAGCGGGCGCGACGGTGTATTGCACGGGGCGGAGCACGCGCGCGCAGAAGAACCGGCGATCTGCGGCGGCGCGGCGTGATTCCGCGGCGGCCAGGAAAGCTCTGCCCGACAAGTACTATGCGAATCGGCCGGAGACGATTGAGGAGACGGCAGAGCTGGTGAGCGCGCGCGGCGGAAAAGGGATCGCGGTGGTGGTGGACCATCTGGAGCCGGGCAAAGTCGAAAAGTTGATAGCGAAAATTCGCAAGGAGCAAGGGCAGCTTCATGTGCTGGTGAACGATATTTCGGAAAGCGCGGAGCAGGAGTTCGGCAAGACCTTTTGGCAAGTGGATCTGGAGAGAGGATTTGCGATGTTCCGCAACGCGGTGCATACACACATGATCACCAGCCACTTTGCGGCGCCGCTGCTGATCGAGACCGCGAAGAAGTCGAAACAGAGCGGGCTGATTGTGGAGATTGGCGACGGGGATTCCTATGGTTACCGGGGAAATGTTTTCTACGACCTGATTAAGACCACGGTGATGCGGCAGGCGTTTGCGATGGCGTACGAACTGCGACGCAAGAATGTGGCGGCCATCGCGATGACTCCGGGATTCCTGCGCTCGGAGATCATGCTGGAACGGTTTGGAGTGACAGAAGCGAACTGGCGGGAGGGCATCAAGAAGGATGCGAACTACGCGACGTCGGAAACTCCGCTGTACGCAGGGCGCGCGATCGCGGCGCTGGCCGCCGACCCGAATATCATGAAAAAAACGGGCCGGGTGTTCAGCAGCTGGACGCTCTCGGACGAGTATGGGTTCTGCGACGCGGACGGTGCGCGGCCGCACTGGGGACGGCATTTCGCAGCAAAATATGGCGACCACATGAATCCCTGCGACGATGGGTTTTACAAGTACTGGTTCGGCGGGGCGATCGAAGCGGTTTTCCCGGATTGGCCGAAATAGCACACCGCAAAAAAACTCTTGACACACTAACTGTACTAGTGCATTAGTACAGTATGCTCTTGCACCTCAACGCGTCCTCGGGCGTCCCGGTTTACCTGCAGCTGGAAGCGCAGGTGAAGCAGGCGGTGGCCGCGGGCGCGCTGCGCACGGGCGAGGCGCTGCCTTCCACGCGCAAGCTGGCGGCCGAACTGCGCATCAATCCCAACACGGTGGCGCGCGCTTACCAGGACCTGGAGCGCGATGGCGTGACCCGGAGCGTGCCGGGCGGCGGAACGTTTGTGGCGGACGGCCTGCCCGGACTTCTGAAAAGCGAAAAAGTGAAGCGGCTGCGGCCGCACGCACGGCAGCTGGCGGTGGAAGGGCGGCAACTGCGGCTGACGCGCGAGGAGACCATGAAATTGCTGGAAGAAGAGCTCGACAAACTGGGAGGCCAGCCATGAGCGAAGCGGCCATATTGACGGAGGGCTTGAGCAAATCGTTTGCGGCGCAAACCGCCGTCACGCAATTGAACCTGCGGATCCAGCCGGGCGCGGTGTATGGATTCCTGGGGCGTAACGGCGCAGGGAAAACGACGACGATGCGGATGTTGCTGGGACTGGTGCGGCCGACGAAGGGCCGCGCGCAGGTGCTGGGGCTCGATCCTACAAAAGAGGCGGAGTTGATGCGCATCCTGGAACGAGTGGCGTTTGTGCCGCAGCGCAAGCAGCTTTATGGATGGGCGACGCCAGCGGAACTGGTGCGCATGAACAAAGCGTATTTTCCGCGGTGGTCGGATGAGGCGGCGGCAGGGTTGGCGCAGCGGCTGGAAATTCCGATGAAGACGGCATTCAAAAAGCTGTCCATCGGAAATCAGAGCAAGGTGGCGCTGCTGCTGGCGCTGGCGCAGGAAGCAGAAGTATTGATTCTGGACGAGCCGACGGCCGGGCTTGATCCGGTGATGGTGGACGAAATCTTGCGCACGCTAATTGAAGATCACGTCAGCCAGGGGAGGACGATTTTTGTGTCCAGCCACCATCTGGGCGAAGTGGAACAGATTTGCGACTGGGTGGGGATTTTGGAAGAGGGACGCCTGCTGCTTGAGTCGCGGCTGGAAGAGATTCGGCAGGAATTTCGACTGGTGATTGCTTCCGGTGAGGGCTTGCCTGCTACGCAATCTGCGGACGTCGTTTCCGCAACGACAGACGGGCGGTTCCGGCGGTACGTCGTGGCGCGGGAGGCGGAGCGGTTTGCGACGGAATTGCGCAGCCAAGGCGCGGCGATTCTGGAAATAAGCCCGTTGGGATTACGGGAACTTTTTCTGCATTTGGTTCGCAAGGAGGATCCATGTACGCCTGGAAATGCTGGCGCGAAAGCCGTGCCCGTTTCTTCTTTCTCTTGATCCTGTTCAGCGTGACCGCGCTGCTGTTCACGCTACAGCCAGGGATCGAGGTAAGAGACGGGTGGTGGCATTTCGACCGGAATGAATACATACGCAATCCCTGGCCGACGGCACACGTGGTGTTTTCCATGATTCTCAGCGTGCTGTGGTGCAGCGGATTTCTTTCGGCAGTGTTCCTGGGCGCGACTGCCCCCGGAAGCGAGATCGAACCTGGAACGATTGAATACCTGTGGACGCGACCGCGGACACGAGCTTCGGTGACGTGGACGCACTGGGGCGTCTGCGTGGGGGAGATGGTCCTAGTGGCAGTCGTTCCCATATACCTTGCGGCGGCATTACTGGGAGCACTGACGAAACATTGGGACTTCCCGTTCCTTTTCTCTGCTCCGTGGATGATGGTCATCGTCGGGTTGCCGGTGCTTGGTCTGACAACGCTGATGACCGCGTTGCGGCGGAGTGCGAGCGGCGGACTGATCTATGCGTCGGGGGTGGTAATCGTGTATGCGATCCTTCGGCAGATCATCATTGTCCCGCTGCACCTCAATCTGCCAACGCTGTTTGCAGGACCGCTGATCTGGTTGATGAACAACAACCAGTTCGGCGTCACGCCGAGCGCGTTTCCGTGGGGAGCGTTATGGCGCGCCGTTTTCCTGGCAGCGGCCTTTCCGCTGGCCGCGCAATATCTTCTAAAACGGGCCGAAGTGTAGGCGCGAGCGGTGTCTTGATTAAGGCGTCTTAATCTTTGAGGTCCAAGACGATTTTCAAGATTTCGTCCGCGAGACTGCCGGAGTCCACGTTATCCATGTTTGCCAGGACCACGACGCCCGCGCGGCGTTCCGGCACGACCGCGAAGGCTGTGCTGGTGCCCTGCTGTCCGCCGGTGTGGGCCAGGATGTGGAGGCCAAATTTGTCCACCAAGCCCCAGCCGAGGCCGTAGCCGGTCATTTTGCCATCGGCAGTCTTCTCTGAAGTCCACATCAGGTCCCGCGTGGGGCGTTGCAGGAGTTTGTCGGCCAGGATGGCGGCTTCGAACTGCGCCATGTCATCAGCGGAGGAGATCAGACCGCCGCCGGGAATCTTATAGCTGGAGTCCAGAACGCCGGCGTTGCGAACCAGGCCGGCTTTGTCCTTGTGATACCAGCGTGAGCGATGAGGAATCACTGCAAAAAAATCGTCGGCCTGGGTTTGCGCCATCCCTGCGGGCTTGAAAATATTTTCACGCACATAGTCCACGTATTTTTGCGACGCGGCGCCTTCCAGTACGCACCCAAGAAGCGTGTAGCCGTAGGTTGAATAGGCGAACTTCGTGCCGGGTTTCGCGACCAGAGGATCGCCCGCGAAAATCTGCAGGGATTCCTCCATGCTGGCGAAATGCCGCGCGCTGTCTTCGGGGATATCTCCTTTGCCGTCGAGGTTGTAGTGCCGGATGCCGCCGAGGTGGCCGAGCAGTTCGCGGGTAGTAATGGGCGAGTCTTTTTGGGGAAAGGCCGGGCAATATTTCTGGACGGGTGTTTCAAGATCGAGCTTGCCGCGCTCGTTGAGCTGTAAAATGGCCACGGCGGTAATCGGCTTGGAGATGGAACCCAGCCGGAAGAGGGTCGATGGAGTGGCGGGAGAGGAATTCTCCAGGTCGGCCATTCCGAATCCCGCGGACCACACGGGCTCCCCGTCCAGCACCACGGCAGCGCCGATGCCCGGGACACTGTTGGCGGACATAAAGCTGGAAATGGCCTTCTCGATTTCCGCGCGCTTTTCGGGAGTCAGGCTTCTCTGCTGCGCGACAGCGCCGGACGCGGCCGTCAGGTAAACGAGCAGCAAGAAAAGGATCGGGAATGGACGCCAGTTCCTATTGTTGAGACATGCGGCGCGTTTCACGGTATCACCTCGACGGGCGAGTTTATCCCAAACCGCGGCCGACGTGAACGAAACGGCTGCCCGCCACGGCGTGTACTCGGAGCGTCACCCCCCGTCCGGCGGAAAGCGTTGACCTCGGACGGAGCCGCTCCTTACCATGGAGGGATGAATCGACGGCGGCAGATGGCGGCAAGCACCCTTTTGCTATCCGGGGTCCTTCTCGGTTGCGAGGACGCTGGAAAGAAGCCCGTCCAGGCGCATGTTCCCGCGCTTTCTCCTACAACGGCCGCTCAGCAGAATTTGCCGGAACTTCCCGCTCTGCCGCTTACGAATCCCTCGGCCCGCCCGATGGTTTCCTTGCTCCCGCGAGTCCCCAGCGGAAAAGACTACCTGATCCAGAAGGTGCAGGAAAAATTCGCCTCCGGCGAACAGAATTTCAAGGCCGGTCATCTGGAAGCCGCGCGCAAGGATTTTGACGACGCCGTGGACTGGATGCTGGAGAGCGGCTACGACCCTGAGAGCGACCCGCGGCTGAGCGAACTGTTTCACCGCGTGGTGGACACGGTCTACGCTTACGAATTACAGGCCTTCCGTGCGGGCGACGGATTCAGCGAAGCGCCCGCTGTTCCCGCGGCGATCGACGAAGTGGCGGAGATGACCTTTCCGGTAGACCCGCGGTTGAAAGAGCGCGCGGAAGAAGCGGCGAAAAACAGCTCCCACGACCTGCCGCTGACAGTCAACGACGAAGTGCTTTCGTTCTTGAATTTTTTCCAGACGCCGCGCGGCCGGGCCATCGTGGAAACCGGCTTGCGGCGGGCCGGCCGTTACCGCGAAATGATTTCGCGGGTGTTGCGCGAAGAAGGCGTACCCCAGGACCTGATCTACCTGGCGCAGGCGGAGAGCGCTTTCCAGCCGCTGGCGCTTTCGCGCGCGGGCGCACGCGGAATCTGGCAGTTCGTGGCCTACCGCGGGCAGGAGTATGGGCTGCGGCACACCTGGTGGATTGATGAGCGTCAGGATCCGGAGAAAGCCACCCGCGCCGCGGCGCAGCATCTGCGAGATTTGTACAAGCTCTTTGGCGACTGGTACCTGGCAATGGCCGCATACAACTGCGGCCCGGGCAACGTGCAGAAGGGCATCGAGCGCACGGGCTACGCCGATTTCTGGGAACTTTACAAGCGCAAGGTGCTGCCGCGGGAAACGAAAAACTACGTGCCCATCATCCTGGCGCTCACGCTGATTGCCAAGGACGCGGAGCACTACAACGTACAAGTGGAGCCGGAAGCCCCGATACCCACGGACGTGGTGAAGACCGGGCGGGCCATCGACCTGCGGTTGGTGGCGGAAACCATTGACGTGGACGTGGAAACGCTGCGCGCGCTGAATCCTTCCCTGTTGCGCATGGCGACGCCCGACGATCCTTCCTTTGAACTGCACCTGCCGCAGGGCACATCGGAGAAATTCTCGGCCGAGATTGCGGATATTCCTCCGGACAAGTGGGTGAGCTGGCGGCGCCACCGCGTGGAAGCCGGCGAAACGCTGACGTCCCTCGCGAAAAAATACCGCGTGACCGCGGCGGCAATCGCCGATGCCAATAACCTGCAGCGCAACGTCGCGCTGGATGCGGGAGAGAAGCTGATCATTCCCGCGACGCAAGCACAATCGGAAACCAAGCGCCGCCTGGTGAGTTATCGCGTGCGGCGTGGAGATACATTGCTAGGAATTGCGGATCGATTCAGCGTGGATTCCGACGACGTTCGCAAGTGGAACCATTTGAAGTCCAACAAGGTCGGCCGCGGGATGGTGTTGCGGATTTACACCTTGGGCGGCGCTCCCGAAGCTTCCCCGGCCCGGGCGCGCGCCAAGCCAAAGAAGAAGACTACCAGCCCATCCGCAAGGGCTACAGCGGCCGGGACGATGACCGCAAACCACAATTAAAGCCTTTATTTTATGCACTTTACGGGAAACGTCGGGCAGCGGAGTGCCCTCCGCGGCTTTTGCTACGGAGGTGCGCTCTGCGGCTTCGGGGGTCGCTGATCCCGAGAAAACTGCAGAATGCTTGACATCTCCCAGCGAGTACGGTAACAACGGCGCAAGGGCGGGGTAGGGTTCTAGGGCGCTCCGGCCAGAACAGCGACGCACGGGCCCGCTGTCAAGACGGGGTCCGCAAATTCCCCCAGGGGAGGACGGAATGGATTTCGAGAAGGACCATCTGGAAGACGACAACGAGCTGTCACGGCTGGAAGACGACGAGGAGCTGGTCGGCGAACCCGAAGAGATCGTCGAAACGGAAGAAGAACTCGTGATGGTGGGCGAGGAGGCGGAAGAAGAAGTGCCCGCTCCGCGGCCCGCAGCCAAGCCGGCAGCGAAGAAGAGCGCCAAAAAAGCGGCGAAGAAAAAACCTGCGCGCAAGAAGAAGGCTGCCAAGAAAGCGAAGCCGAAAAAGAAAGCGGCCAAGAAGCGGGCCAAGAAAGCTTCGAAGAAAAAAAAGAGGCGCTAAGCGCGTCTCAAGCACAGAGATTCTCTTACCGGAAAGGCCGGGACACGCATCCCGGCCTTTTCAATTTGAGGAATCGCGCGTGCCGGGACGGGAGCCGGCGAGGTGCGCAGTATTTCCCATCTTGGAAGTCTTCCCGCTCGAATCGGGAATAACTTGTTGAGGGTCCCATGTGGCGCTTGCCCGAAGCGCCAAGTACCGCTAGCATAACCCCGTATGTTACGGGCGCTGGAGCAGATACGGCGGATGCGGGGAGGCGCGCAGTCGCACCTGATGCGCTGCTCGGACGGCTACTACTACGTAGTGAAGTTCCAAAATAATCCGCAACACCGCCGAATCTTGGTCAATGAACTGCTTGGAACCAGGTTAGCGGCTAGGCTGGGGCTCCCCACGACGCCGGTGGCAATTATTTCTGTCAGCGAAGACCTGATTCGGCTGACTCCAGACCTGTGCATAGAGAAGCCTCGAACGAACACGCCCTGCCAGGCGGGGCTGCAATTTGGGTCTCGCTATCCGGGGGATCCCCATCGTTTGACGTTGTTTGATTTTCTGCCTGAGAAGCAATTGATGGAGGTCGAAAACCTGCATGACTTTTCGGGGATGTTGGTCTTCGACAAATGGACTTGCAATACCAATGGCCGGCAGACACTTTTTTTCAGGGAACCGCGCAACGGACTCGAGGCAGGGGAGTTGCGATACCGCGCGGTCATGATCGACCAGGGTTTTTGCTTCAATGCCGGAGAGTGGAATTTTCCTGATGCTCCGCTGCGAGGCCTGTACGCCCGCAACCGTGTCTATGAAGGTGTGACAGGACACGAGTCGTTCAGTCCCTGGATCGAGCGGATTGAAAAACGCATCACGGAGCGAGTCTTTGACGATTTGATTCGTGAGATTCCGCCAGAATGGTATGCCGACGACTTGGATGCTCTGCAGCGGTTAATCGAACAGCTTTACAGGCGCCGAACATTGGTAGCGGAGTTGCTGCTGGCGGCGAAGAATACCACACGGCACCCATTTCCTAATTGGATGTGACCTATGACTAGTCTCGTTTCTTCTGTCGACGACAGTATGTTTGCTTACCATGTGTTGCGGTACGCGTCGGACCTGGTGCGCGATGAGTGGCTCAATATCGGAGTGATCGTCTTTGATCCCCTGACCGGTGCGCTGCGCCTCCGGCTGGTTGAAGAGCAGGACGAATATGCGCGCATCCGGCGACTCCAGCCCGCTGCCGATGAAGACGTGCTCCGCGGCTTTCGGGACGAACTCGAAGACCGGTTTTCCACCTACCTGCGAAATAGGCGTGCGGAGATGGCCGATACTCCGGCTGTGGGGGAGGAACTCCAGAAGCTCATTGAGAGTTGGAACAATACTCTCTCAAACGGACTGCAGTTGGCGCCGCAAAAAGGGGTCCACGCGGATGACCTGGATGTCGAGCTTGAGCGACTCTACACGGAGCACGTTGCTCCGCCGCGCAAGGTCATCCGTGTCGGTGCTCCAGGCAGTCGTGCGATGATTCGCGGCTACTGCTCGCAAGTCTGGAAGGCGGCTGGACTCTGGGATCGCATCCAGAAGTCAGCGCGCGTAGCGGAGTTTACCTTTCTGGGCGACCCCATGCGCATCGACTATACTTACCGCAGAAATGGTACGCGAGGCTATGTGCAAACTATCAGCGTTTCTCGTGCTCCTGCGGATTGCAAGCTTTACGCATACACTGCGGCGCGCATTGCTGCTCGGGCGCCTTTCGCCTCAGAATTTGCGGCGGTGACCGATGTTCCGCTGCTGGCGGAAAATGAGCGCCATTGCTTCGTGCGCGACACCCTGCGTGACGCAGGGATTGAACCCATCGGAATGGATCACTTCGCGACTTGGGTGCCGAAATTAAAGCCAACCATCCAATGACTAGCGTGATTCGCATCAGGAAGCGCAAAAGGCCGGACCAGACCGGCACTTGCGAGTCCTATTCGCCAACGGCGAGAACCAGCAGCGTGGCATCGTCCTGCCAGTGGTCCCCGCTAAATTCCGCCACCACCGCCAGGATTTTCGATTGCAATTCCCCGGCGGACAAGGCGCGGTGCGCCTTCAGCACCCCCAGCAGCCGGGCTTCGCCGAACTCCTCGTCCGCGGGACTGCATGCTTCCGTGATGCCGTCGGTGAACAAAACCACGCGATCGCCCGCAGCCAGCTGCACTGAGCCTTGCTCGTAAATCTTGCCCTCGAAGACGCCCAGCACCGCGCCGCCCTCCCGCAAGCGCTCGTGCGACCCGTCGGCACGCACCACGAAAGGCGCGTTGTGCCCGGCGTTGACGTAAGCCAGCCGGCGCGTGGGACCCTCCAGCTGGGCGTAGAAAAAAGTGATGAAGCGGTCGCTGGCGGTGTTCCGGAAGATCAGGGAATTCAGCCGGCTGCAGAGAAGATCCGGCGCGAGAGAGGCCGAGGCCAGTCCGCGCACGGCCGCTTGCAGGTTGGACATCAGTAGCGCGGCGGGCATGCCTTTTCCCGCCACGTCGGCGATGCACAGGCCAAACGTTTTTTCGTCGAGAGGAAGAATGTCGAAATAATCGCCTCCCACCACGCGGGCGGACTGCCACACGCTGGCGATCTCGTATCCCGGCATTTGCGGAATATCGCGCGGCAAAAGCTTTTCCTGGATGGCCTTGGCTTCGGCGATCTCCCGTTCCTGCTCCTGCTGATGAAGCAGTGCCTCCTTCCGCGCGTGGGCCTCCGCAGCCTCCCGCCGGCGCGATTCGCGGCGGTCGCGTCCCAGGCTGATTTGCTTACTCAGAATCTCCAGCAACCGCGTGTTGGTCCAGGGCTTTTCCACAAAGTCGCTGACCCCGTATTGCATGGCTTCGACTGCCAGGCCCACGGTGGCCCAGCCAGTCATGGCCACCACCGGCGGGGGGTCCTCGATCTCCTTGAGTCGGCTGAGCACATCCAGGCCTTCCCGTCCCGAGGTGGTATCCCGCGCATAATTCAGATCGATGAGCAGAATGTCGAACTCCTGGCGCGCCACCGCCGCCAGCAGGTCCGCAGGAGAATTCACAGTTTCGATACTGTAACCGTGTCCCTTGAGCAGCAGCCGCAGCGCGTCCAAAACGTCTTGCTGGTCATCAGCGATCAGAATTCGCGGCTGCATCGTTTTTCGTTCCAAAAGAATTTCAAGCGTCGCGCTCGACATGGCTAGCCACTCCTCGCAACACCACGTGCGGGAATGCAACCCGCCTCAGATTAGTGGAGGCAGTCAGGTAGCCAGCGCGGCACACGAATAACAGCTTTGGTATGAATGATATGTCGGATGCCGAAGGGAAAGGAAGCGCCGCTCTCTGGCCAAAATCGGGAACGGTCGTCCCGATTTCGGACGCTCTCCAGAGAGCAAGAGGAATGTGCTCGTGCTTCCCAGGAAAGAGGCCGCAGCCCTACAGAACGGGCTCGCTCCAGTTTTCGAGCGTCTCCTTTACCTTGTGCAGGAACTGGTGGGCGATGGCGCCGTCCACCACGCGGTGGTCGTAGCTGAGCGTCACGTAGCACATCGAGCGAATGGCGATCGAATCGTTGATCACCACCGGGCGCTTTTCGATGGCGCCCAGGCCAAGGATACCCACGTTCGGCTGGCTGATGACCGGCAGGCCGAACAATCCGCCGAAAACGCCGGGGTTGGTGATGGAGAACGTTCCCTCCTGCACCTCTTCGGGTTTCAGCTTTTTCGAACGCGCGCGCTCCGCCAGGTCGTTCATGGTGCGCTGGATGCCCAGGATGTTTTTCTCGTCGGCGTTTTTCACCACCGGCACGAGCAGGCCCCAGTCAAGCGCCACGGCGATGCCGATGTTGATCTCCTTGTGCAGCACGATGTTCGTGCCGTCGAGCGAAGCGTTCAGCGTGGGAAACGCGCGCAGGCCCGCAACCGCGGCCTTCACGAAAAACGGCATGAACGTGAGCTTGGTCTCGTAGCGCTTTTCGAATTCGTCCTTGGACTTGGCGCGCAGGGACGCGATTTTTGTCATGTCGATTTCGTCGACCGAGTACACGTGCGCCGAAACGCGCTTCGAAGCCACCATGTGCTCGGCGATGCGCTGCCGCATGGCGCTCATCGGCTGCACTTCGTAATGGCCGAAGTACATCTTCTCGCGCGGCACGGCGCTCTCCAACGCCACATGCGCTTGAGTGCCGGACGCTCCCGGTGCAGAGGGCGGAGGCGCAGGAGCTGCCGCCGGAGGTGGCACCGGCCGTGAAGACGCGGCCGCAGCAGCCGATGCGGGCGGCGCTGCAGCGGGCGCTCCACCCGACGCAATCGCCGCTTCGATGTCCTGCTTGCTGATGCGTCCGCCCGCGCCGGTGCCCGCGATGGTCGAAAGGTCGATGCCATGTTCTGCGGCCATGCGGCGGACGAGCGGCGAGCTGTGAATCCGCTCGCCCGACGAACTGGAAGGCGCCGGCGCTGCGGCAACTGGAGCAGCAGCGGGAGCAGGCCTCGCCGCAGGTGGTGGCGCGGGTGCCGCCGCAGGAGTAGCCGCGGCAGGAGCCTTCGCCGGGGCCGGCGTTTCTGCCTTCGTCGGAGCGGGCGCCGCGGCAGCCGAACCCCCGGCGTCAATCACGCCAACAATCGTCTGAATCGGCACGGTCTGCCCTTCGCCGACTTTGATCTCTTTGAGCACGCCCGCCGACGGCGACGGAATTTCCGCATCCACTTTGTCCGTGGAAATCTCGAACAGCGGCTCGTCGCGCTCCACCTTGTCACCCGGCTTCTTCAGCCACTTGGTGATGGTTCCCTCAAAAATGCTTTCGCCCATCTGGGGCATTACGATGTCTACAGCCATGATCGCTCTCCTCTACTCGTTCGAATCCTAATACCGCGCCAATTCCTTCGCGGCGGAAAAAATCTTTTTGGCGTTCGGCAGAAAATGATCTTCCAGCGTCGGCGCGTACGGCACCGGCGTATCCAGCGACGTCACTCGTAGCAGCGGTCCATCCAGATCGCCAAACGCTTTCTCGCAAAGAATTGCCGCAATTTCACCCGCGATTCCGCCCGTCTTGGTGTCTTCGTGCACGACGAGACATTTGTTGGTCTTCTTCACCGACTGCAAAATCGTCTTTTCGTCCAGCGGCAGGAGGGTCCGCAGATCGATCACTTCCGCTTCGATTCCTTCTTTCGCCAGCGCGTCCGCCGCTTCGAGCGAAGTGTGCATCATCGCCGCGTAGGAAAGGATGGTCAGGTGTTTCCCCTCGCGGCGCACGACGGCTTTGCCGATCGGCACGGTGTAATCCCCGGTAGGCAGCTCTTCCTTGATGCGCCGGTAGAGAAACTTGTGCTCGAAAAAGAGCACCGGATTATTGTCGCGCACTGCGGCCTTCAACAAGCCCTTGGCATCATACGGCGTCGAAGGATAAATCACTTTCAATCCCGGCGTGTGCACGAAATACATTTCCGGGTTCGCGGAATGAAACGGCCCGCCATGCACGCCGCCGCCCGAGGGCCCGCGTATCACCATCGGCGCCGGCGCATTCCAAAGGTAATGCCCCTTGGCCACAAAATTCGTAATCTGGTTGAACGCGCAAACGATGAAGTCGATGAACTGCATCTCCACAATCGGCCGCAATCCCACATAGCTCATCCCGCAGGCCGCGCCGATGATGGCGCTCTCGCTGATCGGCGTATCGATTACGCGCTCCCAGCCAAACCGCGCCAGCAGCCCTTCGCTGGTCTTGAACGCCCCGCCATACACGCCCACATCTTCACCTAGCAGCACAACGGCTGGGTCGCGCTCCATCTCCTCGAACATCGCCTGCTTGATGGCTTCGAGAAACGTTACTGGCCCGCCGCCATTTCCATTTGATTTGCCGCCCGCCATGGCTATCTCCGCGCCTTTCTCGATGCGCGTGCCGGTGCAGCCTCCACCGTTTTCTTCGCGGCGGCTTTTACAGCAATTTTCGCCGCCGGCTTCCCTTCCGTCGCGGACTCTTCCGCCTCCGCTGGTGTATCGCCGAAATGAATCGGAGCGTTTGCGCCGCCGGAGCCCTTGCCCCTCCCAAATCCTGGAACTGTCCAGACCGCTTCGACGCTCGATTTCGGCGGCGTCACCTCCGCGACGGGCCGTTCCCACTTGGCGCGAATCTTGTGGCAATCGTCCCCGGTGCAGTAGACGCCCTCCTCGGCCAATTCCGCCGGGGGCATCGGCGAATTCTCGGCAAACTCGCGTTCCGCCGCAAGCAGCGTCTCCAGTTTCTCGTCGATCTCTTTCTTGCTCTTCGCGTCGAGAAGTTTTTCGCTGGTCAAATACTTTTCATACAGCGCGATGGGATCGCGCGCTTCCCAGTGCGCGCGCATCTCTTTCGGCACGTATTCCGCGGGATCGTGCTGCGCGTGTCCGAGCCGCCGGAACGTTTTCGCCTCAATCAAAATCGGCCCTTCGCCCGCGCGGGCCCGCGTGACCGCTTCCTTGGCCGTCGAATACATGGCCACGACGTCGTTGCCGTCCACGATGTAGCTGTCGATCCCATACGCTTTCGCGCGGTCCGCCAAATTCTCCAGCGGCACCTGCCGCCGCACCGGCGTCGAATACGCCCACAAATTGTTTTCCAGGATCAGCACGAACGGCGCCTTCTGCGTGGCTGCAAAATTCAGCCCTTCATGAAATACGCCCGTCGAGCTACCGCCATCGCCGATCCACGTCATGGCCACAATCTTCTGCCCCAGATAGCGCCCCGCCATGGCCACTCCGGTCATCACCGGAATCAAATCGCCCAGCATGGAAATCGGCGAAACGATGTGCAGATTGTCGAGGTCCCCGAAGTGGCTGGTGCCGTCCTTGCCCTTGGTCGGCGAATCGTACTTCGCCATGTGCTGCATGAAAATGTCGCGCGGCGGCACGCCTTTTACCAGCAGCGCCCCGATGTTGCGGATCATCGGCGCTAGCCAGTCCTTTTTCTCCAATGCGTACGCCGACCCCACCGAAACCGCTTCCTGCCCCAGGCTGGAGTAAAGCCCTCCGACAATTTTGTTCTGCCGGAAGAGCTTCACCATGGTGTCTTCCACGGCGCGGTTCAGCCGCATGTAGTAGTACAAGTCCAGGTACTGCTGCCGTGTCAATTCCTTCTTCATCCCTTGCTCCGGACTCTCATGCCGACGCCGCCATGGGCTGCTCCGCTTCCTGCAGTTTTTCCAGCAATTCGAGCCGAGATGACTCTTGCATTTCCAAGCCGAATATTTCGCCCAGATGAGTTGCAATGCGCGGTTTTACTTCATTCAAATGCACGCTGCGCCCGAGTAGTTTTTCTAACGAAGTAGGTTTTCGGTCCGCGATCCCGCACGGCACGATCAAATCGAAATAGCACAAATCCGTCGAAATGTTGTACGCAAATCCGTGCGAAGTCACCCACCGGCTGATATGCACGCCAATCGCCGCCAATTTTTCTTCGGCGTTCTCGCCCTTCACCCAAATTCCGGTCTTTCCCGCCTCGCGCCCCGCCAAAATTCCAAATTCCGCCGTCGCCCGCATCATCGCTTCCTCGAGCATCCGCACATACCACACCACGTCGCGCCGGATCACCCCCAGGTCCAAAATCGGATATCCCACAATCTGCCCCGGCCCATGATACGTAATATCGCCGCCGCGGTCCGTGGCATGAAACTCCACGCCCTTCTGCTTCAGAACATGCTCGGACGCCAGCAGGTTCTCCCGCTTCCCGCTCCGCCCCTGCGTAATCACATGCGGATGCTCGCACAGCAGCAGTACATCCTCGATCGCCCCGGCCTTCCGCGCGGCCACCACGCGCTTTTGCAGCGCCCACGCCTCCGCGTAGCCCATTAATCCGAGGTCAACAATTTGGCAGGTTTTCACCAGTCACCAATCACGAGTCACCAGCCGCTACACGTTAATCTGCAATCCCCGCACGCTCGCAAACGCATCGCCCATCCCTTCCCACACCGTCGGATGCGCGTGCACCATGTTCATCATGTCGTCGATGGTGCCTTCGAGGTTCAGCACCGCTGCAGCCTCCGCCAGAATCTCTGTCGCCAGCGGCCCGATGATGTGGATCCCCAGCACTTCGCCGTACTTCTCCTCGGACACCACCTTGATGAACCCGCCGTGATTCCCCAGAATCGTCGCCTTGCTGTTCCCCACGAACGGAAATTTTCCCACCTTCACGGCGTAACCCGCGTCGCGCGCCTGCTTCTCCGTTAATCCAATGGACCCGATCTGCGGTTCGCAATACGTCGCATTCGGAATCCGCGTTTTCACAATCTGGTGCGCCGGCCTGCCCGCAATGTGCGTCACCGCAATGATTCCTTCCATCATCGCCGCATGCGCCAGTTGCGGAAGCCCGGCGACGATGTCCCCGATCGCGTACAACCCCTTCTCCGCCGTTTCCATGTAGTCCCCGACCTGCACGAATCCGCGGTCCAGCTTGGCTTTTGATTTCTCCAGCCCGCAGCCGTCCGTCATCGGCTTGCGCCCCACCGCCAGCAGGAGCTTTTCCGCCTGCAGCGTCTGCGCCTTCCCGTCCTTATCCTTGAACGAAACCGTGACGCCCTTCGCATCCTTTTTCACCGACTCCACCGCGCAACTGGTGAACACCTGGATGCCCTTCTTCTGGAAAACCTTCGTCAACTCCACGGAGATCTCTTCGTCTTCGACCGGAACAACGCGTGGCAGCGCTTCCAGAATGGTGACCTCCGTTCCGAACGAGTTGTAAATCGACGCGAATTCCACTCCCACGGCGCCTGCACCCACCACAATCAATGTTTTAGGAATCTCCGGGAGCTCGATGATGGACCGGTTGGTGAGAATGGTTTTGTGGTCCGGTTCAATCCCGGGCAGCGATTTCGCTTCTGAGCCGCTCACCATCAGGACGTTCGCCGCTTCAATCGTGGTCTTCTTACCATCCTTCTCCACGCTGATCTTTCCCGGCCCTTCGTATCTTCCCCATCCCTGCACCCATTCCACTTTGTTCTTTTTGAAAAGGAACTCGATGCCCTTTGCATGCTTCTTGACGATCTTGTCCTTGCGCGCCAGCACGTTTGCCCAATTGATTTTCAGCCCGCTGACTTCAAATCCCAGCTCCGCGCCATTTTTGAAGTGATCGTAAACTTCGGCGTGGTGCAGCAGCACTTTGGTGGGAATGCATCC
>Ga0207101_1105_pt1 | contig 16039 bp, 9 predicted proteins | sample Alteio_BWMinHeat_83_FD_153581 | JGI IMG/M metagenome (GOLD analysis project Ga0207101, IMG submission 153581) | Enriched cells from forest soil in Barre Woods Harvard Forest LTER site, Petersham, Massachusetts, United States -... | ecosystem: Environmental > Terrestrial > Soil > Temperate forest >...
AGAAAGAAGTGAGCCGTGAGGGAAGGAAATACGGAGCGACGGTGGGGATTACGCCGACGCTAACCCGGCCGCCGATGGAATCCTTGCGCTCGACGACGTCGCCTCTGGCGGCTTCCAATTCGCGGAGAACGGAGCGGGCGCGGGGCAGAAATGTCTTGCCCACCTCGGTGAGCCGCACGGAGCGGCCAAGGCGGTCGAAGAGGCGTGCGCCGAGCTCATCTTCCAGTTTCATGATCTGCTGGGAGAGAGAAGGCTGAGAAACGTGAGATTGCTCGGCGGCGCGGCTGAAACTGCCGGTTTCGGCGACGGCGCAGAAGTAGCGAAGTTGATGCAGCTCCATAGGCTATTCCTATCCATCGTATCCGAACTATATATTGGATGTATAGCTCTCGGCCCTCCAACATTGCAGGTGCGATTGCAGCGGATTCGTTTTGCGCAGCCACTGCGATGGAACTGAGGAGGAACCATGCCGGAAGAGAAAAAGAAGATTATGACCACGGATGCGGGCCGTCCCGTTGGCGATAACCAGAATTCGCTGACAGTGGGACCGCGCGGACCGGTGGTCTTTGAAGACTTTCTGCTGTTCGAAAAAATGGCGCACTTCAACCGGGAGAGAATCCCTGAGCGCGTGGTGCACGCAAAAGGCTCGGGCGCTTACGGGCATTTCGTATGCACAAGCGCGGAAATCACCAAGTACACGACGGCGAAGCTATTCAATACTGTTGGCAAGAAGACGCCGACGTTTTTGCGCTTCTCCACGGTCGGAGGCGAAAAGGGTTCGGCGGACACGGCGCGTGACCCGCGCGGCTTCGCACTGAAGTTTTATACCGAAGAAGGCAATTGGGACATGACGGGAAACAATACCCCCGTCTTTTTTATTCGCGATCCGTTGAAGTTCGGCGATTTCATCCACACGCAAAAGCGCGATCCGCAAACGAATTTGAAGTCTCCCACAATGATGTGGGATTTCTGGTCGCTATCGCCGGAATCGCTGCACCAAGTGACAATTCTGTTTTCCGACCGCGGGACTCCCGACGGCTACCGGCACATGAATGGCTACAGCAGCCACACTTTTAGCCTGATCAACGCGAAGAACGAGCTCTTCTACGTAAAATGGCACTTCAAGACCAAGCAAGGGATCAAGAATTTCTTCCGCGAGCAAGCGGGCGCTCTGGAGGGATCGGATCCGGACTATTCGCAGCGTGATCTGTTCCACGCGATCGCCAAGGGCGACTTCCCCAAATGGCGCGTGTGCGTGCAGATCATGCCGGAAAAGGATGCCGAGACGTACCGCATCAATCCGTTCGACCTGACGAAGGTCTGGCCGCACAAAGACTATCCTTTGCACGAAGTCGGCGAGCTGGAACTGAACCGCAATCCGGAAAATTATTTTGCGGAAGTCGAGCAGGCGGCGTTCGAACCGCGCAACGTTGTGCCGGGCATGGGCTTCTCGCCGGACAAAATGTTGCAGGCGCGCTTGATCTCTTATCCCGATGCGCACCGCTACCGGCTGGGCGTGAACTACGATTCCCTGCCCGTCAACAAGCCGCAGTGCCCGTATCACACTTACAACAAGGACGGAGCGATGCGCTTCGACGGAAACCAAGGCTCGGCGGTGAACTACGAGCCAAACAGTTTTGGCGGCCCGACTCAGGACCATGCGTACGTCGAACGGCCGCACGCCGTCAGCGGAACCGTCGCGCGCCACGATCACCGCACGGACAGCGACTATTACACGCAGCCGGGAAATCTTTTCTGCTTGATGCCCGCGGACGCGAAGCAGCGGCTGATTGACAACATCGTCTCCAGCCTGGGCAATGGCGTGCCGCAGCGCATTCAAGAGCTGCAAATCCAGCACTTTTACAAAGCCGATCCGGCGTACGGAACCGGCGTGGCGAAGGGGCTGGGGCTAAATATCGAATCGGTCATCGCCAAGGCAAAACAAGCCAGCGCGGCGGATTGATCAATCAAATTGGCAAAGAGAAGGGCAGTCAGGAGGTCACGGTCTGCCCCTTTTCTTCGACGACGCACACAGGAGTCTCGCGGTCTGAATTTCAACTCTGCCGAATTGGCATGGGGAGGGAAGAAGATGAAAGATTGCTACGGGACCATCTATCCAGATTTGCTGCAGTTTAAGTTCGGACAGGAGATGGCTGGAAAAGTTTTTCAGTTCCGCATCGACTCGACCGGCGCTGGCAATCGTGAACGCCGGCTGGACGCCAACCTTGGAGAATGGCAAGACTGCCAGAGGTGCGAGGACTTCCACAGTTGCTACGCTTTCTCCACCGCAAAGCTCCAAATCCAGGAAGTGATCTCCGAATTGTAGGGTCGCGGTCCAATCGTGGGTGTGAAAGATTTACGACGAAGCATTAACAATGCAACGGGAATAGAAAGGGCCGGCGAACGAGCCGTCCCTTTCTTTTTTGAAAGCAGCTCAACAGGACACGGTGTTCCCTGGGCATGATTTCTGTAGAATGTCAGGCCTATGGCAAAACTCACTTTTCTTGGCGCGGCCGGAACGGTAACTGGTTCTAAATACCTGGTGGAGGCCGCGGGCAAGCGGCTGCTGGTGGACTGCGGGCTCTTTCAAGGGTCGCAAGAGCTGCAAGACCGCAATTACAAGCCGCTCTCCATCGATCCGAAAACGATTGATTATGTGGTGCTCACGCACGCGCACCTGGATCACACCGGGTGGCTGCCAGTACTCGTCAAAGCGGGCTATCGCGGGCCGATCTTCGCCAATCCTGCCACGGTCGAGCTGACCACGCTCTTGCTGAAGGACTCCGCGCATCTGCAGGAAGAGGACACGCTGCATGCGCAGATTCACAAGGACAGCCGCCACGCCGACCCGCAGCCGCTCTACACTTCGGAAGACGTGGATCCCGCGCTAAAACTGATCAAGAGCATGCCACGCAGCGGTTCGTTCGATATCAGCCCGGAGTTTCGCGTCGCTTCTTATGACGCCGGACACATCCTGGGCTCTTCCAGCCTGGAACTGACGATCACCGAAGGCGGCAAGAAGATTGTGGCGGTGTTTTCCGGCGACATCGGGCGGTACAACCAGCCAATACTGAATGATCCAACCACTCCGCCGTCAAACGCGGACGTGCTGATTTGCGAATCGACTTATGGAGACCGCGAACATCCGGAAGGCGATCCAGCCGAATTGCTGGCGGGGATCGTCAATCGCGTGGCCAAGCGCGGCGGTTCCATCGTAATTCCGGCGTTTGCCATCGGCCGGACGCAAACATTCATGTACTACCTGCGGCAGCTGGAGGATCAGCAGCGAATCCCACGCTTGCCTGTTTACGTGGACAGCCCCATGGCGCTAAGCGCGACCGATTTGTACTTGAAGCACAAAGAAGATCACGATTTGGACTACACGCGGGAAGAAGGTAGCGACGGAAAAGGCGATCCCCTGGACGTCCATGAATTCCACCTGACGCGAACGGTCGAGGATTCGAAAGCCATCAACAATGTGAAAGCGCCCTGCATCATTATTTCGGCCAGCGGGATGATCAGCGGAGGGCGCGTTCTGCATCACCTTGTGCAGCGCTTGCCGGATGCGCGCAACGCGGTGATCCTGGCGGGCTTCCAGGCACAGGGCACGCGAGGCCGAGCTTTGCAGGAAGGCGCAAAGTCGCTGAAAATTTACGGCCAGGATGTGCCTGTTGGGGCGGAAATCGTGGAGATGGGCCAGTTTTCGGCGCACGCCGGAAAAAGCGAATTGCTGCGCTGGCTTACCGGGCTGCCCTCGCCGCCCAAGCAGACGTACTTGACCCACGGCGAACCGGTGGCGGCGCAGGCACTGCAGGCCGCCATCCAGCAAAAGTTTCAATGGAAGACCGCGGTAGCGCGCTATCTGGACACCGTACCAGTCGGGGAATAGGAACCCGTCACTCCAAAAAATATTTTCATCAAATCAGGAAACTAATTAGGGGCTAACCTCGTCTATACAGGCAAGACCACTCGCGGGGTAGGGGGCTAACCACCACAGGGCAACCGACCGTCAGTCTCCTACCCCTAAAAACTCTACAAGCACTTGAAACTGCTTAATTTATATAGAATTTAGACGTTGAATTGCAATAGCTGAAGCACAACCCCGGAATGATTTGTCCAGCCGCAATTTGCGTTCACACTGCATTAACTTGTCGCCAAGGACATGCGTTTGGTTGGGGTTTCCCGCGACATGGGCGGGACTTCCAGAATTTCCATCCCAGCCACGAACATGGGCGTCGGTGCCACTCTTCCCCACCGGTTCAGGTCCCAATGCGCGCGGATGAACTTGACCTCCGGGCGCATGGATAGGTCCAGCACCATCTTAGTGGTGCCGCGATAGAACTGCTGCGGCAGCTTCAGGAGCGGCTTCTTCGGCCAGGTTTCTCCGTCAGCAGAACCCCAAATGGAAACTTCCAGCGATTCCTGTTCTGTCTGGTCGGTGACCGTCAGCCGGCAGAGAAAAGTGCGGCTGGCGCTTTCACTGATGTTGAAGGAGGCGCCATCGCCGTTGGCTTCCATGCGGGTATCGGCGGGGATGAGTTCTAGTTTTGTCGGCATAGGAATCGTCGAGTGCGGATTCTAGCACAGAGTTTTGAAACCAGCGTAAGGCGATGAACGGGGCACGGAAAACCGTGGAGGAAGACGGAGGAGCAAACGTCAGGCATGGAGCTTGGCAAGGCGTTCCTCGGCAGCGGCGAGGGTCTCTTCTTTCTTGCAAAAAGTGAAACGCACCTGGGAGGCGCCATCCTCGGCGTCGTTGTAAAAGCTGGAGCCGGGTACGACGGCTACGCCGATTTGTTCGACGAGGTATTTCGCAAACCGCACATCCTTGGTGTCGGCCGCGAAGCGCACCGGGTCCGGGTCCGCGAAGCGCGAAATGTCCGTCATGATGTAATACGCACCGCGCGGTTTGAAAACGGTGAAGCCCGCGCTGGTAAGAATCTTCAGGAGCCGTTCGCGCTTGGCCACGTAAGACGCGGCGAGCCTATCGTAGTAGCTTTCCGGGAAGCGCATGGCGCTCGCTCCGGCCTGCTGCAACGGAGCGGCTGCTCCCACAGTCAGAAAGTCGTGCACCTTGCGAATGGGTTGCGTGGGCTCCGGCGGTGCCAGCACCCAGCCGACGCGCCATCCCGTGACGCTGTAGGTCTTCGACAATCCATTGATAACGATGGTACGGTCGCGCATGCCGTCGATGCGCGCCATGGAGATGTGCTCCGCGCCATCGTAGAGAATGTGCTCGTAGATTTCGTCGGTGATGCAGTAGGCGTTCCAGCGCACGCACAGGTCACGGATAAATTCCAGTTCCGCGCGGGTGAAGACCTTTCCCGTGGGATTGTTCGGCGTATTCAGAATAATGGCCTTGGTGTGCGGGCCAAAGGCGGCAGCCAGTTCTTTTTCGTCGAAGGACCAATCGGGGGTGCGCAGCTTGACGAAGCGTGGCGTTGCGCCGCTCAGAATCGCATCGGGCCCGTAGTTTTCGTAGAAAGGCTCGAACACCACAATTTCGTCGCCGGGATTGATAATGGCCATCATCGCCGACATCATCGCTTCCGTCGAGCCGCAACAAATCGTGACCTCGCGTTCGGGATCGTACTTGACGCCCTGCGTGCGCTCGAATTTTTCAACGATGGCGTCGCGCAGTGGCTTCGCGCCCCAGGTAATCGCATACTGATTGATGTTGTCTCTGATGGCCTGCCGCGCGGCTTCCTTGATCTCTTCCGGCGCTGCAAAATCTGGAAAGCCTTGCGAGAGGTTGACCGCGCCGTGCTTCAGGGCCAGCCGCGTCATCTCCCGGATGACGGATTCCGTGAATTGTTCGGCCTTCGCGGAAAGCATCCGGCGGGAAATGTGAGCCATGGTCGGGTCGGAAGCGGTCATTGCACCTTTTTGATTCTTCGTCAGCTCAATTTTGTGCGCGTAGGAAAACTGTCAGCGGGCCCGGCCGGTGGCGGCTTGCAGGGCTACGCTTGGCTGACCATAAATCATCCGGTAGACGGCGGTGTTGCGCAAGACGATTTGCACGTAATCGCGGGTTTCCGAAAAAGGAATGGACTCGACGAGTTCGGGAATCTCTTCGTAGTTGCGCTCGCCCTTCCAGGCAGCGATGCGGTCTTCTCCCGCGTTGTAGGCAGCGGCGGCATATTCGGGAGCTCCGGTCTGGCGCACCAGATTTGCGATGTAGACCATGCCCACGGCAATGTTAAAGTCCGGCTCGAAAAGTTTGTCCTTGGTGTAGCGAACCTTCATCTGCTTGGCGAGGAGCTTCCCCGTTTTCGGAAGCACCTGCATCAGGCCGACAGCAAATTTGGGGGAAACGGCGTCCGCCTGAAACGTGGATTCCTGCCGGATCAGCCCTGCGGCGAACATCGGATCGAAATCATTCTTGGCCGCTTCGCGGCGCAGCGCCGCTTCATAGGGAAGTGGATACAGCGCCTTCCATACCGACACGGGAACGTCGCCGAACTTGCGCGAATCGAAGCTCGGAACAATCAATCGGCCATACGCCATGCCCGCGCCGTAATGGCCTTGGTCGAAAGCCGCCTGCGCCGCTTCGAGCAGGAAACGTGGTGACGATGTTGCAAAGTAGGCGTTCTTCAGCTCTTGCTCCGCTGAGGCATCAAACGCAATCGCCCGCAAAGCCTGCGCACGCGCCCAGCGATCGGCAGCTGCCACGGGAATGGGCTCATCGAAGGGACGCAGCTCCGGCGGTGGCGGAATTTTTTCCAGCGCTTCCGGAGCATTTTCCTCACCGGGACCAAGCTTGACGAGCCGTGCCGCGGACGCATTTCCAAAATACGTCTCCGGAAAACGCTCGACCGCTTTGTTGTAGTAGCTTCGGGCACGCGCAGGATTGTTCGCACGTTCCGCATTGCGCCCCAGCCAGTAAAGCGCGTCAACGGCATTCGCGGATACCGGATACTTCAATAGAAAGTTCGTCAGTCGGTCGTCCGCGTCGGGCTGGCGGTTCAGATAGGCGACCCACGCAATCCGCCATTCACAGTTGAGGGCATATTTTCCGCCCGAGAAGGAGTCCAGCACGCGCTGGTAATCGATGACCGCTGTCATGCGGTTAAGCTCCACCCAATGATAATTCCCCGCGGCCATCAACCCTTCTTCGTTCCACTTGCTGACGGGATATTTCTGCGTGATGGTGTTCAGGGCCGTGAACATCTCCGCTTCCTTCTTTGCCGTGCGATACGCTTGTGACAAGGCGTACAGGCGCTCGGCATCCACCTCGAGGTCTGGCGTATTCAGCGCCGAGATCAGCGCCGGCGAACCCTTCAGTTGAACCCGGCATTCCGCCACGCGCAGTTGTGCGCGTTGCCGCGTGGGATTCGCGGGATCCTTCAGCATGGTGAGCAGCTTTTCATATTCCGCGCGCGCTTCCTTCCATTTGTGCGCAGCGTAGAAAGCTTGGGCGCGCTGTTCCTGCATTTCCACCCCGGGATAAGGGTATTCCTTGCCCAGCGCATGCGTGAGCTGCGTCAGAGCAACACCGGCGGGCTTGGCTTCGTCGGCCAGCGGAGACTTGTAGAAAATGAGCTGATAGTCCTTGGCCGCCCGCGCCAGTTGGTGCGCCGATTGATAAGCGCGGCCGCGCTCCAGAAGCAGCCCCGGCTTCGAGGACGTGCCGGAGTAAGCATTGAGCGCATCGATGGCCTCGTCCGCGTGGCCGAGCTGCACCGCCACCGGCGCAATTGCTGCCAGCAGCTCCTCGCGCATCGCGGTATTGGGATAGTCGCGCTGCATGGTTTGCAAAACTTTGTACGCTTCGGCGTTGCGCCCGAGGTTGCGCTGTGCCTGTGCCGTCCAGTACAACGCATACTCGCGGAGCAGCGTGTCGTTCTGCGCTTTCAGCAGCCAGCCAAGCGCCTGCGCGTGGCGGTTCTTGGAGAAGTCCTGGTAACCAAGGGCCAGTGCGGCGCGCGCGCCCCACACGCTGGTGGTGTTCTTTACGGCAAAAGCAGAGAGTTTTTCGTACGCGCCTGGAACGCCGCTATGCACCGCGCGCGCCAGTTCCGCGAGTTCCTTTTGCGCGGCGTCGTCTTCCGGCGTATCCGCCGCGACCAGGGGACTGGTCGTTTCCGGTTTGCATCCCGCCTGGCAAGGCACGGCTTTCGGTTTTTTCCGCGTGCGTTTGTGCGGCGAGGTTTGTCCGAAAGCATCAAACGCACCGGCAAGCGACAGGCTGACGCCAAGAATCATCGCAGCAAACGAGCGCACCATAGACGAACAGAATAATACGGAATTTTCCGGAGAGCCAGAAAAGCAAAGACTCTGCATTCGATTAGTGATGGCGTGCCGGCGTGGCGTACGGGTATTCGCCGAGGGCATGGGCGTCTCCATCGGCGAGGATTTCCACCATCCAGCGGTAAAAGTAGTCCACCGGGTGGTCCATGATGGGCTTGAAGCGGCGGTCGTATTCACGATGTGCTTTTTCAATGTCGTCTTTCAATCGGTTGCAGAGATCCTTTTTTTCGCGGCCAAGCCGTACTTGCTCGGGCCGGAGCATTTTTATGTCCTGCATCGAAACTTTGGCCACACGATTCGCTCGCCGGTGCAGTTCCTGCTCCTCGGCGGACAAGCGGCTGACGTTGAAATCTCCGTCAATCTCCGGTTCGGAAGCGATCGCGGCCGCGGTCGGCTCCATTGCCGGGATCCGCGCCGGTTCGGGAGGAAGATCAAGCTCCACTTCCACAGACTCTTCTTCCACCTCAACGGGCTCGGCTTCTACCTTTGTGGAAGCCATCGGCACGGGCGGCACCGGCACCGGGCGTTGCGGCGCAGCGGGCGGTTCCGCAGCCACCTTGCCGACCAAATCCGTCAGGTGCGCTTCGATCGGCGAGCGCGGGCCCGACTGCATGGAAACCGTCACAAATCTCGAAAGCACTTCCAAAGACGCCGCCAGCGAAGCGGCCGAGGTCTGCGCCCGCAGCAGCGACGGCAACGCGTTCGCCGGCTTGTTGCTGCTGCAAGCCGCCACCACGTCACCCACCGCGTGATGCAGCTCTTCCGACGTGCGCTGAATGCGCTCAAGGTTATCCCGCAGCGCGCGCGAGATCGCCTGTTCGATGGCGCTGGACTCTTGTGCCATACCGGTTTTCGGGGTGTTTTTGGGCATAATTTCCCCGTCCTGCAATTCTGGAAGCTGGGTGCTGTGGAGTCAACGGCCTAGCCGTACTGTTGTGCCCAATTGTTGCTTAACAACCCCGGAACGAACTCAGTGCCCCGCATCCCGGGCTGGCGCGAAACCCGGCCCTGGGCACCTTCCGTCTCTCTCTACTTTTGCGAAATGTGTCGAAGTGCTATGCCCTCGCTCATTCCCATGTCACCAGATTCCCATCTCGCAAGTCCGGGCCTCCGCCTGCTACAATGACGCTTCTCGAAACGACAAGACCCGGGAACTCTTCCATGTCCAGAAGGCCTTTCCTCATACTGGTTACGGCGTTCGTTGTAATCCTGAGCTTGCTTCCCTCTGCCGTCGGCACCGACATTCCCAAAACTGCCCGCCAAATCCTCTCCGAATCGCCCGCCTCAAATCCTATCTATGCTCCCGGGAACAACTCGAAAATGCATCCCGAGCGGCAACCCGCCTTGTCAAACTCCTTGAATGCTTCTATCAATAGTCCGATACCTCCGCCCTCACCCACCTCACCAGCAACATTCAAGAACGGTGTCGTCATCCCGATCACCGGAACCGCAGCGGGCACTAGCTTCCAAAGCTTCCAAGTCGAATGGGCCCCCGGATTGGATGCCGCTTCGGGTTGGCAGACAACCGGTGTGACTCTCGCTGGTGCAGGATCAGCACCTGTCACGAGTGGCTCCCTGGCAACTTGGGACACGTCTTCGGCCACCACCGCCGGCTACTACACGATTCGTCTCACCGTAACCATTGCCAATACTCCCGTTCAAGCTCTCACCATCGTCTACCTCGAGCCCGAACTGCTCTCCGCCAACTGGCCCCAGTTTCTCAATCTCGGCCCAGCAGTCGGAGCAGGGGTGGTTCCCGCGCGGAACGCCGACGGAACTTTTCGCCTGGTCATGGAGAGTCCCGCGGGGCCCAACCTGACCACGGGAGAATTTTGGACTCTTCCGCTAACCGGCTCGGCCCAGGCCACAGTCCAAACCGGCCATGGAGGTTTCTTTCACCCTGCGGTGGCCAATTTCAGCGGCGGGGCCACGGATGAAGCGATGATCATTGACTTCAGTACCGGCTCTCCTCCCTCGAGCGCACTGGAGCTTTTTCAACAAAATGGCACGTCCACTTCACTCGGCAGCAACCCAAACCTATGGTATCTAGGGAGCCAGCTTGTCGTAGAGGATCTCGCGGGAGACTCTCATTGGGAGACCGTGGGCTACGGTATCGACTACACCAATCTAGTCGCCGATATTTCCGCGTGGAAGCCCGACGGCACTTTGCTCAACAGCAATTTCCCTGTCAAAGTCCCCTTTCTGAACGCAAACGACGGGCGCCTGAATCGCAATACCGTCCTCGTGGGCGACGTCAATGCCGACGGCAAAAAGGAAATCGTCGTCATGGAGCTCCCGTCTCCCACCACTTTTTCGCTGGCCCTTTTCGCGAATGACGGCTCACCGCTGACCTGGCAGGTTCCCTCTCTCACCGGCCAGCCGGATGTGATGGCCGCCGCCGATCTCGATAACAATGGCAAGCTCGAAACCATCGTCGCCGCCAACTCCGACACGCAGACTTTTCTTCACGTCTTTCAGCCCGACGGCACCGAACGCCCCGGCTGGCCGCTCGCGCTCTTCAATTCCAACATCAATAGTGAGTCCTATCTTGCCGTCGGAGACCTCAATCACGACGGCCACAAAGAGATCGTTTTCTCACACGAATCCTTTCTCTACGTCTTCAATGCCGACGCCACAAATTTCTCCAGCGCTTGGCCCATCTCCACTCCCGCAGGCCCGAGCTTTGGCTACAACGGTGTGGTCATCGGCGACGTCGACGGCGACGGCTTCCCCGAAATTGTCACCGTGCTGAACACGGAATCCTTCAATTCCGATCCCTACTTCGCGCTTGGCGGATACAGCAATCAAACGCTCTTGGCCATCCGGCGGGACGGCACCATTTCCAAGTCCTGGCAACTCAATGCCGGCAGCGGCTGCTGGTTCCAGTTCTATCCCACGCCCGCCATTGGCGATTTCAACCAGGACGGGATAACCGATATAGCCGTCGTATCCAGCATCGGTGGGGGTGCTTGCTCCACTTCCACTCCCGGCGTGGTCACCATCATCAGCACCGGCGCTACGTTCAATCCTTCTCTGAATGACTGGCCTCTCGTCCGCCACGATCCCCGCGGCACCAGCGTCCTGCTCTGCTCCGATTTTTGCCTCAGCACCAGCACCGCACAGCCTGTGAATGCCGGTTCGCCCGCCGCATTCACCATCACGGTCACTCCCAACGAGATTCCCTACAATTCTGCCGTCAAAAATTTCACCTGTTCTGGCCTGCCCACTGGCGCATCTTGCAATTTCAGCTCAGCGAGCGTCACTCCCGGCCTGTCTACAGCTACCAACACGCTTACCATCAGCACCATGTCGCGAACCCTGGCGCAGGCTCGACCTGCGGCCGCTTCCCAACGTTTCCTTTTCGCCACGTTGCTTGGCGTAGGACTCTTCGGCGTCCTGACGATTTTCGGCGTGCCCTGCAAGCGCAAAGGCAGGCTATCCGGGCTGCTAGTTAGTCTGCTTCTGCTAGGCTCAACTCTGGCCGCTAGCTGCAATAGCAGCGGCTCCTCTGGACCTCAACCGAATCCCAACGGCACTCCTGTCGGCACCTATTCTGTAACCGTTTCCGCCACCGGCGGCTCCAACATCGCCAAGACCGTCAAAGTCACTCTGACCGTCAACTAAATTGCGCGCTCGCTTCTCCATCCCCGAGCGGCAGCGAGGAAGTCTCTCTCCCAGTCCACCACCCAAGCCTCCGGTCAGTTTTGACGGCTCGACCACCGCCCTCCAGCAGACTTTTTCCTATTCAACCACTTGGAGCTTCTCGAACATCGGCCCGAACTCCCTAGCCATGGGACAGTGGACGAGCAAGACCGCGACCGTCACGACGCAGGATTTTGTAGCGGGCACAACGTCTAAAGTCGTTTACAACTATGGTTGGGTCGCTGGCCCAACACCCTACTATGGAGAGGACAATGCGAGTGGCATCTTGAACCAGCAATCGCTGGAAAATACTATCCAGCGCTATGGCAATTCTCCATCCTACCCGCTCCTCAGAACGGAAACGAAAAACTGGGACAACCGATTCTCTCCGGCGGTGCTCGCCTGTTCCTTCGAGACACTCGATAACGGGCTGGTTTCTGGCAAGTTCCTTGCTTACGGCGCGGGCGGTCAGATTACCGATGTCAAAGAATACGACTACGGCCAACTTGCTTCTGCTAGTTCTTGTTCGTCGAGTATCATTGCCCCTACTTCTCCGACACCCGTCCGTGAGACCGCAACAACCTACCAAACATTCGCAAGCACCCCTGCATTCCCAGCCGGGCCTTCAATGTTTGCGTTCCCTTCCAGTGTGAAAACCTATGGCAACGGCAGTCTCGTTGCCGAAACGGATTACGCGTACGATCAAAGCGCTCTCACCAACGTGAACAACCTACCATCCGGGAGCCATGACGAAACAAACTACAGCGGGACTTCTACCTCCCCTCGCGGCAATCTCACTACGGTTACGCGCAAATGCTTCCAAACGTGTTCGGACGCGATCACAAGGTATTCCTATGACCAAACCGGTCAAGTCCTTTCGATGACTGATCCTTGCGGCAACGCAACGTGCAGCGATATGCCTGCCGGTGTGAGCCACAATTCGACTTTCTCCTATGCAGACAATTTTGATTCACCACCAACCGCAAACACGAACGCTTACCTGACTCAAATCACTCGCCCGCCGACGAACGGCGTCACCCACATCCAAAAATTCAAGTATGCCTACTCGGACGGTCAGCTCATCCAATCCACCGACGAAAATAGTCAGGTCACCAGTTACTTTTACGCCGATTCCCTGCGCCGTCCCACCGAAACCGATTACCCTGACGGCGGCAAAACCACCGCCTCCTACAACGACGCCGTTCCCTCGCCAAGTGTCAGTACCTCGCGGCTGATGAACAGCTCCAACCAATATGTCACCAGCACAGCGACCATGGACGGCCTCGGCCACGTCGTGAAGACGCTATTGACCACTGATCCGGACTGCGCTAGCGGCGACCGGACCGATACCACCTACGACGGACTGGGACGCGTTTTCACCGTTTCCAATCCCTATTGCACAACCAGCGATCCCACTTATGGCCTGACCACATTCGCCTACGATGCACTTGGCCGTACAACGCAGGTCATGCATCCCGACAACTCGACAGTCCTCACAACCTACACAGGCCGCGCGACGCAAGTCCAAGACGAAGGCAACGGCACCCAGCGCGTCACGCGCATCTCGCAAACCGACGCCTTCGGTCGCTTGACCTCCCTATGCGAGGTTGCCAGCGCTCCCTTCGTCGTCCCGCCCGGCAACTCCACAGCATCTTTAATCGGCTCCGCAGGCACCCCCGCCGCATGCAACCTGGACATCGCTGGCAACGGCTTTTTGACCACCTATCTGTACGACACCCTCGGCAATCTGCTCCAGGTCAATCAAAGTGGCATCGCTCCGCGCACTTTCGCCTACGATTCCCTCTCCCGTCTTCTCTCCGCTTCCAACCCCGAATCTGGCTCGATCAGCTACGCCTATGACGCCAACGGCAACTTAATCTCGAAAACCGCGCCCGCGCCCAACCAAACCGGCACGGCAACGGTCACAACGACTTTCCAGTACGATGCGCTCAATCGGCTCACGCAAAAATCCTATTCGGACGGCACTACGCCCACCGTCTCGTATGTCTACGACACCCCGACCTGCGGGAGTTGCTACCACAACACGATCGGCCGGCGCACCGCAGCTTCGGTCCCTGGATGGTCCTTCAGTTTTGGGTACGACGTCATGGGCCGTCCAGCGGACATCGATCTCGATACCCCGCAAAACCAGCTCCACTATCTCGACGACGCTTACGATCTGCTCGGAAACCTGACCTCCGAAACTGCAGGCTATGGCACCGTTTACTACAGCTATAACACCGCCGGCCGGCTTAGCGGTGCCACCAGCAGCTACTCCGGGCCGCAAGATCCGGCCAACGTAATTTCGGGAATGCACTACAACGCTTTCGGCGGCCTCACCTCAGATACATTGGGGGACAATGAAACCGAAACTTATGGTTATGTGCCCAAGCTGACCCGCCTGCAGTCTTACACTGCCTCTCTCAACACCACCACGCTCTACAATTTCAATATCAGTTCCTTCGCTCCCAATGGCGATATCCTGGCCGCCAACGACACCGCCAACGGCAACTGGACGTACACCTATGACGCCTTCAATCGACTCGTCGGCTCCAACAAAAACAGCGGCCAATCCATCTTCAGTTACGTCTACGACCGTTTCGGCAACCGCTGGCAGCAGAACGGCCCGCAATCCATGCTACTCACGTTCACCGGCAACAATCCCGGCAATCCGCAAAACAACAACCGTATGGACGGCTATTCCTACGACACCGCCGGCAACGTTTTGAACGACGGGACGCACAGCTATTCGTATGACGCCGAAAACCGCATCATCAAGGTTGACAACGGCGCCACCGCCACTTACGTTTACGATGCCAACGGCCAGCGCGTGCAGAAAACCACCGCCACGGGCAACATCTCCGATCCTGCGGGAACCTGGATTTTCGTTTATGATCAATCTGGCCGCATGGTCCAGGAATTCAATTCGCCGGGCAACACCTTTGTTCGTGGTCACATTTACGCCGGAGGCCGCCATCTGGCGATGGTCGGCGGCGGCACGACCTTCAGCCATTCCGACTGGCTCGGCACCGAGCGCTTCCGCACCTACATGGCCACCAATCCGTACTCCTATGAATCCTGCTCCAGCCTCCCCTTCGGTGACGGCCTCACCTGCGCCGGGAGCGACCAGGATCCCCTCCACTTCACCGGCAAAGAACGCGATAGCGAGAGTGGGTTAGACGACTTCGGGGCAAGGTATTTCGCCTCGACCATGGGCAGGTTCACGAGCGTCGATCCGATTTGGGTCAAAATAGACCGTCTGGTCGATCCGCAAAAACTCAACCTTTACGCTTACGCAAGAAATAACCCGCTTACGTTTGTAGACCCTGATGGCATGGACATTACGATCGGAAGATGTTCGATTGGCTCAGCACAAGATTGCTTCAACCAACTTCAGGCAGGTCTGACAAAAGGGGACAGGGATCACGTAAAGCTGGTAGCTGGGGACGGCAAGAACGGCTGTGACAAAGGCGTGTCCTGCGTTGTCGTTGATGCCGACTATAAGAGCGATTCGAAGAATTTTCAGGTTCTTCAAACACTGGCGAACGATCATTCCGCCACTGCCACAATAGACGTTTTGAAACCAACCGACAGTTTCGATCTGAAAACGACGATTTCCTGGGACAGAAAAACGGGTGATAAACTTGGGATTCTGAGTACGACTCCAGGCTTTGACGGGTATACGTTCTTTCCTTACAAGAAGGGCGACCCGGGCCCATTCTCATCAGACGACATTACCCATGTCGTGGCCAATAGTGAGCCGTCAGATGGCAGCATTGCAGCAACAATTCATCACGAACTAAGACACGTATTCCTTGGAGACTTTGGTCGCTCGGCTCCGAAAGCACGCCACGGACAAATAGGAGTTGGCAAAGAGACGCGGGCGGCCGAGCGTGAGGCAAAAAGGAACGAAAAGGAGAACTAGGTGACGTCCGTCCTCATGGCCTTGGGCCTTCTTTGCATCTGGGGATTATCATTGCCCCCCGAAGTCGGACAGCAGGGCACCGAAGTCGAGAAGTGCTCGCTGGTCGGCCTAAAGGAGATATCTCCAAAGCAAATGAGATCGAAATTACGACACACCGAGTCAATCGATCCTCCCTGCTGCGGGCGAAATCTCAATCTCAAAGGCACGATAGTGCTACAGGTC
>Ga0207101_1107_pt1 | contig 15796 bp, 12 predicted proteins | sample Alteio_BWMinHeat_83_FD_153581 | JGI IMG/M metagenome (GOLD analysis project Ga0207101, IMG submission 153581) | Enriched cells from forest soil in Barre Woods Harvard Forest LTER site, Petersham, Massachusetts, United States -... | ecosystem: Environmental > Terrestrial > Soil > Temperate forest >...
TCGTGCCTGATAACAAATCACTGATACGCAGATACTATGCTGAGCTCTGGAATGCGTGGAGCTCATCGGCACTCGATGAACTCATCTCCCCCCGCATCATCTTCCGCGGTTCCATCGGCACCACTGTGAACGGCATTGCGGAGTTCAAGCACTACGTAAACAGGATTCGCGCCGCCTTCCCTGGTTTTCATAACCACATCGAAGAACTCATCGGTGAAGACGACAAGGTGGTCGCCAGACTCACCTACACGGGCACTCATCAAGGAGAACTATTTGGTTTTTTCGGCACAGGAAGGAACGTCACCTATCAGGGCATTGCCATCTTTCAGTTTCGCGAGAGCAAAATCGTTTCTGGGTTTGTGCTCGGCGACACGGAAAGCTTGAAGCGTCAGATAGCTCAACTATAAAAAGAAACCGCGCGGAGATACTTTTCCGCGCGGCCATTGGGGTTGCCAGTTCTTAGTTATTGCTTGTTCGGTTTGTCGGCTTGCGGTCTCGACTCGGACTTTGGTTCCGGCTTGCTCCCCGCCCGTGGCTTCGTTTCGCCTTGCGAACCGGCCTGAGCCGAGGAAACAAGCAACATCCTGGTGCCGCTGTCCAGATGAACGTTTTTTCCCGCAGACGTAATCACCGAACCTTGCGTGGCATTCGAGGCCGCCGCGTTCAGGTTCAGACCGTTCAAGCCAAAAACGCCTTGGCTGTTTGAAGTTAGCTGGCCTGTAGCGTTCAATCCGCCGACAGCTCCTCGCGAAGCGCCGCCGACGCTTCCGGCTGCGTTCGTTGTGGAGTGCACAGCACCACCTGCCGCTCCTCCCACGTTAGCCGCCGTGTTCGTCACCGTGCCCGTTGCGCCGCCTGCTGTGGAAGCTACGCCGCCGAGTCCGCCGCGCCCGCCGGACGTTGCGGAACCTGCCGCTGTAGCACCCGTGCCGCCCATCGTGTCCAGATCGGCTCCGGGCACGGAAGCGCTGTTCTCCGCCGAAGCAAGCGCCTGGATCGTCACGTTGAGCGGAATCTCCTGCCCATTTTTGAGAATCGCTTTGTCGAACGCGATTCCAAGCGCCGATTCCGACTCGCCTTTGGAGCGCGCCGAAGCCTGCGTCACGTGGCCCACGAGCTTCGAGCCCTTCGGGATTACTGTTTTCCCCTCGGACTTGGCTGTTTCTGTCGTTTTCGCGTTGACCGGATCGCCCGGCTTGCACTTTTTCGAATCGATCGGTGAACTCAGCGCAGCGTTGAACGCCGAGCCGTTCGCCAGCGACGCATTGGCCTCCCTGTTCTGCGCCGAGGCGGAACTTGAAGCCGATGTGCTGCCCGATGCCTGCGCCTGCGTCTTGCCTGCTTCGACCGAAGCCTGTCCACTGCCTTGTGCTCCCGCCTGTGCCCCTGTCTGCGATTGGGCCGCAGCGCCGAAGCAAAAAAGGGCCCCCACAACAATTGCAAATCCTGTTCGATTCATAGTCGTAGTTCCTCCTCCAGATGACATTCGGAAAAAGAGCTGGTTTCTGTGCCTAGACATAAGGGTATCCATGCATCAATTTGATAGTCGCAATAGGCATGCCGCAGTGTAAATGGCTTGTTGTCAAATAGTTACGGGGAATATAGGGTGCTCTCACCGTCAAAAAATGCCCTGTGGTACGCAGGATTTACAGGGTGACTGTATGTCGTTTCGACCCCGCCAGGGTTTTCTAAATGATGCCTAGCGGCTTTGCCACCTCGGCCAGAATGTCCGCCGCGCGCAGGAGCTGTTCCCGCTTGTGCGTCGCGCTTACAATCGCGCGCAGACGCGCCTTGCCTTCCGCCACCGTGGGGTAACCCACCGCCGGAGCATACACGCCCGCCTCGAAGAGTTTCTTCGAGAATTCGAACGCTTTCGCCGCTTCTCCCACGTGAATCGGAATAATCGGCGTCTCGCTCACCTTGAATTGAAACCCGCGCTTCTTCAGCTCGCGCTTGAACATCTTCGTGTTAGCCCAGAGTTTCTTCACCAGCTTCTCGCCTTCAGGCGAATCCAGCAGCGTAAACGCTGCCTGGCATGCCGCCGCCGTGGACGGCGGATGCGAAGTTGAAAAAAGAAATGGCCGTGCGCGCAGGTACAGAAAATCGATCAGATCCCGCGAGCCGCAAACATATCCCCCCATCGCGCCGATCGCTTTGCTCAGCGTCCCGACTTGAATCTGTACGCGCCCGTGGCACTGATGATGGTCCACTGTGCCGCGCCCGCCGCGCCCCAGCACGCCCGATGAGTGCGCATCGTCCACCATCATGATGCAGTTGTATTTTTCCGCCAGATCGCACAGGTCCGGCAGCGGCGCAATATCGCCGTCCATCGAAAAAACGCCGTCCGTGATAATCAGCTTCTTCCCGGGAAAACTCGCGTTCTCCTGCAGGATGCGCTCGCAGTCCTTCACGTCCTTGTGCTTGAAAACTTTGATCGTCGCCCGTGAAAGCCGCGCACCATCAATAATCGAAGCGTGATTCAGTTCGTCGGAAATAATCAGGTCTTCCTTGCCGAGCACCGCCGAAACCGTTCCCGCATTGGCCGTGAAGCCCGACTGGAACACCACGCAAGCTTCCACGTTTTTGAACGCCGCGATCTGCTCCTCCAGCTCCATGTGGATTTTCATCGTGCCGGCAATCGTTCGTACCGCGCCCGCCCCTGCTCCGTATCGCTTCACCGCGTCCAGCGCGGCTTTGCGCAGCGCCTTGTGCGTGGTCAGCCCCAGATAATTGTTCGAAGCGAGGTTGATCACCTCCCGCCCATCAAATATGCAAACCGGTTTCTGCTCGCCTTCCAGCACCCGCAGCCGCGGCGCCACGCCTCTCGAGCGCAGATCATCCAGCTGCTCCGAGATGAACTGCAAAGGATTCTGCTTTGTAGTCTGTGCTCCCGTGTCGCTCATGTCCGTGCTCCCAACCCTCCGTGATCTCTGTGCTCTCAGCTCTGCGAGCTCTGTGTTAGTTTTTCTTTCCTCTAGTGCGGCAATCCGTTCGGATACAACAAGACTTTTCCGGCCAGCCCGCCTTTCAGCAACGAAAACGCATTCTCAAATTTATCCAGCGCTGTCCGTTCCCCAAACAGTGGCTCCAGATTCAGCTTCCCCGCCTTCAACAGCGCCGTCATTTGCACCCACGTCTCATACATCCGCCGCCCGTAAATCCCTTGCACCGTCGCGCCCTTGAAAATCACGTCGTTCACCAAGTCGAGCGGAACATTTTCCGTCGGAATCCCCAGCAGCGACGCGCGCCCTCCCGCTCGCAGCGCTTTGAACCCCTGCTGAATCGCCGTCGGATTCCCGCTCATCTCCAACAACGCATCCACGCCCGTTCCGCCCGTCTCCGCAAGAATGCGCGCCACTGCATTCTCCACCGCGGGATTCAGAACCACGTCCGCACCCATTGTCTTGGCCATCGCGCGACGCTGCTCGTTCGTCTCCGTCGCAAACACTTTCGAAGCGCCGCAAGCCTTGGCCACCGCGATGGACATCAGCCCAATCGGCCCGCATCCTGTGACCAAAACCGTTTGCCCCGCGATCGGCCCCGCCAGCACCGTGTGCACCGCGTTCCCCAAGGGATCGAGAATCGCCCCGTAGTGCTCCGGAATTGCCGGATCGAGCTTCCAGATATTCGGCGCCGGAATTTTCACGAACTCCGCGAACGCCCCATCCTGATCGATCCCGATAATCCGCAGGTTCTGGCAAATGTGCGCTTCGCCCAGCCGGCACTGGTGGCAGTGCCCGCAATTCACATGCATCTCCGCGCTGACAAAATCTCCCGCCTTCACCGCGCGCACTTCGTCGCCCACGCGCTCGACGATCCCGCAGAATTCGTGCCCCAGCGTCAACGGCGGCTTGATGCGCCCCTGCGACCAGCGGTCCCACCCATAAATGTGCAAATCCGTCCCGCAAATCGAAGCCGTCTTCACCCGCACCAGCACGTCCGTCGGCCCAATCGCCGGTACCGCCACCGTATCCATCTGCAGGCCCTTCGCCGCCTGCGTCTTCCGCAGCGCCTTCATCGTCGTCGCCATCTACCTCGCCCTTTACTCAACGCGCAATCCCCGATGCTAGCACACCGTTTCTTCGCCCGTGTAACGCTGCACCTTCGCCGCTGCTGCCTCTTCTTAACCTTCCAACCTGCAACCCTCGAACATGCAAACGGTCTTACTTCACTTGCTCCACCACCCCAATTTTCTCCAGCGCCCTCAGATACTCCACTACCATCTCCAACGGCACCGGCCCATACTCCGCCGACACCGCATCGCGTATCTCCTGCGCATTCCGCTTCCCATCCGCAAAATTCAACGCCTCGTACGCGTACTCTTCCCCCGCTCCCCACAATCCCTCATAACTCAACAGCTTCGGCGTCGCGACTCCCGCCGCCTTCGCGTGATCCCTGAAATAGTCATACCCAAATACCGCCAGCGGCCCCTTGGGCGTAGAGCGCCGCTTGAATACTATTTCGCCTCCCGCCGTCCGAACCTGGGTCGCACGCTGGGGTTTCCCTGAACCCACTGCTCTCTTACCGCCTGCGAATTCGCGCAGCGAATCTTCCACCTCTTCGATATAGTCAACGGACACGCTGTCAGCATGCTCCTGTTCCTCATGTGAAAGCTGCTGCAAGCGCAATATGAATTCTCTCCCCATCTCAGCAGTCCGTAATCCCGTCATCCAAGACATTCCCGCCACTGCCTCCCCATTCATATTCGCCAAAAAGTACGCGCTCGCCGCGCCAATAAACGCTGCCCTCTTCAACTTTGTTGGATCGATATTCGCCGCCGTATCGAAATTCGTGTGAATGTACCGGTCCGGCCAGTCATTCAAATAAATCGCCGGTATCCCGAACGACGAATCCTGATACACATCGTGGTCGCTTCCCATCGTGTACGGCGAATACTCCGCCCGCAGCGGCTCTTTCCCTCCTTCCGGCGCCACAAAGCGATACTCCGCCTTCCCCGTCGCCGCAAACTTGTACGACTCCTCATTCACAAATTCCGCAAACGCCCATCCCACGTCCTGCACAAAGCTCGGCAAGCTCATCGGCCCCCGTGTCACGTGGAACACCGCCTTCGTCTCCGGCCCCCCGCCCACCATGTCCATGTGAATCACCGCTTTGATTCGTGACGCCAATGGTGGACGATCATCGGAAAACAGCGGGTCTTCACCCCACTGAATTCGCCTTGGCTTTGAGTCGACACCAGCAACGTCTGCAATCTGATATTGCCCGGGTTTCGCATTCAGCAACGCCATCGTCCCCTCAATCTCAGGCGGCCAGATAAACCGAATCGTTCGCGCCGGCCGCGCCAGCTTCCCCTCACTGATCAACTTCTGCAGCGTCCGCGCAACCTCCAGAATCGTCACGCACCCGCTGGCGTTGTCATTCGCCCCCGGCCGCTGATGATCCAGGTGGCACGAAAACGCAATCTCCTCGTTCTTCAATTTCGGATCGGCCCCCGGAATCGTCGCCGTCACCACCTCATAATTCCCCGCATGCTGTCCCGCCTTCACCACCGCATGTAGCAATATGTTTTCCCCTCTTGCGAGCCGCTCTTTGAATCCTCGCGCCGTCTTCAGCGACACCATGAACGCAAACGTCTTGTTCGCCGAAAACGTCTCCAGATGCCCCCACCGAATCAGATTCTCATCCTCGCCCCACCAAGCCGTCTTCTGGTTCTGCGCGTAACTCGCAATTCCCACAGCCCCAAATTTCCCAATCGCCAAATCCTGCACCGCCCCCGGCTGCGCGCCGACCAGCACAATCTTCCCCTTTACATCTTTCCCCGCGTAATCGCTTTCTTTCGTTCCCCCGACCACATCTACCAACTCCGCCGTTACGTCTGCGCTCTCGCTGTCTTCCGCCACCACTACCGGCTCCGCCTCATAACTCGCCAGGAGTTTCTCGCCAAGAATTCCAGTACAGTCGTGCGTCAGCCAGTCAGCGGGCTTCCTGTTCAATTCATCTTTGCTTTTCGGTTTTGTCTCTGCAGCCTTGTGACAGGTCACGTTACTGAAATCCAGTTCCGTCAATTCGCCCGCCTCCGCATCCCACACCGGCCGCGACCTCTGCGTCCCATAAAAAATCTTTCCATCCGCCGGAAACTGCAGGATCGCCACATCGCTCAACCCATACGCCCGCAAACGCTCCGCCACCAATTCCGCCGCCGCATGAAACCCCCGCGACCCCCGCTGCCGGTGAAACCGCGCAATCCCCTCCAGATTCCGCTTCGCCGTCTCCCCGCTCAACTCATTCGCCAGCGCCGCCACATCCTTCTCCGGCAACAGCGGCGGCTTCTGCGCCCAAGCCACCGCCGAGAAGCAGCCCATCGCCAGCACCATCAAGATCTTTTTCATGCGCGCCTCCCTGAAGCCGCTCTCGCTGCGGTCCCGCATTCTATCCGCAATCTTCCGCTCACAATAGCTGATGCCGATATCTTCCGCCGCGCAGCCTGATTCGTTTTCCATTTCCATCGAGCCGGTTAACTTCTGCAATTTTCCGCCTCGCTTTTGCGTACTATGATGTGTGCCACCTTCGATGCCGCCATCCACTACGCCAAATGGCCAACCCGCCATCCGTCTCGACCATATTTCCCGCCACTACACCATGGGCGAAGCCGTCATCCGCGCCGTCGACGATGTTTCTTTCGATCTTCCTTCCGGTGAATTCCTCGCGCTCCTCGGCAGCTCCGGCTCCGGAAAATCAACGCTGCTCAATCTCATCGCCGGCCTAGACCGCCCCACCTCCGGCGCAGTCATCGCCCAAGGCCAGGACCTCTCGCAAGTTTCTTCGCTCGAGCTCGCGCGCTACCGCCGTCAAACCGTCGGCATGGTCTTCCAATCCTTCAATCTCCTCCCGCGCATGACTCTCGAGGAAAACGTCGAACTCCCCCTCCGCCTCGCCGAAGTCGACCGCAGCAACCGCGCCGCCCGGGTCCACGAAGCTCTGGACCGCGTCGGGCTCGGCAAACGCATCACCCACCGGCCCAGCGAACTTTCCGGCGGCGAGCAGCAACGCGCCGCCATCGCCCGCGCCCTCGTCAACCGCCCCAAAATTCTCCTCGCCGACGAGCCCACTGGAAATCTAGACAGCACGACGGGCGAATCTATCCTTATGCTCCTTAAAGAAATCCAGAAAAACCCCGGCATGACCATCGTCATGGTCACTCACGAGCGCCCCCTCGCCGAGCGCTTCGCCGACCGCCTCGCCATCATGGGCGACGGCAAGCTGCTTTCGGACGGAGCCGCTCGATGAAGCCCCGCGACCTCACCGATCTCGCGCTCCGCAATCTTCGCGAAGCCATTCTCCGCAATTCGCTTACGACTCTCGGCATCGCTGTCGGCGTGGCCTCGCTCGTCGCCATGCTTTCCCTCGGCGTCGGCCTCCAGCAGCTCGCTTCCAAACGCCTCGCGCAAAGCGGCCTCTTCGACTCCGTCTTCGTCACCCCGCGCATGAATCTTCGCGGCATGGGCCGCGCCGCCATGCCTCCCACTTCGGACAAAGAGCCGCGCCTCCTCGACGAAGCCGCGCGCCAGGAAATCTCCCGACTCCCCAACGTCGTCGAAGTCTATCCCCAGGTTCGTTTTTTCACCGAAGTTCGTTACGACGGCAAGCCTTTCGCCACGATGGTCGCCGGCCTCCCCGCCTCTTCCAAATCCAGCGGCTCCTTTGACGGCATGCAAGGCTCCTTTTTCTCCGGCGACGCCGCGTATGAAACCATTCTGCAAAGCGAGTTCGCCAAGGAGCTCAACCCGCAAACTTCCGCTCTCATCGGAAAGGACCTCGTCCTCCGCTACGCCGAACGCCAATCGCTTCGGTCGAATCCCGCGGACTCCCGCGCTGCTTCCTCTTCCAATTCCGAATCCTTGCCCGGCGGCTTCTCCGTCGTTCCCAAGGAAATGCGCCTGCGCATCGTCGGCGTCGTGGACACCGAGCCTGCCGCCGGCTTTGGTGGCTATGGCAACGGCCGCTTGCTCATTCCACTGCAAGTCGCCATGACTCTGCGCGCTGCCCAGGTCAATGACCTTCGCGACATCGTTCGCGGCACTTCTTCCACTCCCACTTTTGCCAGCCTCACCGTGCGCGCAAAAAGCCCCGCCTACGTCGAAGCCCTTGAAGCCTCTATCAAAAACATCGGTTTCGGCGCCTTCTCTCTCCTCGACGCCTCCAAAAGCCTCGGCACTTTTTTCTTCGTGCTCGATAGTCTTCTGGGCATCTTCAGCAGCCTTGCTCTCTTCGTCGCCACGCTCGGCATCGTCAACACGCTGGTCATGGCCATCCTCGAGCGCCGCCGTGAAATCGGCGTCCTCAAAGCCCTCGGCGCCTCCGACCGCGACGTCAAGCAGCTCTTCTTCTTCGAAGCCGGCGTCATGGGTCTCTTCGGCGGCGTTCTCGGCGCCTTCCTCGGATGGCTCATCGGCCGCGTCCTCACTTTCGGCACCAACGTCTATCTCCATCGCCGCGGCCTTCCCAGCGTGGATATTACTTCCGTCCCCTGGTGGCTGGTCCTCGGCGCAATCCTCTTCGCCATTGCCGTAAGTCTCGCCGCCGGCTTGTACCCCGCCTCCCGCGCCGCTCGCCTCAATCCCGTCGAAGCCCTCCGTTATGAGTAGAATGCTCCCGTGACCTTTGGGCACCTCCGCATGAGAATGTCATCCCGAGCGCAGCGCGTTTTTTGCGTCCCGGATGGTTTTGCGGGACGAGGGATCTGCTTCTTTCTTCACGTCCTTTCACTCCTTTGCTTCCTTCCTCCTCCTCTTCTTGCCGCCGGCCGCGTCGAATGCAATTCCGTCCCCAGCAAAATCCTCCCTCGCCCCGTTTCCTATTGCGTTCTCCTGCCTCCCAGCTTTGACGCCGACAAAACCCGCCGCTTCCCCATTCTCTATTTTCTCCACGGCCTCGGCGACAACGAGCAGACCTTCCTCCATACCGGCGGCTGGAACCTTGTTGAAGATCTCCGCGAAAAAGGCCGCCTCAAGGATTTCCTCATCGCCACTCCCGCCGGCGAAGCCACCTTCTACATCAATTCCCGCGACGGCAAGGTCCGTTACGAGGATTTTCTTCTGCAGGAGTTCTTCCCCTTCATCGAACGCCACTACCGCATCCGTTCCGGTCGCGCCAATCGCGCCATCTCCGGCATTTCGATGGGAGGCTACGGCGCCCTGCATCTCGCCTTCGCTCATCCACAATTGTTTTCTTCCGTCAGCGCCCACAGCGCCGCGCTCATCGAAAAACTTCCGATCTTCCTCTCTGGAAACGGCGGCGCCCCCGCTCCCGGCCGCTCTCGCATCCTCGGCGGCGTCTTCGGCCTGCCACCCGATCCTGCCTTTTGGGAGCGCAACAGCCCGCTTACTCTCGCCCGCACCGCTGCTCTCTCCGGCCTGAAAATCTATTTCGATTGCGGCTCCGAAGACGATTACGGGTTCGACGCCGGCGCTGTCGCTCTCGACAAAGTCCTCGCTTCCCGCAAAATCCCCCACGAATTCCATCTCTCTCCCGGCCGTCACGACTGGGCCTACTTCGCGTCCCACCTCGAAGCCTCTCTCTCGTTCCACTCCGCCCTGTTTCCCTGAGACCTCGTTCAAACCACTCCGCGTTTAGACCGCGCTTCGCGCCTTCATCCCGCATCGACTTGTGCCTGAATATCTGATAATCTGATTGTCGGAGGAAAGGAGTCATCCATGGATTCCGCGAAGGTTGGTAAACGTGGGGCCGTGGTGGTCCCCGCTAAACTGCGCAAGCGCTTTGGTCTTCAGGAAGGGTCGTTCGTTACCGCCGAGGCGCGCGAAGACGGCATCTTGCTTCGTCCCGCCGTCCTCGTTCCCGTTGAGAAATACACTCCCGAACGCAAAGCGGAGTTTCTTCTTTCCAATGCCACCACTCTTGCCGATTACCGCCGCGCCCGCCGCGAAGTGAGAAAGCTCGGCATCGATCCCGATGCCATTCCCCACCGTCTGCACAAATAATTCTGTCGCATGGACCGGCTCTTCCTAGACGCCAACATCCTCTTCTCCGCCGCTCACCGGCCTGGAGCCGGTCTGCTCAAATTTTGGAAGCTTCGCAACGTCGAACTTTATACTTCTCGCTACGCCCTGGAGGAAGCCCGCATCAATCTCTGCGAGGAATCCCAGCGTCGCCGTTTGGATCAACTCGCGGAGAGTCTCAGATTTTTTGACTCCGCCTCTCGCGATCTTCCTGCCAGCATCTCCCTGCCCGCCAAAGACATCCCTATCCTGCTAGCCGCCATCGAAGCTCGCTCGACCCATCTCATCACCGGAGATCTGCATCACTTTGGTCCGTACTTCGGTAAAAGGCTGGCCGGAATCCTGGTCTTGCCTCCCGTTGACTATCTTCACCTCCGTCCAAGCTCCAGCTCTTCCGGTTAATCATTTCCCGAAGGCATGTGGCCTAGGCAGAGCACGAAACCGTTTCGCTTTCCTCGGCTCTAATGCTTTTTGCCATCATCCGTGAACATCGCGTGGTACATCAGGTGCGTGGCCGCATCGATCTGTTGATTCAACTCCGCTTTTCGCAATTGCCCCGCTCGTCCCAGCAAACTCCAGAAAAAACTGTCCATCGCTCGCGCCACTCCGGGAATATCTACGCCCCTCCGCGCTCCCGGCAATTGCTCCAGCATCTCAAACACTGCGATGACGCGGTTCGTCGTCCACCCATGGATCCCCTCTTGCTTCCGCGCCAGCTCCGGATCCGAAAGCGCCGCCTCCTGCCACGCGCGGTACGCCCCCAGGTACCGCAGATCGTGCGAAAACGCGTGCGCCAATAGGGCATGAATGCCTGCGCGCACATCCGTCATCGCTCCTCCCCGAAAATCCAGCCGGCTCAGCTTCTCCAGCAGTTCATCCATCAGCGCCAGCAACAGCTGCCGCTTCGAACGGTAGTGCTGGTAAAATCCGCCCACCGCCAGCTTCGCCCGCCGCGCAATCTCCTCAATCGAAGTCTTCTCGTAACCCTTCTCCCCAAACAGCGCCAGACCAGCCTCTTTCAGCCGCTCTCGTTTCTCCACGCTTCTTTTTTGCTGCGGAGCCGCCGGAAACCCCTCACCGGCCAGCAGGTTTGGACGCTTTTTCATGATAGTTTCGCTCGCCCAAGGCTCACTCCCACAAACGCTCCCGCGCAACACCACAGCATCCATCCCCCGAAAACCCCCGCCACCTCCGGAGCCATGTTCGGAAACACCACCGGAAAGAACGCGCTCGAAAACGGATCGAGCAGCAGCGTTGGCAGCACAATCGACAGCGCGCCGTCCAGCCACTCCTCCCGCGGCAATCGAAATCGCCTGCAAAGCCGCCGTACCACCCAGCCCACCAGTGGAAAGCTCACCGCGAACAGAATGAGCGTTCCTTTCCACTCCCCCGGATGCAGCAACCGCTGCCCCGCCAGCCGCAACACCACCGTGGCCACCAGCCAGATTCCCAATCCGTAGAAAAACAATCGCATCTTCATAATATGAACCTGAGTTCATATTCACATAAATGCTCGTGGATTGCAAGAAGAAACTTTCAAGCTGCTGTCAGCGTTTGCTATCACGGGGCTCGTCGTAGCCAGTCTCCACACCCTTGCTCCGCCGCCACGCAACTTCGTTGACCCTGTGCATCTCACCCACATAAGATACGCCCCTAAGCAGGTGTCTCTTGTTAGGCGAATCCATCTCGCACTATCGTATCCTTCGCAAGCTCGGCGCCGGCGGCATGGGAGAAGTCTTCGAAGCCGAAGACCTTCGCCTCGGCCGTCACGTAGCCTTGAAGTTCCTCCCCGAAGCCTTCGCCAACGACCGCCAGGCCCTCGAGCGCTTCCAGCGCGAAGCCCGCTCCGCTTCTTCCCTCGACCATCCCAACATCTGCACCATCTACGACATCGGCGAGCACGAAGGCCGCACCTTCATCGCCATGCAATTTCTCGAAGGTCAAACACTCCGCGAACGCATCGCCGGCCATCCTTTCGAGCTGGATCTGCTTCTCGACACGGCCCTCCAAATCACCGACGCCCTCGACGCCGCTCACTCCAAGGGCATCGTTCATCGTGACATTAAACCTGCCAATATTTTCATCACCGCTCGCGGCCACGCCAAGCTCCTCGACTTCGGCCTCGCCAAAAATGCCGGCGCAGCTCTTCAACGAGGTTCGGCCTCTCAAGCCGGTGGCGCCACCCTCACCCAGGATCTCCTCACTACACCCGGCTCCGCCCTCGGTACCGTTGCTTACATGTCGCCCGAGCAGGCCCTCGGCAAAGACCTCGACGCCCGCACCGATCTCTTTTCCTTCGGCGCCGTTCTCTACGAAATGGCCACCGGCATGTTGCCCTTCGACGGCGACACTTCTGCCGCCGTCTTCGATTCCATTCTGCATAAGCAGCCGCTCCCCGCCTCGCGGCTGAATCCGGGCATGCCGGATGAACTCGCCCGCATTATCGGCAAAGCTCTCGAAAAAGATCGCGACGTCCGCTACCAAAGTGCTGCCGAACTTCGCGCCGACCTCAAACGCCTCAAGCGCGACACCGATTCGGGAAAGGCTCTCGCCGAACGTCCCTCTGCCGGCGCGCCTGCGGCTCCGCAGAAGCGGACTCGCTGGCCGCTTTACGCCGCTCTCCTGGCTCTTGCCTTGTGCCTCGTTCCCCTGTTCGCATGGTTGCGCTCTCCACTGCCTCCCCCCCGCATCCTCAGCTCCAAGCAAATCACCAACGACGGTTTGCAAAAACTGAATTTGGTCACTGATGGCAGCCGCATCTACTTCATGGAGAGTTCTGGTAACCGGCAGTTCCTCGCACAAGTCTCCACCGCCGGCGGCCAGGCCGTGCCCATCCAAGCTTCTGGTTTCATCGTGGATGTATCCTCGGATGGGTCTGAGCTCCTGGCTGCGTCTGGACCCTCTGAGAACCCTTTCTTTTCACTGCCACTTCCCGCTGGTTCTCCCCGTCGCCTCGGTGACATCATCGGTCATGGTCCTACTTGGGCTCCCGATGGACGTCTGCTCTTCGCCAAGAATAACGACTTGTACCTGGCTGAGCACGATGGCTCAGTACCGCGCAAGCTCATCGCCGCCCCAGATCGCCCCCGCTCCCCGCGTTTTTCTCCGGATGGAACCCGCCTCCGCTTCGATGTCTTCAACAGCATTAGTGCCACCTCGACGATTTGGGAGGTCCGTGCGGACGGATCGTCCATGCACTCGTTGCTTCCTGGTTGGAACAATCCCCCTAACGAATGTTGCGGCTCTTGGACCCCCGACGGGCGCTACTATGTATTCCAGGCTCTGCGCGACGGCGCTAGTAACATCTGGGTTTTGCCCGAGCACTCTTCGCCTCTACGGAAGGTCTCGAACCAGCCCCTGCAACTCACCACCGGCCCTCTTTCTTTCGATACTCCCGTTCCAAGCAAGGACGGTAAGAAGCTCTTCGTCATCGGAGCCCAGCTCCGCGCCGAGTTGGTCCGCTACGACTTCAAGTCGGCGGAGTTCGTTCCCTATCTCGGGGGGATTTCCGCTGGCGAGCTCGATTTTTCACGTGACGGCAAATGGGTCGCTTATGTTAGTTACCCCGACGATACCCTTTGGCGCAGCAAGCTCGATGGCTCCGAGCGCCTCCAGCTCACTTATCCTCCCCAGCGCGCCGCTCTTCCTCGATGGTCTCCCGATGGCAAGACCATTGCCTTCACCGCAGCCATGCCGGGGAAACCTTGGAAGGTTTGCGTCATCTCTCCGGATGGGGGTACGCCGGACCCCATCACTCGCACGGAAACACTTCAAACCGATCCCAGTTGGTCCCCTGACGGCGCCATCCTGGCCTTCAGCAGCAACGACAATTTCCATCCGGAAAACCAGTACGTTCAGTTGTTTGACCTGAAAACTCGCCAGCTCTCGTCCCTGCCGACTTCCGAGCCGGTCTTCGGGCCTCGTTGGTCCCCGGATGGCCGTTCCATTGCCGTGATCTCCTCGGACAATTCCCGCCTTTTGCTTCTGGACGTGAAGACACAAAACCTCCGCACGTTGGGTACGGGTCTTGGATTTATCGGCTATCTCGCTTGGTCAACGGACGGTTCTTACCTCTACTTTGATACTTTGCTGACTCCCAACCCTGGCTACTACCGCGTGCGCATCAAAGACGCCAAGCTCGAACGCCTCATCGATCTCAAAGGTATCCGCACCTTCCCCGAACAGTTCGGCGGCATTGGCTCCTGGACGGGACTCGGGCCGGGTGAGACCCCGCTCTTCGTCCGAGACATCAGCTCCCAGGAGATCTACGCCCTCGACGTCGATTTCCCCTAGGTTTCTCGTCTCTCCCGGCACCCGGCGCAAACCGGACTCTCCCGCTATCTTAGTGTATCCAGACCACTTAAGGTAATACTTGACTAACTATACTTATATGTGATAATAGCTCACGTAATTGGCGTGCCTTCCGCCATGGGTGCCCGCCAGGTAGTCCTTCCAACTCCTCGGGAGTATTCCCACCCTGGATCGTTACTTTCTCGCCAACAGTCCGCCCCCGCTTGTCCTGAGCTGCGAAGGGTAAGTCCTTTAGCGGCAACACTTATGGACCTCCTCGCAAGTGTTGCAAACAAACGACTTACACGATTCCTAACTCCTTTAGATGCAACACTTACAAAAAACACGGGGGCGCTGCTACCCACGCACTCCGAGCCGCTCGGAGTGGGGTTCCTGCCTTTCGACGCTTCGACTCTTGAACGTTTCGACGTTCAGACCTTCCGACGTTTCGACGATATTCCGCTCAGTGTTTTCAATCGCTTATACACTCTTCCAAGTTACGTATCCCGTAACCCCTTTGCTTGCCACTCTTACGAAACTGCCGGGTGTATGCCAAAGATTCCCATTCTGGAACCCGCCCTGCCTCAGCCCGCCGCAGCGGAGGATCCCAACTTTCAAACCTGCAAACCTTCCAACCTTCCAACTGCTTTCTCCCCTCACTGCCGGCGTCCCCTTGCCTTTTCCCATCCGATGTATTCTATTTGTCCCACTTCCATGGCCACCGACCACAACCCCGCCAATCACTCCGAGCCGCCACAACCCGGCTTCCTTGCGCGGACTCTCTTCAGCACCGACCACAAGGCCATCGGCCTGAACTATCTCTGGCTCGCCCTCCTCAGCGTCTTTCTCGGCTTGGCCATGTCCCTGCTCATGCGCATCCATCTCGTCTGGCCCGCCGTGCGGCTCCCGTTCCTGGGCGGCGACGGCCTCTCGCTCGAACGCTACGCCGCCCTCACCACGCTCCACGGCTCGCTTATGGTCTTTCTGGTGCTCACCGCCGCGCCGCAAGCCGGCTTCGGCAACTATTTCCTCCCGCTGCAAATCGGCGCGCGCGAAATGGCTTTCCCCAAACTCAATCGCCTCGCCTTCTGGGCCACCTGCGCCTCGCTCCTCGGACTCACCATTGCATTTCTCGCGGCCCCGCAAACCGGTATCACCCTCTGGATCGCCAGCGTCGCGCTTTTCTCCGCCGCCGCACTGTGCAACGGCATCAACTTCAGCGTCACCACGCTCGACCTGCGCGCCTCCGGAATGACCTTGCCGCGCCTCCCGCTCACCGTCTGGGCCTGGTTCATCAATGGAATTCTCAGCACTCTAATCTTCAGCATTCTCCTCGCCGCTTCCGTCTGCCTGCTATCCGATCGCCTCGGCGGCACACACTTTTTTCCCGTCTTCAGTTTTCTCTCCAGCCAGCCCGCAAACAACGCGGCCAATACGTTGCGTGTGCTCTGGCAGCGGCTCTTCTGGTTTTTCGCCCAAGCCGAAGTCTATATCGCTATGCTCCCGTGCTTCGGGCTCGTCACACATCT
>Ga0207101_1081_pt3 | contig 15670 bp, 13 predicted proteins | sample Alteio_BWMinHeat_83_FD_153581 | JGI IMG/M metagenome (GOLD analysis project Ga0207101, IMG submission 153581) | Enriched cells from forest soil in Barre Woods Harvard Forest LTER site, Petersham, Massachusetts, United States -... | ecosystem: Environmental > Terrestrial > Soil > Temperate forest >...
GAAGACCAGCGTGGTTTTGTGTTCGATGATCAGCCGGTAGAGCTCCGGCATGGCGTGGCGCGCCGTATGCCCGGCCCAGGGCAGGCGTTCGGCGGTCTCGAGGATGTTGAGCTGCGGTGGCGCGCCACCGTCGGCAATGACGAGGTCGGCCATCGCCGTGAGCCCGGAGCGCTGCGGCACGATCCAGCGCCGCAATTCGTTGGGATCCCGCACCGTAGCGGAGAGGCCGACAATCTGAAGGTTGGGCGCGAAGTGGCGCAGTCGTGCCAGGCCTAGGGCAAGGAGATCGCCGCGTTTTGAAGTTACGATGGAATGAAGCTCGTCAAGCACGACACGCTTAAGCCCGGCGAAAAGATCGGTAGCTTCACGGCTCGCCAGCAACAGGGAAAGCTGTTCGGGTGTCGTCAGCAGGATGTCGGGCGGATCGCGCTTCTGGCGTGCACGTTTGGCCTGTGGCGTGTCGCCGGTGCGCGTCTCGACCCGGATCGGTAAGCCCATTTCCGTCGCGGGACGTTCGAGATTGCGGGCAACGTCGACGGCCAGCGCCTTTAGAGGGGATATATAGAGGGTGTGCAGGCGTCCTTGCCCCACAGCGGGGCGGGCGGCGAGGTCGATCAGGCTGGGCAGGAAGCCCGCCAGGGTCTTGCCGGCGCCGGTGGGCGCAATCAGCAGGGCGGAACGCCCGGAACGGGCCTTTTCGACAAGCTGAAGCTGGTGCGGGCGCGGCGTCCAGCCGCGTGCCGCAAACCAGTTCAGGAAGGTCTCAGGGAGAGAAAGACCGGATCCAGCCAGAGGGTCATCCTCCGCCGACGCGATCGCCTCCATCTCGCTATTCATGCCGATATCGCCGATTCAGCCAGCGATATTGGCGCGCGACGCGCAGATGTCCAGTGCGGATCGGCCCGGCCTCGCGGTCAATCGCAGGCGTAGAAGACCATGATGTAGGCGCAGGCGATGGTGCCATCGCCTTGTTTGGTGACAACGTGCCTGCGCCGGGGCACAGCCCCGCTGAAACACCCCTCGCGACGGGCCCTCGCGTCGAACCGGCCGAGGAGGGCCCGGCTTACCGGCGGGGGCTGCCGGCCATAATAGAAGGTCGATGCGAGCAGGCCGCCATCATTGGTCGTGCGGCTGATACGATCCACCACTTTGGCCCGCGGTGTTTCGTGTACCTTGCGGCTGATGAGGCTCAGGCAGATGTCCGACGCGCAGCCAGCGCAAGCCAAGCATCAACCCGGCAAATACCTTCAGCTTCACGATCCGCCCCCAGTTGGATGAATAACAGGAAGCCGCGTGGTGAGAATACTCCGCACAATACAAATTCCGTTACGTTATATCGATCGATTTGCCAAGTCTGTGCGGAAGATGTCAGTGGCTCAGCACAACGACCATGCCCGGTACCGGCCGGCCGCGATCCATGCGGGCCCATTCCTCGTCCCGGTAGCGCACGGTGAGGCCTGCCGCCTGTGCCCATGTCTCGATGCCTTCGAGCGAATGGGCGTAGCGCATGTCCTGGCCGAGAATGAAGGCATCGGGCCCCTCGCAACGCTGGGCCGAGAAGGCGAGCAATCCGCCAGGCTCCAGTACCCTGGCGGCTTCGCTGAAAAGCGCCTGGAGGTTGCCGAGATAGACGAAGACGTCGGCGGCAAGGACAAGATCGGTGCTCTGCCAGGACTGCTTCCGCAGGAACTCCAAGGCACCATCATGCACCAGCCGGCGGTAGACCTTCTTTTGCCGGGCGCGCACGAGCATGGCCTCGGACAAGTCGACGCCCTCGATCGAGGCGCAGACGCTGTGAAAAGCCTCGCCCGCCAGTCCGGTGCCGCAGCCCAAGTCGAGGGTACGGCCGAAGGCGAAAGGTTCCCGAAGGCCGCGCAGCGCGCCATGGAGCAGGGCCGGCCCGCGATAGGCGAGCCCTTGCACGAGCGAAGTTTCGAAGCGGCCGGCATAGTCGTCAAAGAGCGCTGCGACATGTGCCGGCGTCATAGCCCCATCCGCCGCCATCCGGCCGAGCCGCGCAAGGCGCGCGCCGGCGCCGGCCCGGTCCGCCGCGTCGAGGGCCAGGCTTCTTCGATAGGCGACAACGGCGTCATCGTTTCTCTCGAGGCTTTCAAGAACATCGCCCAGTACCAGCCACCCAGCCGCCCAGCCTGGGGCGCATTCCAGCGCCTGCTCGAGAAGGTCGGCGGCCGCGGCAAGATCCCCTAGCGCCTTGTAGTCCATGGCATAGGCAAAGCGGCGGTCGGCGGTGGCATCGCCGGAGGAGTGGGCGTGGGGCATGGGCCGGATATAGGCTGAGAGGCAAAGAAGGGAAACGGGATTCCCAGCGGTCATCTATTCAAACGCATGGTACCGGATTGCAAGAGGCCACTGGTAGCACGATGGGGGTTTGAACAGTTCACTTGAAACTTTGTCGAACATGATTCATCCGTGCACATCATGGACAGGTTGGTAGCCATCAAGATAGCGGCTCAGGCGCTTGGGGGTGTGGGTGGTGACGGAGCGGCGGTGGGAGGCTGAGGGCAGGCTTATCCCAGAACGAACCTCTGGTGGGCAGCGTCGTTATGATCTGGCGCGGCAGAAGCTGGATAGGTACGCCGTGAGATCGGCAGACCGGCGTATGATTGCCTATGCCCGCGTGTCGTCGCCCGATCAAAGGCCTGAGCTGGAACGGCAAAAGCAGGTTCTGGAGCTTTAATGTGCCCGGCAAGGTTGGAGCTTCGATAGCGAGGGATGTTGTGGACATCATCACCGTGTTCTCGGCTCGTCTCTACGGGTGGCGCTCGCCTAAAAACCAGACGTTGCTGGATGGCATCGCCAAGGCGGTGGATGCGTGAGTGGGTCTGCTCGGCCTGCGGCACGTGCCATGACAGGGACATCAACGCCGCCCGCAATCTGGCAAAACTGGCCGTGAGTTCCACGGTCTCAGCCTGTGGAGAGGAGGGCTCTGGCTCCGGTCTTGCGACCGGAACGAAACCAGCCTTTGTGAAGCAGGAATCCGGCATCAAAGATACCTATGTATAGCTTTGATTAAGTCTGGAGGAACGGGAGGTGACGGACGACTATGTGGGACCGGGCAATCGGGTTCGCTTCATTGAGGGCTTGGTGAACGAGCTGGATCTGGCCGCTGCCGGGTTCACGAGAGTGGATGTGTGCAGGATGGGAAGATGCGGACAAGGACGTCCACGGTCCCGGCCACGGCGGTTCGCGAGCCGGCATTGGCGTCGACGCTCCAAACCCCTATCTTCACCCCATGCGCCCGTCCGATCTGCTAATCCCCGCGCCGTCAGGGCTTCATTGCCCGATCGTCGATGTCCATGTCGATCCGGTGCGGCCGGTCGAGCGGGCATTGATCACCCATGCCCATTCCGATCATGCTCGCGCCGGCCATGGCAGCGTGCTCGCCACCGCCGAGACCCTGGCGATCATGGCGGCGCGCTATGGCGAGGATTTCTGCCGCACGCGGCAGGTAGCCGTTCTCGGCGAGAAGGTTGATCTCGGCGGCGTCACCACCACCTTCTATCCGGCCGGCCATGTGCTGGGTTCGGCACAGATCGCCTTCGAGGCCAAGGGCCTGCGTATCGTCGCCTCGGGCGATTACAAGCGGCAGGCCGATCCGACCTGCCGCCCCTTCGAAGTGGTACCCTGCGACGTCTTCATCTCCGAGGCGACCTTCGCGCTGCCGGTATTCCGTCACCCCGACCCGGCCCATGAGATCGGCAAGCTCCTGAACTCAATCGCACTGTTTCCCGAGCGCGCCCACCTCGTCGGCGCTTATTCGCTCGGCAAAGCGCAGCGCGTCATCGCCATGGCGCGCCAGGCCGGCCATCGCGCGCCGATCTACCTGCATGGCGCGATGGAGAAGGTGACGCGGCTCTACCAGGCCCATGACATCGACCTCGGCGATATACGGCTGGTGCGGGACACGCCGCCGCGCGATCTCGCCGGCGCTATTGTGCTGTGTCCACCCGGTGCCGCGCATGAATTGTGGGCTCGCAAGATGCCTGATCCGCTCAGCGTCTATGCCTCGGGCTGGATGCGCATACGCGCCCGCGCGCGCCAGAGCGGCGCCGAACTGCCGCTGGTCATCTCCGATCATGCGGATTGGCCGGAATTGCAACGCACGATAGGCGAGACCGGCTGTTCGGAACTCTGGGTCACGCATGGCCAGGAGGATGCGCTGGTGCATTGGGCCGAGAGCGCGGGGCTCAAGGCGCGGCCTTTGCATATGGTCGGCTACGGCGACGAGGAAGCTAGCGAGGAGAGCGCGGCATGAACCGCTTCGCCGAACTGCTCGACCGTCTCGCCTATGAGCCCGGCCGCAACGCCAAGTTGCGCCTGATCACGGATTATTTTCGCGACACGCCGGATCCGGACCGCGGCTATGCCCTGGCGGCGATGACCGGAGTGCTGTCCTTTCGCAATGCCAAACCGGCCCTGCTGCGCCAGTTGATCGCGGAACGCACCGATCCGCAGCTCTTCGCGCTTTCCTATGATTATGTTGGCGATCTCTCCGAGACCATCGCCCTGATGTGGCCGGCAAGGCCGGGCGCCAACCATTCGCCCACGCTCTCCGAGGTGGTCGAGGCCCTCAACCTCTCCGGCAAGACGGCGATGCCCGGCCTCATCGCCCACCATCTCGACGCACTCGACGAAACCGGACGCTGGGCCTTCCTCAAGCTTATCACCGGTGCCCTGCGTATCGGCGCTTCGGCGCGCCTCACCAAGAGCGCGGTGGCGGCATTGGGAACGCTGGCCCCGGATGATATCGAACTCGCCTGGCCGGGCCTCGTACCGCCCTATGAGGCCCTGTTCGCCTGGGCTGAGGGCACGGGGCCGCGACCGGAAACCGGTAATCCCGCCCCGTTCCGCCCGGTCATGCTCGCCCATGCGCTGGGGGAGGCCGACCTTGCCTCCATCGCGCCGGAAAGCTATGTGGCCGAATGGAAGTGGGATGGCATCCGTGTGCAGGCGGTCGGCGCCATCATCGACAACAGGCCGCTGCTTCGGCTCTATTCACGCACGGGCGAGGATGTCGCGCCCGCCTTTCCCGATCTCGTCGACACTCTGCATTTCGAAGGCGCCATCGACGGCGAATTGCTGGTAAGGCGCGAGGGGCGCATCGAAAACTTCAACGCCCTGCAGCAGCGCCTCAACCGCAAGACCGTCACACCCAAGCTGGTGGCCGATTACCCCGCCCATATCCGCGCCTACGACCTCCTGGCCGAAGGCGAGGAGGATCTGCGCGGCCTTGCCTTCGTCGAAAGACGTGCCCGCCTGGAAGCCTTCATTGCCCGACTGGGGTCGCCGCGGCTCGATCTTTCGCCGCTGGTGCCTTTTGCCGCGCCGGAAGACCTCGCCGGTGCTCGGTCCGATCCTGTTACGGGCGGCGCGGGGATCGATGCCGAGGCCGTCGAGGGGTTGATGCTCAAGCGGCGTGACAGCCTCTATGTGCCGGGCCGGCCGAAGGGGCTGTGGTACAAATGGAAGCGTGAGCCTTTCCGCGTCGATGCCGTGCTGATGTATGCGCAGCGCGGCCACGGCAAGCGCTCCTCCTTTTATTCCGACTATACGTTCGGCGTGTGGAGCGGGGAGGAACTGGTGCCGGTGGGCAAGGCCTATTTCGGCTTCACCGACGAGGAATTGCGTGACATCGACCGCTTTGTCCGCAACAACACCGTCAATCGTTTCGGCCCGGTGCGCGAAGTCACCCACACGGCCGATAGCGGGCTGGTTGTCGAGGTAGCCTTCGAGGGGCTGGCGCGCTCGACCCGCCATAAATCCGGCGTCGCGATGCGCTTTCCGCGCCTGGCGCGATTGCGCTGGGACAAGCCGCCGCGCGAAGCCGACCGTATCGAAACTTTGCAGGCAATGCTTGACCGCGCGGCGTCCGCACCCGAAATAGGGGCGGATTCGACGGGAGGCTGAGCATGGCTGGGTTGGAGCGATTCGTGGGGGGCTCGATTGTGGGCACCCTCGTCAAGCTGGTCGTGATCTCGATCGCCGTCGGCCTCGTGCTGGCCTGGCTCAATCTCACGCCATGGGAGCTGATCGAAAACCTGCGCCGCTCGCTCGAACATCTGTTCTCGCGCGGCTTCGGTATGGTACGTGACCTCTTTAGCTATTTCCTGGTGGGTGCCGTCATCGTCGTCCCGGTATGGATCGTCATCCGCCTTCTGAAATCGGCACCGTCGGGCGGAAAGCGGTAGTGCTTCCACTCTTCACCCACCCCTCGATATGCGGGGCATTCGCGCAGCGAAATCCCCGCATATCGAGGGGTGGGTGAAGAAGCGGCGATCAAATATCCTGATGAACTTGATCACTGTCCCTGCCGTCCGCCCCGTCGCGATCAGCCATCGCATCGTCTTCGGCATCGCCGCGCCGATGACACTGGCGCATTTGTCGACGCCGCTGCTCGGATTGGCGGACACCACGGTGATCGGGCAGCTTGGCGATGCGGCGTTGATCGGCGCCGTCGCAATTTCGGCGATCCTGTTCGATTTCCTGTTCTGGGGCTTTGGCTTCCTGCGCATGGGCACGGCCGGGCTCACAGCGCAGGCTCTGGGCGCGGGCGACAAGCTCGAGCAACGTGCCGTCTTCCTGCGTGCACTGGTGATGGCGGCCGTGCTGGGATTGGTCGTCGTGGCGCTGCAGAAGGCGATCGCGGCGGCCGCCTTCCCCTTGCTGGGCGGTTCGCCGGCGGTGACGACAGCGGCCGAGCTCTATTTCGCGATCCGCGTGTGGTCTGCGCCTTTCGCCTTCGGCAACTACGCCGTGCTGGGCTGGTTGATTGGTATGGGCCGCACCACCACCGGCTTGTTCCTGCAGCTGGGCATCAATGTCGTCAACATCCTGCTCTGCATCCTGTTCACGCTCGGCCTCGGTTGGGGTGTCGCCGGCACGGCTTGGGCGACGACGCTGGCGGAGATCGGCGGGCTGCTGGTCGGCTTGGTTGTGGTTGCTGCGCATTTCGGCGGAAAGTTCGGCGTGCCGGCGGCACGTGTGTTCGACAAGGCCAAATTCGTCCGCATGGCCGCGATCAATCGCGACATCATGCTGCGGACGATGGCGCTGCTCGCCGCCTTCCTGTTCTTCGCCCGCCAGGGTGCACTGGCCGGCGACGTCACCTTGGCGTCCAATTCGGTACTCAACAATTTTTTTCTGGTCGGCGGCTATTTCCTTGACGGCGTCGCCACTGCTGCTGAACAGCTCTGCGGCCGCTCGATCGGCGCCAACAACCGGCGAGCCTTCGAAACGGCCGTGCGCTATTCGGTGTTGTGGAGCCTGGCGCTGGCGGTGGCGATGTCGGCCCTGCTGTTCGCTGCGGGTGGATATTTTATCGATTTCATGACCAGCAATACCGCCGTGCGCGACCAGGCCCGCCACTTCATCGCCTATGCCGCCCTGACCCCGCTCGCCGGATCGCTCGCCTTCACCTTTGACGGCGTCTATATCGGCGCGACATGGAACGCCGCCATGCGCAACCTGATGATCCTGGCGCTCACCACCTATTTCGCCTTGTGGTGGTTCCTGCAGCCTTTCGGCAATCACGGCCTCTGGCTCGCCTTGATCGGTTTCCTGCTTGCCCGCGGCGCGGGGCAGGCTCTTGCTTATCCCCGGCTAATGCCGAGGGCCTTCGCACATGTGGGGTAGGGTGGTGGCATAGCGTGCGCGACCGCCTTCTCGACGAAGTGGAGGAAGGTAGTATTTCGAAGAAATGACGGATGGGGTGTATCCAGCCGCTAATGCCCTGTGCGGATGGAATTCAGCAACCTGCCCACACTCCATCCGACCCGGCTTTGCCGGGCCACTCCCGGGATTTTCAGGGGAAATCCCTAGCCCACTGCGTAGAGAAGGCCCCCGCGCCTCTTACAAATCCAGCGCTCGCCTCATCGTCTCAAGCCGCTCCATGGCGATGACCCCGTCATGGATGGTCGGCGCTGGTGTGTAGCGCCGTGCAAAGCCGGAGCGACATCGGCGAGCAGGCGTAGTAGCCATTGATCCTCGTTGGCGGCAGCGGTGAAATTGGGCTTCCAGATGAGTGTGTCCTGGTCATCAGCCAGTGTCGCAGCGGGATCGGCGGTCTTGAAGGGCGGATTGCGATGCCAGCGCACCTCGACGACATCCTCGACTTCCAGGCGCTGATGGTCGCCCATCAGTTCGAGGCGCTCCACCGGCGTGCCGCGCGAGTGGATCGTACCCATGGCGATGGTGCCGATGGCGCCGCATGCGAAATCGAAGGCGACGTGAAACAGCACGCGGCCCGGGGTCTTTTCGACCTTGCGGGCGGCGATCCCGGTCACGGGCGATACCAGGAAGGAGATGAGGTCCATATAGTGAATGCAGTGATGCAGGAAGAAGCCGGTATAATTAACATTGCCGGCAAAATAACCTGGTGCGGTGATGTAATAGCCCGTGAGGCCGAGCACTGGCCGAAATCGGCCCGATTTCAGGATGTTGTGCGCCAACCTGTAGCCGACCGAGTTACGCTTCATGAAGCCTACCAGCAGGTCGCCCGCTTCATCGGTTCACCAACCATGAACACGATGACGGCGCCCCAGCGCGTGAACGGCGCTGGTGTTGAACTTGCCTTGGGCAAAGCGAGTATCGCCTTTCGCGGGCTTGCGGCGGATCCAGGCCTTCAGGTGACCATTGGCATACGCGCCGAGGATCTTGGCGCCTGCGTTTCTGACGATGCCTGGTTCTCCGGCCAGCTGGCGATGGTCGAGCGCCTAATCACTGTTGAGTTCCCGCGTGGAAGTGCCGTGAGGATTAGCGATGCCGTGTCGATCAAAGGCGCTGCCGATATGCTGCACCTCATCGTCGGCAAAACTAGACAAAGCTTGAATTGAGCAACGCGGGTAGCGATACGCTGCCTCCCTGTGCTAGCCCACGGGCGGGCAAGCACATCGCATCCGAAAGGCGCGGGCATGAAATTCGTCTTCAGCGAAAGCCAGAAGCGTCACGATCCGACTTTCTTCCTCTCCAGCGGTGCTCAGCGCCCCAATCCGGAGGTGCCGCGCCGGGCCGACGTCCTGAGGCAGGCTGCGCTCGGCCTCGGCCTTGTAGAAGTTGCGCCTGACAATGCTGGGCTCGCACCGGTCGCGGCCGTGCATACGCCCGAATATATCCAGTTTATTCGCCGTATCCACGAGCGCTGGATGCGAATCGAGGGCGCTTCGGCTGAGGTGATCCCCAATGTCCATCCCGATCGGCGCAACGGTTCCTATCCGGCCTCCGCGGTCGGCCAGGCCGGTTACCACATGGCCGATACGTCCTGTCCGATCTCGGCGCAGACCTTCGATGCCGCGCTTGCGAGCGCCCACACTGCCTATCACGCTGCGCAACTGGTGCTCGGCGGCGAACCCGCCGCCTACGCGCTTTGCCGTCCGCCGGGCCATCACGCCTTTGCCGATCTCGCTGGCGGGTTTTGCTATTTCAACAATGCCGGGGTGGCGGCCCAGGCGTTGCGCGCCCGTCATGACCGCGTCGCCATCCTTGATGTCGACCTCCATCACGGCAATGGCACGCAGGGCATGTTCTACGGCCGCCGCGACGTGCTGACCGTTTCTATCCATGCCGACCCCGTGCGCTTCTATCCCTTTTTCTGGGGCCATGCCGACGAGCGCGGAGAGGGCGAGGGGCTCGGCTACAATCTCAATCTGCCACTGGTGCGCAAGACCGATGATGACGGCTTCCTGGCGGCGCTGGAAAGCGGACTCGAACGCATCGCCGCATTCGCGCCGGGTGCGCTGGTCATCGCGCTCGGCCTCGATGCTTTCGAAGGCGACCCTTTCGGCGGCCTATCGGTGACCACCCTGGGCTTTGCCCGCATCGCCCGCCGCATCGGCGCTCTCAAGCTGCCCACAGCGATCGTCCAGGAAGGGGGCTACATTTGCGACGAACTTGGCGCCAATCTCGCGAGTTTTCTGGGAGCAGTGTGAACGAGACATGCTGGCTGATGGCCAGGGCAAAGCGGTGGCTGGCGTAGGAGATCAGCTTTATAATGGCCCACAGACAGCCAAATTATCCTTTCAGGAAGGCTATGTGTCCATGTTCGTTGCCCGCCATGTACTGCGCCATTGCGCCGGCGTTAAGCCGACATTCTGCTTGAAAACGCGCTGAAACGCCGCCTCAGAGCGGTAGCCTGCGGCCTCCGCCACGGCAGCCGTGGAGGCGGTTGACCCCTTGAGCTCGTTGGCGGCCAGAGTCATGCGGATATCGCGCAGGAGGTCATTGGCCGAGCGACCTAAGCTATCCTGGAAATGGCGCGCCAGCGTTGCCCGGGACATATGGCAAAGATCAGCCAGTTTGGGCAGCGTCCACGGGTGAGCCGGCTCGCGGAACATCGCGGTCAGCGCCGGGGCGAGGCGGGGATGGCTCGCCAGGGCGAGCAGGCCGGGCGGCACTTCGTCGGATTCACTGGCGAGCCGTAGCGCTAGGGTGAACAGCGCCGCAGAGAGGGCGTTGAGCATGGCGTGGCCGCCTAGGCCCTTGATGCTGGTCTCGGAGCGCATCAGCGCCACCAGGCCCATCAGCTGGTCCCGCGTGGCGGTCGGAGCCGCCGAGGTAAGGTGCGGCGCTCCGCGCACGATCAGGGGCGAGCGCAAATAAGAACCCAATAGGCGGTCATGGGGCGGGGCGAGAGTAAAGCGCCCACATAGCATGTCCAACCGCTCGCCGGGCCCGGCATTCTCGCTGATCGTCAGGTTCAAGTCTCTGCGTTGGGTCGCCGGCATCGGCTTGGCGCCGCCGCCATCGTGCAGGGTGTGGGGAGCACCGCTCGGCACCAAAAGGATGTCTCCCGCCGCAAGACGCTGTGGCGAACCGCCATCGGGATCATTGACAATCGCCACCCCGTTCAGCACCACGTGGTAGACAATGTCGCCCGCGGCGCCTTGGCCATAGACAACCTGCCATGGCGCACCGTAGAGGCAGCGCAGCTCCACCCGGCCTCTCACCGGCATCATTTCGAGAAGACGGCTGAGCCAGTCGATCGGTTGCGACATGTCAAATCCAAAATGATGAGACGGACGAGCATAAGATTGAGCCCTTCTCACATTAACAAACTCATCCAGCCTTCGTAAGGTCGCCATTGCCGACACACGACGAACCGCCTACCGCACCGCCGCCTGGGCCGCTTCCATCCTCGGCGAAAGCCTCACGGAGAGTTTCATGTCTGATATCGAGCATTTCGACACTCTGATCCTTGGCAGCGGCCAAGGCGGCAAGCTGCTAGCCTGGCATCTGGCCCGCTCCGGCCAGCGTGTGGCGGTCGTAGAACGCCGCTGGGTCGGCGGCGCCTGTCCCGCGGTTGCCTGCCTGCCGAGCAAGAACGAACTGTGGAGCGCACGTGTGGCTCATATGGTCCAGCATGCCACTGACTTCGGCACCGTGACGGGGCCGGTTAGGACTGACATGGCGAAGGTGCGCCGTCGCAAGCAGGACATGGTCGAGCGTGAGATCGCCTTCCATCTTGAAGCCTACAAGGCCAGCGGTGCCGAGCTCATTATGGGCGAGGGGCGGTTTGTAGCACCCAAGACAATCGAGGCGCAACTGAACGACGGAGGAATGCGCAGGCTGGCTGGCGATCAGGTCGTTGTGAATGTGGGCAGCCAGGCCGCCATCCCTGACATTCCCGGGTTGGAAGCCGCCCGTTCACTGACCCATATCGAAGCCCTTGAGCTCGACTATCTGCCCTCCCATCTCATCGTGCTCGGTGGAGGTTATGTCGGCATCGAAATGGCGCAGGCCTATCGCCGGTTCGGCAGCCGCGTGACCATCATTGAGGCTGGTGCTCGCCTCATGGGCCGGGAAGATGCCGACGTGGCGGAGGAGATGCAGCGCATCCTCACCGCTGAGGGCATCGAATTTCTGCTGGGCGCTAAGCCTGTCCAGGTGCAGGGCTTGTCGGGCGAGGCGGTCACCGTATCAGTACGCACTGCCACCGGCGAACATGCCGTGGAGGGCAGCGATCTCCTGGTGGCGGTCGGCCGGATTGCCAACACCGCCGGCATCGGGCTGGAGAAAACCGGCGTGGAACTCGATGCGCGGGGCTTCATCCGCGTCAACGAGCGGCTTGAGACCACCGCAGCCGGAATATGGGCCGTCGGCGAATGCGCCGGCAGCCCGCAATTCACCCATGTCTCGGTCGACGATTTCCGCATCGTCCGCGACAACATGGCCGGCGGCAACCGCCGCACAGACGACCGGCAGATCCCCTACGTCATGTTCACCGATCCGCCGCTTGCCCGCGTCGGGCTCAGCGAGGGTGAGGCACAGCGTCAAGGTATCGCGTTCCGCGTCGCAACACTGCCAATGAGCAGCGTGCTGCGCACAGAGGCGACAGAAGAGACGCAGGGCTCGATGAAGGTTCTGGTGAGCGCGGTGGACGACCACATCCTCGGCTTCACAATGATCGGCTCGGAGGCCGGGGAGGTGATGGCTGTGGTGCAAACTGCAATGCTGGCAGGCCTGCCTTACACGAAGCTTCGCGACGCCGTCATCGTGCACTTGACCATAGCCGAAGGCCTTGGCCCGCTCTTTGCAAATGTACCGGCGCGCACTTGAGCACTCTGCTCAAGGCAGGTAGGCAACTATGGCAGTGACCGAGCACACAATCGTCGCGATCTGGCTATGCTGGGGCAACGGACGAGGATCTGGCGTCACCGCGCACTGCCCAACGGAAGATAGAACCCGGGTGCCTTACTCGCCAGCGCCACGCCTCCCCATAAGCCCGATGGTGAAGTCGAGCGCCGCCTGCAGCTCGTGGCTCACCCGGACGTGGAGGCAAGCGCCATGGCGTTCGTGTGACAGGACCTATGTTTCAACGATATCGCATTTAGATGGGAGGGGGTGAAAACTCTAGCTTGTGACCGTTGCAAAAATCCGGCGCTAAGGGGCATACTTAATCGAGAATTTTCCAACCGGAGCAAGAGAGGCAAATCCCGCCGCAAAAACGGCGCAGCAGCCTTCGTGGTTGATGCAGATGGACATCTCCTTTCGGCGCTAACTTTGTTGCAAATTTCGATGAGTTGGACGCTAGAGCGGTGGCCCCAAGTATCAATTTGTGCGCGTCCAATTGGTCTTTGATTTCCACTTGCCCAGAAGAGGGTTCCGCATGCGTTGGCGAAATGCTCTCACCGCCATAGTATTCATTGCCGTAAGTTGCTTTTCGGTAGCGGCCTTCGCAGACAAGCGTGTGGCGCTTGTCGTGGGGATTGACCATTATTCCAAAGGAAATGGCCCGATTTCAGCCCCCGATCTCGCCAATCCCATTAACGATGCCCGCGCAATCCGCGATACACTTGTGAAGCTCGGCTTCAACGTTGTCTATGGCGAGGACTTGAAGAGGGATGAATTTGAAGCTGACCTTGACAGCTTCGAGGACCAGGCGAAGGACGCCGATCTTGCGCTCGTGTATTTTTCCGGACACGGCTCTACCTTCGATAACCAGCCTTACCTCGTACCGGCGGATGCCGCTTTTGACGAATTGCGCAAGGCCGAACGCAGTGTGATCCCGGTCGAGGACGTGCTAGCACGTCTGCGCCAGGCCAAAGGCGTGCGGATAGCGTTGTTCGATGCGTGCCGGGACAATGCCGCTGAGCAGGCCTTGAAGCAGAACGCGGCTAAGACACGTGCAGTTGCGCAGGAGAGAGGGCTTGCCCGTGTCGCCAGTGCCGACGGCTTGATCGTCATGTACGCGGCCCAACATCTGCAAACCGCAAAGGATGGCTCCGACGATCATTCTCCCTTTGCCACGGCGCTGTTGTCGGAGCTAACTGTCCCCAATGTCGACGTCACAGAAATGCTCAACAATGTGGCGCGATCGGTCATCCATTCAACCAATGGAGCACAAAAGCCGGAGCTGGTTATTGATCTTTTCGACAAGTTCACCTTGGTCACCTCCCAGGTGGCCGCGTCGACACCCACGGCCCCTGCCGCGGTGCCTCAGGCACCCTCCACCACCGTCGATCCCCGCTTGGCGGAGGCGGCGCTGATATGGCCCTCCCTCACCGTTTCGACCGACAAGAATGCCTTGACGGAGTTCCAAAAGCGCTACGCCGGGACGATCTATGCGACGATGGCTGAGGACAGACTGGCCTCGCTTCAGGATGCGCAAGCGCCGACACGGCCGCCCCCGCCCACCTCGACAGCGCCCACCGGGCAACAGAATGCCGCCCTGGAAATGCCTGAGGTCAAGCGCAGCGTTCTCAACAATCCAGCATTTGTGCGCACATATGGCGAGGAAACCAAGGACTGGTCCGTTGCGCCGCAAGCAACTCTGCAGCCGAACAATGCGATTGGCACACCCACGCCAACTTCCATTCCCGGCGCCACCATCATTTCGACGGGAGAGGTCGCTGCACTGGTTGCGGCGCGACAGGTTCCTTTCGCGCTGCTGGACGCCTTGGACAGCCCTCACAAGATGATTTTTGGTGCTGTGAATCTAGCCGGAGCAGGACGGGACGGCACGATGTCGGACGCCACGCAGACCTGGCTTGCAGGTCGCCTTAACGAGCTGACGACGGGCAAGACGGGCTTTCCTCTCATCTTCTACTGTGCCGGAGCGCAGTGTTGGGAAGGTTACAACGCAGCCCTTCGTGCCCGCCAGGCCGGCTATACGAATGTTTATTGGTATCGGGGCGGGTTAGCAGCATGGCAATTGTCACCCATGGCCGGCGTGTACCGGAACGCCGCTTTTGCTCGCACATTCGGCGAGGAAGCCACGGACTGGGGTGTGGCCCCCCAATCTGTGCTGAGACCCAACTTTGAGATCGGGACGCCGACTCCCACCACCATCCCTGGTGGAAGCGTACTGACGACAGGTGAGGTTCGAGCCGGTTTTTCCACGGCACATGTGGGGGTGCTCATAGATGTCTGGAGCGCACGCCACACTCTCATTCCGTCTGCAATCAACATGGCCGGCATGGGCAGTGGCGGGGGCTATTTGGATAATATCCAGAAAATCGCCGCAGCAAGACTGCAGCAGATTACAGGGGGCAACATCTGGTTCCCCCTCGTATTCTATTGCCAGGGGCCGCGGTGTTGGGAGGGATACAACGCAGGCCTGCGCGCTATCCATGCCGGATACAGGAACGTCTATTGGTATCGCGGTGGCGTGGCGTCCTGGAGTCTTGTGCGATGAGAGGCGTCGTTAGGGCCTGTGAGGGTTGGCCCTGGCTGGGCGATGCCCCCAATTTCGGCGCGCCAGTTGTTTTGTACGGGCACAAGGGTGGACTTAAGCCAAAACCGCTGCGCGTGCATAGCCCGTATTGCGAGGAGCAGGAATGCCGAGCAAAAGGTTGGCTGGAACGCGCCATGCACTGCTGATCTTGGCGATGCCCTCGACTACAAGGTGCCTCTTGCCGGCAAGAGCCTCGGATGCACGAGAGCGTGAGCCGAGTATGTCAGCGAGTTCCTTTTGAGTATGCCCCATTTCCGTGATTGCGTAGTGCAAGATCTCGCCTGGGGCCATTGGCGGAAAGCTGAAGTGGTTCGCCTCATAATCCTCGACGAGGATCGCGAGCACCCCCATCCGGTCAGCTTCCGGGGTCCCGTCGCCAGCATCCCAAAGGCCCACAATCTCCTTGTTTGTCAATAGCTTCGGAAACTCTAAGCTCGCCACCGAAGGGAACGGAACGGGAAATTGCGGGTCGAAACGGGGGCT
>Ga0207101_1110_pt1 | contig 15439 bp, 14 predicted proteins | sample Alteio_BWMinHeat_83_FD_153581 | JGI IMG/M metagenome (GOLD analysis project Ga0207101, IMG submission 153581) | Enriched cells from forest soil in Barre Woods Harvard Forest LTER site, Petersham, Massachusetts, United States -... | ecosystem: Environmental > Terrestrial > Soil > Temperate forest >...
AGAAGCACGATGGGGTTCAATTACCAAGATGAAGCTGCCCGGCGGAGGGGAAGTCGGCCTCTATCAGCCAAAGCACCCGACGGCGTTGGGGCTTCGTTAATTTGTAGAGGCCGGACTTCAGCCCGGCGTTTGTCGTGGATTGTGGTGGCCGGTCTTCAGACCGGTGCTTTGCTTGTCGCAGGACAGAGGAGCAAAAGTTGCCGACAGCGGCCGAAGAGCGAATGCAAGCAGGAAGAGCGATCACAAACCCGTCATTTCGAACGAAGCAGGCCGACGCTTTTCCTTGCGCATTCGCTTCTGCGAATGCGTCGGCCTGCGCAGAGAGAAATCTTTCTGCGCTTCTGTTTGCTGCATGAAATTGAGCTTAGGAGCACATGGTGACGATTGGCGCTGAGGGCAAGAAGAGCAGGGTATTGAGCGGGATGCGGCCGACGGGGCGGCTGCATATTGGGCATTATTTTGGCGCGCTGCAGAATTGGGTGCGGTTGCAAAATGATCCGGCGTATGAGTGTTTTTACTTTATTGCGGACTGGCATGCGCTGACGAGCGATTACGCGGATACCAGCGCGGTGGCCGAAAATACGCTACAGATCATGATGGATTATCTGGCGGCGGGGTTGGATCCGGCAAAGAGCGTGATTTTTCAGCAGTCGGCGGTTCCGGAGCATGCGGAGCTGCATTTGTTGCTATCGATGGTGACGCCGCTGGGGTGGCTCGAGCGCGTGCCGACCTATAAAGAGGCGCTGGAAAACGTTAAGGATAGAGATCTGCACAATTACGGGTTTCTGGGGTATCCGATTCTGCAGTGCGCAGACATTGTAATTTACAGCAAAGAAGGTGCGCCGCTGCTTGTGCCGGTTGGGGAAGATCAGGTTTCGCATGTGGAGTTGAGCCGGGAAATTGTGCGGCGGTTCAACCTCTTTTATGGGTTTGAATTGGACGAAACTTTGCGGAGCAAGAGTGCAGCGGGGCTTTGCGGAAATTTCTATCTGGCACTTGGAATTCACGGAAATACGCTCTCGATACTTGATTTTCCGCTAGGTCCGGAGAAGTGGGCCGAGTTTGCTTCCCGCGTGAGAACACGCATATTAGAAATTGGGATTGATAACGCTATCGGGCAACTTAAGGCCGCGGCAGTGGCCGATATGGTCAAATTCTCGCCCGTGTTGCGAGAGCCCGACGCAAAGCTGACGCTAACACCTCGAATACCGGGGACCGATGGACGGAAGATGTCGAAGAGTTATGGAAATGCGATTACGCTGAGCGAGACAGATGAGGAGATTCGGAAAAAGACCAAAGTGATGGTGACGGATCCGGCGCGGGTCCGGCGAACGGACAAAGGTGACCCCGACAAGTGCCCAGTGTACGATTGGCATAAGTTGTTTTCTTCACGCGAGACGTTGAAGTGGGCGGCGGAGGGGTGCCGCACGGCTGGGATTGGGTGCATCGAGTGCAAGGCGAAGATGGCGGACCATTTGATTGAATGGATTGCGCCGGTGCGGGATCGAAGAGTGAAGTGGGAGAACGACCCGAAGGGCGTGCTCGAGATTCTGGACGCAGGTTCGAAAAAGGCGCGCACAGTCGCGCAAGGTACGATGGAGCGCGTACGCCAAGCGGTGTTCGGGTGGAAAAAGAAGCGGGAAGAGATTGGCGGGGCGGTGGCGAAAGCATAAAAGAAGAAAGATAAGAATTAACACAGAGCGCGCGGAGTTCGGAGCACGGAGAGCACAGAGAAGCGAGAAGTCAGCGCAGCGAATTAGAAAAGACAGGCTGGCCGGGCTAAAGCCCGGCGCCTACACAAGAAAGAAAAGAATGGCGACGCCGAACAGAATGCCGGAGAAGATGGCCTACAAAATACAAATACCGATGTATGAGGGGCCGTTGGACTTGCTCCTCGATCTGATCCGTCAGCAGAAGATGAGCATTCACGACATCCAGATTTCCACGATTACGGCGCAGTATTTGGATTACCTGCACAAATTGGAAGAGCTGGATGTGGATGTTTCGGCGGAATTTATTTATATGGCGGCGACGCTGATCTACATCAAGTCGAAGATGCTGCTGCCGCCGGATCCGCTGGCTGGGCCGGAAGAGGCGGAGGGCGATCCGCGGGCGGAATTGGTGCAACGGCTGGTCGAACACGAAAAATTCAAAAACGCGGCGCAGCTTTTGTATCAGAAACAGCAGATTGAAGAAAATGTGTGGTCGAAGCCGGACAAGTCGCTTTACAACGACGAGGGGACTGAGGGCGAGCTGGTGGTTTCGTTGGTGGATCTGGTGAAAGTTTTTCAGCAGGTACTGGAGCGACGGAAGGAAGTTTCGCGGATTGAGTTGCGGCATGAAGAATTTACCGTAGCGCAGATGATCGCGGCGATTCGTGGGCAGATTCTGGCTAGCGCGGACAATTCCGTGAATTTGATTCAGTTTTTTGAGGCTTGCCCTTCGCGGCACGCGATGATTGTTGCGTTCCTGGCGGTGCTGGAAATGGTGAAGCTGCAGGCGGTGGCGCTGGTGCAGGAGAAGCAGTTTGGGGAGATTCTGGTGCGGAAGCATAAGATGTTTGATTTGGTGTTTGATGAGAGCGGCGGGATCAAGCAGATTGATGAGGAGTATAAGTAGGAAGAGAACAGAGATCAGAGAGCAGAGAAGAAAAGGATTTAGTTGAGAGTTGAAAGTTAAAAGTTGAAGGTCAAAGGAAAGAATAAGGATAACGCAGAGACGCAGAGTTCGCAGAGTTTTCGCGGAGAAGAGAAGAGCGGATGACAAACGAAGAACGAAGAGCGGCACTCGAAGCGATCATTTATGCGGCGGATGAGCCGGCTACGATTGAGCAGCTGGCGCGGGCGCTGGGCGAAGAGAAATTGGCGGTGCAGGCCTCGCTCGATGAGCTGGTGGCGAGTTATGCGGGGGAAGAGCGCGGGATCGAGATTCGCGCGGTGGCCGGCGGGTACAAACTTTACACGAAGCCGCAACAGCATGACGTGGTGCGGCGGTTCATCAAGAGTTTGCGGCCGCCGCTAAGGCTGTCGATGCCGGCGCTGGAAACGCTGGCGGTGATTGCCTACAAGCAGCCGGTGACTTCGCCGGAGATTTCGGAAATTCGCGGAGTGAATACGGCGGGGGTGATTGGGACGCTGCTGGACAAACATTTGATTACGACGGCGGGTCGGAAGGAAGTGATGGGGCGGCCTATTTTGTACAAGACGTCGAAGGAATTTTTGATGCGGTTTGGGTTGAGCGATTTGGAGGAGTTGCCGAGTTTGAAGGAGTTTGAGGCGCTGGCACGGGAGGCGCTGGGGAGTGATGAGGGGTTTGCGCCGGTGGAAGGGACGGAGATGGGGGATCATGCGCATGAAACTCCATCGGAGGCTATCGCGCACGTCAGGGAAGACCTGGCCGAGGCAGAAGCGCAACGCGAACACGAGGCTTTGGCGACGTCCGAAGGAATGCCTTCGGGGCAACTGGATGAAGATCCGCCAGCGATGAAGTCTACGGCGGCGGGGGAATAGGAAAAAGATTAACACAGAGAACACAGAGGTAGGAGCACAGAGGGCACAGAGAAGAGAGCAGAGGAGTTTGTGAGTAAGGATCGCACGATCTTACGATTTGCGGTGGTGGGCCTTGGAGTCCCTGCTGTTTGGGGCGTCTATCAGATGCTGGCGAACCCGTCGCCGTGGTCACCTCTAGGCCGTCTTTCGTCCGTGATATTCGTGATTCTTTGTCCCCTTTGTCTTCTGACGTTTCCTCTTGTGGATGCTGACGTCAGCGATTGGGGCAATTACGCCATCTGGACGGTTATAGCGTGCCTCAACGCTGCTCTGTACGCGGGCCTCGGAGCCGCCTACGTTCGCAAGCAGAAAAAACGTGAGGGAGAGGCTACGAATTAGAACGCGGCACCTCAGGAACACGGGCGGGGCAAGTCCCGCCCATCGAAGAAAAGACACGGAAAAGACAAGAAAAAGGAAATGGAAGAGAGACTGCAGAAGATTATTGCGCGGGCGGGGATTGCTTCGCGGCGGCACGCGGAACTGCTAATCCTTAGCGGACAGGTGAAGGTGAATGGGCGGGTGGTGAATGAGCTAGGGACGAAGGCGGATGCGGCGAAAGACCGGATTGAGGCGGCGGGGAAAGTCGTCGAGGCGAAAGAGGGTCGGCGCGTTTACATTTTGCTGAACAAGCCGCCGGAAGTGGTTTCGGCGATGGCGGATCCGGAAGGGCGCAAGACGCTGCGAAATTGTTTGCGGGGATTGCCGGAACGGGTGTTTCCGGTGGGGAATCTGGAGTATGCGGCGTCGGGGCTGGTGTTCTTGACGAATGACGGCGACCTGGCGGCGGAGATGCTGAAGAACTGGGCGCAGCTGGAGCAGGTCTATCACGTGAAGGTGAAAGGGATGCTGACGCTGCCGGATTTGGAGCGGCTGGGGAAAGAGATTGGCGTGCGGATGCAGACGGTGCGGCAGCCGGATGCTTCGCGGGGGCGGGCGACGAATTTCTGGTATGAGGTAAGGATGCGGGATTCGAAGAAGGAAGAGATGCGGCGGGTGTTGGTCAAGGAGAATCATCCGGTGGAGAAGTTGAAGCGGATTGGGCTGGGGCCGCTGTCGGTGGAGGGAATACCGCGGGGGAGATACCGGTTAATTGAGCAGAGGGAAGCAGAGAGATTGGGGAAGGTTGAGGCGGGGAAGAAAAAGGGGAATAAGGATTTAACGCAGAGTCGGAGAAGAGGAGACGCTGAGGACGCAGAGAAGAGCGGAGAAGAGAGAAACACCGGTCTGAAGACCGGCCACTACAAGGGGAGGGATTCCAGGTGAAGTATTACTTTATAGGGGAAATCGAGGTTACGGACCAGAGTTGGGTTGCGGATTACGTCAAGAATGTGACGGGGATGGTGGAGCGGTGGGGCGGGCGATACCTGACGCGGACGACGATGGTGGAGCGGGTTGAAGGCGGGCGAAAGGCTCCGGCGATGATGGTGATTCTGGAATGGCCTTCGAAGGAGAAGGCGGTGGCGTTTTATGAGAGCGAAGAGTACAGGCCGTACCGGCAAAAGCGCATTGCTGGGGCGAAGAATGAGTTTTTGCTGGTGGCGGGTGAGGACGTTGCCAAGGCGGCGCGCATTCCTGCGTAGGCGCTGGATTTTTTGGCGTGGGGACCGCCGGTTGCTACTCCAAACGCTCGGGCTGACGGAAAAGCGGGAGCCCTTCGGCTACGCCCAGGGCAGGCAAGTCTTCGCCTGGGCAAGCTAGGGCGCAGCGGTGCTGCGCCCCTACAAGGATAGAATACGTCGGGCGCCCACGCTCGCTGAGGTATCCATTCAGGATGGCTTTGGAACGATTGCAGAAAATTATGGCGGCTTGCGGAGTTGCGTCACGGCGCAAGGCGGAGGAGATCATTGCGGCGGGGCGGGTGACGGTCAATGGGGCCGTGGTGGTGGAGTTGGGGACGAAGGCGGATCCCGAACGTGACACGATTTGCGTGGATGGGAAGCCGCTTCGCGGGCCGGAGCGGCTTTTGTATTTTTTGCTGAACAAGCCCAACGGGTATGTCACCACGGTCAGCGATCCGGAGGGGCGACAGACGGTGATGGAGCTGATGAAGAATTGTCCTGAGCGGGTTTACCCGGTGGGGCGGCTGGATTATGCGAGCGAAGGATTGCTGTTGATGACGAATGACGGGGCGCTGGCGCAGAAGTTGATGAAGGCGGGTTCGCATGTACCGAAGACGTATCTGGTGAAGGTCAGCGGAAAGCCGCCGGAGCGGGTGATCGAGCGTTTGCGCGCGGGGATTACGATTGAGCTGGAAGATGGGAAGAGGGTAAAGACTTCGCCGGCGAAAATACGGCTGGCGGAAGATGGTACGAATCCGTGGTATGAGATGGTTTTGATCGAGGGGCGCAACCGGCAGATTCGAAGGATGTTTCAGCGTATGGGATTTAATGTGGAAAAGATCAAGCGGGTGCGGCTGGGACCGATGGTTCTGGATGTTCCGCCGGGGAAATATCGGGCGCTGACGAAGAGGGAAGTGGAGGAGTTGAAGGAGCTGTAAAGAGAAAAGCACCGGTCTGAAGACCGGCCACTACAGAACCATGACCGTATGAGAATAGCCACCAAGCGGGTACGAGGATTTGGCGGGAAACACCGGGAGAAGTAAACTAGAAGAGATGAGCCTAGCGATTGAAGAGCTGATACCGGAGTACCTCCGCGGATTGCCCGTTTACATTCCAGGAAAACCGATTGAAGAAGTGGAACGCGAGCTGAAGATTCATGCGGTGAAGCTCGCTTCGAATGAGAACCCGCTGGGGCCTTCGCCGAAGGGGATTGCAGCGGCGCGGGCGGTGCTGGCGGATGCCAATCGTTATCCGGATGGCGGGACGCATTATTTACGCGAGAAGCTGGCTGCGCTCCATGGAATTTCGCCGGAAGAAATTTTTGTGGGGCTGGGGTCGAGCGAGATTATTGATCTGGCGGCGCGGGTATTGCTGCGCGCGGGGTTGCAGGGGCTGACGTCGGAAGGAAGTTACGCGCCGTTTTCGGTGGCGATTCGGGCAAGCGGGGCGGAGCTGGTGCTGGTGCGGCAGCGGAACTTTGCCTTTGATTTGGAGGCGATGGCGAAAGCGATCACACCGATCACTCGCGTGATTTATCTGGCGAATCCGAATAATCCGACGGGGACGGCGTTTTCTGGAAAAGAGTTCGAGGAGTTTTTGACGAAAGTGCCGGATGGGGTGCTGGTGGTGCTGGATGAGGCGTACATCCACTATGCAGTGAGCATAGGGCTGCAAGATTCAGTGGAGGCTTACCGCAAGCGGAAGAATATGTTGATCCTGCGGACGTTTTCGAAAGTTTACGGACTGGCGGGGATGCGCATTGGGTACGCGATTGGGACGTCCGAGCTGCTTTTCGCGATGAACAAGCTGAAGACGCCGTTTAATACTTCGGGAGTGGCACAGGCGGCGGCGCTGGCGGCGCTGGAAGATCACGAGCACGTGGCGCGGTGCATCGAGACGAACGCGACGGAGCGCGCACGGCTTTGCGCGGGACTCGCGAAGATGGGATTGCGGCCAGTGGAAAGCGAATCGAATTTTGTATTCATGGAAGTAGGCCCGGAAGCAAAAGAGATGAGCGATGAGCTTTTGCGGAAGGGCGTGATTGTGCGGCCGCTGGGATGGATGGGATTTGCGGAGGCGATTCGAATCTCGGTGGGAACCGCGGACGAGAACGAGAAGTTCTTGCGAGCGATGACGGAAGTGCTGACAAAACGCGCCGGGAAGAGCGAACTCGCGGCGCGATGAGAGTCCTGGTGCCGGATGCGGCGGCGGGCGGCGCCGATCCGATTCTCGAAATCCTGAAAAAGTATAAAACCATTGCAGTGGTGGGATTGTCGTCGAATCCGATGCGGCCGAGCTTTGGCGTAACGGAATATATGCAAAGCGCGGGTTACAAGATTATCCCGGTGAATCCGAACGAAAAGGAAGTGCTGGGGGAGAAGAGTTACGCGCGGCTGGAAGATGTGCCGGAGAAAATCGAAATTGTGGATATTTTCCGGCGGGCGGAGGAAGTGGCCGCGGTGGTCGATAGCGCGATTCGAATTGGCGCCAAAGTGGTGTGGATGCAGCTGGACATTGAGAATGAAACGGCTGCGGAGATGGCGACGGCGGCGGGACTGACGGTGGTCGAGGATGCGTGCATTCTGATTGAGCATCGCAAAAGATTGCGGCAACTGCATTCCTGAGTTTGTTACCATTCCATTTCACGTTTTTTTGCGAGGTGAGCCCGATGAAGGTTTTCGGACGGTTGATGGCGTGTTTGTGTTTGTTCGGAACTGCAGTGGCGATCGCGGCGGGCCCTGATTGGAAGGCGCTGGGGAAACGCTGGTGGGCGCACGTGCAGTATTTGGCGGATGACAAATGGGAAGGCCGCGACACCGGGAGCGCGGGGTTTGAGATGGCGGCGACGTACGTCGTGGCGCAATTCAAGAATGCGGGGTTGAAACCGGCGGGTGCGGATGGATTTTTGCAGCCGGTGCGATTCCAAGTCGCGGAGACGGATGAGAGCCAGTCTTCGATCAAGCTGACTCTGGAAACCAAAACACAACAGCTGGAGCTGGGCGAGGATGCGTTTTTCATTCCGCATGCAGACGGCAACGCGATGATTTCGGCGCCGGCGGTGTTTGCGGGTTATGGGCTGACGGTGCCGGAGCTGAACTACGACGATTTTGCGGGACTGGATGCAAAGGGGAAGTACGTGGTGTACATCACTGGCGGGCCTGAGAACATGCCGGCGGCGGTGAAGGCGCACTATCAATCGCGAGACGAGAGGCTGAAGTGGCTGAAAAAGAGTGGTGCGTTTGGAGTGGCGATCATTCCGAATCCCAAGGCCGCGGAAGTTCCGTGGTCGCGGACGGCGGGATCGCGGACGAAGCCGCGGATGGAACTGAATGATCTTGGCGTGGCGGGGGAGCCTAGCTTGGCGATTACGATGGAGTTCAATCCGGCGCATGCGGAAAATCTGTTTGCGGGGAGCGGACATTCGTTTCAGGAAGTTCTGGATGCGCAGAATGCGGGCAAACCTTTGCCGCGATTTCCACTGGCGGTGAGGATTCAGGCGCAGGTGACGGTGAAAACGTCGGCGGCAAAGTCGGAAAACATCGCGGGGGTGATGACCGGGAGCGACGCCGCGTTGAGCAAGGAATATGTGGTGATCAGCGCGCACTTGGATCACCTGGGGATCGGCGAGCCGGTGAATGGGGACAAGATTTACAACGGGGCGATGGACGATGCGTCGGGAATCGCGTCGTTGATTGAGATTGCGCGGGGGATGAAAGAGGCGAGGGCGAAATCGAAGCGGTCGATTCTGTTTTTGGCGGTGACGGGAGAAGAGAAGGGGCTGCTGGGATCGCGGTATTTTGCGGAGCATCCTACAGTGGAGCGGAAAAATATTGTGGCGGATTTAAATATGGATATGTACCTGCCGCTGTTTCCGCTGAAATATCTGGAGGTGCAGGGACTGGGGGAGTCGACGCTCGGGGACGACATTCGCGCGGTTTGCGAGGCGGCGGGCGTGCAAGTGCAGGCGGACAAGCAACCGGATCACAACCGGTTCATTCGAAGCGATCAGTACAGCTTCATTCGAAAGGGAGTGCCGGCGCTGGCGTTCAAGTTTGGGTGGCTGCCAGGGACGCCGGAAGAGAAAACATTCAATGACTGGTACAAGGAGCGGTATCACGGGCCGGCGGATGATTTGAGCCAGCCCGTGGATGCGGCGGCGGCGGCGCAGTTCAATGACATTCTGGGGAAGCTGGCGCTGCGGGTGGCGGATGCGCCGGAGCGGCCGCGATGGAAGGCGGATAGCTTTTTCAGGAGGTTTGCGGAATAGGATTTGCGATTCGAAGTTTGAGATTGGCCCGCGTGGCGATGCTGCACGGGCCATTGCTTTTTAGGAGAGAAAAGAAAGAAGAAAAAGATTTAACACAGAGGAAGAGAAGAGGAGTCGCAGAGGGCGCAGAGAAGAGAGGAAGGAGGAGTCAACGGGGAAGCGGGAAGACGAGGAGATTGCGTCTGCCGGTGATGACGACGGCGAGGAAGCGGGCGTCGGGGGAAATGGCGAAATCGCGGACGGAGAAGCCGTGAAGGATGGGGCGGGGCTCCGGCTGTGCAATGGGGATGTCGCGATCCTTGGCAATGGCGGCGAGGGGCGGAAGATCGATCCAGACGAGGTCGCCGGATTTTTTTTCGATGGCGCGCTTGAGGAGAATGCGGGATTCGTCGGGCGACCAATGAAAAACGCCGAGGCCGATGCGGAGGCGGGCGAGATGGTCCGGTGCAGCGAGATCGCGAACTTCGAGAACTTCCTTGTCGACAAAGTAGGCGACTTTTTTCCCGCTGGGGGAGACGCTGAGGCCCCCTTCGTAGCCGTCGAGTGTCGCAAGCTCCTCGTGTTCGTCGGTGAGAAGTTTGAGGCGCTGGAGGCGCGCGGGGCCGGTCATGGAATGATTCTGCTCGACGGCGATGGCGGCGTAGACACCGGGGAGCGGGAGGAGGTCGCGGAAGGTGCGGCCTTCATGCGGGGACTTGAAGATACCCGTGTCCAGGCGCGCGGCTTTTAAGGAGAAGAGGATGCGCGGCGTCACGGCTTCGGAGAGGCAATTGATGGTGACGTTGTCTGGGAGAAAGAAGGGAGCGCCGGCGTCGGGGATGACGCTGTCGCCTTTAGCGATGCGAATTTCCTTTCCGCTTTCGTCGAGGACGAGGGTTTGGAAAGAATCCTGCGTTCGGCCGGATTCGTCGGTCACAGTGGTGGTGAGAAGCTCGGCGAGGATGAAGCGGCCGTTGGGTGACCAGCGAAAGGAATTAACGATGTAACTGAAAGGCTGATTGCCGCGGGTGAATTTTTGGCCTTCGAGAAGGCGGCGGCGCTTTCCGCCGGCGTCCTGGAGCCAGATGTCGTCGTGCTCGAGATCGTAGAGTTTGGTTTTGAATTTGCGATTGACGGCGTAGACGATGCGGCCGTCGGGGGAGTAGGCGAAGGCGGTGATTTCTTCGTCGATGGATTGGAGGGGCTTGTCGAGATTTTGGGCTTTGGAGGATGGCAGAGAACAGCAGCCCACGACCACACACGCCAGAGAACAGAGGCGACGGAGCCAGCGAAAGCGGCTACGGGAGTAGGGGCAATTCATGGCTTCGGGTGATCCGCGGTGTAGGGATTGCAGCAGGGCGGCTGCGCGGGCTTGTACTCCATGAATTCGATGCGGGTCAGATCGGGATCGTAAATGTCCCAGGACCATTTGCCGTCGCGGCCGATTTCCGGATTGTCGGTAGACTTGAGGCCGTGGGTGCGGAGGCGCGCGGCGGCGGATTGGATTTTATCGACGGCGAAGGAAAAATGATTCTGCACGCCGCGCTCCTGTTTGTCCGCGCGGGGCGAAATGTTGAGCATGTATTCGATCCAGTCGGAGCCATCGGGGACCTGGATTTCCCACCAGTCGTTGTCGGCATCCTTGAAGCCGCCGTGCCAGTACATGCGGAAGCCGAGGAGGTCGCGGTAAAAGGCGTCTTCGACGGCGCGGTCCTGGACGATGAAGCCGGCGTGAATCATGCGAGTGCTGATCTGTTCGCCAGGCGCGGTGAAGAAGCGCGAGGCCGGGAGTTGCACGAAGGCGATGGGGTGGCGCTCGGGATCGAGCAGTTCGAAATGCTGGACGCCGTTCGAATCCTTTTTGATTTCGCCCGCGGAGACGTGATGCGCGAGGAGGTATCGGCGCATCTGTTCGAGGTCGGGAGTAGCGAAGGCGATTTCGGCGAGCAGATTGGCGGGAGCGCCGGCGGTAACTTGTACCAGCTCGATTTGCTGGCGCTCATTAACGGTGTAGCACGGGTGCGAGATGCCCGTGCAGCCGGCGGTGCCGGGCGCCAGCCCGAGAATGCGCGAGTAGAACTCGCGAGATTTGTAGAGGTCGGTGGAATAGATGCGGACACGCGCGATTCCGGTGATGGGCGGGCGCGCGGGCAGGTCTTCCGCAGTGAGCGGGAGGGACGCGAAACACGCAGCCAGGAGGAAGAGGAGCCGGTTCATTTTGCAGACGAATGCATTTTGACACGGGGTGATGGCGTTTGGGAAATCGATCAGGGTTTCTGCCCCGGATGCGGGCCGGTGTATTCGGAGCAGCAGGGCTTTTGCGTGGGCGTAAATTCCATAAATTCGACGCGAGTGTCGTCGGGGTCGTAGAGGTTGAGCTGCCATTTGCCGTCGCGGCCGATTTTGGGTTGTTCGGTTCCCGTCCAGCCATTCTTGCGGAGTTGCGCTTCAGTGGCGTGAATGTCGGTAACCCCGATGGCGATGTGATTCATGATGCCACGGACGCGCTGGTCGGCGTCGGGTGAGACGTTGACCATGAATTCGAGCCAGTCCACCCCATCAGGAACCTGCATTGAGACCCAGTCGGTTTGGTCATCCTTCATTCCACCGTGCCAGTATGGGCGGAAGCCAAGAATGTCTTTGTAGAAATGCTCAATGGCGGCGCGGTCGTGAACAATGAAGCCGGCGTGAATGATTTGCTGCTCTCCCGAGGGGATCGGCATCAATGGGCGGTCTGGAGGAATCGGGAGCTTGGCCTTTCCGATGAAGCGGATGCGGTGGCCCTCGGGATCGATAACGGACAACGCTGAGTATCCTATTCCGATCATGTCCCAGTGCCGGATCCCGCTAATCAATTTGGGAGTGAATTGGATCTTCTGAGCCGTTAGATACTTGAAAAGTTCACTTAGGTCGTCGGTGACGAGTGTCACCTCACCAATCAAATTCGATGGAACGGGGGTAGGTGCGACCGCCAACGACACCATTTGCTCGCGATTCACTATGAAGAATGGGTTGCCCGGCAGCGTTTCGCACCAATTGCAATCGCGCGCTGCGGCTTGGCTATTCAGGTCTGGGCCAAGAGTTTTTGCGTAGAAAGTGCTGGCAGCGGGGATATCTGTCGAGAGGACGGTTACCTGGGCGATGTGCAAGATGTGCGGGCGCTTAGGAGCGCGTCCTGCGTACAGAGAATGCGTGGCACAAAGGGAAAGGCCGACGAGTAGCAACGTTGAAGCCTCTATCTTCCAGCTCACCTTAGTCTTCCAGCTCATGCCCACCTCGTGAGTTTGCCGCAGAGCGAGATTTTATCTTGCGAATTTCATCGAGGCGCTGGCGGAGGCGCTGTTCGAAGCCCTGGTCGGTGGGATTGTAGTAGGTGCGGCCGGCGAGATTGTCGGGGAGGCAGGACATGTCGGTGACTTTTTGTTCGAAATTGTGGGCGTATTTGTAGCCCTGGCCGTAGCCAATATTTTTCATGAAGCCAGATTAATACCAGCAACGCAAACGCCCCGAGGATATAGGCAGCGCTAATCTTGGACGAGCGTCCCACATCCCGAGCGCCGCGCAGGTTCACCGCCGTCGCTGTCGCTATAACCAGCATGGCGACTAGCCATTTCAGAAACGCTGTCACGACGGGATGCGCCACGTCCGCTCCAGGTGCCAGCGCCGGAATAAAAAATGCCGAGTAGCTGGTGAAGAGAACTGAAAAACTTGCCAGCAGTACGATCGAATAGCACATCGTCCACCATGCCTCTTGTACTGCCCAGAACGGCCCGAGGGTCTCTCGTACCCAGACGTAGAAACCGCCCTCCTCGGGCATCAACGTGGCCAGCTCCGCTACCATCAAGGCGATCGGCAGGCTCCAGATCAGCGGCGTGACGATAATCAGGACGACCGCCCATCCCGGTCCCACGGCTCCAATGACCCCTCAAGTCCAAAGGGACCTCCGCAAGTGATGAAGAACAAAATGCAGGTCAGCGCAGACAGCGTCAGGCGGCGCGACCGCGGCAAGTGAAACGTTTCAGCGGTAATTCCGAGGGCTTCCAATTTCGACAAGCGCGAGGGTGTGATCAATGGCCACCTTATATCCCCAAATTCGCAGTCGAGACTATAAGGTCTTAGGTTCAGAGACAACTAGGCGATTGCCCCGTGCTATCCTCCACAATGATGGCCACACCCGGAAAAGCCGCTCGCGGCGCTCGCCCTGCCGGTGATCCCGCGGTGCTCACCAGCCGCGACAATCGCTGGCTGAAGGAGTTTCGCGTGGCTCTTCGCGGCGGACTCCCTACGGAGAATGGATTCGTCGGTGTTGAAGGCGCGCGGCTCGTCGAAGAAGCGCTGCGTTCCGGCTGCCGCATCCAGGCCGTGCTCTTCAGCGAATCCGGCGAACGCCATCACGAGCGCCTCGCTCCCTTCGTCGACCGCCCCGAAATGGCTTTTCCCGTTCTCCGCACCACCGACCGCCTCTTCGAAGGCCTCGCCGACACCGAGCACCCGCAAGGAGTCGCCGCGCTCGTTCATCCGCGAGAAACTTCCTTCGATGATCTGGTGCGCGCTCCCGAATCCGCCTGTGCCTCGCTGCTCGTCGTTCTCGCCGGCGTCCAGGATCCCGGAAACGTCGGCACCATCCTGCGTACCGCTTCTGCCTTTGGCGCGACTGGCGCGGCCACGGCCGCTTCGGGCATCAGCGGCACCGCCAGCCCTTTTTCGCCGAAAGCTCTGCGAGCTTCGGCCGGAGCAGCTCTGCACTTGCCCGTGCTTGCCGGAATGTCCCTTTCCATCCTTCTCGCGCAGCTCAAAGTCGCCGGCGTCCGCACGCTCGCATCGAGCGTCCACGAGCCGCAAGACGGCGATCAGCCACTCCTCGCGCCCTGGGAAGTCGATTGGTGCCAGCCGGTCGCTTTGCTCGTCGGCAACGAAGGCGCCGGACTGCCCGAAGAAATCGAGCGCAGCGCCGATGCGCGCATTCGAATCCCCATGGCCAGCGGCGTCGAATCGTTGAACGCGGCCGCAGCAGCCGCAGTTCTTTTCTACGAAGCCGCGCGGCAACGAAATTCCTTGTCGCGGCCTCAAACAAAACCGTGAGCCTCTTCTCCCATTTGCCGAACGCGGCCGAGCCGGACGTGCCCGCTGCCAACCAGCCGCTCGCCGAGCGCATGCGCCCGCGCACGCTTGACGAATTCATCGGCCAGGAAAAGCTTCTCGGCCCCGGCAAATCGCTGCGCGTTCAAATCGAAAACGACAATCTCGGCTCCATGCTTTTCTGGGGCCCGCCGGGCTGCGGAAAAACCACGCTCGCGCGGCTCATCGCCCGCCTAACGAGCTCCGAATTCGTTTCCTTCAGCGCTGTTCTCGCCGGCATTAAGGAAATCAAGGAAGTTATGGCCGTCGCCGAACAAAAATCGCGCTCGGGCCATCGCACCATCGTCTTCGTCGACGAAGTTCACCGCTTCAACAAAGCCCAACAGGACGCGTTTCTACCGCACGTCGAAGCCGGACACATTATTTTTATCGGCGCCACCACGGAGAATCCTTCCTTCGAAGTCATCTCCCCGTTGCTCTCCCGCACCAAGGTCTACGTCCTCGATCCGCTCACCACTCCACAAATCGCCGAACTCCTTCGACGCGCCCTCAACGACAAAGAACACGGATTCGGTAACGAATCCATCGAAGCGTCCGACGAAATCCTCTTTCGCATCGCTTCCTACGCGAACGGCGACGCCCGCGCTGCCTACAACACCCTCGAACTCGCTGTTCGAAGCGCAAAGCTGGATTCCGCGGGCGTTCGAACCATCACTCCCGAACTCCTCGAAGACGTCCTGCAAAGAAAACTCCTCCGCTACGACAAAGCTGGCGAGGAACACTTCAACCTCATCTCCGCCTTGCACAAATCCGTCCGCAACTCCGATCCCGACGCCGCGCTCTACTGGCTCGCGCGCATGCTCGAATCCGGCGAAGACCCGCTCTATCTCGCACGGCGCATGGTGCGCATGGCCAGCGAAGACATCGGCCTCGCTGAACCCGGCGCTCTCGCTGTCACGCTCGCTGCGAAAGACGCCTTCGATTTTCTCGGCGCGCCTGAAGGCCAT
>Ga0207101_1111_pt1 | contig 15378 bp, 17 predicted proteins | sample Alteio_BWMinHeat_83_FD_153581 | JGI IMG/M metagenome (GOLD analysis project Ga0207101, IMG submission 153581) | Enriched cells from forest soil in Barre Woods Harvard Forest LTER site, Petersham, Massachusetts, United States -... | ecosystem: Environmental > Terrestrial > Soil > Temperate forest >...
GGAACTGTCAGAGATCCATCGGGTGCGGCCGTGCCCGGCGCCAAAGTGACCGTCATTAACCACGGCACCGGGCAGCAGATTCAGATGACTAGTTCCACCCCCGGCGACTACATTGTGCCTGATTTGCTTCCTGGCTTTTACGACGTGGTGGGCGAGGCTCAGGGGTTCAAAAAGACCACCGTTAAAAACATCGAGCTGCGGGTCGAACAGGAGGCCCGTGTGGACATACAACTGCAGGTCGGCGCGATCACGCAGTCGGTTGAAGTTACCGGCCAGGCAGCGTTACTGCAAACCGAGGAGGCCTCCGTCGGAACCGTCATTGACTCTAACCGAGTCGTGCAATTGCCACTGAACGGGCGCGCGTTTCTGCAACTGGCTTTCCTCAGCGCGGGAGCGGGGACGGTTTTCCCCGCCAATGGCCAAGCCCAAATCCAGCGGGGCACAGTTAATGGCGACTCCTCCATAAGCATCGGCGGGCAACGGGAGATGTCGAATGTGTTTATGTTGGACGGCACCAGCGACACGGACCGAAACTACAACATTTTCGCGGTCGGTCCCAGCGTGGACGCCATCCAGGAATTCAAGGTTCTGGTCAACGACTATTCCGCGGAATATGGCTGGCAGGCGGGAGGTCAGATCAACATGGTGAGCAAGTCTGGCACTAACGGTTTCCATGGCTCAGCCTGGGGATACTTCCGCAGCCAGAACTTTGATGCCAAAAACTTCTTCGCGCCTGCTGGCCCCATAGCGCCTTTCGACCGCCAGCAGTTCGGCGCCACCGCCGGAGGCAAGATCAAACGCGACAAGTTGTTCTATTTCGGAGACTACGAGGGACTTAATCAAAACAAAGCGCAGACAGCACTGACCGCCACGCCCAATGCCGCGACGCGCCAGGGAGACTTCTCCAACTACCGTAACGCTGCCGGGACACTGCTGCCAATCTACGATCCGAACACCACGGTGCCATGTCCAACCTGCGTTACCGGGTACTCGCGGACCCAGTTTCAAGGTAACATCATTCCGATGAATCGTATTGATAAAATTTCAGCTGCGATGTTGCAGTACATCGATCCGGCCAATACTTCGACCAGCGTAGCTTTGGGAGGGGGCTTTTATTCCAACCAGCTTCCCCGTCACGATCGGCAAGACCAGACCAACGACCGCATCGACTACATTATCTCCACGTCCGACCGGCTTTTCGGTCGCTACAGTTTTGACAAGGAATTAGCGATTGTGCCGGGGGCGTTTTCCACCCAGCAAACCTCATTCACACCGAAGGTGCAGGACCTCACGCTTTCCGAGACGCACTCCTTTGGAACAAACAAAATCAACGATTTCCGCTTTGGGTTCCTGCGTTTTGTTAACTTCAAGGCGGGGAGTAAATTTGCCTGCAAGAATAACGTTGGTGGGGCGCTTGGTATTGGAAATATCGGTTTGATTACGGGCGACTGCACCCGTTGGGGCGTTCCTAACGTCCAAATCAATAACGGTGGCCAGTACGTTTGGGGGGATGACAGCGGGTTTAGCGACTTCGTTCAGCGCGATAACGACTTTGAGTATTTAGACACGTTGAGCTGGGTTAAGGGTCGGCATACCTTGAAGTTGGGCGGAGATATGGTGCGCGACCAATTGAACCAGAGGGGCTGGGTCAACGCTTCTGGTCTGTTCGTCACCTATAACTACTATACGAACTTGCCTGACACTCCTGGCACGACCGGCTCGCCGTTTGCCGAATATTTGCTGGGATGGACTGCCAACCAGTTGTTTTCTCACGGCAACGCCCAGCTTTACATGCGCCGCTGGGAAATGGGTTATTACGTGGAGGATGAGTTTCGTGTCACCCCTAGGTTAACCCTGAATCTGGGCCTCCGCTACGAATACATCCAGCCGTGGGTGGAGAAATACAATCACTTTTCCATGAACACGTTTTTCGGGACGTTCGGCGGCGCTCCGCCAGCCATCGAACTGGCGGGTGGGGGCGTCTATGCCAAAAATGGGAGCGTTACCGCACCGGTCAATGTTGATCCCGAAACCGGCCTACCCTGCACGACTTGTGCTACCGTTTCCCGGGGCATCATTGATCCGGAGAGGACAGACTTTATGCCCCGCTTTGGCTTCGCCTATCGACCGTTTGGCAGCAACCAATGGGTGGTTCGGGGCGGGGGCGGGCTTTTCTACGACCTCCAGATTGGCAACACCATTGTGGACTATGCCCGGAATTGGCCGCAGGAAATAGCGGTTTATACTCCTGACCCGCAGCTTCCCTATATCCCGCAGCAACAGGTCGATTCATTTACCGTGCCCAGTGCCAGTGTTGTGCCCGTCGGGGGATGGGGTACGACGAAGCACTTCCCCCGCCCGCACATCGTAAATTACAACCTCTCGGTGCAGCGGCAATTGGGCAAGAGCACTACGCTCACGGCGCAGTACATCGGTTCACAGTCGAGGCACCTCAACATCTCCGTCGGTGCGAACAACTACATCAGCAATCCCGATGCCTGCAAACTTTACCCCGACGTGTGCGCGGCAGGGAACGGTATCGTGCCCCTGGCGCATCGCCTGCCGTTCTACCCTCTTCCCGCCACCGTGGGTCAGGCGGCCTTCCCCTGGACCAACGCCAATTACAACGCGGGAGTCCTTCAGTTGGAGCGTCGGTTCACCTCCGGCATGAGCATTTTGACTTCGTACACGTACTCAAAATCGCTGGACGACGGCGGGGATATTCGTGGCGCGGGCAGTCTGGACAGCGAGCCCACGAACTGGTACGCCTACATATCTGGCATCTGGCACGGGCCGTCCAATTTTGATCAGCGGCACCGTTTCGTTACGAGCTGGTTGTACGACCTGCCGTTTGGCCGCGGTAAGCACTTCGCCACGGGCGTTTCTCGGGCCGCCGATCTGGCGGTCGGGGGTTGGAGCGTTAACGGGATTTGGACGGTCTATAGCGGCCAGCCGGAGACGGTTTACGATACGGCGCAGGTCTTCACTTATGTACCCAACGAGAGCGCATCCCCAATCATTCCCCGAGGCCAAAGAACCCCGAACAAGTGGTATAACCCGAGTGTGTTTTCCATTGTCAATCCCAACGGTAACTACGGCAGCGAGCCACGCAACGCGATTACCATCCCGGGGATAAACAACTGGGATGTGGGAATATTCAAGAACTTCCCCATCTCCGACCGCTTTGGCAGCTTTCAATTCCGCGCGGAGTTTTTCAACGCCGTCAACCACCCGTCGTTCAGTTATCCTGGGTACTCCTACCCCAGTGGAACCACCGGCGTGATCACCAGCACCAACCATGACAACCGCGAGATTCAACTCTCCGCCCGCTATCAGTGGTAAAGGTTAGATTTCACGGCGAGGGAGCTGGCACGACTGGCTCCCTTGCGGATTTTCAGCTCGCATTCCCGTTTTCAAATCCTGGACCCGACCTTCGTCAGGGAGGAATCGGGCAGCGACCGACGGAAATTGGTGTTGGTATCCATTCCCGACAGGCAGGGGGAGGCGGGTCCGCACTAGTCAGTCCGCAGCGAACAGGCGATGGGGATCATGAGCTTGATACGCAGTATTGCCCAAGCCCCTTTCTGAGTATCGTTTGCGGCAGCATCGCGGTTATGTTCGCGGAGAAGCCTGCAAATGAAACTGGATATGAGCCTGGAGACTCGGAATTGTCGAGTCTATCAACCGGGTGTATGGGATTGATGTTATGAAAAGGCGGAAAACACCTGCCAACTGGAAGACTGAAGCCACGGTGAGCGCCAGTCCGAAGGTTATATACTCGGATTTAACCGAAGCGTTGAATATTGGCTCTATGAAGCAATTGTTTCTGGATGATTATTTAATTGACCAAATGCAAGGGGTTCATCGCCGGCTGCATCATCCGTCGAGGTGTGCTGACAACCCTCTGGTTGTAGGAGATAAACCCTGGGAGATACCCCGAAGGGGGGTTAATGCTGGGACTTACCTGTTTGGCGGAACGGTGATGTTTGACGAAGAAGAACAACAGTTCAAAATGTGGTATCGAACTGACCAAATCTTGCCAAGCGAGCCAAGCTCAGACAAAAGTATTAGATATCGAGTGCCACCGGGTGGTTATCGCACGCTATACGCCGTCTCGCGTGAAGGTCTGTATTGGGAGAAACCAAATTTGGGCCTGGTGGAACATGAAGGATCGAGGAATAACAACCTCCTACCGGTAGAAATTGGGGGCGAGGGGTATATTCGGCGTTCGATGATCATCAAGGATTATCAGGAGAGGGACCCCGAAAAGCGCTACAAAATCCTTTTTATGGATAAGACCGACCCTTCGGAAGAGCTGAATCAGTCGGACCAGTGGACCCAGTGGGGCCTGAAAAAGGCGTACTCAAGCGATGGAATCCATTGGCGTACTGGTGTCGGGCGGCCAATTCGGTTTGAACGTAAATTGCGAGAATTGAGGGCGAATGGAGAACTTTTTGGGTGGGATCCGAAGCTTCAACGGTACGTTTTTTTTACCTTAAGGAGCCACCCCGAGATGGTGCCGGCAAGCGTGGATGGCAGGCTGGTGCGACACGAGGACGCCATCACGCGTATTACCAGTAGGGATTTCGAAACGTGGGGCGAACCTTGTGATCTTATCCAGCGTGACCCACACTGCGACCCTTTTCAGTGGAGCCCTGGGCATGTAGGGGTAATGACCGCCATTCTATACACGGAAGAACTCTACGTGGGCTTTGTCGATACCGTCACGCCCCATGCGGTGGAGGATGTTTCAGGAGACTGCTGGGATGTCTATAACATCGAGCACGGGGAGCACCGGACAGAACTGGTCATCAGCCGTGATGGCACGCACTGGAAGCGCATCGCACCACATTGGTGGTTTCTTCCCCCAGGCCTTTGGGGGACATGGGACCATGATCATGTAGTGCTTGCAAAGCCCATCGTTCGCGAGAATGAGATTCTAATTTACTACACTGGAAACAATCTTCCCTGTAAGGCCCAGATGCCTGGGCACGCTCAGTACGGCTTGGTAGGCAAATTCGTGAACGGGCAACAGATGGGGTATGCAATCGGTCTTGCTAAGCTGCGCCTGGATGGATTTGCATCGATGGAAGGCTATGAGGCGGAGGCGACACTGACCACGCGCCCCTTGGTGTTCAATGGGGACAATTTGGTGATTAACGCCCGAGCCCCGGAAAAGCCTTTTGATTCCACACCGCCATCGCGAGGTTCCCGCCTAACCCTGGGACCGATGTATGGGAGACTTCGCGTGGAGATCGGTGACGAGGCGGGAACCCCCTTTAGAGGCTATAAGGCAAGTGACTGCGATAGTTTTTCCGGCGACGACATCGCGAAGGTGGTTTCTTGGCACGGAAAATCGGACCTGAGCCATCTTTGGGGTAAGGTTATTCGGTTGAAATTTTTTCTAAAGAATGCGGCTTTGTACTCTCTCCAGTTCACGAGGAAACAAATTAAGCCTAGTTCCGTAAATCCGTTGTGTCCGGGATGCCGCGGGCGACCGCAGGCCGCATCTTGACGTACCCGAGGGCGCGGTTTTAACTCTCAGGATGTCAGTCACCGCCATAATGAGGAGCAGCACCATGCGCCGAATGGAAATAGTCTCGGGTGGCACAATATTCCGCAACCCTTCTCCTGGACATCGCGTGGATAACGCTTACCTTCCTTGCATCCAGCAGTTGGCAAGTGGCGAGTTGTTTTGTGTTTACCGGCGAGGAACAACGTTTTATTCGATCGATGGAGTGCTGGTCCATTCACGCTCCGCAGACGGAGGCGAGACTTGGCAGGAGGAGGGATTGGTCTGGGCCCCCCGGGCCGATGGGCGACCCTACACCTATTCGGCGCCTTTCCTGGCAGAACTTTCTGGCAGCAACCTAGTGCTCGCCGCGTTCCGCGCAGACTGTTCCAACCCTGATCGCTTGCTAGTCAATCCCCAAACCGGGTCCTTTGTTCCTGTGGAGACCTTGCTCTTCCGTTCCACGGATAACGGTTACCACTGGTCACCCCCCCCAGATCATTGCCCTTCCAGAAGATACGATTGCCTATCTGGCGGGCCCAGTTGTGGAACTTCCGAACGGTCATTGGTTTCTTCCCTTTGATAACGGCAAGGCCTACGACGACCCCGCCCCCGTCAAGCCGTTCATGATTGGCTTGCTATCCGCTGATCAAGGGCAGACGTGGAGTGAGCGGTTTTTTTTCGCCGATGGAGCGCCGCAGCAAAAAGCGCACTGGCATGGCCGCATCATTAGTCTCCTGGATGGGCGCCTATTTACTTTGCTTTGGACGAAAGATCTGCAGAAGGACAGATTCGTAGACCTTCACCGGACATTCTCCGACTCCAGCGTGCACGAGTGGAGCATTCCCGAACCTACCGGCGTAATCGGGCAGACAAGTTGGCCTGTCGACCTCGGAGACGGGCGAATGTTTGCCGCATATACGACTCGTGAGGCGACGCCGCCGGGCATTCGCGGGGTGTTATCGGAGGATGGAGGTCGGAGCTGGGATTCGAGTCACGAAATCGTGTTATGGGACGCGACGGGGCGGGAAACCATCGGCGTCGCTGCGAAAGACACCTATCCTATAAGCCATGACGTTATTGCCTTCGGGAGGCCACAGGCTACGCGATGCCACGATGGCGATGTCGTCGTCAGTTTCTGGTGCACGGAAGCTTGCTTAACCGTAGCGCGATGGTGCCGACTGCGGGTGCATTAGGGGGCGGGCGCGGCCACCGAAAGATCTTGATCTTTCAATTCACAGCCTTTTAAGGAGGACGCATGAATATTCTAGCTATAGGGGCGCATCCTGCGGATGTCTTCGATTTGGGCGGAGGAACGCTGGCCAATTTCGCGGCAGACGGCCATGACGTTTTCCTGGCTGTCGTAAGCCACGGAGCATACTCACACGCGCCATTGGTTACCACGAAGGACGAAGGCAAGTCGGTGAAAACGGTGATCAACCTGAAAAAGGAGGAGTGCGAAGAAGCTGCGCGCCATATTGAGATTAAAGCTACACGATACCTGGAATGCGACGATGAGCCCTTCATTCCCACCCGAGAGTCGGTTTTGGCATTGGGCGAATACGTGCGTGAGGTACGCCCCGACGTCGTGATTACACATCATCCGCGTGAGTATGGCCACCCTGACCATCCCGTGGTGGGAGATATGGCCTTGCGGGCGCTGAAGGCAGCAGAGCGCTGGCTGGAGGGCTCAACACGTAAGCCGCATCCCATGAAAAGAGTTTACTTCTTTGGAACCCAATTTCGAGGCATTTGCGCAAATCTGGGAGCCCAGACAGTCTCACCCGACTTCGTCGTGGATATCACGCGATCGATCGAAAGGAAGAAAAAAGCCATAGCCAGCTTCAAGTCGCAAGCATATAAGGGGTCCCAGTATGAAGAAAAATGGGTGAGCGAGCGAATCGAAAGGATCGAGGGATACTGGGGTCTCATGAGCGGGCTGAAATACGCCGAAGAGTTTATCGCTCTCACGCCCCAGATCGTCAACTTGCTGCCATGAAAGAAAATCGGATCGGTTGACATGGGGACAGTGGATGACTTTTGTGGAAAAGAAATAGACGGTGCCGTTTGATCCAGCGCACGCGCAGATAAGTCCCGTGAGCGCTACGCCGGAAATCGATCGGGACAATGCTCGGATCTTCATTCTTTCTTATTTGTGCAACTACTTTGCAAAGCGCGTAATTTTCGTTGGGGTAATTCAAGCGGCTCTTTGCCGTCGCCTAGGAGAAGCCAATGGTTGCGAATGCTCTTACCGCGGCATACCTGTTGGCTTATTTTGCCCCACTCGGCATGGCGTCGCTTACCCCGCACCGGCATGAACAACAGGCTGTTGTGGTACCCAGCATGGTCATGGGCGCCGCCTGTGCAATCGTCTGCTCGGTCCCGTTTCTACCCGTTAATAATTCCATCGAGTAGGTATGCTGGTTGCAATGGCGCCTGGTGACCGATCAGGCCTAGTCACCGATCTGGCAGAATCGACATCCTCAGTTTATCGGTATCAATGCTTAGGTCGTGGCACTTCGTTGATAGGAAGATCACGAACTTTGAAAACCACCTTTACTTTCGGTCCTATCGCGGCTCTCCCTGGCGAATTCCTAGTCTTCTAAGGTTTTCTCTTGAGCTTCTCTCGCCTGCATAAAATCCTATTTATCCGCGGCTCAAGCAAACCAATAGGTTACGGCAATCTTGTGACGAAGACGAGAATCACGGCGGGATCGAGCAGGCAGGCCAGCAACGCTCCGGGTCAAGACGCTGACTCAGAAGCCAGTTCGACCTTCAATTGATGCACAATTTGGGTTACATAATCGAGGTGTCTATGCAGGGTTCGATCAAATGTGTCGTTCGGGACCGGGGCTTTGGTTTCATTCTCTCATCGGATGGGGAAGAGGTGTTCTTTCACCGCAATAGACTTCAAGGAATGGACTTTGACGGTTTGAAGAAATGGTTGACTGTGGAATTTGACGTGGAACGGGGTGCGAAGGGACCACGGGCTACGAACGTTCGACCGAGCGCTGGGTGAGATTATCATTTAGAACTCTTTGCCAAAACAACAAGCCTGAGGTCCTGCCTTCTCCCCCCCTCTCCCGTCCAGGCGAGAGGGGGGCGAGGTGAGCGTTCCTGCTCCCACGGCCTCCGCCCGCCCAGATCTTCCGCCCCGTCGGGCTTGATTGCACAATCCCGAGATCGGACTATTCATTTCTTGAACTTGCTCGGGGCCATTCCCCTCCGCTCGCATTCGTGAGCAATTGGACTAGCCCACTCATTTTACTTGCAGCGACCGAATGTACGCGGTCAGGTTGATATATCGTTGTGTAACCTCGGGCGATCCTGCACTGTTGCTTAGCGAGCTGAATGGAGGTCCCCAAATGGGCATATCTTTGGACCCGTGTGCCTTGGGAGCCCGTGGTCCGAACTGGATTGCGGCCATGACCTCCGCTGCCGGATATTTCCCGCCGTTGCGCTGGGCTAGCATCGTTAGGTCGGGTGGAGTTACTTTCAGTGCCGGAGTTGCGGGGCTCGATCCCTTCGCGTCCTTTCCATGGCAAACGGCGCAATATGCAGCGAACATCTCTTTCCCGGAGGTAGGAGACGCCCTGGCAATGGGGGTGTTCTTTATCGTGGCCTGGTTCTGTTGCCTCGCCACCAAGGTCAGGGTTAGGAATAGCATTGCAAACAAAAGAGTTTCAATCAAAGACTTCAGATTTCTCATGATAGACCTCCCTTTTCGATTCCCTAGCGGCTTCGCAAGCGGCGTGCCAACTGTTTCCAGACTAGTCGATCCCTCTGTTCTGGCCTTCACGCTTAAGGTGCGGCTGCCCAGGAGGCGCAAGAATTGGAATTCCCCTTCGCGGAGAGCATCAGCTTTGCTTCTATTCTGAAGCTGTCCCCTATCACACTTAATTCCCAATTGATTTATCGAACTCCAACCACTTGTCGAAGTCTCCCTCCGCCCGATGCCTTGCCGAGATCACTCGCGCTGACATCTTCCTTCTTATCCCCGGCAGGCTCTATGGTTTCCTGGTGCTTCTCGATCGCCTTTTCCGCTTCGGCGGCCATGGTATTTCCTCGTTGTTGGATCTTCTTAGAGCGGATTAGCTCCCATCACGGCCAAGAGTAACACGCAACTTCCGAGCCCGGATTGCCAAAAAAGCCGGGGCATCTTCTACCTTTTCCCCGATACAGTTATTCGGAATTTCCACTTTGGGCCCCCCGAGCAGCGGTACCTACACGCAAAGGATCTTCATTTCGTGGTCGCAAGGAATAATTGAAGCATTCCCGCGGAGTCACGTCTGTGTCAAATTGCGCACTTTAGCAAATAAATCCTGCCAATGTAGCTTTCTACGGTGACACCGAGTGGACACGCCGCGATGGTTAGCCAAACCCGAGATTTGGTCTTCGGAATCGGAGTAGGTGTACTGTCTTCCGCGACCGCTATTATTTCTGGAGCGGGAATGGAAAGCTAAAAAGCGTTGTGACCGATGGGCAGAGATCTCTGGCTAAAGTCTGTGGGACTGCTGGTGTGCCGGACGCGCACGCCCACTGCTTTCGAGACAGCTTTGCCGTGGAGCTTCTACTTTCTGGTGTGCCTCTGGAGCGGGTTTCTGTCTTGATGGGCCACTTCACCGTGAAAATCACTGAGAGACACTATGCGCCATGGGTACGGGAGCGGCAGGAGCAAATGGAGGCAGACGTCCGGCGGGCTTGGAAGGTCGATGCGATCTTGAACCGTACAATTTCCGTACAATCCAAAAATATCACCCGTAACTAAATGAAAACAATGGCGTTATATGGTGGAGGCGGGGGGAGTCGAACCCCCGTCCGAAGAGACTTACGGTTAGGAGCCTACATGCTTATCTCGTTCGCTTCCTGCTTTCGCCGGCGGTCCTCAGGAACGGGCAAGAACGAGCCGCCAGCTAGCCTCTTGCCCCGTGAAGGGCTCTCGCTCAGAATCCCAAGGCACCTGATTCCAAGCCATCCCGCCAATCGACGCCTCACATCCGTCATGCGGGCCTAAAGGAGGAGACGGCCACCTAATTAATTAGGCAGCGTAGGCATACTGCGTGTTGGCAGTTGTCATTGTTCCACTCCGATCACGGGTGGTGTGGACCCCCGACATGCCTCCTAAGCGCAAGAGCTCCCGTCGAAACCGGTACGCCCCCACTGCTTCTAGGTTAGGCTAAGCCCGTGGGAGTGTCAAATCAGGGTTGGCAGACAGCAGGCAGTAAGCAGCCTAGCCACCGGCCGGGGGCCGGATTGAATAGTCTGTGACTTCGGGGAAGTCACAGGCCAGGGGGCGGTAGGCAGCAGGCGGAAAGCAGCGAACGCCGCGTAGCTTGTTTTGACCGAACTTTCGCAGTTGCGGGGGTAGAAGAGAGGTAAGTGGTTTGTTTTTGATGAGGGGTTGTAAAAGGTCGGCACTACATTTTCAGTGTCTCCTGGACGGTCTGTGCCTGCTCCTCCTGGGCCTCAATGCGCGGTGACGGTTGTGAAGTCAAGGCCAGATTGAGCTGGTGCAGCATCAGCACTTGATCGGGGTCCGGCTGGGTATAGCGTCGCATGATCAGCCAACGGTCGTCGGTGGTGGGCAGACAGACATCCAGCATCTGGATCGTCGCCAGCTTTTCCAACACCGCCCGCGGGGTGAGGCTCGGGGCTAGGGCTTGCAGCCTTTGTTTCAGCGTCCCCGAAAGAGCGTAGGCGAGGAAGGCCACCAGGATGTGGGCCTCCACGCGGTTTTCGAGCTGGTGATAAATCGGCCGCAGGCCCAACTCGCTCTTCAGCGTCTTGAACGCCGCTTCGCTCTGGGTGAGTTAGAGGTGGAGTTCCGACAACACGGCGGCATCCTCTTGTCTTTGTCCAATTGGAATGTGAAGGTCTGGCGGGTGACGGCCGCGCCCTCCTGGGGCAGATGAAGGTGGGCAAAGCCGACGGCCCGCCCCGCCTCCTTCTTGGCCGCGCCGAGGCGGAGCAGCAGTTGATCGCGGGCCGGAGATTTCCGGCGCAGGTCGCGCAGTTTCCAAAGCAACCGGGCCAACTTACGACGGCGGATGGCCTGCCCTTTGGCCCGCCCCCCGGCACTCTTGGCCAGCGTGTATAATTCCCCTTTCTCCGCGAAGAGCTTGACCTCGACCGACTCGCGCACTTTCTGCCACGGCAACTCCAGCCACTTCTTCTCGTACTGCTGAATCTTGCCGCGCGGCGCGCCCACCAGGTAGAACGCTTCCCGCTCCGGAGCGCGTATCTCCTGGAGCACTTCTTCGGTGGGAATGCCCCGGTCCATCAACCACACCCGCCGCGCCCGTACATACGGCGCTTCGATCCTGGTCAGAAACCCACGCAGGGTGGTGCGGTCCGAGGTGTTGCCCTTCATCACTTCGTAGGCCAGCGGAAAACCTTCCGGCGTCACCACCAGGGCAATCACCACCTGCCGGCAACCGCCGCGATTGTCGCGGCTGTAGCCGTGCTGGGCCTTGGGTATCTGTTCTCCCTGCCCTCCATGTCGGTGCTGGTGAGATCATAGAGCAGCACGTCAAAGCGCGCCTGCAACAGCTCCTGCCAGCGCTCGCGCAGGTGAGCACACAGGGTGGCCTTGTGCGGTAAAATCCGGTCCAGGCAGCGATACGGCCGCTCCTTCTCCGCCACCGCGAAGCCGGTTCCCAGCAGATCCCCCATGGCGCTCTGATCAAATCCTTGCCGATGCAATCGAAACTCACTGCCCGGGGCGACCAACCGGCTTACTATCAGCAACTCCAGCACCTTCGCCCAGGGAACTTCCTCCCGGCCTTCCCCCAGCCGCGCTTCCCAAAATATGTCCAGCTCCAGCGGCCGCCGCAACTCCATTTCCCGCAACTTCACCTGCACCCCATCCAGTGCGTCGACAGGAATTTTGCGGTCCTCCGGAAACACGCTCGGCGTCGCCGCCCGAGGCTCGGCTTCATCAAAAACTTCCAGCGTCTGCCGCCACGCCGCTTGCTGGCTATCGTTGATCTCTCCCAAAAACAAGACCTGCCGCTGAACCACCCGCCCCGAACGCACCCGTCGACTCTCCACCACGCTGAAATAGCGGTGGGTCTTGCCGTCCTTGCAGCGCTTTTTGCTGCGCAGAAACATCGTCAGCACGCATCGTCACAAATTCACGGCGCCCTTGTAAAGAGGGTAGGTCGGAGCTACAACGGCTTTTCGAGAAGGCGGCGATTGATCAGGAAGAGGTTAGACCGACGTGCAGATCAAATTTTACTCAAAATAGTTCTCGCCTGCGAAAGTTCGGCTAATCGGGACGGTATCGCGGCACCACTTTCTTGCTGAAACCTGAATCGGAGGCAGCACGCGACGGAAGGCGATTGCTCGCATGGCGCAAACAACAGCTCTACCGAGGGATGGCTGCAAGCCCAGTCGTCCCTATTCGGGTGCAGCTTCGGCTTATGTTGTGGTGGCACGGTGGGTCGCACAGGCGATCCTGCCTGTGCGCGAAGCTGAAGCATCCTATGGATCGTGCAAGCAAAGGCGGGAGTTCCACTGCCACGATATCCAGGGGCAATGGTAGAATCAAAGGGGAAAGGGTTTAAAGGGCAGCAAGAGTCCGACGGACAAAGGACCGTCTACTGATGCTGCCGGATGGTCCAACGGATGACTGAACTGTTGGCGGAAATCTCGCAACAGCCTGCTGCGCTTTCAGGACTGCGGAAGTTCTACGCCAGCCCGGGCGCGATTCCGGCAAGAGCGCTGTGCAGCTTGACACCACAATGGCCTCCGACGGTGATTTTTACCGGTATGGGCTCGTCGCTTTTTGCGGCGTACCCCGCGCAGGCCTACTTAACCGAGCAGGGTGTGCGCGCCCTAGTGTGGGAAACTGCTGAATTGGCGCATCACCATTTGAAAGTCTTGCGGGACGACACGTTGCTGGTGGTGGTTTCGCAATCGGGTGAAACGGCCGAGGCGATGCTCCTGCTCGGAAGTTTGCCTGCCGCCGCTCGTGTTCTGGCCGTAACCAACGTAGAAGCCAGTCCGCTGGCGAAGCGCGCTAACCTGCTTCTACCCATGATGGCGGGCGAGCAGATGGCCGTGAGCACCAAGACGTACACCAACTCGGTGGCCGTGCTCATGTACTTGGCGTTTGCGATCGCGGGTGAGGCGCCGGGGCCCCTGACTCAGGAAGTGATGCGGGCGGTGGAAGCACAGGAGCAGATCTTGGAGCGCCGCGACGTGCTGATACCGCCCATCGTGGAGTTCTTCAATCGTCCGCCTTACGCGGCGTTAATGGCGCGCGGTGCGGACCTGGCGACTGCTTACCAAGGAGCGCTGACGCTGAAAGAGGTCGCGCGGGTCAGTGCTGAAGCGATCAGCGCAGCGCAATTTCGCCACGGGCCGATGGAAATCATCAATCCGAATCATCGCTACGTTCTGTTTGCCCGTACGGGAAAGACTGGAAGGCTACTTTTGAAATTGGTCGACGACATTCGAAAATCCTCGGGGCGCGTTCTCTTGTTCACCGACATGCCCTTTGATCACCCCGCGAACGTCCGATTTGTGAAGGTCGAACCCTTGCGGATGGGGCTAGGAACATTGGTGGACAGCGTTTATATACAGCTACTTGCGCACGACGCAGCTCTGCGGGCGGGTTTCAAACCTGGGAAATTTGAGATCGCCGAAAAAGTCACTCGCGATGAGTAATTCGTCGCCTTACGTGAAACTGTAAGGGCCCTCGGTTCCCGAGCAGCATAATCCGGCAGGATCCCCCTGAATGACACACGCGCCCCCCGGGGAAGGTGGTCACCGACGTACAAATTCGACACGCACACTTTGCCGAGTTAAATTGTAATTCGGCAAAGTCATTCAGGCGGCCAATTGTGGGAGACGAAGCCCTTAATTCCGCGAGCGCAGTTCCTGGCAAGTAACGCAGTACCGTGCCCAGGGGATAGCTTTGAGGCGGTTCGGGGAAATATCCTCGCCACACGATTCACATACGCCGTAAGTTCCACCGGCGCAACGTGCAAGCGCTCTCTCAATCTCCTTCAACGTCCGACTGCGCAGATTGGCAGTAACGACCGTGACATCTTGCTCAACGGTCCTGACGGCAAACTCCACCGCATCGGGAGACTGCACACTGGCAGAAAGTGCCTCGGGTTCGCTCCGCGTGGAAGCCAAAAGCTCTTCACGCTTCTTCAGCAGGAGGCTTCGATATGTCTTCTTTGGAGACTTTGCAGCTGTTGTTATTCGCATGGTTATTCGCCTTTCCCCAATCTTACTAGGAAAACCTCTTTTTACGGTCCGCCCGTGAATTCGGATGATCGAGATGATACCAAGGTTGCACTTTTTTTTGAAGTTTTTTGACGAATTTATTAAGTCTTTACTTTCAGGGAGTTGCGCAATGTCTGGCGTATGGTATAATCGGCTGGAGTATCTATTCGGCTGAGTGCCAAGAATCCCTCCTATGACCGCACGTGAGCAAATGCTAGATCGTGTTCGAAAAGCCTTGAACAGGCCGCCGACCGGATCGGTGGTTTCCGCGTTGCCGCCACTTGATTTGACGGGGATCATGCCGCCCCTGGAATCGCCAGACTATCAGGCAAAATTCGAAGCCGAATGGGAAAAAGTGGCGGGAGTCTCCTACCGGGTGACGAGCAAGGCGGAACTTGAGTCCGTCTTTGAAGTAATCCTCGTTCTGGCGGAAACTCACGCCATCACGCTTTCCGGAAATCCTTTGCTGGCGGCGTTGGGCGTTGCTGAGCTGCTCTCCGGTCTCAATAAATTCGTGACCGCCTGGGATGGCGGCACCGGAATTACCGGCAAGGACTCCCTCACAGATTTCACCAAAGCCAGCTTCGCCGCCGGGGCCGGCATCACGGGGGTTGACTACGTCCTGGCGG
>Ga0207101_1080_pt1 | contig 15370 bp, 12 predicted proteins | sample Alteio_BWMinHeat_83_FD_153581 | JGI IMG/M metagenome (GOLD analysis project Ga0207101, IMG submission 153581) | Enriched cells from forest soil in Barre Woods Harvard Forest LTER site, Petersham, Massachusetts, United States -... | ecosystem: Environmental > Terrestrial > Soil > Temperate forest >...
ACACTAGGTCTCGTCCAGCACCCGCCATATTTGCACCCGCGCCGCTTCCCGCTTCAGCCACTTCGTCAGGCGGGCCACCACGATGTCGTGCCAGCCCTCGTCCTCCCAGTATTGCAACAACGCTTGTGCGAAAAACCCGGAGTCGGCGCGGACCACCGGAATCCCTTTCCGGCTTGCCAGTTTGGCCAACGCTTCTTTCAGAAACTCCACCACCCCGCTGTCGGAGCGCGTGTTGCCGCTGCGCAGCCATCCGTGCAGAATAAAGCTGGCCTCTCCCAGCACCGCCAGCAGCGGAGGGTGCGAAGCCCGCCCGCGCTGGCGCGGGTGGTACCCTCGCTTCACTCCCTCCTGTGGCCCGTAGCGCTCGAACCCCGTCGAGTCCAAGTCCCGACTGTAACCGCCGGCCCCTTCGGGCCCCCGCGCCCGTTGCCACGCCCATAGCGGTTCATAGAACTGCACCACCCGGCTCTGGCGAAAACGCTTGAACAAATTCCGAATCGTGTCGTCGGTGGGAAAGCGTCGTATGCCCAGCCGGGCATGCAGCGCCTCGTCCTCCCGCAACAACGCCGTGTGCGCAAACCGTCGCGCCCCCGCCACCACCGAGATCAGAAACGCCGTGAAGGTCTCCCCCGGGTCGATCGCATTCGGTGATTTCAGATGCACCGGCAGGTGTTCACTCGCCTGCGGCCGGTAACCGATCTTCTGCAAAAAGGCGATGAATACGCTCAGCCCTCCGAACGGCGTCACCGCCCGCGGCGTCTGCCGCAAAATCACTTTCTTTTCTCCCCCAAGCGCGGTAATTTCTCGTTGCACTGTTCTGTTCCTCCGCAGATTTTGTCTAACCAACTTCAATCTAACGGATTACAACGGAACAGTACTCCCTAATTTCGGAATTCGAGTTAAATCATGGAGCGGGTTGAAGTGTCGTAGACTTGCCCGCCACTATGTGGCAGCCGCGGCGTGGAGCGGTCGCTGGCGCAGGTTTTCGAGTCACCGGAGGTGGCGCGAAACAGGCAAAACTAGCTGGCCTCTACTCATCCTTTGCCGGGTGCCGGCGGAAGTGTATTTGCACAATTCGAACGTCCCACGCCCAGTCCTTCTCGATCGCCTTGCTGTAAAACCCAAATTTCGGCACAGTATGGCTCAGTGTTGACCGCCAAATGGCGAAGGATGAAGCAAAGGGAAACCGTAACCGTGAGTAAATTTTCAATCGAAGTTGACAAGAGGCGTAAAAGCGGGTGGTGTTTGCACCCCAAGGGGAAGCTCACGTACGGATTCGTGCTGTAAGTAAGGGTGGGAATCGCTCAAAGAGCTCACTTGCGACGGTAGTCAGGGGTGTGCGCGTGAAGGTGTCTCCGTTTGACTTAATAATTTGAACAGTGCAGCGATTTGAGCTGTTTCCATCGGCATGGCTTTAATCCTCCGATGTGGTTACTAGTGATTGGCCTTGAAATTAGATCTCGATAACTTCCTTTGCCGGCCGAGAACGTTAAAAGGGCTCTTCGGGACTTCGATGTTCCTTCCTTCAGCAATAACTCAACTTGTTATATGCGGTCCACTCAGATAGACATTGCGACTGGGTAGAGACGAAGGTCATTTGCGGAATGAAAATGACAGTTCGGCGGGCGAGCTTGCAACCAGGAATTCTCTCGATAACGTCGATAAAAAAGTGGATTGACAGGTTATGACATATTGGCGCTGTCCGGGGAAGCCAGGCAGCGTAGTTAATGGCCCTCCGAGAATTGGTAATCTTTCATGTAAGTTGATCTGATCGTTGTAATGTGCCACTCCCAAGGAGCGGCGATGAAGTGTGGCTGAATCTTCGGAGTACACGCTAAGACTGAAAAGACAAGTGTATTTGTCTCATGGGTACTGCTGCCCGCAAGATGAGGAAACCGCTCGGCCGTCAATTGGTACCGCAAGTGCTCAGTTGTCCGGTATGGAACTAAGCGCGCTTAAACGTGACTGCTGGATTAAAGTTCTCTTGATCTCGGCCTACATCGCACTGGCCTTATGGTGCACTTCCTGCGCGGGTGGAGGCACACGCGCCAACTTCTCTGCCGCCAGCCTTTCCACTAATCCTGCGCCGTCGATCACGAGCCTCTCCCCTCCCTCTGCAAAGCCCGGAGCAGCGGGGCAGACCCTGACCATCATTGGGTCCGACTTTATGTCCACCTCAACAGTCACCTTTAACGGGGTGGGGCGTGCCGCGACGTTTGTAACCGATACGCAGTTGACGATTTTGTTGAGTACCAGCGACCTGGCCACCACCGGGACCTACCCGGTGGTGGTAACGAATCCCGCCCCGGGCGGGGGAAATTCGAACTCCGTGAACTTCCTGGTCACCTCCGCCAATCCCGTGCCGACCATCACAAGTCTGTCACCGCCTTCCAGTACGGCCGGGTCGGAGGCGCAGAGCCTAACCATCATTGGAAACAACTTCGTGTCCAACTCGACGGCCGCCTTCAACGGAGTGGGACACCTCGCCACGTTTGTAAGCTCGACGAAGTTGACGATCCAGATGAGCGCCAGCGATCAGGCTACTGTGGGGAACTACCCCGTGGTGGTGACGAACCCCGCCCCGGGAGGCGGAACTTCGAATTCCCTGAACTTCACCGTCACGTCTATCAATCCTCTGCCGACCATTATCAGCCTGGCACCAGCTTCCTCCCTGGTGGGTTCAGCGGCGCAGACTGTAACCATCAACGGGACAAACTTTGTTTTCAATTCGATGGTCAACTTTAACGGGATAACGCATACAGCGACGTTTGTGAGTGCCACGCAGTTGGGAATTTTGTTGAGCGCGAGCGATCAGTCTAGAGCGGGTAACTTTACTGTGGTGGTGACGAATCCTTCCCCGGGTGGGGGATCTTCAAACCCTGTGACATTCGCGGTGACGTCTACCAATCCCCCGCCGACCATTACTGGCTTGTCACCGTCTTCCGCCACGGCCGGCTCGGACGCGCAGACCCTGACGATCAACGGGACAGGCTTTGTTCCCGTCTCGACGGTCAGCTATAACGGCGTTGCCCACACTGCGACACTTATAAGTGCAACGCGGTTCACGATCCAGTTGGGTGCCGCCGACCAGGTTTCGGCAGGGAATTACCCCGTAATGGTAACGAATCCGGCGCCGGGCGGAGGAGCCTCGGGCGTTTCGTATTTCACAGTCAACAATCGGCTTCCCAGCATCATCAGCCTATCCCCAACTGCCGTCATGGCCGGGACGGCGGCCCAGACCCTGACCATCAATGGGACCGACTTCCTTTCGACTTCCACCGTCACCTATAACGGCGCGGCACATACCGCGACTTTTATGAGCGCGACGCAGTTGGCGGTCCCGTTGAGCGCCAGCGATCAGGCCTCGGGGGGGAATTTCTCGGTGGTGGTGTCAAATCCTGCTCCAGGGGGGGGAGCCTCAAATCCCTCGAACTTTACGGTGAACAACCCCCTGCCCACCATTTCCAGCATCTCTCCAGCTTCCAGCTTCGCGGGGGCAGCGGCCCAAACCCTGACCATCAACGGGACCAACTTCCTTTCCACCTCCACGGTCACCTATAACGGGGTGGTACACGCCGCGACCTTTGTAAACTCGGGGCAGTTGACGAGTCAATTGAGTGCGAGCGATCAAGCCGCCACCGGATCTTACGCGATGGTGGTAACGAATCCTGCGCCGGGCGGAGGAGCATCCAACTCCGTCAACTTCGCCGTTAACAACTCTGTGCCGTCGATCACGAACCTCTCCCCGGCGTCCGCTACGGTCGGAACAGCGGCGCAAACTCTGACCGTTAATGGTACAAACTTTAGCTCTACTTCGGCAGTCACTTATAACGGCGCGGCACACACCGCGACCTTTGTCAACGCGACGCAGTTGACAATCCAGTTGAGTGCGGGCGATCAGGCCACCCTGGGATCCTACGCAGTGGTGGTAATGAACTCCTCCCCGGGCGGGGGAGCGTCGAATTCCGTCAACTTCGCTGTTAATAACCCCGCGCCGACCGTCACCAGCTTGTCCCCGACCTCCGTCACTGCGGGGGCGGCGGCCCAGACCCTGACCGTCAATGGCACCAACTTCCTTTCAACTTCCACCGTCGCCTATAACGGTGTGACACACACCGCGACTTTTGTGAGCGCGACACAGTTGACGATCCAGTTGAGCGCCGCCGACCAGACCACGGCTGGAACTTACCAGTTGGTGGTTGCGAACCCGACGCCCGGCGGCGGAACTTCCAACTTCGTGAATTTCACGGTCAACAATGCGGTGCCCGCCACCACCAACCTGTCCCCGCCCTCCGCTACACCCGGAGCGGCGGCCCAGACCCTGACCATCAACGGCACCAACTTCCTTGCGACTTCCACCGTCACCTACAACGGCGCGGGTCACACCGCGACTTTTGTGAGCGCGACACAGTTGATGATTCAGTTAAGCGCCGCCGACCAGGTCACGGCCGGGACCTACGCGGTGGTGGTGACCAATCCCGCGCCCGGGGGCGGACCCTCCAACTACCTGAACTTCGCGGTCAACAATCCCGTACCGACCATAACCGGTTTTTCCCCGGCGTCCGCCACACCGGGAGCGGCGGCCCAGACCCTGACCATCAATGGCACCAACTTTCTTGCGACTTCTACGGTCGCTTACAAGCCGCGGGACACGTCACCACCTTTGTGAGCGCGACACAGTTAACCATTCAATTGAGCGCTGCCGACCAGGCTACTGCCGGAACCTATGCAGTGGTGGTCACGAACCAGGCGCCGGGCGGCGGACCATCTAACACTGTGAATTTCTCAGTCACGGCCAACAATCCGGTGCCCACCATAACCGGCTTGTCCCCGGCGTCCGCCATCGCGGGGGCAGCGGCCCAGAGCCTGACCATCAACGGCACCAACTTCCTTTCCGTCTCAACCGTCACTTATAACGGCGCGGGGCACGCCGCGACCTTCGTCAGCGTTACGCAGTTGACCATCCAGTTGAGCGTCGCCGATCAGGCCACGGCAGAGACGTACGCGGTGGTGGTGACCAATCCCGCCCCGGGCGGCGGAGCTTCCAATTCCGCCAACTTCGCGGTCAACAATTCCGTACCCACCATCACCAGCCTAACCCCGGTATCCGCCACGGCCGGAGCAGCGGCCCAGACCCTGACCATTAATGGTACCACCTTCCTTTCGACCTCTACGGTCACTTACAACGGCACCGGACACCCCGCCACCTTCGTGAGCGCGACGCGATTGACGATTCAACTGACCGTTGCCGACCAGGTCCTGGCCGGAACCTACGCGGCGGTGGTAACGAACCCCGCCCCGGGCGGCGGCGCGTCAAGCCCAGCGAATTTCGTCGTCAACAATCTGGTGCCCACGATTTCCAGCCTTGCTCCGACTTCCGCTACGGTGGGAGCCGCAGCCCAGACCTTGACCATCAATGGCACCAACTTCCTTTCCACTTCCACGGTTACATACAACGGGGCGGCACACACGGCGACGTTCGTCAACGCCACGCAATTGACCATCCAGTTGAGTGCTGCCGACCAGGCCACGGCCGGGTCCTACGTGGTGGTGGTGACCAATCCTGCCCCCGGCGGCGGAGCGTCCAGCTCCGTAAACTTCACAGTTAACAATCCCGTACCCACCATCACTACCCTCTCCCCAGCGTCCGCTAACGTGGGGGCAGCGGCGCAGACGCTTACCATCAATGGCACCAACTTCCTTTCCACCTCGACAGTCAGCTACAACGGCACGGGGCACGCAGTGACCTTTGTGAGCGCAACGCAATTGAAGATCCTATTGACCGCGAGCGATCAGGCCACGGCCGGAACCTACCTTTTGGTAGTAACGAACCCCGCCCCCGGCGGGGGACCCTCAAACAGCGTGAACTTCTCAGTCACAGCCAGCAATCCTGTACCCACCATCACCACCCTGTCCCCGGTGTCCGCCACACTGGGGGCAGCAGCGCAAACGCTGACCATTTATGGGACAAACTTCATTTCCACTTCAACGGTCACATACAATGGCGCGGGACACGCCGCTACCTATGTCAGCGCCGCGCAGGTGACGATCGTGCTCAGCGTCAGTGACCAAGCCACATCCGGGAACTACGCGGTGATTGTGACCAATCCCGCTCCGGGCGGGGGGACTTCCAACGCCGTCAACTTTACGGTCAACAACCCCCTGCCGACTATTAGTAGTCTATCCCCGGCCTTCGCGACGGCCGGAGCGGCAGCCCAGACCCTGACCGTCAATGGCACTAACTTCCTTTCGACTTCTACAGTTACCTACAACAGTGTTGGACATGCCGCCACGTTTATAAACTCCGGGCAATTGACGATCCAGTTAAACGCGATTGACCAGGCCACAGGGGGCGCCTACGCGGTGATTGTGACTAATCCTGCCCCGGGCGGGGGACCTTCGAGCCCCATGAATTTCACTGTCACCAATCTGGTGCCCACCACCACCAGCTTGTCCCCCGCCTCCGCGACGGCCGGAGCCGCGGCCCAGACCCTGATCATCAATGGTACCAACTTCCTCTCCACTTCGAGTGTAGCCTATAACGGGACGGGACACGCCGCGACGTATGTGAGTGCGACGCAGTTGAAGATTCAGTTAAGCGCCAGCGACCAGGTGACGGGTAGCACCCTCGCCGTGGTGGTGACAAATCCCGCCCCAGGGGGGGGAGCCTCGAACCCCAGCAGTTTCACGATCAACAATCCAACACCGAACATTACGAGCTTATTGCCGGTTTCCATCCCGGTCGGCTCCGCGGCCCAAACTCTCAGCATCTTCGGGTCAAGTTTTGTGTCCACTTCGACAGTGACCTACAACGGGGTGTCGCACGCCGTCACGTTTGTGAGCTCGGTGCAGTTGGCGATTCAATTGAGCGCCAGCGATCAAGCCACAGTCGGTTCGCCCGCTGTCGAGATAACGAACCCGTCGCCGGGTGGGGGAACCTCGAACACTGCTAACCTCTCGATCATTCATTGGATGGGTCTGTCCTGGCCCGCGAGCGCCACACCTCCCGGGGCGGTCGGCTACAATATCTTCCGCAATGCCAATACCGGATCGAGTGGGCCGCCGTGGATACAGATAAATACGGGGGGGCCGGTCCCCTGCTCTACGTCCACTTGCACCTTTACGGATACGAATATTGGCGCCGGCTTGACAAGCGGGGTGGAGTACTGGTTTGTGGTTACGGCCGTAGCGTTGGATGGCGTGACCCAAAGCGGCAACTCGCCAGTCGCCAGTGCGACCATTCCGTAGCTTTACGAGACCCGTCTGGCTGAGAGCGCCACGCTGCCAAGCGGGGGCCAGGAGTCTGTAACTGTCAGCGGAATCTTAATTGACGGGACCAACTTGGCTGTTTCTTCCATGCCAGGTAATACCCCGTGTCAGTCCGTTCGCCCTGAATGTGAGTTGCACGGTCAACGTGGCGTTCGCATCAACGATTTCCGGGAGCCGGCCGGCCACGGCGCCCCTTGCCGACAGCTACGAACAGCTCACAGACGGTGAGCTTGACGGGCACCGTTATGGCGCCAGAGGCTAGCTTCGCCGTTTAACTTCAATTTTGGGAATCAGCCCCATGCCACGGCCAATGCGCAGGGGAGCTTCATCCTGCGGCACGTCGCCGGGGCGAGCACCACACCGATTAATTCCACGCCCATGAATGGGACCACTTACGTCGATGCGACCGGGACCTCCGGAATGGAATGCCATTATATCGTCATGGCCGCAGCCTCGAATGGCGTTACGTCGAGCCCGCCTTAGCGCTACTGTGTTATCGAAAAGGCGTTCCGCAGTAGGGACAACCTTTAAGCCGGCGCGGCAGAATTTGCCCGATCATCGTGCGCAACGTCGCGATCGACCACGGATGGTGCCGCGCGCTGCGGACGGTCAGTACCCCGCGGCCGGAAATGCGCCGGGATTTGGGGCAAGGATATTCCCAGCTGACCGGATCGGGCAGAGGGGGAAAAACGGCTCCTCTCGGCCACCAGAAATCCATACGCCGCGATGCATAAGGTGGCATGATGATGAAACCCGCGCCAACCTCGTCCCTCGAAATGCCCCAGCCCCAATTCCTGCTTCAATTCTTCGTAGTGGCGTTCGATGATCCAACGCGGCTGGGCCAGAACGACCAAGTCCCGGAGTTGCGTTTCCACGGGCAAGGTCGACAGCCAATACTTGGTGGGTTCGGCTTCTCCCTTCGGCCACTCGATCAGCAGCCACTCTTCCGGACGAGGTTCGGTGCGCTGCTCATCCCGATGCGCCGGACGGACCTGGACAGCGGCGAACCGCGAACGGGGCCGACCCTTGGTGCCGCGCCGCCAAGTGATGCTCTTCCACGCTCTTTCCGGCAACCCTTGCGCCAGCGTCAGGACCGAAACTGGCCGATGGTGCGCATCCCGCCGCAGCCGTTTGGGAGGCTGGCCTCGACCCCTCCAGGCCTTTTTCGGCGACGGGGAAGCCTGTCTCAGGCTGCCCAGGACTCGAATCGGCTAATGAGCTCCTCCTGAACGCCATGTTGGGGTCTGGACCGCCGTGTGGCCGGCTGTGCTGCCATAAATAGCCTATCTATATTCATCTTACCCATGCGATCCCTCCTTCCCCCGTCTACAAGCTTAAGGAGGGGGCGATGCCGCAGTTTTTGTGGCCGCGGTAATAATCCATTACCCTCGATGATGTACTTATGGGTAAACCGTGGCCGGGTGCCGGTAGTATATAAAATGGTAAATAGCCCATTGAATGCTTGACCTGAATTCATATGTTAGGTATCTTTGAACTCCTTAAGGTTGGTAGGTAACTTACAACTGTATCTACTTGTAGGGGTGGTGGTTGAGGCCTTTCTCCGGCGCGCGGTTTCCCCTTCGCTGCAGGAAGGGGCGTTTCATGGATTACATTCTCCGAATCTCCAAATGCTGTCACGAGTTTCGGGACGAGGGTGCTGGGGATTAGTATGGAAGCTCGTGTTGAAGAATCGGAAATCAAGTTAGCCCGGCCAGAGAATGCGGCATGGGATTGGGAGGATTTCCTAGCTCACGCTCGCCTCATTCTGGGTGTGGTGTGCACGATTACCGTTTGCCTCAGCCCGGCGTCCCTTGGAAAGAATGCTGAGATGGGCCGGCTGTTCATTCTTTTCTATCTGACCTACGGACTGTTCAACCTAATCGCGATTCGGCTGCACTGGCACTTCGGTGCCACAGCGGTGGTGTGTCTGCACGCGGCCGATGTCCTTGTCATTTCCCTCATAATTCTGTCCACGGGTGGAGTGCAAAGCACCTTTCTCGGATTGTACCTCTTTGTGCTCTTAGCTGCTGCTTGTAAGTGGGCTTTTAATGGAGCCCTGTTAACATCCGGTGTTTGCGTTGCCTTTCTGTTCTCCTATTTGGCCCTTCCAGATTCCTTGTCCGTGCCCTCTCCCAGCTTGGTGGCGGAAGGCAGTACATTTATAGCCACCATGGCCTTATCCGCAGGTCTGGTTGCGTCCGCGTGCCTATTGGGACTTCTCGTGGAGAAAGAGCAGCGGCGATATGGAGACGGCGTTGTCATTGCCCGTCTGGTGCGAAGTATCATCCCTGAACCAAGCTTTGGGGAGGCCTTGGGAAACACTCTAAAATCGGTGCGGGAGTACTTCGATGCTGACCAGGTGCGCTTGGCGTTGCAGGAACTCAAGGGTGAGAAGGCCTTTGCCTGGGATGTCGACCGGCAGACGGGAAAACTTCGGGATGGGGTTCGTTCCTGGCAACTGACAGAAAGTGTTCGTCAAGGCAGCTTTGCCATGCCGCCCGAAGAAGTCCAGCGCGGGTTGGGGCTTGGACAGATGGGACCGGCAGGAGGGAACTCGCAGCGAGGCAATTCCAGTGGCTTGGGCTCTCGTCTTGGCCGTCGCTCTAGCCGCGCCAATTACTATGACGGGTTTGACGATCTTCACATCGTTAGTGAGGAGCATTCGCCCTTTCTGGGTTCTTGGTCGATGCTTGCCACCTCGTTTTCGTTCGCAGGGAAATGGCTGGGGCGCCTTACCGTGTACAACCCGCGCAGAGGCCGCAATGCTCATGCGGGGGCTGCGCTTCCTCGAGTCATTGGTGCGCGAGGTTGGTCCCGCTATGTTAAACAAATTTACGGTGGGCCGCCTGCGTTCACGTGCCCAGGCCCGGGAGCGGGTGCGCCTAGTGCAAGAACTGCATGATGGCATTGTCCAGTCGCTGATTGGGCTGGAAATGCAGATTGATCATTTGCGTCGCGCCCAAGCGGCTTCCTGCAATCCGGCCTACCTGCTGGAGGAACTGCGTCGCCTGCAGGCGCTTCTTCACGATGAGGTTGCTTCGGTCCGAGAGGAAATGCAAAGGATCAAGCCACTGCAGGTGGATCCCAGCCGCTTCATCGAGTACATTGCGGGCACCGTAGACAAGTTTCAGCGTGACCAGGGAATTAGCGCCAGATTTGTCGCGGAGGAGCAGGAGGTTTCTCTGTCACCTCGCGTTTGTACGGAGTTGGCGCGTATCGTCCAAGAAGCGCTCGTGAATGTCCGCAAGCACAGCGGAGCTCGCAAGGTCCTGGTGAGTTTTGGCCGCGAGAATGGGCATTATAAGCTGTTCGTGGAGGATGATGGACGCGGATTTGGATTCACCGGAATTCTGACCTCCGCGGAACTCGACACCTCATCGAATTGCCCGTCAATCGTCCGGGAACGCGTTCGCGCGATTGGTGGCCAACTCATGATAGAATCAAGCCAGGCATCGGGTGCTCGACTCCAGATCTTGGTGCCCGTGACCCCTAATGGAAGAATCGCTAGCGACAGTTAACATTGTCATCTCGGATGATCACGCGATCTTTCGGGAAGGTGTGCGCAAACTGCTCGAAGCTCAGCCGGAGCTGCGGGTCGTCGGTGAAGCTGCGGACGGCGAAGAAACGGTAAGAATCGTGCGCCAGCTCAACCCAAACATCCTCCTGCTCGATTTGTCGCTGCCCAGACTGACAGGGCTGGAAGCACTGCGAGAATTGAGCACGCTGGGGCTACAAACAAGAACTATTGTGCTGACGGCAGATATTGAGCGGGAACAGATTGTTGAGGCGCTGCAACTGGGGGCTCACGGCGTCGTGTTGAAGCACTCGTCGCTCGAGCTTCTTCTGAAATGCATTCGTTGCGTGAATGTCGGTCAGTACTGGGTCGGTCAGGAAAGCGTTTTAGACCTTATCCACGCCGTCCGCCAAATGAATCCCTCTCAGCAGAGCACTCCAGGAAGTAAGCGAGACTTCGGCCTTACCTCCCGTGAGCGGCAGGTGATAGCACTGGTTGGCGCTGGATACACCAACAAGGATCTTGGACGCAAGTTAGGTATCAGTGAGAACACCGCCAAACATCATCTTACGAACATTTTTGACAAGCTGGGAGTCTCTAACCGCTTGGAATTAGTGCTTTTCGCCGTGGACCATCGGTTGACGAATGAGGATTAGTCCTTCCCCAGGATTGCCCTCCTGAGCGTTTTCCACTTTTGTTATCTGTTCGGTTAATGGCACCAAAGGGTGCTATCGGGTGCTACCTGATCGTGCCACATCGATTAGACCATCAGGCCATTGTATGGGCCCATGGTTCAGCTAAACTAGACTCACTTTGATGGCATTAACGTGGATTGAGAGAGCGGTACCGAGATGGTCGCAAGATGCGAAAACGTGCCATCGCGTATCGCAAACCGCCCGCAGGTCGGGCCGTACGTTGGGCTGAGGTGGTGGATTCCGCCCGGCCCCAGTGTGCTTGACAAGATTATCACCTTGGAGCTTGGAACCGAAATGCCGACTTCGTAGGTAAGGCCGCCAATCGAGGATGCCGGCCGATAGATAAGGTTTCAGGGATTTGAGTAGGTCCAAGCCGTTTTACCAGTTTTCTTCCTCGAAACAGGCACTATGAAAGGCTTACAGGAAATAAACTACTGTAAGTCACAGGGCGGAGCTTTAAGCTTGACTGCCAAGTTCAATTAATGAATCAGTCGCCACCTCCAAAATACATTCACACCGGCAGTTCTCTCCCGGCAAGTGCAGTTCCGCCAACCAGGCTGCCTGAAGGCTCGCAGTCCACAGGCCCGGACCTGTGTTAGGTGCGCAATGGGTAAATATCTCATACGCGATAGGGGACGCATTCAGTTCCCGCAAAGGTGCATTGACACTATGGCCCGCAAAATGTCAACTCAACAGAGTGGTCGTGCGAAGCGCTTCGCACTTCGTTTCCCCGTCTATTTTCGGGAACTGGACAGTTCGGCGTGGATGGAAGGAACGACTGAGAACATTAGTTATACCGGGGTGCTATTCCACTCTCCCTTTCCCTTGGCACTGGAAAGTACCCTCGAAATCAGGCTCCAGATCACGGTGGCCGCTGACGGGAAGGATCCCGCAGAGATCCGAGGGAAGGGCGTCGTCGTGCGGATGGAGCAGGGGGACGTACCCGAAATCCCGATTACCCTTGCCGTCGCAATGCGCGACTGTCGAATTGTTCGCCGCCCCTCGTTGGGCGGGACTCCCGTGGGTAATGCCTGAAGATTTCCTTGGTACCCGAATCTTGAGGATGTAAGGTAGGACTTAATGCAGACGAACGAAGAAGTCGCCAATTTGGCGGGAAGCCCTTGCGGGACCTCCTGGCACGCGCTTTACACTCGCCACCAACACGAGAAAACGGTTGCTCAAGCCTTGACGGGAAAGGGATTCCAAGTATTTCTTCCCCTGTATCGGACCGTACATCGGTGGAAGGACCGTCAAAAGGATCTCACGCTTCCGCTCTTCCCTAACTATGTTTTCATCCAAGGTGGACTTGACCGGATGCTGAACATCGTGACGACACCCGGCGTTCATTCCCTCATCAGCTGGGGCTCGCGGCCAGCGGTCATTCCGGTGGAAGAGATTGAGGCTGTGCGCCGCTTGGTTCAAGGTCCGCTGCCAGTTGAACCGCACGCTTTCCTCGAATGTGGGGATCTGGTCCGCATCAAGTCCGGGCCATTGGAGGGAATTCAAGGAATTCTGGTTCGCACGAGCCGGGGTGTTCGGTTGGTTCTTTCCGTGGAGATGCTCTCAAAGTCCGCCTCCGTAGAAGTGGACATTAGCATGGTTGAGCGCGTGCGCGGAGTGGAATCCGATCCAAGCGAGAACCTGAGGACGGCGGCCGGCCAGTACTATTCGGAAAGACATCGCCCTAACACTGTTGTGGCGGGATAGCTTGGGATCGATTCAAGCGTTCATCGTCAGGGAACACCCATGATCATGACGTCGAAAGATCGCATAGAAATGAAGATGAGTAAAGTTAGCGTTGGATTTGCGGGATTAGTGCTTTTAGCGGCTCTGGCCATTTTCGCTGCACAAGCGTGGGGAACCGATGACGTGAAAACTCGTCGAACGCCCGAGGTTCAGACCAAGACCGCACCCCCGCACGTGTCCGACGATTACGTCATCGGGCCCTCTGACGTTCTGGCGATTAATGTGTGGAAAGATGCGGAACTCTCGCGGACGGTGCTAGTGCGCCCCGACGGCAGAATCTCTCTCCCACTGGTTGGGGAATTGGAAGTCAGTGGCTTGACGGCTCTCAAGGTGCAAGATCTAATCGCGCAAAAACTCAGCCCCTATGTCTCCAAGCCGCAGGTCACCGTGATCGTAACCGAGGTGAAAAGCCGCACCTATACGATCGTGGGCAAAATCGCACACCCGGGATCATTTGAACTGGGTAAGCCCACCACCGTTCTGGAAGCAACCGCGATTGCCGGTGGGTTTCTGGACTTCGCGAAGGTCAACAAGATTTACGTTATACGGCGATTGGAGGACGGCTCGCAGACGCGTCTGCCCTTCGACTACAAGAAAGTGATTGGCGGACGTAAGGCTGACGAGAACATCGACCTTAAGGGTGGCGACATCATTGTTGTTCCCTAGAGCGCGCTACGGCGCCGAGATTTTCCATGCAGAGGTAGAGTTCCTTGGGCGAACAAGAAGCAGGCTCGGATGTAATGATTCACAAGCTTCTCCATGTGGCGATCAAGCGCCGCTGGTGGTTGCTTGTGCCGATGGTCGTGGGGGCTTTGCTCGGCTGTGCCGCCTCGACGGTGATTCCGAACTCCTATATTTCGGAAGCTACCATTCTCGTTGCCCACCAGCAAGTGCCGGAACGCTATGTCACTCCGAATAGCACTTCGGATCTTCGCGAGCAACTCCTCCTGGTGACTGATGCGATTCTCTCACGCACACAGTTGCTGCAAATCATCAACGATTTTGACCTCTATCCCAAAGCCCGAAAGCGTCTGGCGCCGGAAGACTTGGTAGAATTGATAAGAGGCGACATCACCATCGCGCCCATAGAAAAGACTTCTGCCAACAAAGATCTTAACTCTTTTGAGATTTCCTTCGCAGGCCCTGACCCGCACGTGGCGCAAGAGGTTGCAGGTAGGCTAACGACGCTCTTCATCCAGGGAGATTTGAGGTCCCGGGAGGAGCAGTCAACAGGGACAACAGAGTTTCTGGACGAACATCTCCAAGCTGCTGCCGCGGAGTTGAAGCAAGTGGAGAGTCGCGTCCGGGATTTTAAGATGCAATACCTTGGCCAATTGCCCGAGCAACAGCAGGGAAACCTGAGCATTCTCACGACGCTGAACTCACAGCTCCAAAACACCGAATCGCTTCTAAGTCACGCACGCGAGCAGCAAGTGTTTCTTGAATCGCTTATTTCATCTTACCGAAGCTTGCGGGCTACTGGCGTGAGCGTGACGGGCGCGCCGAGCGCAACTCCGACCGACACAACGAAGGCGGAGTTGATGCGCCTGAGAAATGAGCGAGCGAATCTCTTGGCGCGCTACACGGACCAATACCCTGATGTGGTGAACCTTAATGAGCAAATCAAATCGTTAGAGATGCAGTTGAATGCAGCAGCGAAAACACCCGAGCCCACTAAGGATGCCGCCGCGAATCCGAAGCCAACTTCCCCAGATGCCGGTGGGACCGATGCAACTCTTGCTCAGTACAAGAGCCAATTGGAGGCGAATCGCGCAGAAATCGAAAATGCCACGGCGGAGAAGAAGAAGTTTGAAGCTCAAATCGCCGATTACAACAGCCGCCTCAATATGACGCCGGTTCGCGAGCAACAACTCTCGGATTTGCTGCGCAACTATGAATTATCGAAGAAGAACTATGACGACCTGTTGAGCAAGAAGACACAATCGGAGTTGGCAACCAGCTTGGAAAGGCGCCAGCAGGGCCAGCGATTCACGCTCATTGATCCGGCCAGCCTGCCGATGAAGCCTTCCAGCCCGATGCATTTGAAGATCGCCTTGGGTGGCTTAGCCGGTGGCCTCGGACTTGGGTTGGGTTTGGTGTTTCTACTGCAGACAATCGACCACTCGCTGTTGGATGAAAAAGATCT
>Ga0207101_1101_pt2 | contig 15242 bp, 12 predicted proteins | sample Alteio_BWMinHeat_83_FD_153581 | JGI IMG/M metagenome (GOLD analysis project Ga0207101, IMG submission 153581) | Enriched cells from forest soil in Barre Woods Harvard Forest LTER site, Petersham, Massachusetts, United States -... | ecosystem: Environmental > Terrestrial > Soil > Temperate forest >...
GCTTGGACCTGCTCGTTCATAACGTCTTCGTAACGCGGCACGTCATTGCGAAGCGAGGCCACGGCGACCTCGCCAAACTCCTTCGCGCCGGCGATACCTGGGAAGTGAAATAGTTCTTGTTCGTACCGCTGCATTAGCTTTTCGAGAAAACACAAGAGCGCCGTGACAAAAAAGGGTCGCGGCGCTTTTTCATTTCCGAAGGTGGCCCGCCCGTGAGATCGTCTTTGTGCTCTATTCGCTAAGCGACACGGCCACCCTCCCTCCTGTAAGTCCTTTCGTTTCAACTCGCCAACAGTACATCGCTGCGACATTGTGCGACATCCCGCCCTTCCTGACCCTTGGCGTTCCTTGTCGCTTGAGCTTCCTTTCCGTGCTGCGTAGTTTCATCTCACCGGACGAATTTTCCGGAAATCTTCAGGGGAGAGAACGCCATGCGAAAAATGATTCTGTTGGCCGGAGTGATCCTGCTTTGCGCGACTGGTTCCCGGGCTCAAGAAACCCCGGCCGCCGAAGTTTCGGCCGGCTATTCCTATCTGCGTCTGGGCGTGAGCAACGGCATAAACGAAAACGGCGGAAGCATCTCGATCGCTGGGAATGTGAATCACTGGTTCGGTCTTGTGGCCGACGTCGGCGGATACCATGCTTCCCCATTTGGCGTTGGCTTCAATACTCTGACGTACATGGGCGGTCCGCGCTTTTCCTACCGCAGTTCAAGCCGCGTAACACCCTTCGCTCAGGTTTTGCTGGGTGGAGCGCGCACTTCAGCCAGCGGGTTCGGCTCGTCCGGCTCGACGAACGGTTTCGCCTACAGCGCCGGCGGCGGAGTGGATCTGGGACTCACCAAACATGTCGCTCTACGTCCGCAACTCGATTACATCGGAATGCGAATCGGAGGCGGCACCGTGAATACCGTCCGCGGCTCGTTCGGAATTGTTTTTCGCTTTGGAAACCGCTAGCGCAGACGGAAAGGAGTGCATCCATGTTTCACGAACGCCTGCACGTCACACTGGCCGGAATCTTTGCAACCCTGGTGGCGAGCGTCGTGCTCGCGGAATTCTTCGGCTACTGGCTGCACCGGCTTCTGCACAGCGACAAAATTCCCGCCCTCAGCCGGGGCCATCTGATCCATCATTTCCTGATCTATGGCCCCCGGCAACCCATGCGCGCAGTGCATTACCACGACGCCACCGACAACCGTTTCTCCGTCGGCAATGTGGGCCTCGAATGGCTGGTCCCTTCCGCCATCATTCTTTTTTTCTGCTGGGGAGTGATGGCGCTGCTCGGTGTACAGCCGGTTTACCAGGTTCTCGCGCTTTGCACCCTGCTGGGCTGGCCCATCCTGATGTTCAGCTACCTGCACGACCGCATGCACATCGAGGATTTCTGGATGACCCGGGTCCCTTTTCTCCGAATTTGGTTTTTGCACGCAAGGCGGATGCACGACATTCATCACCGGAGTGTGAGTAGCAATGGTTTCATGGACACTAACTTCGGCATTGGTTTCTACTTCTTCGACCGCTTCTTCCGGACCATGGCCAGGCGCCATCGCGCCTTCAATTGGACTGGTTATCAGGCGGCCATCGAACGCTACGGATTAGACGAAGCCGACCTTCTCTCCCTGCAAGGCTGCAGCGAGTCTTTGTTCCAGAAAACCAGCGGGAAGTAGCACCCGCGCTCGAGCTTCCGTCCAACCCCCGTCAAATTCAAATTGTGAAACCTCCCGCGTTCTGTTACATCAAATAGAGGCTGGCCAGGGAGTGGCACGTCCATGGACGACGTTTCAAGACTGGATGCATTCGCCCTTTTGGGTGATGCCGATCCTGTGCCCCAGAGTCTCTTCCTTTCTCACCCGGAGCAGGCCAAAACGCTCATGCTCCTGTACGAGGTGAGCCGCGAACTCACTGCCATCCTGGAGCGCGAAGAACTTCTCCACCGCGTCGCGCAACGCGTCAAGAAAATGGTGAACTACCACGTCTTTAGCGTCATGCTCTGGAATGAACAGACGCAGCTTCTCGAAAGTGTCTTCGCCATGCGCTCCGACGAATCCATCCCCGTGCGTCTCCAGCTCCCTCTCCACCAGGGCCTCACGGGGACCGCGGCGGGTCAGCGCCGCGTGCTGCGGATCAACGACGTCCGGGAAGATCCTCGATACATCGTCTGCGAGACGGGAGTGGAAGCGCGTTCCGAGCTCGTGGTTCCGCTTTTCCTGGGAGATCGGCTCATCGGCGTCATGGACCTGGAGAGCACCGTCCCTCACGCCTTCACTGCCGAGCATGAGCGCATGCTCGTCACTCTGGGCTCCTATGTGGCCATCGCGCTGGAGAATGCCCGGCTCTACGAGGAAGCGCGGGAGAGTGAGCGGCGGCTCCGCAGTGAGCTCGATACCGCGCGTGAAATCCAGCGCCAGCTTCTTCCTACCGGCGCGCGCGAGGTTCCCGGACTGGATCTTGCGGCGGCCTATGTGCCCGCGCGCACCCTGGGCGGAGATTTCTATGATTTTCTTCCGTATGGCGAAGGCCGGCTGGGATTCGCGCTCGGCGATGTTTCCGGCAAAGGAACCGCCGCGGCCCTCTACGGTTCGCTGGCCATCGGCACCGTTCGCGAAATTGTCGTCGATCATCGCCGCGAGCCCGCGGACATGCTGGCGCTCCTGAACAAGCGGCTTCTCGGGGCGCGGCTCGATTCGCGCTTCATCGCCATGTTGTTCGCCATTTACGACGCACCCACGCGCAGGCTTACTCTCGCGAATGCCGGGGGCCCTTACCCGCTTCTCATCCGCGACGGCGTAGTCCAGGCCATCAGGCTGGAAGGAGTGCCGCTCGGCCTGCTTCCTGAAATCGAGTACGACGAGATTACCGTGGAACTGAGGCCAGGAGACGTGGTTCTCTTCGCCTCCGATGGCATCCTAGAATCGGAAAATGCCGCTAAGGAGGAGTTTGGCCCCGCGCGCCTGGAAGCTCTCCTCGCTGGCCTCTCACCGCAAGACTCGGCCAGTGGAATTGCGGAACAGATCCTCGTGGCCACAGATCACCACAGCGGCGTGGGCACTGCTCCCCACGACGATCGCACCCTGCTCGTTCTACGCGTGACCGATGAAACGTCCTCGGACTATTCGAAACTTCCCATCATTTATTAGCCGGTGTACCGCGTGAAGCCCTGGACGGTTCTGAGAAAACCAAGCTTCACACATCGAGCCAAAACGGAAATCATGATAGCAGCGGAAGCTCAGCGACACTCGTCGCCTTCAGAAGTTCTCCATCATCCAGATGTTGCTGTTCACGCTCCAGCCTCTGACGGCTAGGTGCCGACCGTCCGGGGAAGGCAAGGCAGAGATACCGAGGCTACCTTCCTGCTCCCACAAAGCGTGGATATTGCCGTGCAAGTCGACGGAGAGAAGCACAAAGCCGCGCGGCGTAGGACGCGATACAAACAAACCCTTACCATCTGCCGCCCAATCCAAGAAGCTCGACGTGCTTGAGCTCCCAACGTTTATCATCAGCGTTGGCTGACCGGTCAAGGAGAGAATGTGAATTTGTCCCGTTAAATTTTTGAGAACGGCAATTCGTGTGGCATCCGGCGAGAGATCCCAGCTGTAGTCAGAACCCGGGCTCGTGTCGAACTTCATCAGCTCACGCCCGCGGCCTTTGAACGGGTCGAAAGCGATGAAAGTAAGTTTTGTGGCAGCCGGAGATCGCTCAGCTATCGCGCACAAGGTTTCTGGAGACTTCGTGCAGCGCACTCCATCACTGCCCCCCGTCATGACCAATTGAGGTGGCCCTCCAATGGCTGGGACACGCATGACCTGCGTTGGCTGAGCGTTGCTCGCTCTAGTGGTGTAGAGGATCCATGAACCATCTGGACTGAATGGCGTATGGTCGGAAACGCTGGCGAGTCCAGTCACGATGGGCTTAGCCGTATCCTCGTGCAGGCGCTGCTCGAGAATCTCCCACTGACCGTTGAACCTGGAACTGAAAACGACGGCCTTGCTGTCTGGAGTCCAAGCCGAAGGCACGTTCCAACTATCGCTCAGCGTCAGACGGCTCGGGGCGATGATGCGCTTTCCGTTTGACTGGGTATCAGCAATGTAGACGCTGGCATGGCCTGCCCATTCCTCGAAGGCAAGACGTTTGCCATCCGCTGAAGCGGTTATGTTGTCCACGCAGAAACCACCCCAGTTGGTCAATCGCCACGGCTGTCCATGAGGTTGGCCCGTCGCCTTGTCAACTCGTCGTTCCCATAGGTTGCAAGTGTCATTATTCGGGCGAGGCTCCGCCAGCGCGTAGACTATCCGCCCATCCGGCAGCCACACGTAATCCTGCAGTCGGTCTTTCACGTCAGAAAGAAGGATGGTGGGGGTCCCACCATGAAGATCGCGGCTTTCGATGGTGCCTTCTTGGTCTTTGATGTACGCCAGGCGATTCCCGCTCGGCGCCCACCTGAAATCAATTGCCGAGCTCTTTTCGCCCAACTCATAAACTTTACGCACTTGCTCTCCGTGCGGACCCATAAGCCAGAGATCATGAACATTGGTCGTGAACGCGACCATCGTGCCGTCCGGCGAGACATCTTCGACTCCAGTTATGTCCCGAAGTTTCCGAGGGGCCCCGCCCAACAGGGAAACTTCCCAGACGCTGGCGTCGTAGCCGTTGGCGCGTTCTGGAGGGGGATTCTGATTCACAAGAAGCCTGGTTCCGTCGAGAAACCAACGGAAATTCTGCCAGTCGACTCGATTCCCCTTGAAAGCCTCAGGTTGTGGGATGTTTTGCGTGTCGCCAGTTTCAATCAGGGTGATATGAATTCCCTTTAGGTCGGCGTACGCCAAGTACTTGCCATCCGGCGAAATCGCGCCGTATCTCACGGGGTTCTGACTGGAGCTGACGGTGAGTTGCCGCTGCTTCAGCTCGATCGCGGATGCGGACGGTTGCTTCGCAACTCGGATTGTGATGCCAACGAGCACCGCTGCGACTAGACCCCCGGTTGCCAGCAATTGCCAGCCTCTGCCGAAACCTCGTGTTACAGGTTGTTCTGTTCTTTCGGTTGCAGTTGGCTCTGCCAGCGGCGAAGAACTGGGGGCTGTGGCGGCCACCACGGCTACGTCCGTCTCATCTGCCACGGCAGCCACAAATCGGTATCCCCGACGTGGAACGGTCTCCACAAAAACCGGGTTTTGCGACGAGTCCCCCAGCGCCTGACGCAACTTTTTCAACGCTGTGTCCAGGCCTTCGTCAAAATCCACGAACGTCCCCTCGGGCCACAGCTTTTTCTGCACTTCTTCGCGGCTGACGACTTCCCCCGGCCGCTCCAGCAGCATCGCGAGGATGCGGAACGGTTTTTCCTGCACGCGAATTAGGCGTCCGCGTTTGTAAAGTTCACCCGAGGCCAGGTCGGCTTCGAACAAGCCGAAACGTAGTCGTTGGGGGTTATTATTGGAAGGAGATCCCAAATCAAAACACTCCGCCGAGAGTGTCCGGGAGTTTACCACGCCTAAATGGCAGCTTGGCAAGGAGTTCAGGGACGCTCATAAACCTGCATTCTGTCAACAGGTTGCGTGTTCAGCCGCAATTCGGCAATGGTTCAGTTGACTCAAGCGCAGGCTAGCGAGAATCCTCTTGAAGTGAAGGCTCTGGAGCCTTTCTCCCGCGCACCGGAGCAAAAGGTTGGTCGTCCCCAAACCAAGGAGAAGCCGCTATGAATTCTTCGCACCTGAGACGACTTATCGCCCCGATTCTGTTTGCCGCGCTTGCGTTGACAATTCTCCCTCAGATTTCCGCGCAGACGCCGCAGCAAATTCAGAAGAAAGAGCACATCCGCTACAAAGTAATCGACGTCGGTACGTTCGGCGGTCCCAACAGCGCGAATAATGGTTCGAGTCCAATCATGAACCGCGAGGGGGTGTTCGTCGGGCTTGCTGATACCCTTACTCCTGATCCTTACGCCCCGAACTGCTTTTTTGATTGTTTCGTTTCACACGCATTCGAGTGGCGTAACGCGGCCCTGACCGATCTCGGCGCGCTTCCGGGTGGCTACAGCAGCTTTACCAATGCGATAAACTCTAGCGGCCAGATCGTCGGTTTTTCACAAAACGGTCTCATCGATGCCGTCCTCGGCATACCGGAATTTGTTGCTGCCGTTTGGCAGGATGGCCGGGTCATTGATCTTGGAACGTTCGGAGGTGGTTTCAGCATAGCCACCGCCAACAACGACCGTCAACAGGTCGTCGGCTGCGCCATCAATGACATTCCCGACCCGTTCGAACCGACGCCCACGGGTGTCTTTTACGGACTTGGCTTTGAACCCCGGCAACTCCGCGCATTTCGTTGGCAGGGGAAACAACTTCAGGACTTAGGCACGTTGGGTGGTCCCGACGCTTGCGCCACATGGATAAACGAGCGTGGCCAGATCGTTGGAACATCATTTACGAATTCGATTGTGAATCCTGCTACTGGTCTTCCCACGCTTGGTTCGTTTCTCTGGGAGGACGGCAGAATCCTCGACCTTGGCACGCTTGGCGGAGCAGTTGGTCGTGCCCTCATGATTAACAACCGAGGCCAGATAATCGGCCAATCAAGCCTGGCAGAAACGCCGGGTGCGTGCGTTACAGGCGATTCAGGAACGCCCGGATGTCACGGGTTTCTTTGGGACCGGGGAATTCTGAGAGACTTGGGGACGCTAGGAGGGAATTTCTCAATTCCAAACTGGATCAATGACGCAGGGGAAATCACCGGCGTAGCTAGTAACCAAAATGAGCAAGCGGTCTTCGCCTTTGTGTGGAAGAAAGGTGCTATGACTAATCTCGGAACTCTGGATGGCGATTGTTTTAGTCAGGCGTTTGCGATCAACTCCGAAGGTCAGGTCGCGGGCCAATCGCTCCCCTGCGATGGCAGCACCCCACGAGCGGTTCTGTGGGACGACGGCCAAATCATCGATCTCAATGTTTTTGTTCCGCCGGGCTCTGGTCTGCTACTGACGGACCCAAAAATCATCAACGACGCCGGGAAGATTGTACTGGCGGGACTTCTTTCCAACGGCGACGTACACTCCGTCGTGCTGATCCCATGCGAGCCAAGCGAGGAAGACTGTATTGACAGTGCCGAAGTCGCAACTAGCGCGGCCCTGAGTGGTACGGCACCCCTCGCTCTGGCGCATCCGGCAGCGACGCAAACGAATTTGACGCCTGCCGAGATCAGAGATCGAGTTCGCTCTCTGATGGCAAAACACAATCACAGATTCGGAGCTCTACCGCCGAAATAGTTCTGTTGAAAATTCATGCTGGCCAGTCGGCTGCTTCGGCTAGTGCGGCCCGCTTCCGCTCGATGGCATCACTCGCGCTTGAATCAGCTCAGGATTCTTGAGCAGCGGCAGCCACTTGTCTCGGACGGCGGCGAACTCCGGCAGATTCTTCTTTGAAACGGGATCGGAAGGAGGCAGGCCGAGTTTTTCAAAATTCTTGTACTGGCCTTTTTGCAGAATGCGGAAATCGAGGTGCGGACCGGTGGATAATCCTGTGCTGCCGACCAGTCCGATGGTCTTGCCGATTTCCACACGCTCGCCGCTGCGCACAAACATACGCGACAAGTGCAAATACATGGTCTCGTAGCCGTTGGGATGCGCGATCTGCACCATGTTGCCTTCGCCGCCCTTGCGGCCCGCGAATACTACCTTGCCGCTTCCAATCGTTTGCACTGGAGTGCCCACCGGAGCGCCATAGTCCGTACCCATGTGCGGGCGATAGGTCTTCAAGATCGGATGAAAGCGCGCCCGGCTGAAATGCGACGTCACCGGCGCACCGAATTTGAGCGGCGAGCGCAGAAACGCCTTTTGCAGTGACTTTCCATCGGCAGAATAGTATCCCGGCCGCCCCGCCGGATCATGAAAGAGCAACGCCTGGTATCTCCTACCTGCGTTTTCGTATTCCGCAGCTAGAATTCTCCCGTACCCAGCCGTCTGGCCATTGGCATATTTTTTCTTTTCGAGAACCATGCGAAAGGTATCGCCCTTGCGCGGGTCGGTATAAAAATCAAGGTCATAGCCGAATATCTGCGCCATGCGCATGGCCAGCTCCGCGGACTCTCCCGCATCCTCCACGGCGTTGAACAGTGAATCATCGATGCGCCCCGTGACCGCCATAACTTCCATTTTCGAGGGGATTTCACTGACCTGCGCCGTGAATCCCTTATCGTCCGGCACGATCTTCAGCATGCGGTCCGGATCAATCTTGTAGTCGATCTCCCGCAGTTCGCCCTCCACCGAACGTCCCACGGTGATCGTATTTCCCGCCCGCACCTGCCGCATGTTGAAGGCCCGCTGGGCCGCCGCGGAAGCGTTGGCCGCTTCCTCCGCGCTCAGGCCGAATTTCTGGAGCGCGGCCGTGAAGTTCTCGCCCGCACGCAACCGGTTTTCTGTCGCAAGAACTGTCTGCTCGCGGATCCGCGCGGCTTCCTCCCGGGCGAGCTTCACCTGAGAATCGAATTGCGCGGTGGTTTCTAACCGCTTTTCGTATGCATACCCGAGAGTCGCAGCACCCGCGGCGCATACCGCCAGGAACAAGAATAAGAAACGACGATTCACATTTTCCCCCAGCCACTCGCTTCGACGTTCGACATCGTGAAACTCGCTGCCGTGCTTCCGCTCCGCCCCGGCAGCGTAACGCACGTATCTCTTGTGTCTCAACCGCGACTTCCGGTCAAACACCATTCACTGGGATGCGCCCAATTGTTCAACAAGTGGCTTCCATGGGAATCCGCAATGAAGGCTGAAGTAGTTGGTTCCTAAAACAAAAGCGCTGAGGAAGGCTTCCTCAGCGCTAAATGACTATCCCAAAACTTGCCCCGGCTTTAGTGCCCCGTATTTAAGGCCACCGCGTGTGGTGTGTCCGAAAAATAATTCTGCTCGCGCAATTTGCGGTAAATGCGCCCGGCGACTACCGCGGCCATGGGCCCCTTGACGCTGCGCGTGTTGCCGCGCAGCAGCACGGCTAGCGCGATTTTCGGATTGGCTTCGTCTGCGTAAGTGATGAACCAACCGATTTTCGAAGGCGTGGTGTGGTCATCGCATGTGCCGGTCTTGCCCAGCGGCATTTCATCCCCGCCGCGATCAAAACTCGACTTCCCGGTGCCGTATAGAACCGTGGCCAGCAATCCTTCCCGGATTTCCGGAAGGATCAATGAAATATTCAATTCGCGCTTCACGCGTGGCGTGAAGTTCTGCACTTCTTCTTCGCTGTGCGGGTATTGCAGGTAGTAGAGCGTCCCGCCGTTTGCAAACGCTGCCGCCAGCGATGCCAGTTGAAGCGGCGTCACTTGAATCCCTTCGCCGAAACTCGACATCCGCGCGACTCCCCCGTGCTCCGGCGCTGTGGTCGGGAAGGACCCGGGATGCTCGTCAGGCAGGTTGTAGCCCGCCAATTCGCCAAGGCCAAGCAGGCGGCCGTACTTCGAAACCGTCTCGAATCCCATGCGCGTGCCAAGCTGCTCAAAAAATACGTTGTTGGAGTGCGCCATCGCTTCCGTCAGGTTCATGTACTTGCGGCGGCTCACCTTGAGCATGGTGTCGCGCGTGATTACGTTTTCTTCCAGAGCGGCCAGAGCGATGGTCGGCTTGATCGTCGAGCAAGGAATGTAGCCATCGCCAAAAGCAATTTTCTGATTTACGACGGTTAGGATGCGGCCTGTGTTTGGATCCACCGCCACGACCGCGCCGTTGTATCGGCCCAGCGCGGATACCGCCGCCGCGCGCACAACCGGATCATCATACCTAGCGTCATCGGCCTTGGAGGAATCGGCAAACGTCGGAACGCCGCCGCGATAGCGCGACGATTTATGCGACCGCGCCACCGCCGTTCCCGCTGCCGGTGTTGCAGGCACGGGAATGGCGAAGAGTGTCGCCATCACTGTCGCCAGAAGTGCTTTTGCCGTTTGCCTCAAAACTTCTGCCTCTTCCAGGAAAACCCTTCGGCCTCGATCTGCTTGGCCTGCCCCTGACCAAATCTCTCCGGGGCGAAAGTTTTACCTCACACTGTCCTTGCGGTCAACAAGCATTCCTCATGCTTGTTCGTTTCCGCCAAGGCCGCGCTGCCTTGGAAACATTGCACACCGCCGACCACTCTTGGACGCGCCTTGTTTGATGCAACTTAGCGTCCGCACGCTCCGCCGTAGCTGTACCGGAGAGGAACATCCTCTCTCAGTATGAGACACATTTTAGGCCTCCGGGCACTAGCCCACAATAGCCTTCCAGGCCCAGTACGAGACTATGTGCTTTGTTTTGAATAGCTGACCGCCAGGGCAGTCACCCTGAACCTACGCCCAGTCAGGATGGCTGCCCGGGCATGGAAGTAAAGCCGGCCTGTCGCATCTTGAAACGGCCGCGTCCCGCTCAAGTCGTGCTGGCGGTCTTCCTTGAGGAGCTTGCGAACCCCGTCCGCCCTCTCCGGAGGGGCTTGGGTCGTGGCCAGCCATCGCTCCACTTCCGGGCAAAGATCGTCGAAGGTCTTCACTCCATCCGTCTCAAGTCCAGCTTCGCGGAAAAACCGCAAATGCTCGCTCAGCGGAAGCACGCGAACATGGGAGGGGTCCCGCAGTTTTTCCCAGCGATCCTGATATTTCGCGCGCTCCGCATGCTCGCTCGAATGGATGTCCTCGACCAGGATCGTTCCGCCAATCCAGCAAACGTGACAGAATCTATCTCGGGCGTCTATCCACTGGGGTTCCGCGTGAAAAACTGGATCTTTTGCATTGTGAGTCTGTTCGCGTTGGCCGGCTGCGGCACGCAGGAATCGAAACCCTTTCCCAATGCGCCGTCCATCAAGCGCCTGGACGGCAGCACCCTTACCGCAGCCGAAATCGATGCCACCGTCACTCGGCTGATGGCCACGGCAAAAGTCACCGGCACAGGCCTTGCCATTCTCAACGATGGAAAAATCGTGTACCTGAAGACCTACGGCTTTCGCGACCGGAAAAAAGCTCTCCAGCTGGCACCGGATTCCGTGATGAGCGCCGCGTCCTTCAGCAAAGTCGCCTTCGCCTACATGGTCATGCAGTTGGTTCAGGAAGGCGTTCTGGATCTGGACAAGCCCGTCTACCAATACTTGCCCAAGCCTCTCCCCGAATATGGCGACTACCGCGACCTGGCCGGCGACGACCGCTACAAAAAAATCACCTCACGCATGCTCCTCGATCACACTGCCGGATTCCCCAATTGGCGCTGGTTCGAGGACGATCACAAACTCCACATTCACTTTGATCCCGGCTCGCGCTTCGCCTACTCCGGCGAAGGCATCATGCTCCTGCAACTCGTCATCGAAACCGTCACACACAAGCCGCTCGAGGACCTCATGCAAGCGCGTGTCTTTCAGCCGCTCGGCATGACCCGCACCAGCATGGTTTCCCATCTGCGATTCGAAAGTAACTCCGCCAACGGCTACGATGAACAGGAAAGCTCCCTCGGTCCGCAGCGCCGGCTCCAGGCTCAGGCCGCCGGCTCCATGAAAACAACTCCCGCCGATTTTGCGCGCTTTATGCAAGCCGTCCTCCAAAGCCAGGGCCTACGCGAAGAAACCAAGGACCTCATGCTGGGCCCGCAAATCGCAATTCTCTCGAAGCATGAATTTCCGACGCTCTCCGCCGAAACGACGGACGAAAACAAATCCATCCGCCTCAGCTACGGCCTCGCCTGGGGTTTGTATTGGACACCCTACGGTAAAGCCTTCTTCAAGGAAGGCCACGATGAAGGCTGGCGAAATTACACCGTATGCTTCGACGACGCCAAAATCGGCATCGTCATCATGACCAACAGTTCCAACGGCGAAAGCATCTACAAAGAGCTGTTGGAAACCTTGCTCAAGAACACCTACACCCCCATTGAATGGGAGGGTTTCACGCCCTACAATTCCCCACACTAAAAAAAAAGGGACACCCGCCTGCGAGTGCCCCTCTTTCGCAACGTATATTGAACTGCTTCCAGTTACCGCGCCGGCCGCCCCTTGGACGCGTCCGCCCCGGCAGCTGCAGCCGACGTCTTCATCGGCGGCTTCTCGGCATGCGTCGGAGCCGCGTGCCCGTTGGTTCCGGCAGCCGCGTTCGAATTCCCCGGCACCGGAATTTCCAGCTTCTTGCGCAGCACGTTTTCCAGCTTGTCGCGAATGTCCTTATTCTCCTTCAAGAACACGCGCGCATTCTCGCGGCCCTGGCCCATGCGCTCCCCGCCAAAGCTGATCCACGTACCGCTCTTCTCCAGCACACCCTTATCGACGCCCAGATCGATCAAGTCGCCTTCGCGCGAAATCCCTTCCCCGTACACGATGTCGAACTCCGCCTCGCGGAACGGCGCCGCCACCTTGTTTTTCACCACTTTCGCACGTGTCCGCGACCCCACAACCTTGTCCCCTTCCTTGATCGCCTGAATCCGCCGGATATCCACGCGCATCGACGCATAAAACTTCAGCGCTCGCCCGCCCGTAGTCGTCTCCGGATTCCCAAACATCACGCCAATCTTTTCGCGAATCTGGTTGATGAAAATCAAGCACGTCCGCGACTTCGAAACGATGCCCGTCAGCTTGCGCAGCGCCTGCGACATCAGCCGCGCCTGCAACCCCATCTGCGGGTCGCCCATGTCCCCTTCCAGTTCCGCCTTGGGAACCAGCGCCGCCACCGAGTCCACCACCACGATATCCACTCCGCCCGAGCGGATCAGCGTCTCGGCAATTTCCAGCGCCTGTTCGCCGTTGTCCGGCTGCGACACCAGCAAATTGTCCACGTCCACGCCCAGCTTCCGCGCGTACACCGGGTCCAGCGCGTGCTCCGCGTCGATGAACGCCGCCTGCCCACCCAGCTTCTGCGCTTCCGCGATCACGTGCAGCGTCATCGTCGTCTTGCCGCCCGATTCCGGCCCATAAATCTCGATCACCCGTCCGCGCGGGAAGCCGCCCACACCCAGCGCCGCGTCAATCGACAAGCATCCACTGGGAATCACGCTCACCGGCACCAGCACATCCCTGCTGCCCAGCCGCATGATCGCGCCCTTGCCATGGTCCTTTTCAATCTGCGATATCGCCGCTGCCAGCAATCTGTCTTTCTCTTCTGTCATGTCACACCTCGGTGGAGGAAATTAAAATCCTGGGCCTGCGGGCCGATAGCCTGGGCGCTGTGCCGGGAAAGCGCATCGCCCATCTTTATTGAAGCGCGACCGCAAAACGGTCGACTTCAAATGTGACCATAATCCGGTCGCAGGGGACGTAACGAAGTGTGGAGTTTACCACTCGATTTACCTTCGCGCCATCCCTTTTTGCCAATCAGCCGCGTACTGCCTGAAACCCATTCACCGTTGACAACCGTGCTCCGCGTCGTGGTCCCTCAGCCGCATCCGCGCTGCCTGTTCGCGCTCTTCCAACACCATCCGTTCCGGACGGGTCAGATGCCGAAGCCGCGATACGTTCCGGCCACGGTCACGCACCTCGGAGAGTTCCTCTTCGAGTCTCTCACGTTCCAGACAGCTTAGAACACCGCTCGAATGACCACGCATGGCCCACCTGTTGAAAACAGCGAGGCCTAAGCTACCACCATGGCGAACAAAAAGCAAACATTATTTTTCGCCTTGTGTTCGCCCTTTGGAGTATGTCGGCTGGCCGCCGCTTTTCATACATGCTCGGGTGCGCGAAGTTGCCGTATATAGCCTCTGATGATCTCAAAGCCTTGCGGCCCACAGAAATGGCCCTTTTCGGCTGCCGGGAATTCCGAATCAAGCTTTGCGCATCGAATTCTGATTGCTTCTAGTTCCTGGTCATCTAGAGGAAGAGATATGAAGTCATCCCAATCCCATGCCCCACCGCGAGATGCCAGGAAGTCTTCGAGGATTCTTGCGACTTCCTCCCGGGTCCGCATCAGCTTAGCCATGTCGATCCTCAAATCCAATCTACCCAATGTACTTATAAAACCCCCGCCCGTTCTTCCGTCCGAGCCACCCCGCCGCCACATACTTCTTCAGCAGCGGACACGCCCGGTACTTCGGATCCCCCAGCCCTTCCTGCAGCACCTCCATAATGTCCACGCAAACATCCAGCCCAATAAAATCCGCCAGCTCCAGCGGTCCCATCGGATGGTTCATCCCCAACTTCATCACCGCGTCCACCGCCTCCGCCGTAGCCACCCCTTCCATCACGCAATACGCCGCCTCATTGATCAGCGGCATCAACACGCGATTCGAAACAAACCCCGGCGCATCATTCACCGCCACCGGCTTTTTCCCTAGCTTCTCCGCCAGCTTCATCGTCGTTTCAAACGTCGCGTTGCTCGTCTGCAGCGCCCGTATCACTTCCACCAGCACCATCACCGGCACCGGGTTCATGAAGTGCATCCCCACAAACCGGTCCGGCCGCTTCGTCAGCGCGGCCAGGGTTGTCATCGAAATCGACGACGTATTGCTCGCAAGAATCACCTCCGGCCGCAATAGACTGTCCGCCTCGCCCAGCACCGCCCGCTTAATCTTGATCTTCTCCGGCACCGCCTCCACCACAAAGTCCGCCGCCGCAATCCCACCCATCTCCGTCACCAGCTGCAATCGCCCCAGCACCGTTCCCTTCTCCGCCTCCGTCAACTTCCCTTTCTTCACCTCCCGATCCAGATTCTTCCCAATCGTCTCCATCCCCCGGTCCAGAAACCGCTGCTCCACATCCCGCAAAATCACCGCGTACCCCGACCGCGCAAACACATGCGCAATCCCATTCCCCATCGTCCCCGCGCCCAGCACCGCGACAGTTTTGATATCAGCGAGATTCAAGAAACCTCCTAAGAGAACCAACGAGGCAAAGGAAACACAGGACGGACGAAATCGTCAAGCAGATGCCAACTTTCCCCGCCCCTTGGAGATGTTTTTCGAAGAACTCGCCAGGGCAATCCACGCAGCAAGCGTAGCGAACTTCTCATCCTGCGACCAAGGTGCACCAAGCCCCCGCCCAAGTTCCGAAGCACGACGCAACAGATCGGCGGGTTTGACACGCAACATCCGTCCCGCGACGTCCAACAGTTCCTTATCCTTAATCGTAAATTCCCTGAGCCCGCATCGCTCGCTGGCATAAAGAATCGCCTCGCGGAACAGCTCCCCATCCGCCGTGTGAATCAGCGCATGCGAAGCCAGCACCTTTTCGAGCGCAGGCAGCGGCCTCCCCGAGGCCAGCAGCAGTGCGCACCGCGCCAGCTTGTAGCCTTGCCCAGGCATCTCGCTTTGTAACCTGCGGATCGCGCCCAGGGCCA
>Ga0207101_1113_pt1 | contig 15184 bp, 8 predicted proteins | sample Alteio_BWMinHeat_83_FD_153581 | JGI IMG/M metagenome (GOLD analysis project Ga0207101, IMG submission 153581) | Enriched cells from forest soil in Barre Woods Harvard Forest LTER site, Petersham, Massachusetts, United States -... | ecosystem: Environmental > Terrestrial > Soil > Temperate forest >...
AGTGGCCGACGCGCACATCATCTACGGCGTATTCACAAGGGAAGAATATCGAGCCGCCCGAAAATTGCGCTGGATTCAATATCGCGCTGCAGGAATTGATGAACTTCTCTATCCGGAATTGGTGAATAGCCCGGTGATCCTCACCAACATGCAGCGCACCCATTCTCCCAGCATCTCGGAAACCGCCATCTGCCTGATGCTTGCCCTCATCCGGGGCGTGAACCGGTACGCCGTGCAGACTCGCGACCACGTCTGGAAGGAGTGGGATGATCACCAGGAACTCAGCGGACGCACGTTGGGAGTGGTCGGCCTGGGCGGCATAGGCACCGACACTGCCTACCGCGCCCACTATGGGTTCAACATGAAGATCCTCGCGGTCGATCCGAAGCCTTTGCCGAAGCCCGCGTTTGTCGCAGAGCTTCATTCGCCCGATTGGCTTCCCCAAATGGTCCCCCAGGTGGACGTGCTTCTAAGTGCGGCGCCCCATACGCCCCTAACTGAAAACATATTCAATGCCGCGGTGTTCCGAACCATGAAGCCTACCGCCTATTTCATCAACATGACGCGCGGCGCTTTGGTGGACACGCCCGCTCTTATTACCGCGCTGAAGGAGAAATGGATCGCTGGCGCCGGACTCGACGTGGCTTATAAGGAGCCCTTACCGCCCGATGATCCCCTATGGTCGGCAGGAAACATCATTATTACCTCTCATACCTCGGGAGTGTCAGACGCCACCATGGTTCGGAAATATGAGCTCCTCTGTGAGAACCTTCGACGCTATGTGAATGGCCTGCCGCTGCTGAACGTCGTGGATAAAGTGCGGGGCTATTGAGGCCCCGATCCCGAGCGACTCACGGCCCTGTCATCCTGCCCCGTTCTTCCGGGCGAAGGACCCTTTTCATTGTCCGTAAGAAGCGAGGTGCGCCAGCAACGGGGTGTTCGGTGGCTGGCCGCGGCGCGGCCCACCGGGGTAAGACGCAATACCGGGGTCCTTCGCCCGGAAGAACGGGGATGACATCGAATCGGAATTAGCGATGCGCATCGGCGGCCTCCCCTTTGGGAGGCCACCGATTTTGCCGGATTGCGCCGCAACACTAGAATTTAAGCTTCAACCCCAGTTGGACATCCCGCGGATCGTTGGCACTGGTGATGATGCCAAAGCTGCCGGAGGATAGGGTTGTGTTGGGAAATCCAAAATTGGCGTGATTGAAGATGTCGAAGAAATCGCCATGGAATTCCAGGTTCAACTTTTCCGTGATCCGGAAGTTGCGGATAAGCGAAAAATCGAAATCGCTGATCCCGGGCGAGGTCACGATGCCACGGCCGGCATTGCCGAAGCAATACTGCTGGCCCGTGAATGCCTGGCAGTTGCCGGTGGGGCCGGAAGTGTTCTGTGCAAACGCGCTGCGCGGGATCCAGGCATTGATGGTGCGATTCGACGGATTGGGATTTCCAATCAGGAACGGCCGGTCGGTCGCGCCACTGTTGGCGTTGTCATTGGTGGTGATGGTCAAGGGAAAACCCGACTGCACCGAGGTGATGCCAGCAATCGTCCACCCACCCAAAATGGCTTTCCCTGCGCTGGAATTGCTCAAATAGCGTCTGCCCTGCCCAAAAGGCAACTCATAGCTGTAGGAGGCGACAAAGCGGTTGCGGACATCGAACCACAAAGGTCCCTTTTCGCAGCGCAGGCACAGCGGGTTCTGGAAATCGATTTGGTTGATGGTGGATTCATCTCCCAGCGTCTTGCTGTAGGTGTAGGAGGTGAGAAAGGCCATGCCATACCGAAGCCGCGTCTCGGCTCGCGCCTGGAGTGAGTGGTAGGTGGAATTGCTGCCATTGGTGATGTAGGCGAGGCTGGAGAATAGAGGATAGGGCCGGCGGGGGTTAATGGCCCCGGGTCCGGGAGGCGCCACATCGAGGTTGTACTCACGGGCCAGTTCTGTGCCTTTGCTGCCCACATAGGCAAGCGATAGCACCGTGCCTGGCGCCACTGCTTGTTCCACCGTAAAGTTCCAGTCGTACATGTACCCGTTGCGGAAGTTCTTATCGACGAATTGGGCGGAAATACCGGACGCCAGGCCGGTCAAGACCTGCGCCACCGGCGGGCGGCCAAGGTTGTAGCCAAACCCGTTCACGTTATCGGTGTTGCTGTACAGCAGCCGGAACGGGGGATTGGTGGAAGATTGACGGCCGGCGTTCCCTTGCTCGAGCACGGTGTACATACCCGCACCGGATCGAATCACAGTCTTGCTGTCGCCGAAGGGCCGATAGGCAAACCCCAGCCGAGGCGCAACCTTGTTGTCGTTGTGTTCAAGCGTCAACTGGGGCGTTCGCTCGATGCCGCCAGCGAAGGAGTAGCCACCGATGTTGGCGACATCGGGAATGATCAGGGAGCCGTCGCCAAAATCCAACCACGCTTCACGATGGCTCTTCTGATGGGTTGGCGTTTCAAAAGTGTACCTCACACCCATGTTGATCGTGACCTTAGAGTTCACGTGCCAATCGTCCTCGAAGTAGGCCTCGAAGGTTTTGGTGCGGGTGTTCAGCGACGGCTGGAGATAAGTTTCGCCGACGGTAGTGGGCAGTCCCAGCAGAAAGTCGCCCAGACCGTTTCCGGTAATAAGCCCCGAGAAAGTAAACCCTGCCGGAGCTTGGCCCACGAACAGATCGTCAAATCGATAGTCGGCAAATTCTCCTCCCATTTTCAGGGAGTGCTTGTTTCGGAGCAGGGTGAAGTTGTCGGCGAAGTTAAAGGTATCCAGAGGGGCGTTGGCAAATGCCTGGCTTGCCGGGAAATTGAAACTGGTCACGCTGAAGGGCCGAAAGAAATGCAGGGCGCCTTGTCCACTCAGCGTGTTCTGCACCCCTAATTGACTTGCGATGTTAGTACCTTCTTCACTGTCTTGCGCGATCCGGGCCAGTCGATTTGCTCCAAATCGAAACTCATTGATGGCCGTCGGGGAGAGCGATCGGGTATACCCAATTCCCCCCTGCCGCGTAGGGAGCTGGTTGACGAAGTCACAGCAATTGACGAAACCGTTGGGAGTGATGCTGGTCGACTGGTCCAGATTGAAGCGGAAGAACAGGACGTCTTTGGACGATAGATTCTGGTCCACGCGGCCGACATAAGCATTGGTGTTTTGCGTCGCTACAGGACTGATAATGTAGTTCTGCAGAGGATTCGCCGGATTGTTAGGCAAGGGCACAAAGCCCAGGATCTTCGCCGAAATCGGATCGATGGTCGGGATGATGTTTCCCGAATATGGCTGACCTGTCGCCGGGTTCTTGGGTAGTGTTCCTACACTCTGGGAGAAGTTCCCCTGCCGCTCGAGTTGGGTGGGAACGCGGTAATCGAGTGTTGTCCCTTTCCGCAGCCGCAGGCCCTCATAAGCAAAGAAGAAGAATGTCTTGTCTTTGACGATGGGACCCCCGATGGTACCCCCATACTGATTCCGCTTCAGCGGCGCCTTCGACGTAGCGAAGAAGTTCCGTGCGTCCATGTCACTGTTGCGGAGAAACTCCCAGGCGCTGGCATGGAACTGGTTGGTCCCTGACTTCGTGACCAGGTTAACTACCAGGCCACCGCCTTGCCCGTATTCGGCGGAATAATCAGCGGTCTGAAGTTTAAACTGGTCGATGGCGTCCAACGGGGGCACCACCGATACATCGCCATTAAAGTGCTCCGTGTTGCTGGTTCCGTCCATCAAATATGCGTTGTATTCGGACCGGCCGCCATTGGCGCTGGGCGCGACTCCCTGGTAGGTGTGCCGCAAGTCATTGGGTGGGTCAGCCAGCCCCGGAGCCAACAGCGTCAGCTGCATGAAGTTCCTGCCGTTGAGGGGGAGTTTCTCCATTTGCGTATCGTTAACGACTTCTCCCACCGTGGCGCTGTCGGTTTGCAGCATTGCCGCTTCTCCGGTCACCGTCACCTGTTCGGAAATCGCTCCGACTTGCAGCGTCATGTCTACGCGTTGCTGCGCTTCCACCTGGACCACGATGTTGGGTCGAATTTCCGTCTTGAACCCGGTCAATTCCGCTTTGACCTCATAAACTCCAACCGGGAGGAGGGGAATCGTATATTCTCCCCCGGTACCCGTCACGTCGGTTCGAACAAAGCCGGTACTTTTGTTGGTGGCGGCGATAGTGACCTTGGGCACCAAAGCGCCGGTAGAATCCGTCACTGTTCCCACAATCGTTCCCGTCACCTGGCCGAAAACTACGCTGCCCGAAGTGACCGTAAGCAACACGCAAGCAGCTCCGAGCAGCATCACAACTCGTCGATATGTTGTCGCCAGGGTTTCAATCTTACGCAAATCTCGCTTGCCCATCGTTCTTCTCCCTCCTGAGTTGGTTTTGTACGCCTAAAGACTGCCCCCGGAAGCCATAATCCAAGAACCGACGAATGTGTTGCGTAAATTCAGTGGAGACAAATCACGATCAACGCCAGCACCCTCAAGAGCGAAATGAGAAGCACTTCCCCGTCCCGTATCCCCGTAATAGAACCGGTTACGGTGATAAACATTGCATCGCTAAAACCCGCTGGTCGTTTGCCCCGTAGTAGAGTGCGGTAACCGTTGCTTGCCCAAAACCCCCTCAACGCAAAACGCCCGCTGCGGCTATTTCCGTCAGCGGGCGTATCAGGTTTCGAACCCTGTCTAATGGGTCTTACGAATCACTATTCCCTGAAAACAGAACACCACTGGCGGATGGCGAAGAACAACACGTTTGCCGGGCGTCACTGCTTTTCACGGAATGGAGATTCGTAATCATCGGTTCAAGCAAGAGCAGCCTACCACGGAGGCGAAGCCGGCGTCAATATTCCTGTCTTCACACCTCACATTTCTAATTGTCACAGCAAGATTTCTTGATTTGGATCCGTATTGGCGGCTTTGCGATAACCTACGCAAGCTTCCATCCCGCAAAGGGCACAGAATCGGCGCTTGAAAGCCGGAGGCCGGGTTTCTCCCTTGGCGCTCCGCCGGCGGCGGTGAAGGTGTCACTGCACACGCAGCCCCGACCTACACATTATTCTGATCGGCCCATGGCCTATGGTGTTTTTGAAGCCCCCGCGACAAACACTATACAGAGCGACATAAATGTTTGCGCATCCGGTTGTAGCGGCGGTCTCCGGCCGCCGTCTCGAGTTTCTACATTTTCTGCTCAGCACCACCCCCGCCGCTAGCGCGTCGCCCCTCCTCATCGGAGGAGGGGAGCCGTTAAAGCTCCCCTCCTGGATCAGGAGGGGTGGCGCGGTCGCGCCGGGGTGGTTTCCTGCACACGAGTCACAGCCTAAGCAATTGTAGAAAGTCCAGGCGACGGTCTCCGACCGCCCTTCGTCGACCGGAGATCGACGCTACAATTTATGGCGCTCTGTATAGCGTCGCGATTTTCCCCAGAGTATGTGGTGCATGAGGATGGGAGTCAAGGCTTAAGCCCCAGTTTGGGTGCGCAACGTCCACCCGATTGGACGGTATCCGCCCGCCGGTTCGAGGGCCTGAAGCACGAATGAATTGCATGCGAAGGCACGGTGATAGCCAAAGAAGGGGCGTAAGAAATTACACGGGGCGGCACATCAAGGCAGGCGGTCAGGCCTCATGGAACGTTTCTTCCAGGGACCGAATCAACCAAACCATCGCGTCGTTGTACGGAGTGGGAATCCCCAACCGTTTCCCATCGGCGACGACAGCGCCGTTGATGACATCAATTTCCGTGCGGCGGCGTTTCTCCACGTCCTGCAGCATCGAGGGCTTGGCTCCGGACGAACGTTTGAGCAGGCCGGTGATTGCCTCCCAGCGTTCCTCTTCGCTCAGCGCCATACCTTGGGCATTGGCCACGGCAACGGTTTCGCGCAAAATGGCCCGCATCAAATCCAACGCTCCCTGGTGATCGAGCAATTGACCCGCAAAGGTTTTGAGCAAAGCTGAGGTGGGCAGCGTGCAGACATTCATCGCGAGTTTCGACCAGATCTCCTGCACGATATTGGCAGTCGGAGTCGTCTCGAAGCCGGCGGCATTCAAGACGTCCACAACTTGACCAAGGCGATTGCCGGTCTGACCAATAAGCTCTCCGACGACGGTGCTGCCTCGTCCCGCGTGCTGAATGCGGCCGGGTCCCAGAACAGTTGCACTGTGGTAAGTCAACCCGGCGATGCGGGCCGCATTGCCCCAGCCGTTTTGGAGCGTCAGGACGAGAGTATTCCCTTTGATCGTTGGTTCGGCGCTGTGGATGGCGACCTCTGTGTCGTATGACTTGACAAAGACGATTACCAAGTCGACGCGCCCAATATCGGCAGGGTTGGTCGTGGCGCGCACAGGGACTGTTCGTGTCTCGCCACTTTTGCCTTCCAAACGCAAGCCGCTGGCGTTAATGGCTTCGACAGTCTCGTTCCGGACGTCCACCAAAGTCACATCATTTCCGGTTTCCGCGAGTAATCCACCGAACAAACTTCCCATCGCGCCTGCGCCCAAAACTGCAATTTTCATCGTGATCCTCCCCCGGTTCAAACATCGTAGACGGTCCGATGTATTCTGAGCCCCGCAGGGGCGACGTCAGCCTGCCAGTCCAATCGAAACGACGTACGGTCATCGCTTCCTAAAAACTAATGGGAGATGAAGCGCATTTGGGGCAGAAACGGCTCGCGCGATTTTCGTTCAAGAATTTCGTCAGAGCGCAGCAACGACGCCAGACTTTTCCCCCGGCGGACTGACCGCTCAATGGCCTTTTCGACTTGGGCAAGGTTCTCAGCCTTGGGAATGACGGCTGGCAGAAGATCGATAGGAATGACCACCACGCCGTCTTCGTCGCCGACCACCCAGTCGCCGGGCTTAACCACCACCCCAGCGCACTGAATGGGAATATTCTGCTCCCCCACGTATTCAGCTCCACCGGCATTGGGCACCACCGCGCGCGCAAACACCGGAAAGCGATCAATGCGAATATGCGCCAGATCTCGAACCGCGCCGTCGATGACGACCCCAGCGATTCCCTTAAGCCGGGCCTCTACAGAGATGATGCTGCCCCAGAGGGCGGTATTTAATTCCCCTTGACCGTCGATCACCAGGACGCTGCCTCTCGGACACGTCGATACTGCCTTGGCAACCATCAGAATATCGGCCGTGTGGACACGTAGAGTTGCGGCCGGCCCCGCCATTTGGCACCCTGCCGACAGGCACTTCATATCATGGTCCATTGCGCCGGTCTTTCCGAGTGCGTCGGAAAGAATTGCGGTCTTTAGAGCCAGCAACGTCTTGCGAAGCTGGGAGTCAGTTCTTGCCGATTGGGCACGAGGCCTTTTCATATTACCCCTAACGGACGTACCGGCAGGTTTATCCCGCCATCGCGCGTTGACGTCAAATGGAGATAACCCGCCAATGGAGACGTGGCGGGGAAAATCCGCCGTTAGATCCTGCCGAGCGACTTTTTCGTCACCCTACTCAAAATTCTTCGGAAGTATGTACTTTACGCGATCCACCAATCCACATGGGCAACCATAATTGGATTATTTTCTTAATCTGCCTCGTTCCTCATCATTTGCCAGCCAGTAATAGGAAGTGTGAACAAAGTTGCCCCGCTCAATCGTTCAACAATTTTAGGAGTGCTTTTCTCGGGGATCATAAACGAGGCTATCCAAAACTTTGTATGACGGACTATTTCGGAATCCAGCATTCGATAGGAAATACAGGTCATAACCCAAATCCTGCGAATTTGATTGAAGTCTATTTTAGCTTGGCTGTACATCATTTCATAATCGACTGTGATTTCTCCGGTTGGAAACAAAACGCTACCCGTTCCATTTTCACCTCTGCCGTCAGCGAGGTTGCAAGCAAGCTGCATCTGAAGTTGGGGAGGATCTACTCCTACATTCTCTGCCATGTATGCTTGTGTGCCAGAAGCGGTCTTGAAGGCGGGGGAAGCTCCGAAGTTTTTCACCTTAAACACTGTCTCCAAGTCTACCCCAGTATTATGCGGCGTGGTGTTCAAGAAGACCTGAAACATTGGTTGCTTGGCAAACGTCAGTGCTCCCGAAAGGCCAACCCATGGACGCTGTTGCTCTCTCCATTGCGTTTCGATCAGTTCGTTAGCTCTCCGTGCCTGTGTCAGTTGCCCTTGGAAAACACATACCGACCAAAAGGCAGCACCAGCAATTCCCACTGTCAGCGCTACCATCGCCCAGTCTGCCGGTTTGGACTTTTCGTGTGGGGAATCCCACCAATGTATGAGCCAGTCAATGGTGATGCGGAAAAGTTGGGATGGCGTTGGAAAATGCTCCTCATCGCCGCCTACGTTATTCCCGCTTTTGGGATCATCGTTATTTGGAAGGATATTCATCTTGCGGACTCCATCTGGGAAGATTTCAAAGATAGGCCAAAAGTGAGGACCGCTCTGTTGCTATACCAAGGTTTTCCTATTTTCGCCTTTCGCCTTGCTCTCTTAGTATTCGGATTCTACCTTATTCACCATGCATTTCCGGAAGCAAATCCTTGCAAGAAATCTGTGGAAGGTCGAGCGGCAAGGGAAGATTTACCGTCAGGTGGTGGCGGACGTGAGCGGAAAGACTTTAAAAGGCGCTATCCGATAATTGGTTGACCACTAAGCCCGCATCATCACAGATGACTTCCCAGCATACCGTGGCATAGGCCAAGAGTTCCCAGGTGGGCAACAGAAATGTGAGGCAAAGGGAAACCGAAAGTGATGAAGAACCGAAAGACAGACCCAATGAGTGATGAAAAGAGCTCTACTAAAAGGAATGAAACCCCTGGCCCGAAGCCTGAGACGCTAAAAATCAAGGGAAACTGGCACAAGGCGATCAGGAAGCCATTGGCCAAGACGAAAACACCGGAGGGTTGGCCAAAGTAGGGTCAACCCTGCGTCACCCAGTCTGAAAAGGTGCTGTCTTGCGTAAAGTACATACTTGCGAAATTCTTAATGGGACAACGATCATCTTTCTGGTCCTCGTGTAATACCCCAACCGCAGCCAAGTGCAAATGCACGGATTAGGAAAACGCAGATGTTAAGTGCCGACATTTTGACATATACTGGATCCAGTATTTAAAATCCGGGGCCTCAAAATAGACCCGTGTTCCATTTTGTCTCAACCTTCGTTAGCGGAGGACTTCTTTGTCAAAGGTGCTCGTGGTGGTTCTGCTCATTGCCCTGGCTGGCGCGTCACTCCCTGCGCAACAACTCGATCCCATCACGACTTGGGCGACGATGGCTGCCTATGAGTACGATGTGTACCCCGACATCGTATACAAGAGAGCTAGCAACGTTGACTTAAAGCTGGATGTGATCACCGCGGGACCCAAATCGCAGATGCGCCCAACGGTGGTTTACTTTCACGGCGGCGGTTGGATGGCGGAGACGAAGGCTGACACAGGATTGTACTACCTGCCTTATCTTGCCCAAGGAATGGACTTCGTCAACGTCGACTATCGGCTGGCTTCCGTCGCGCTGGCGCCGGCCGCAGTTGAGGATTGCCGCTGCGCACTGCGCTGGGTCTACCGACATGCGAGCGAGTATGGATTTGACACGTCAAAACTCGTCGTGGAAGGCCACTCTGCGGGCGGCCATTTGGCCCTGATGACCGGGATGCTGGATTCCAGCGCTGGGTTCGATAATGAGTGTCCAGGAAAAGAAAACTTGAAGGTCAACGCCATCGTCAACTATGCCGGGATTACCGATGTTGTCGACCTGCTCCAGGGCCCGCACACCACAGCCTTCGCGCTCATGTGGCTGGGCAGTCTGCCCGATCGTATGGAACTGGCAAAGAAATTATCACCGCTTTCCTACGTCCGCCCGGGCAGTCCTCCCATTATCACCGTCCACGGCGACAAAGACACACTCGTTCCGTATGAGCAGGCTGTGCGACTGCACGAAGCATTGGACCGAGCAGGAGCGCCCAATGAGCTCGTTCCCGGCCACGGAGCGGCACACTGCTGTGACCGGTCGTGGACTCGACAAGGAAGTGCGCTGGCGCAAGAGGCCGTCTTGAAGTTTCTTCAGCAGCACGGCGTTCTCGAACTGCTGAGGAGGACCGACTATAACTACCGAGGAGGACCGAAGTGACACTTTCACAGCAAGAAGAAAGAGCCAGAGAGCTTCACCAGGAATCGATCGTACTTCTCGCTCACGACCATGTCCCACCGCCCTGCGATTTAGCGGACCTGCGGCAAGGGGGCGTGACGGCAAAGATCCTGCTGGCTGCTGTGGACGCGCGAGTCTTCGCCCCCACGACGGAAGACTACCAGAACTCGATCCCCCAAATTGACGGCTGGTTCGAGGACGCGAAAGCCATCTTCAGGGGCGTGCTGGCGGGGATTGAATCCACTCCGGAACTTAATTTGATCCGCTGCGCCCAGGACGTGGTCGACGCCAAGCGCGAGGGAAAGACTGGCATACTGCTAGGCTCTGAAGGTGGTAAGCTGATCGAACACCGGCTGGAGAATCTTTCCACTTTTTATGAAATGGGCCTGCGTCACATCCTGCTTTCCTGGGCCTTCAACAACCAGATCACCGCCGGGGAGCTCGACAAGGAAGGCAAAGGGCTGACCGAGTTCGGACGGCAAGTAGTGCAGGAGATGAACCGTCTGGGCATCGTCGTGGACATTACGCATATCTCGCGACCGGCCATGCGCGAAGTGCTGGAGATCTCCTCGCGGCCTGTCCTCAACTCCCACACGGCGGTGAAGTCGATTTCCCGCCGTATTCCGGCGCTGACCGAAGACGAAATCCGCGCGCTGGCTGAGAAGGGCGGCGTCATCGCGCTTCACTTCATGACCCACATGCTGACCGGGCGATTTGAGCCCCGGGCGAGTCTTGAGGAGTTGCTGGTTCAGTTGGACACTATCGTTAATATTGGCGGCATCGACTGCATCGCCCTGGGTCCGGATTACCTTCCGTACACCGACGACTTCAAGCGAAATACCGGGCAGGCAAACCTTAGCTTTCCCATTGGCCTCGATTCGCCTGCCGATCTCTTGAATCTGACGCGCGGGCTCGTGACGCGAGGTTATAGCGAGGACGCTGTACGCAAGATTTTGGGAGGCAATCTTCTGCGGCTCCTCCAAGAAACGCTGAACTAGACCGGGCGACATAAATTGTAGCGTCGATCTCCGATCGACGGCGGCGGTCGGAGACCGCCGCTACAGCCGGATGCGCAAGCATTAATGTCGTTCCGTGTCGTAAGCCCGCCAGGGGAGGTCAGACCCACCCAATTCTGCTTGACTCGCGCCGGAGAATGGGGTAATGCTTGTATCCAGTATCCAGGGCGAGGGATCTGAATGTGAGCAGCAAACCTGGCCGAGTAGACCGATCGGAGAGGAAGAACCCCGCCTTTGGCAGCCGAGGCCGCAGAAGGATGCGCGCGCGGTCAGGTACAAAGGCGCGATACCTTCTGGTTTTTCCCATCGGCGTCAGCCTATGGCTGCTGTTCTCCGCGTTGGCCCAACCGTTCCCGTCCGACGACCCGGCGGGGAATAAATTATTCATCGAGCATATCCGTCCGCTGCTGGAGAAGCAGTGCCTCGCCTGTCATAACGACCAGTCAAAGCAGGCCGGCCTCGATCTTTCCACGCGCGAAGGCCTGCTGCGCGGCGGTGATCGTGGCCCCGCGATTGTCCCCGGCGATCCTCAGAATAGCCTGCTGTATAAGCTGGTCGGGTACCAGCGTGAACCCGCGATGCCCTATAAGGGAAGTAAATTGCCGGACGAGGTGGTAGCCCAATTGGCCGATTGGATCAAGTTGGGAGCCCCTTACCCGGAATCTTTAACGGCCGCGGGGGCCCGCGCGAGTATGCCAGCCTCTCCGCCCGAGCAGCACGCGATGACGTTGTTCTCGGGTCAGGTGCGCCCGGTGCTGGAAAAGCAGTGCGTGAAGTGCCATGGTGGCGGCGCAGTGAAGAGATCGGGTTTCGATCTTTCCACGCGCGAAAGTCTGCTGCGTGGAGGCGAGAATGGACCGGCGGTCATTCCCGGCAATGCCCAGGCGAGTTCGCTTTATAAACGGATCAAGTACCTGGTCGAGCCCGGAATGCCCTTTCAAGGCGACAAGCTTTCCGATGACGTGATCGCGCAGATCGCGGAATGGATCAACGCGGGGGCGCCTTACGATCGGCCGCTGGGAGCAGGCGCCACTCCTGGCCAAACTGTGGCGCAGCCCGGGAGCGATCACTGGGCGTTCAAATCTCCCCAGCTTCCGCCGGTGCCTGCCGTGAGGAATCAAGAATGGGTCCAGAATCCCATCGATGCCTTCATCGGCGCCGAGCATGAAAAGCGTGGACTGAGGCCGGTTCCGCCGGCGGACAAGCTGGTGCTGCTGCGTCGTGTTTATCTCGACCTGATCGGCGTTCCGCCCACTCCCGACCAGATGCATGCTTTCCTGGCGGATCGCTCGAAGGATGCCTACGAGAAAGTTGTCGATCGTCTACTGGCCAGTCCCCACTACGGTGAGCGTTGGGGACGCCACTGGATGGACGTATGGCGCTACAGCGACGGAGGGGGATTTGCCGGGCGGTTGGACTACAGCCAGACGCATATCTGGCACTGGCGGGATTGGATTGTCGAGTCCCTGAATCAGGATAAAGGCTACGACCAGATGATTCTGGAGATGCTGGCCGGAGATGAAATTGCCCCCTCAGATCCGCAGGTGCTGCGGGCCACGGGCTATCTGGCGCGCGACTATTACCGCTTCAACCGCAACTCCTGGTTGCAGGAGACGGTGGATCACACGGCCATGGCTTTCCTGGGATTGACGCTGAAATGTGCGCGCTGCCACGAGCACAAATACGATCCGATATCGCAGGAGGAGTACTACCGGTTTCGCGCCTTCTTCGAGCGCTACGATGTGCGCGCCGACCGAGTCCCGGGCCAGCCCGACCTGACCAAGGACAGTCTGCCGCGCATCTATGATGCCGAGCCGCGCGCGGCGCAAGGACCGGTGGAGCAAAACATCCCGGCGATTTTTGCCCAGACTTACCGTTTCGTGCGCGGCGATGAGGACCATCCCGACACGACGAAAGCGCTCGACCCGGGCGTACCCCAGATTCTGGGAAACTACAAATTCAACATCCAGCCGGTGAATCTGCCCTTCGGTACCTATAATCCGGATCTTCGACCGTTCGTCCAGCACGATCTCGTCGTACAAGCCCACGAAGAAATCGAGAAGGTGCAAGCTGCCTTGGCCAAAGCGAACCGCGCCGTGGCGGAGGCCCGGCGTCAGTTGGCGCAAGCGCCAGCGGCGTTACACCCGAAACCCAACAGCGCGAGTAGCAGCGCGGCCGACGAAGCCCGCGCATCGGATACCTTCAAGAAAGAGATCAAACCGATTTTTCAGAAGAATTGCTTTGGCTGCCACGACGCACAACGAGGCCGGAGCGGCCTGGTGCTGGAAACGATGGAGTCGGTTCTGCGCGGAGGTGACAAGAGCGGTCCGGCGGCGATCCCCGGACGGAGCAAGGAGAGTCCCTTGATCCTCTATGTGCGCGGCCAAGGGAAGCCGCGGATGCCCATGTCCAAGGCACCCTTATCGGAAGCCGACATCACGAGGATCGCGAAATGGATTGACCAGCTCCCGCAAGACGACCCGGACACGAAGCTGCGCAAGGCGGAAGCCGCGCAGGCATTGGCGGAAAAACACCTCGCATCCGTGCAAGCGGCACTGCCGGCGCTGGAGGCGCGTATCGCGGCGGACCGAGCCCGCTATGCCTCACCGCCCGACGACCGTCTGGAAAGCTTGACGCACGAGGCGGAGAAGGCGGAACGGCAAGCGGGAATCATGAAAGCGGAAGAGAACTTGCTGGATGCCCAGCAGCAGTTGACCGCGGCCCTCGCGGCGTCCGACCCGGGGAAGGACGAAACCAAGGACAAGAGAGCGGCGGCGGCGCGGGAGAAGCTGGCAGCGGCGGTAGCGGCTCTTACCAAGCCCACCGACGGGTATACCCCCGTCGCCAAACCCTACCCCAGTGTGAGCACGGGGCGGCGGCTGGCGCTGGCGCGCTGGATCGTGAGCCCGGACACCCCCCTTACCGCGCGCGTCGCTATCAACCACCTCTGGCTGCATCACTTCGGAAAGCCGCTGGTTCCGACGGTGGCAAATTTTGGCCTAAGCGGCAAGCCTCCCAGCAATCCTGAACTGCTCGACTGGCTGGCCGTGCAGCTCATGCAACACCAGTGGAGCATGAAGTATATCCACCGCATGATCGTCACCAGCGCGACTTACAAAATGGAGTCTGCGGTGCGCACGGCGGACGCACCGAACGTCGCGATTGATCCGGAGAATCGCTACCTGTGGAGAATGAATTCCCAACGCATGGATGCTGAAACCGTCCGCGACAGCGTGCTCTACGTGGCCGGCCAGTTGGATTCCCGCATGGGAGGGCCGCCGGTTGATGAGCGTGACAGCCCGGACTCCCGCCGGCGCGGCATTTACTTTTACCAGACGCATGAGTCCGAAGACCAGTTCCTTCGCATGTTCGACGCCGCCAACCCCAACGAATGCTACGCGCGTACCGAAAGCATCGTTCCTCAGCAGGCTCTCGCCATGGCCGATAGCAAGTTGACACTGGCGGAAAGTCGCCAACTGGCGCGGCGCCTTTCCCAGGAGCTCGCTCAAGACGCCAACCCAGCGGATTTTGTTACGGCGGCGTTCGAGACGGTGCTGAACCGGCCTCCCTCGCGCGAAGAGATCAGCTTGAGTGAGGAATTTTTGGCACGGCAGACGGACCTCTTCCGCACCCCCGCGAAGCTGACGGCGTTCACGACTGGCCCGGCAGCGGATTTGAAACCTGCCGCTCAACCCGATAGGCGGGCCCGCGAAGATTTGATTCACGTGCTGCTTAATCACAACGAGTTCGTAACCATTCGTTAGGAGGGTCGATCATGAAAGGCCCCAAAGGTTCGGTGCACGGAAATTGCTGTGGCAAAGTCAATCGGCGATGTTTTCTGGCAGATTGCGGGATGGGGTTTACCGGTCTGGTGTTGGGGGCAATGCTCCAGCGCGACGGCATCGCCCGGGCGGCGCAAAGCCCGGCGCTCCCGGACGGCCATCCTCATTTTGCCCCCAAAGCCAAGAGCGTGATCTGGCTTTTCATGGTCGGCGGGGTGAGTCACCTGGAAAGCTTCGATCCGAAGCCCGCGCTTAACAAGTATGCCGGCATGACCATCTCCGAGAGCCCTTTCAAGCAGA
>Ga0207101_1116_pt1 | contig 14800 bp, 12 predicted proteins | sample Alteio_BWMinHeat_83_FD_153581 | JGI IMG/M metagenome (GOLD analysis project Ga0207101, IMG submission 153581) | Enriched cells from forest soil in Barre Woods Harvard Forest LTER site, Petersham, Massachusetts, United States -... | ecosystem: Environmental > Terrestrial > Soil > Temperate forest >...
AGCACGCGAGGGATCTGGAGTCGCAAACTGCCGTGTACCAGGGCCGACTGAATCTAACTCCGGAAACGGAGCAAGAGTTGACTGTCGTCTCGCGCGGATATGACGAAGCCAAATTCAATTACAACTCGCTTCTTCAAAAGCAAACGCAGTCGCAGCTTGCCACGAGCCTTGGACAGCAGCAGCAGGGTCAACAGTTCCATATCGTCGATCCGCCAAAGTTGCCGGACAAGCCTTCAGCGCCGAATCGTTTCCTGATCAGTCTTGTGGGCTTGGCTCTGGGGGCCGTGCTCGGAATGGGTATCGCCACTTTTCTGGAATTGACTGACGTGCGATTCCGGCAAGAGAAAGATCTGGAAGGAATTCTTCCTGCCCGGATGCTCGTGGGTATCCCGCGCTTGAGCACGCCCCAAGAAGACCATTCCCGCGCTGTGGCACGGTACATGGAATGTGGAGCAATGGTAGCGATGACTTTATTGATTCTTACTGGAAATCTGTACACGTATTACAACGGTTGAGCGGCGGTAGTGATGCAGAATTACGGCCTTTATGCGATACCTTTTCCCCATGTATGTGAGAGCGATTTGCTCTGCGACATGAGCCAGGTATTTCTTGAGGGAAAGGCAACTCAGAATCAGGAATGGAAACCAAATGAGCCAGTTATTTGAAGGATTCAACAGAGCAACAATTCGACAGAGCCAGCAGGACACGGTCCCGGTGGACATGGTTGCTGCCGAACTGGTCTTACCTGAGGGCCCCGCAAAGGCCGAAGTGCCGGGCAATGCGATGCCGGAAGGGGCCAGTCCGAGAGGAACGGTGGAGATCAAAAAGGCAGCCGAGAGCGACAAGACCCGGTCGGTGATGTTGGAACCGCCAGCGACGTCGCGTCTAGTTGCATGGAACGATCCCAACAGTCTTGGCGCAGAGAAATTTCGAGCCCTTGCCGTCCGGCTAGACGACATGCGCCGGCAGCACGCGCTGACCTCTCTGCAAGTGACCAGCAGCGTGATCAACGAAGGCAAGTCATTTGTGGCCGCGAATCTAGCGGTGACGCTGGCCAAGTATTCTGGATCCAAGACGCTTCTGATTGAAGGCGACTTGCACAGACCGACGCTGGCAGCGATGTTCGGACTGAAGGATTTGCAGGGGCTGAGTGATTGGTGGACGGGCCGAAACCAGGAGCTAGTGCGCTACATGCTCCGATTCAGTGGCACGGGTTTATGGTTTCTTCCAGCAGGAAAAGCCTGCGACCGGCCCTCGGAAATCCTGCGATCGGCGCAACTTGCGGAAGCCTTCGTGGAACTGGCCGATCAATTTGATTGGATCGTCGTAGATTCCACACCCATGCTGCCGGTGATCGATGCCAACCTGTGGTCAAGATTGGTGGACGGCACGCTGCTCGTCCTCCGGGAAGGGGTCGCGCCGCTCAAGGCTTTGAAGAAAGGGTTGCAGTCCCTCGACCGGCCGAAGTTGATCGGTGTGGTCGTCAATGAGGCTTCTGACTTCGATCAGATAGACTACGATGGGCACTATTATGGTGCGCGAAAGTACGGAGACAAGGGATCGAAAAAAGTGTGATAGCCCGGAGGGCATCGAAGATCGTGTCTTAGCAGATAAATCTAAGTTTCCTAGCCATGCCCTGCACGGCCGCATGCAAACGGCCCAAACAAGCCGCAAAGACACGCCTCACCAACTGCCTGGAAACAGACTTCTTTAGGAACCGCTTTGGCTCGTCAGATGAAATCGAGTCGGATGACATACTCAATATTGCCGCTTGTCAACTACCTCGTATGGATAAGTATGAGAAACGTCTTGTCTCCTTTCGGCGACGAGAATGTGTCGTCCGGCAAGAGTCTGAAGAAAGGGTGGCCCACACTTGGCGAAAGAGCCTGGGCGAACAATTTATCCGTGGAAAGATCGCGGATCGGCACGTGGTTTGCTGCGCTGTCGCTATCAACACTGGTGGTGATCCTGTATGCGCCAGTACTTGGATCGCTGGCGCGACAATGGTGGAGCGATCCGAACTATGGGCACGGATTCTTTGTTCCATTATTCGCGGGTTATGTTCTTTGGAGCGCGCGCGATCAGCAGAGCGCGCAGCCGTCCCGCCCGAATAATTTTGGTTTCGCGATCATGCTATTCGCTATCGGGCTGCGAATTCTCGGGATGCTGGGCGCTGAGCTGTTCGTGGCGCGATTGTCCTTGGTGATCCTGATCTCAGGAATCGTCCTATTTCTGGCTGGTCGTCAGGCGCTGCGGTCGGTTGCATTTCCGATAGGTTACCTGTTGTTTATGATCCCCTTGCCGGCAATCGTGTACTACCAATTGACGCTTCCTCTTCAGTTGTGGGCATCTCGATTGGGTGCGACGGGTCTGGTCGCGCTCGGGATTCACACCGTGCGAGAAGGGAATCTACTCTTTTTACCGAACTGTACGCTCAATGTGGTCGAAGCGTGCAGCGGGATCCGCTCATTACTTTCTCTGCTAGCCGTCGCGGTGGCCTACGGATACCTGGCCGAGCAGAGCACGTGGAAGCGCGCTGTCTTGGCGATCGCGAGCATCCCGGTCGCGATCGCGACCAATGGTCTGCGTCTCGTCGCAACGGGTGTGCTGAGTTACTTCTTCGGGCCGAACATGGATTCCGGTGTGGTGCATGTGGCTCTCGGCCTTGGGTTTTTCGCGCTGGCGTTTGTTTCGATCCTACTCATCCATAAGATTCTTGGCCTGCACTTGAGACAGCAGAATTCCGCAGAGGTCTACCGATGACTTTTCTAAGAGTAGCCGTGGCCGGGATGGTTCTCGTAGGAGGAATTTTCGCGACGCATAGCTTCAGACCGAAGGTTGCCGCTGAGCCGCACTGGCCATTGCGTGAATTCCCATCTGGCATCGGCCTTTCGCACAGTGAGGATCGTCCGTTCGAGACGCAGGTCGTGCGCGCAGTGGGAGCTGATGATTATATCAACCGAGTGTATCTCGGCAGCACTCTTCCGATTGAGCTCTATGTTGGCTATTACAAAGACCAACGTTCTGGCGACAGAATTCACTCCCCCAAAAATTGTCTCCCGGGCTCTGGATGGGAGCCAGTCCATTCGAGCCGTGTCCAGATCGGTTCTGATGGCGGAGTTCCTGTTCTTGTGACCGGATATCTAGTGGCGCAGGGAACGAGACGGAATATGGTGCTCTATTGGTATCAGTCGCATGGACGGATCGTTGCCAGCGAATACATGGCTAAGTTTTTGCTAATCGCCGACGGATTGAAGAGCAGACCGACCGACGGGGCACTAGTCCGCATCTGGACAACCGCTGCAGATGGAGAAGCGAGTGCTCAAGCACGAGCAGCGGATTTCGCGCGCCGCGTGTATCCACAGATTGAGGAATTCCTGCCGGATTGACAGTTTGCCGCAGCAATACGCCTGTCAATACTCCGCCCATCTCGATCAACGTTAGGAAGAGTTTTTCTCTAGCTGAGGCAACTCCTGACCACTTCGCGAGGTCTAGCGGGAAGGAAAAGTTCAGCTTAGTTTCTGATTCATTGCAGATAGATAGAAGGACGGTATACCCATGAGAAACACAAACCTGGTCTCTAATTCACTCTTCGGCTGGACGGCAGCCAAACGGATGTTAAGGATGCGTTCAAAGAAATGGATTCTCGGCCTTTCTCTTGCCGCAGCGTTATGGAGCTGGGGCTGCCCTAAACAGGATCCACTCCAGGCCTTCAATCCCCCGCCGCCTCCCGGTGATCCGGGGCCAGCACCTGTCCCCGAGCCGGTGACAGCGCTGTTATTCGGGACGGCCCTGTTAATCGGCGGAGCTATTGCCCGACGGCGGCGCAATGGCGGACACAAATAAACAATTCTCGTTAGTTGTGTACACAAGCCCGGTCTCCCGCACATCCCGTTTAACCTGGAGTGTTCCTTGATCCGTCTCTTGCATGCCTATGTTCCAAAACGAACACTTCTCTTAGGAATTTCAGAAGCTTGCTTGATCACTTTCGCGCTTGTGGCTTCCGCTCTGGCGCGGCTGGGAGCAGGGGAAGCAAGGCTCATGCTTACGTATCAGTATGGCTCACTGAAAATTCTGTTCGTGTCGGTGGCCTTCCTTACGTGCATGTACTATTTCGATCTCTACGACTCCGCAATTGTCAGCAATAGGCGCGAGGCGCTTGTTCGTCTCATCCAGGTGCTGGGCGTTGCGTATATCGCTCTGGGTCTCCTTTACTACCTCTATCCGCCGGTGAGATTGGGCCGGGGAATATTTCACCTCGGTTTCCTGTTTGTTGGGCTGTTGCTGCTTCTCTGGCGAAGGCTGTTTGCGGTCATCAATAGCACGCAGCGGCTTGCCGAACGGGTGGTTATTTTGGGCGAGGGCTCGCTGGCGGATTCTTTGCTACGTGAAATCGAAATGCGTCCCGAGTTGGGAATTCGTGTAGCGGGCCGCGCACACCTGCGGGAAAACGAAGACCATCCAAGCGATCGCGAGGCTGGGGAACTGCCGTTCACTCTCTCTCAGACCGGCTTCCGCGAGGAGCTTACAGTGGGCCGTCCCGTCCGCGGGATCGACCGGATCGTCGTAGCGATGGAGGAACGCCGCGGGAAGCTACCGGTGGATTTGTTGCTGTCGCTTAAGAATCGGGGCGTGCAGGTTCAGGATGGCAACGATGTCTACGAATCAATCACTGGAAAAGTGCCCATCGAATCCATCCGATTGAGCTGGCTGCTATTCTCACCTGGCTCCCATGCGTCACAGCTTTTTCTAATCTCCGCGCGGTTGGCGTCCGTCGTGATTTCGATTGTCGGATTGTTGTTCAGCCTGCCGCTGCTTCCATTTATCATTCTTGCCATTAAGCTTGGCTCGCCAGGCCCAGTTCTATATTGGCAGAATCGCGTGGGAAGGGATGATAAGGTGTTTCGTTGCTACAAATTCCGCACGATGCGCTCCGATGCCGAGGCGGATACGGGGCCAACCTGGGCGGAGGACGACGATCCTCGGGTCACGCCGGTGGGCAGGTTCCTTCGTAAGACGCGCATCGATGAAATTCCACAGCTATTGAACGTGTTGAAGGGCGACATGAGCCTTGTCGGTCCGCGTCCTGAGCGGCCTGAGTTTGTCGCGGCGTTGAATAAGAAGATTCCTTACTACCACTTACGGCATTCCGTCCGCCCGGGGATTACCGGGTGGGCCCAGATTCTGTACAAATACGGAAGCTCGATCGAGGACGCCAAGGAAAAACTCCGCTACGACCTCTATTACATCAAGAACTCGTCCGTGGGGTTGGATCTACTGATTGTATTGAACACACTCAAGATTGTACTAGTGGGACGCGGCGCCAGGTGATGCCGGATCGCCCTGCACTGGAAGAGCCATTCTTGGTTGCCTCCACACAAGATTCCGTAACCCCGCCTATTAGTTTGGCAAGACTGAAAGTGCCGAAGGAAATAGGCGCCTGATCATGGGATTCGTACTCACCGTCGTCTATATCGTAGCTACGATCATCTCCCCTGAGCAATTCGGAAAAGAGTGGGCCAGCTATCACGCAGTGACGTACCTGGCCGGGATTACCGCGCTGGCCTCCTTGCCCAGCATGGCCACGTGCAGCTATTGGAAAACTTCAGTACAAACATATTTGCTGGCCGGCTTCACCATTGCCATTGCTCTTTCGCAGGTGGTTCACGGATGGCTTGGCGGGGTGATCGAAAGCTGGCGCATGTTCCTGCCAAGCGCGGCAGTCTTTTTCTTCATTGTCGTAAACGTAACAACGATTCGCCGGCTAAAAATTATTGTACTGGCTGCGGTCGGGTCTTGCCTGTTTGTTGCGGTGGAGGCGCTGTGCGGGTATTACGCGGGCTATCACGGCGAGATGTTCGTTCTACTCACCAATATCTCCTCTCCGCAAGACGATGTGCTTGGGCAATTAATGCGAATACGCGGCGCCGGCTTCTTGAGCGATCCGAATGATCTTGCTCAAATTCTTTTGATCGCTCTTCCGCTCGCCTTTATCGCATGGCGGCGGGGACGCGTGGTTTCCAATTTCCTTGTGGTGCTTGTGCCAGCTGCATTGCTGCTATGGGCTACCTATCTCACACACTCCCGCGGTGGATTGATAGCATTGGCCGCGGTGGCGCTTATGGCAGCCAGGAAGAAACTTGGAACCACCGCGTCCACGGCTCTCGCCGCTGTATTCATCCTCGCCATGCTAGCCCTTGACTTCACTGGAGGCCGTGGGATCTCGGCGGCAGATGGTACCGACCGACTGGAAGCATGGGCTAATGGACTGGAAATGTTTAAGAGCGCTCCTCTTTTCGGAATCGGATTCAATGGGTTCACTGACTTGTATGAAATCACCGCGCACAATTCTTTCGTCCTCTGTCTTGCCGAGCTTGGATTACTAGGAACCACGTTGTGGATGGCATTACTCGTCACAACCACGACGGGCCTGAATCACATAATCGGAGTGCAAAAGAGGCGGGCGAGCAGGCTCTTGGGTTTGCTGCGGCTTTTTGAAGCGAGTTCCATCAACAGCGCAGGTGCGCTGGCTATGAGTCCCTTACCTTCGGAAGGAATTGCCGCTATGAAATACGAGTATGCCTATGAAGGGCTGCACGCGATGGAAAGGGCCGATACCACGAAGCATGAAACGAGGACTGAATTTGCCAGCTCGCAGATTGTGCCGCAGCAGTGGCTTGTATGGATGCGTCTAGCATTGGTCTCGTTTATGACCACCGCGTGGTTTTTATCGCGCAGCTACACGATAACGATGTACCTGGTCCTGGGACTGGCCACCGCGGCAATTGCGCTTCAAGGAGGAGAACGCAAGTCTGCTGATCGCGGTCATTGGATATTCTCCACCATAACTGCCGAAGTGTTGATCATTTTTTTGATATACGGACTAGTTCGCCTCCGACACTGAGAATCCCAATCGAAATAACAAGCCCGCAGCGAACTCCACGACGAGGATTGAACCGCAGTTCACTTCCATAAGTTCACCAACGACTTAGGTCAGCAGCTTCCACCCCTATCGAACGCTGTTCTGAGGCAGTAGCACACCCGAAACACAGGGGGATCAGATGACTAGTACACATGTCCATACCTATGTCTTTTGGTGTGCAGTACTCATTCTGCTTTACACCTACGCCGGGTATCCGTTGTGGATATATCTAAGGAGCCGTATGCATCCGCGGCCGCAGCACCAAGGATTGATTCTCCCCACGGTCAGCATCATCCTTGCCGTGCACAACGGAGCAGCGCTATTACGGCAGAAAATCGCTCATCTGCTGTCGTTGGATTATCCGCAAGATCGAATGGAAATCGAGATTGTATCCGACGGGTCGACGGATGGTACTGACGACATTCTCAAAGAGTTTCGAGACCCGCATGTGAAGTGCTTCCGCTGTTCAGAGCACAGTGGCAAGGCGGCCGCTTTGAACCTAGGAATGCAGAAGGCCACCGGCGAAATCCTTCTATTCCTTGACATTCGTCCCTGGATTGAGAGAGATGCCCTGCAACTATTGATCAGCAATTTTGCCGATCCTCACGTCGGATGTGTTGCCGGTGAATTAGTGCTTCGCGAAGACGGCCACGACGCAGGCACTAAAGCCGTTGGAGGCCTCTATTGGCGCTACGAACAATGGATCCGCAATTGCGAGGCAAAAGTTGATTCGCCACTGGGAGTTTATGGCGGGTTTTATGCGATACGCCGCAAACTGGCAAGCGCACTGCCAGAGGGAATCATTCTCGACGATATGCTGCAGCCGCTGAGCGTGATTCGCCAAGGCTATCGGTCAGTTTTGGATTTGCGCGCGCGAGTCTACGATATCTGGCCAAAGAGTCTGCGCGGCGAGTTTCACCGCAAGGTTCGAACATTGGCCGGCAACTTCCAACTGTTGCAACTCGCTCCGTGGCTGCTGTCCCGCCAGAATCGGCTGCGATTCGAATTGATCTCGCACAAGCTCATGCGTCTACTCGTACCAATCCTGCTGGTGACACTGCTAGCGAGCAGCGCATTGTTGGCAAGCCATTCTGTTCTATACATGGGAGCGCTCGCGTCGCAGATTGTCTTCTACTCACTCGCCGCTCTAGGAAGCGCCCGTAACATTCCGATCCTGACCCGGGTAGCTGCTCCGGCGAGCGCCTTCTGTATGCTGAATGCTGCTGTAGTAGTGGGCCTCTACAAGTTCCTGTTCACACGCGGGCCACTCTGGAAAATTTGGACTTCTGGGGCACCTGCTTCGTTCGCAACGGACGGCCAAGAGGGCATGGACTGGAACGCAACAATGCTCAACTTGCATTTACACGATCAGTTGCGAACCCGGGGGGTAACGCGATGAGATTGAAAGTCACGCTGGTTACTCCGATTTTCCCTATTCCGGCCCAACCGTACCGGGGGCATTCTGAGTACGAGATCGTCTTGGCGCTCTCAAAACGAGCCGATGTAAATGTTATTTGTCCTTTTCCGCGTTACCCCAAATGGTTCCAGCCAACGTACGATCATCGCCATCCTGACTTGTCCTATTCGCCGCCCGGCGTGACTGCGCGGTACTTCGAGTATCCGGCTTTACCTGGCGTGACTAGGTGCATCAACGGTTTGGTTTGTGCGAAATACCTTGAGCCATATTTCCGCGAGTGCATGCCGGACGTGGCTTGCAACTTCTGGCTATATCCTGAGGGCTACGCCACCGTTGCAGTGGCGCGCAGGCTTGGCATTCCATCTGTCGTGGGCTCCATTGGTTCAGACTTGAATCGCTATGTCGACCCGGCTTCCAGATGGCTGACCAGACTTGCGATGAAGAGGGCAACTTTCGTTGTAACCAAGAGCGAACACCTGCGCCAGCGGGCCGTCCAGATAGGTGTCAATGCCTCCAAGGTACGGACGATCCGGAATGGCTGCAATCCTGGCGTGTTTCACTTGAGAGACCGCAGTGCCGCACGCGCGCAACTGGCCATAGACGATAAGTCCGAACTCGTGTTGTTCGTGGGACGTTTGGATACCGCTAAGGGCATTGAGGAATTGCTCGAAGCATTTGCATCCCTGGCAAGCCGCCGCCCAAACCTGCGACTCGCATTTGTCGGGGATGGGCCGGGTGACGAGCATTTGCGAAGTAAAGCCAAACATCTTGCGCTCGAAGATCGAATCACTCTGAATGGCGCCTGTTCTTCACAGGAGGTGGCCCATTGGCTCGCGGCTGCCAACGTGCTCGCTTTGCCCAGTTATAACGAGGGATACCCGAATGTCGTCATCGAAGCTCTCAGCTGTGGACGCCCCGTGATTGCGACGAAAGTGGGCGGAATCCTCGAACTAGTCAACGAGGAATCCGGGATTTTAATTGCCCCGAGAGATTCGCGTGCGCTAGCGGCTGCGATTGAAAAGGCGATGGATCGGCGTTGGGATGAACATTCCATCTCCGAACAATTTCGCAGGGGTTGGGACGAAGCTGCCGACGAATTGCTTCGCATCTGTGAGTTGGCCTTGGAACAACCTAGAGAGAAACGGCATCTGGCAGCTAAAGCTACGACTGTGTTGAGCCGTTGATTCGATCCACACCAAACTAACCGCGCCAACATGCAATTAATCCGCAATTCGCAGATCTGGGGTCCTTCCTACGTCAGGCAGCGGCTCCGGCAGATTACGCAACGGCCCGTGCACCCGCTGGAGCGGATCTGGGTGACCATCGCGGACCATTACGAACCTAAGTGGCGTCACGTGGATTTGAGCACAGCGCAGGCGCGCGTCGCTCTATGGCGGGCTGCATGGCCGGAGATTGCGAGGCGATGCAAGCCGGATTCCGTCGGTAACACGCCTCGATATACGTTCTTCTTTCCGGAAGAAGAATATCATCCGACATTGATGGAACCATTAGCGGAAATGGTTCGCGACGGAATAGCGGACGTAGAGGTCCATCTTCATCATGATGGCGAAGGCCGCCAGAACTTTGTCGACCGCATAAGCGGCTTTTGCAGCGTATTGCACAGCGAGCATGGCCTGCTTCGCAAGCGCGATGGGAAGTTGACTTTTGGATTCATCCACGGGAACTGGGCTCTGGACAACTCGCGGCCCGATGGGCGGTGTTGTGGGCTAAGCGATGAGATCCGAGTGCTGCGACACCTGGGTTGCTACGCCGATTTTACAATGCCATCCGGCGATTCTCCAACCCAAGCTCGCTTGGTGAATACGATCTACTACTGCAACGGCGATCCCGATCGACGGAAATCGTACGACTATGGCGTCCCTATTACACCCGGCGGTGGAGTTGAAGGTGACTTACTCATAATTTCCGGGCCTCTTGGCATGCGCTGGAGAGACCGTTGGCTACCCCGGCTCGAAACCGGCGAGGTTCGCAACGGAAACGTGGCAACGCCGTATCGCGTAAGGCGGTGGGTGGATTTAGCTCCGAGGATTGGAACCGACACCTTCATTAAGCTATTTACGCATGGAGCCCAAGAGCGGAACTCCTCGGCTTTATTGCGAGACCTACTGGAGTCGGCATTCAACCTGTTGGTGGACGAGGCGGTCCGGCGCGGGTGCGCCGTTCATTTCGTTTCCGCATGGCAGATGTATCTCGCAATTGAGGCCATCGGGCAAGGCTGCGACCCCGTAGGCGCAGCGCACACCGGCCAGATTGATCGGGTCGGCGCAGGTATTGAAGGAAATTGATGCTGAATATCGGCATTGTTGGCTGCGGGAAAATCGCTGACGGTCATATCGAGGAAATTCAAAAGCTCGGCTGTGCGCGAGTGGTGGCGGTTTGCGACCTTGAACCGCTCCTGGCCGAGCAACTCGCAGTTCGCTACTCCGTGCCGCATCGGTACACCGATTTTGATCGCATGCTTTCTGAGCATCGACTCGATGTAATTCATGTTGCCGCCCCACCGCACTCTCACTTAACTTTGGCACAGAAGGCAGCTGAGGCCGGTTGCCATGTTTTTCTGGAGAAACCGCTCGCTTTGAATGCCACAGACGGGCGACGCCTGATCGAGTGCCTACAACGAGCTGGACGGAAGATGACGATCAACTACTGGTACAACTTCGAATCGCCCGCTCTGGCTCTAAAGGAATTCATTGCAAAAGGGAACTTAGGCGACCCAATGCATATCGAAAGTTATTACGGGTACGACTTAGCGGGCGGGTTTGGCGAAGCGCTGTTCTCCGACGATCGCCATTGGGTTCACCAATTGCCGGGCAAGTTGTTTCAAAACATCATCGATCACGCCATCAATAAAATTACGCCATTCCTTCCCGAGGAGCCGGTAGAAATCATCGCCCGCGCATACCGCCGCCGGCATTTGAAGGATGACCGCACGGATGGCGTTCTTGACGAACTGCGGGTGATGATTCTCGCCGGTGGAGTGTCCGCGTACGTTACTTTCTCCTCGCACGCGCGGCCAGTAGGCCATTTCATGCGGGTTTATGGAACCAAAAATACAGCCCACATTGATTTCACACTCCGCAGTATGTTGGTCGAAGAGAAACAGACCGTTCCGAGCGCATTAGGCCGCTTGTTGCCGCTCTTTAAGTCCAGCTGGCAGTCTCTACAGCAAGCGACTCACAATGCTCGTGAGTTCGCCGGGTCCCGCTTTCAGTTTTTTGCAGGGATGAACCGATTATTGTCGCTATTTTATGAAAGCATCGCGCACGACACTCCGGTGCCGATCCCGTATGTAGAGATATTGCGCGTATCGCAAATCATGGATGAAATCACCAAACAGGTTTACCCGGTGCGAGTGGCATGAGGATACTCGTTACCGGCGCTGCCGGTTTTCTGGGGAAGGCTCTGACCGAGCGGCTCTTGGCTCACGGCTATTCGGATATCCGTTGCAATGTGCGGCGACGCGCCGATATTTCCAAGCTGGACGCTCTAGTGGAGCAACGGCCACACATTCGTCTCGAATATTGCGTCGGGGACCTAAGGTATCGGGAGGACGCCGGGCGAGCCGTGGATGGCGTGCAACTAGTTTTCCATCTCGCTGCTGGAAAGAAAGGAACTGCTGCAGATCTATTCCTCAATTCCGTCGTAGCTTCGAGAAATCTGCTAGATGCTGTTGCGGATCGCAAGCCAATGCGCATCGTTCTGGTGAGTTCATTTGGTGTGTACGGAGTGGCGGGCCTCGGTCGGGGAGCATGGGTGAACGAACAGACGGTGCTCGAACCCCACCCCGAGTGGCGCGATCACTACTCCTACTCCAAACTCCGCCAAGAACAGCTATTCTGGGAATACCAGCAAGCTAACGGCTTTGAACTAGTGGTTCTGCGTCCGGGCGTAATCTACGGGCCTGACGGCGCTCATTTTTCTAACCGGGTTGGGTTGACGATTGGCAAGTGTCAGTTGCACTTCGGCGGAAGGAAATTGCTTCCCTTGAGTTACGTCGACAATTGCGCGGAAGCTATAGTAGTTGCAGGCACTCATCCGCGCGCTGCCGGTCAGGCTTACAATGTGCATGACGACGACCTGCCAACTTGCCGCCAATACCTGCGAGCCTATAGGAAGAATGTCTCCAACATTCGATCCATTTCCATGCCCTACTTCGGAATGAAGTTGCTTTCTTCTCTGGTCGCAAAATACAACCGCTATTCGAAGGGCCAGCTGCCGGCAATCCTCACGCCCTACAAGGCGGCAAGTCAATGGGGCGGAAATCGCTTCGACAATTCCAAGCTGCGCTCCATCGGTTGGAAGCAGTTGGTGTCCACAGCCGAAGGTTTGCAACGATCGTTTGCCGCGTTCCGGACGGAGTTGGATGCTGCCAGAGTGCAAAGCCCGGCTCTGCCGACCGTGACCAGAAACTCTGCTGAGATCTCAACGGAGGGGCTGCGACGTACCTCAGAAGACCTTGTGATAGGCGCTGCGCTAGGCCCAAACTCCAACGGCAGCTTCGATAACCTACTCTCTGCATTCTCGAATCTGCGCAAGACTGGCCGACCAGCCAAGCTGGTCATCTTTGCCGCAAACGATCCGCTAGAACTTGCCTGTGAGGCAGCACTTCAGGAAATACGTTCGGACATTCGGTGGGTGCCGGACGAATTGGCCACGCCTGACTCGCTTCTGGGATGCGATGTTTTGGTTTCGCTTCAGGATGGAGTCCCGCTCTCCGTGCTACGCGCCATGTCTTCGCGCATTCCAATCATAACGACGGCCGTCCGCTTTCCAGAGGCCCTCCGAAATCACCCCACGGTCAAGTTTATCCGGCATGGCGACAAAAAAGGTTTACAAGATGCGCTGCAGCAGCTGTCTGAGGAGTCGAAACGAAATCCGCCTGACGGTCTAGTTCCTGAGGTAAATATCGCAAGACATTACAGCGATACCTATTTGTGGCGAGAGAACAATTCAGTCGGCACGAACGGGCACACGCCAAAAGGGAGGGCACTGATTAAGAAAGCGCTATTCGGCGCCGTTCCCAATAGGCACTTACTTGAGCACGGGAGTCGGGACCGGGCGCAGATTGCCATTACAGTCGATGACGGACCGGATCCAGTTCATACTCCGCGGATGCTGGACATCTTTCGGGATCATGCGGTGAAAGCTACTTTCTTTGTAGTGGGGGGCGCCGCCGAGCAGTATCCGGAACTCGTGCGGCGGATGAAGAAAGAAGGACACGACGTCGGGAGCCATTCGTATAGCCATCCGTACTTCCACAGGCTTTCCTGGTCTGGCGCCATTCGAGAGATAGGGATGACCCGATGGGTGCTGGACCGTATCCTGGGAGAAAAATGCAGGTTCTTTCGCCCACCCCACGGCAAATTGTCACTTCGCAGCCTCATCCCAGCTTGGGCGGCCGGACAGCAGGTGGTTATGTGGAACGTCGATCTAAAGGACTACCGCGCAGCTTCGGGAGATGTTGAAGCACAGTTGGATCGAACGTGCTTCACCTCTGGAGACATCATTCTATACCACGGCATTAACGAGCCAGCCTTAAAAGCACTGCCGCGCGTAATCGAAGCGGCGCGAGAAAACGGGCGCAAGGCCGTCACGATTTCTCAGCTCAATCGGCAATAACGTTTTGGTGCGCCGAACTTTCTGAAATTTCCCACGTGTGCTTCCAATGAAACCAACTGTTTGTGCCCATGCTTCAACTAAATTGCATGCCAGCCTTGCGGCGGCTGAACCAATCGCGGTGGGACCCAAATGTACGCCGACGCGGTTGAAAACTGTTTCTCGGCCTCCGCTCCTCCTAACATTTGCCAAAACCATGACGCGATGGCGGATCCGAGGAGGCAACCGACTCGTGGGACTTTTTGGGCAACTAGGGCTGCTCGATGTGGTCGTCCAATATCAATTGAATCGCGGCGTAAGTTTCAATGTGCCTCTGTTCCGCGCGGATACCTGCTGGGACCTGCGCGACATTGAAGACTACGAAAGGCGATTCGTTTATTTGTTCTGTCGCTTGCTGGAACCCTTAAGTGACGTCCTGCTATTCGACTGCGGGGCGGATATTGGCACGTTTTCAGCCCTCGTCTGTTCGCAAACATCCAGCATCGCGCGCGTTATCGCCCTCGAGCCGAATCCCGACGTAGCTCGATACATCAAACTTAATTTGTCACACCTGCAGGTTTCATCGCATGCGATCACCAAAGCAGTGAGTTGCTTCAAGGGAAACGGCCGCCTGGAGTTTCCAGACTATGACAGGTCAGACCATGCTCGTTATCTGGTGCCAGGCGATGGGCCGCTGGAAGTAGTCACCATCGATAGTTTTGGTGTGCGAAGCGGCAACGTGGCAATCAAGATTGACGTGGAGGGTGGGGAATTGGACGTGCTAAAGGGTGCGGCACAGACGATTTCATCGGCTCGGGCATGTCTGGTCACTGTGGAGGCTAACC
>Ga0207101_1117_pt1 | contig 14748 bp, 11 predicted proteins | sample Alteio_BWMinHeat_83_FD_153581 | JGI IMG/M metagenome (GOLD analysis project Ga0207101, IMG submission 153581) | Enriched cells from forest soil in Barre Woods Harvard Forest LTER site, Petersham, Massachusetts, United States -... | ecosystem: Environmental > Terrestrial > Soil > Temperate forest >...
CAGTCGTTCGACGTAGACTTCAGCACTTCTAAAGTCACCGCTCCAAAGAAAGACCGGAGAACCATAGGCCAGCGATACGCATATCGAAAGCGGGTGAACTCGGCTTATCGCTTCATCGACGCCGACTTTCGCGGCTTTGCGCGCCCGATCGGAAAACCCGCGCAACCACAAGACCCGTGCGAGGCAGATGGGACCGTAGACCCGCTGATCAAATCCAAAAAAATTGGGAATCGACGTACCAAGCTCGGCTGCGCGAGCCATGTTACGTTCGCCGTAAAATTGCGCCGCGGCTTGGTCTCCGATAAAATGGTAACTACTGCTGAGCAAAAAATCCGCAATGAGCAGGCCGGCAGGATCCTCGATAGATTCTGCGAAGGTTGCGCTTTGTTGCGCCACCGCGAGCGCGCCATCGAAGTCGGCAAGCCGCATGAGAAGCCTATGCAGGCCGCATAGAAGCTGCAGTTTGTGCCGCCGGTCCCCGAACGCGTCCTCAAGCGCAAGTCCACGCTCGATCGCGGCGCGAACCCGATCGCTGTTCCCGCTCGTGTACATCGAAGATAGTGCAAGCGCTTCCTGAAGGATCATTTCCTGTCTGGTGCCGCGGGCGGCGGCGTTCAGGCTAGCAAGTGCTCGCTCGCACCACCGGTCGCACTCCCCGAGCAGCGACAATCCGATGAATAGCGGCGCCGCCCAGGTGGCGATGTCGACGCCGACGCTGACTTCTCCGTTGTCAGAGAACGCCCATTCAAGCGCCGCTCGCACACTGCCGATATGCAAGGTGTATCTCGAAAGATCGTGCTCGCCGAACGTCGATTGGACGAGCTGGTCGCGTTGAAGCAACTCGGAAAAAAAGTCCGCATGGCGTCGAGCAGTACGATTCGCTTCGCCCCGATCGGCGAGCTTCGCTTGAGCGAAGGTCCGCGTCGTTTCAAGCAGCCGATAATATGTTGATCCGTATAACGCGGTTGCCGATATCAGCGATTTCGCAAGTAGACTTGCGATCGCGTCAGTAACGACCCCTTCGTCAGTCTCCGCGTCAGATGCAACGGCGCGGGCGGCTTCAAGCGTGAAGTTCCCCACGAAGATCGAGAGCCTGCCAAGAACAGCCTTTTCATGCTGCGAAAGCAGGTTGTAGCTCCAGTCGAGCATCGCGTTCAGGGTCTGGTGCCGAGGCAACGCAGTCCGGCGGCCGTGCCAGACCAAGCTGAAGCGACTGTCGAGCAACTCTGCAACTCCGGGAATCCCGAGAGAGCCGACGCGACTCGCCGCCAGTTCAATGGCGAGCGCAATTCCATCAAGCCGGCGGCAGACCGTCGCGACGATCGGTGCATCGATATTGTTCAGCGCTGCGCCATGACCGCTCGCCGCGGCGCGCTCCATGAAAAGTTGCACAGCCGGATACGCGAGCGCCTCCGCCGGGGTCAGGCCCCCGTCTTCGGGCGGACAATCGAGTGCATGAAGCAGGTGGACATGCTCACCTTCTACTCGGAGCGCTTCGCGACTCGTCGTCAGGACGTGCGCTTGCGGGGTCTCGCCGATGATCCGTTCGGCCAGCGTTGCAGCACCGTCGATCACATGCTCACAATTGTCGAGCACAAGGAGTATTTTCTTGTCGCCAATAAAGGCCGCTAGACTGTGCAGCGGATCCTGGGTTTGCACCATAAACCCGAATGCCGACGCCACCGCGATCGGCACGAGCTTGCCATCGGTGACGGCAGCCAGATCGACGAAGAAAACTGCTCCGTCGAAACCATCTAACAGCGCATGAGCGACGGAAATGGCGACGGTTGTCTTACCGATTCCGCCCGGACCAATGATGCTGATGAACCGCCACATCATCAATTGTGCTGATAAGGAGCGAACGGTGTCGCCGCGGCCTATCATCCGAGCCAACTTGGGTGGCAATCTCTGGAGCCGATCAGAGACAGCGGCCGCTCTCGACGGCGATGTCTGCGGCGTTGAGAACGTCACTGCTGCGACAAAGGAATACCCTCGACCCGGCACAGTCACGATGTAGCGAGCGCCCTCGCGGCCATCCCCGAGCGCCCTCCGGAGGCTAGCGATATGGACGCGGAGATTGGCCTCCTCCACCGTCACATCCGGCCATACGCGCGAAATCAGCTCCCTTTGACTGACGACTTCTCCAGCCCGCTCAACCAACGCGATCAGCGTGTCAAGCGCACGACCACCTAGCGGAAGTGGCTCGTCCCGTTTCTTGAGTTGCCTTTCGGTCGCAGACAAGCGGAAGGGGCCAAACGAGGCGAGCCGGAATTTATGAGGCTCCGCCATCGTCATTCCGCTCATCGGCTCGATGGTGTTGATAGTCCCATATCGGTCGTTGTCGTGCCGATCAAGCGTGCCAATTGGTGAAATGGCGGCGGTACTGCCGAAGCGATCGCATTTGCCCGATGACGCCAATGCGAAACGTGGATCCAACTCGCATTGCGTAAGGTATGACGCGAGAGAAGGCTTCGCCATCGCTGGGTCTCGCAAAGGCCGTCTGAATGAATGCTGCTGAACCAGTTAGTTGCATGATGCGTCATGCATTTCTTGGCGCCTACTTAATGGAAGTAAAGAAAAGTAAATCGAGATAGGTGGTTCCATGGCACTAGGGTAAGTTGCGGGCTCGATCCCGATCACGTCAATGATGGTCCGCCGGAACTCTGGGCTTGACCCCTGGCACCCCGAAGGAGAGCCGCTACGATGCCGAAAAGCGCCGCAATCTTTTCACAACGCCGGATAGGTCATCCGCGCTTTACCATGCAAATGGGGCACTTGAGAGCGGGCCGTAGGATGCGTAACATACTTTGCGCGAATATTTGTCTGTCTGCACGACCCGCATCGCCGCGTGTGCATGATGTTGGGGAATCCATGCCGGAGGACGCCTCGTGTCGGCTCTTTCCACCCGTAAGGGCTCCCTGGAACTGGCGCAAGCAAACTCACATACCCTAGTGACCAGCTGCGAGATTACGGCATGAACAAATTTGCCTCTGCGCTCGCATTTACCCTCGCCCTCACAGCTCTCACGGCGGCCTGGTCGCAATCGTACCCCTCGCGCCCGATTACGATCATCGTGCCGTTCGCGCCCGGCGGTCAGGCCGATGCGATAGCGCGCATCATGGCAGAGCGCATGACGCAGCTACTCGACCGGACCGTGCTCGTCGAGAACCTCAGTGGGGCGAGCGGAAGCATCGGAGTCGGACGAGTCGTACGTGCGGCTCCCGATGGCTACACGATCATCATCGGCAATACGACCACCCATGTGTTCAACGGGATGTTCTATGCGCTGCCCTATGATCTGCTGCTGGACTTCGAGCCAGTCGCGCTATTGGCATCGCAGCCAATGCTGATCCTCGGCAGACGCAGCATGCCGGCAAAGGACCTGCCGGAGCTGATTGCGTGGCTCAAGGCCAATCCCGGCCTGGGCACCCAAGGAACGTCGGGCGCGGGCAGTGCAGGGCACGTGTATGGACTCTTCTTGCAGCGAATGACCGGTACGGTCTTCCAGTTCGTGCCTTACCGCGGTGCCGAGCCCGCCATCCAGGATTTGGTGGCGGGCCGGATCGACTTCTTATTCGACACGCCAACCTTCTTGCCCTTCGTAAATGCTGGTGCGATCAAGGCCTATGCTGTCACCGCCCCAACCCGTTTGGCATCGGCGCCCGACATTCCAACTGTGGACGAGGTGGGGTTGCCAGGGCTCTATCTTTCGCTGTGGCACGCGTTCTGGGTGCGTAAGGGAACACCGATCGACATCGTCTCAAAATTAAATGCCACAGTGGTGGAGACATTGGCCGACGCAACGCTGCGCAAACGTTTTGCCGAGCAGGGTCAGGAAATTCCCGCACGCGAACAGCAGACACCGCAGGCCCTTGCGGCGTTTCACGAGGCCGAGATCAAGAAATGGTGGCCGATTATGAAGGCGGCCAACATCAAGGCACAATAAACCGGCTGGAAGTCGACGCAAGTCCGCATCGTTCAATGCTGGCCGCGCAGCAGAGGGCATTATTGAGCCCGCCGACAGCGTCTAGAGCGAGCCCCTAATGCCTTACGAAGTATGCGCCTATCGCGTTGTCCCGGTCCCCCGCTGACCTGTTGCCGTCTACACTTTTAAGAACGCCAATATTCCCTGAGCGTGTCGCGCAACGATCATTCACCCGCTTCAAGCACATCCTTCGCAGGGCAAGCGATCACAGTGCGCCTTATGCAACCTTAGCTCCACGTGGACAGAGGGCCTCGCGCACTTGTATTCCTGTCAAGTTAAATCGGGTAAATTGAAGTAAAGCAATGGACCCAAAATCCCCTGACTCGGTCGAATACGCGCTTTCGTTCGGTCCGTTCCGGCTTCTTCCGGCACAACAGCTCCTGCTGGAAGACGAAAACGCGGTTCGTCTCGGCAGCCGCGCCTTGGAAATCCTGATCGTACTTGCGCAGTGTGCAGGTGAGTTGGTCACCAAAGGCGAGCTGATGACGCGTGTTTGGCCAAACACCGTGGTCGAGGAGAATAATCTTAAGGTCCATATCGCGACGCTGCGAAAAACCCTTGGCGATGGCCAGCCAGGCCGACGCTACGTGGTTACCGTTCCCGGACGCGGTTATCGCTTCGTGGCGCCGGTCGAGGTCTCCGCATCTGCGAAGACGTCGCTTGACCCGTCCGTCAAAGCGGAGCGCGTACACAATTTACCCGCGTCGCAGCCACGAGCGATCGGCCGCGCCGATATTGTTAATGCGCTTTTGAGCGAGCTGCCGGGGCGACGCTTTATCACTATCGTGGGACCGGGCGGAATCGGCAAGACGACGGTTGCACTGGGGTTGGCTGAAGCGCTCATCGCCACTTACCGCCATGGGATCCGATTTGTAGATTTGGCGCCGCTTGGCGATCCTCAGTTCGTCATCAGCGCAGTCACATCCGCGCTCGGGGTCGAGATTCACTCCGACAATGGTATGCGAGATTTGATTGGACATCTGCAGGATAAACGGATGCTGCTCGTGCTCGATAGCTGCGAGCACGTGATTGAGATGGCGGCTGCTTTGGCCGAGCAGGTTTTGGACGGAGCATCGGAAATCCACATCCTGGCCACCAGCCGCGAGCCGCTGCGCGCGAAAGGCGAGCGGGTGTACCGTTTGCCGCCTCTGGCGGTTCCTTCCCACTCGTCGGGGCTCACGGCTTCGCAAGCTCTTGGTTTTCCGTCCATTCAGCTCTTCGTCGAGCGGGCTGCAGCAAACCTCGATGGATTCGAATTGAGCGACGCAGATGCTCCCATCGTTGTCGACATCTGTCGCAAGCTGGAAGGCATGCCGCTCGCGATCGAGTTTGCCGCCACCCGCATCGACGCCTTCGGCATCCGACAGCTCTCAGAACTCCTCGATGACCGAATCCGGCTGCTGCGATATCCGAAACGCGCTGGACTGCCGCGACATCAGACGCTGACAGCGGCGCTGGACTGGAGCTACGAGTTTTTGCCCAGTGACGAGCGTGATCTATTACGCCGCCTTTCTGTCTTCGCTGGGGCCTTTACGCTCGATTCGGCTCGGGCGGTGTCGGCAGACGCAAATTGCGACGTCGTGGAGGGCGTGGCAAATTTGGTCGCGAAGTCACTTGTATCCGCGGACGTGGGAGGTGCCGTTGTGCAATATCGGTTGCTCGATACCACGCGCGCTTACGCGAGGCAGAAGCTGACCGAGAGCGGCGAGCTTGAAACATATTTACGGCGCCACGCTGAGCATCACCGAGATTTGTTCGAGCGAGCGGAGGTCGAGTGGGAAACGCGGCCTACCGCAGAGTGGCTGGAGGACTACCGACGCAGAGTCGATGACGTCCGGGCTGCGCTTAAATGGGCCTTTTCCCAAGACGGCGGCATATCGATCGGCTTGGCGCTGACCGTCGCTTCGATACCATTATGGATGAACCTGTGGCTCCTAGAGGAATGCCGGGAGTATGCCGAACGCGCACTGGCAAAGCTTTTGGCCCAGCCAAGACCCGACGGACGCGAGGAGATGAAGCTCCTCGCGGCGTTGGGGCACATTCAGCTGCATTGGGAAGGTCGGCGGCCTGAGACTGACATTGCCTGGACGAAAGCCCTCCTACTCGCGGAACAGCTTGATGACATGCAGTATCAATTGCGAGCGATTTGGGGGTTATTCGTCTCCTGTGTCAATGTCGATGATTATCGGGGCGCGCTCGCCCGAGCGGATCAGTTCACCGCCGTCGCCGATGCAAAAGGCGATGTTGCCGCTGGATTGATCGGGGCTAGGCTGACCGGGATTGCCTTATATTTCTTAGCAGATCATGGCAACGCGCGGCGCCACCTCGAGCGCGCGCGCGATTCCTATGTTGCCTCCCTTCACCAGCGCAGCATGGCCAGTTTTTGGCCCGCTCACTTGGTGGCAGTGCAAACCACACTTGCAAATATTCTCTGGATTCAGGGGTTTCCGGATCAAGCTGTCCGCGCTGGGCGGAGCGCTCTGGAGGAGGCCCAAGCGACGAATCATGTACCATCCCTGTTCTATGTCCTAATCCGTGCGGCGTGTCCGATCGCTCTCTACGTCGGCGATTTGACGGAGGCAGAGCACTTGACGGCGATGCTCATTGAGCATTCGGCGAAGCATCCGCTGACGATGTGGGACGCATTTGGGCGCTGCATAAGAGGAACATTGCTTTTGGCGCGGGGCGATATCACTGGATTGGCATTCCTCCGAGCCACCCACGAGCGGCTTCGGGAGAGCAAGTTGCGCAGTTGGACGGCAGCGCTTCTCCCAATGCTGGTACAGGCCATGGCGGAAGTCGGGCAAACGGCTGAAGCGCGCATGATTATTGATGATGCGATCGATCAGTTCGAGCGCAGTGAGGGGAAGTGGTGCCTGCCGGAGCTGCTGCGCATCAAAGGTGGGCTTCTTCGCCTTGAGGGGTCGAGCGAGGCACTCGCTGCTGCCGAACGTCACTTCATGCAGGCTCTCGAATGTGCGCGTCAGCAGGAAGCGCTATCCTGGGAGCTGCGTGTCGCAACCAGCTTGGCCGAGCTTTGGCACAGTCAAGGCAAGACCGCGGATGCCCATGAACTCCTCTCATCTGTTTACGGCCGATTCAATGAGGGCTTTGAGACCGCCGATCTGAGGAATGCGCGTGCCCTAATGACCTCTTTTAGCGGGCAAAAGCCTTCCTAGTACCTGGTCCTTCTTAACTCCGCGTGCGCGGCCCGCGGCGAGCGAATAAACCGTGGGCTGTTCAGGGCTCAGAGGCGTTCCGAGAATTGCTAAGATAGCCGCGGTGTTTCGGTAAGCGCCGCGGCCGCTCCAACATTGCGGCGTTGAGAACGTCACCGCTGCGACAAAGCAATATCCTCGACCCGGCACAGTCACGATGTAGCGAGCGCCCTCGTGGCCATCCCCCAGCAACTTCCTGAGACTAGCGATCTGGCCGCGGAGATTGGCTTCCTCCACCGTCACATTCGGCCAAACGCGTAAGATCAGTTCCTTTTGAGTGACGACTTCTCCAGCCGGCTCAACCAACGCAATCAGCGTGTCAAGCGCGCGGCCCCCAGCGGAAGTGGCTCGTCCCCCTTATTGAGTTGCCTTTCGGCCGCAAACAGACGGAAGGGGCCAAACGAGGCAAGCTGGAATCTATGAGCTGCCACCATAATCGTTGCGCCCATCGCCTAGATGGCGTTGATGCTCCCATATCAAAGATGTCGTCCGCTTGAGCGTCCCGACTGGTGAAATCGCGACGCCACTGCCGAAGCGATAGCGTTCGGCATACCCGATTTAACTTGGCAGAATATACAACTGCGCGTGGGCCCCCGTCCACGTGAAGCTAAGGTTGCATGAAGCGTACTGCGATGGCCGCCCCTGCCGAACGATGTTCCAGTGCTTGAAGCAGGGTCAGCGTTCGTTGCGCGATTCGGTCAAGATATCGTCAGGGTCCGCCCCGTCATCCGCCAATCAACACACAATTTGCGCAATTTCGAATGAGAGGTGGCAAGCTTCATCAAGCACACTTCCACTCGATCTATTATCTCACAACAGGACGCGGACCATCTGCGCGTCCAATCTTGGTACCACGAATAAAGATTCGTGAAACGACAAAATGAAAAAACAAACGATAGCCATTCGCAACTCGGCGTTTCGCCTTTGTTCGCTGCGAAACTCAGGAGATAGATCATGATCAACAAAGCCACACTCGCGCTGATCGCCGCCATTGCGACGTCGAGCCTCGCGATGCCCGCGGCCGCACTGGCGCAGAGCGCCTACACGACAGGCTCAGCAGCGAGCAATGCCGCCGCCGGTTACGGTTCCCCCTATGGATACGGAAGCGGCCTCTACGCCTACGCCCCGGGCCGTGTTTACGGCCGCTCCGGCCAGGGTCGTAGCGGCTAATAGAGGACGGCCGACCTGCAACCCGTACGCAAGTCTGTCGACAAAGATGCGACGACACTGTCGCTGAGAGATCTCATGCGATTAAAGCTCATGGCAATTGGAATTGTTTGTGCCGCGCTCGCCGTCGAGCAGCCCGCGCCAGGGACGGCGGAAGAATCATATCCCTGGTGTACCCAAGGCAGCCTACTGCACTGCTACTACATGACGCGCGAGCAATGCGAACAGACCGTGGATTACCGCGGCTTCTGTGTGCCTAATCCAGATGCGTCGCCACAAAACGGTGAAGCCGCGTGGCGACTCCTTGCGACCCACCGGAACCGTCATTCCTGATGACGGCAAGCCGCTAAGCAAGAACTTGTGAATGAGCTGAACGAATAAACAGTACCGTCAAGCGGTAGCAGCCATACGGAGCAATTGAACCCAACCTCGAGGAGATTTAACTATGAGCGCAACAAAACTTGTCGTGGCAATGGCGCTGCTGTTGAGCGCAACCTCGGCTACGTTGGCGCAAGATCGCCAATGTTTCGGTGATCGCCCCTATTACGATTTTTACGGCGCTGGTTGGCTCGACTCCGAGTTGCATCTTGGCATCGACTGCCACATCGCGCCGCCCGCCAGTGTACATCCCCAGCGAACGCGGCCGGCGCGCGGCGACTGATAACAAGAAGCGATCGATATTCGACTGGTAGAGTGAGCAAAGCAACCCTCGGCGCAGGCATTGGGACGCGCGACTTGCAAGGAATTGATGATTCCCGATCAAGTCGTCTCCTTGTCGCCGTGGGTGCCGCGTTTTCAGGACGACCCCGAGTGTCAGGTATTTTAATTGCCTGCAATTTGTCACCGAACTAAATTAGCTCCCTTGCGAGATACCTGAATTTTGTCTAATGAATTACAAATACGCATGTGTGAGTTGCAGAAAAAATGAAGTTGTCTCTGTATACATTTACCGACGAAGGATTTGTTCCGGGAATTGCCGCGCTGATCAATTCGGTGCGGCGGTACGGTTTCTCGGGAAAGATCCATATTGGCGGTCTCGATCCGCTTTCAATCTCACGGCGGCCACCTGAGGGAATTGAATTTCACGCACTTGGCCCAAACGGCTATTGGCCGGGGAATCGAAAGGCCGAGTCGGTACCGACGCGACCATAAATTCTCGTTGATAGCCCGAAACGAGGCGTTGCTAGTGCTATGGCCATCACTGCGGCGTCTAACCTGTCGCCTTCCAGCACGAGTCTGAATGGACTCGACGGGATCAATTTCTTTCTTGCGGGAATGCAAGCTGGATTCGGCCCGTTCGTCGCCGTGCTGCTAGCTGATGAGAAATGGACCCAGCGGAACATCGGATTTGTGCTCAGCGTTAGCAGTCTCGCTGGGTTGTTGAGTCAGCTGCCCGGAGGCGCATTGCTTGACGCCAGCCGGTCAAAACGGTTTCTAGTCGCGTTTGGCGCAATTGTGGTCTCGGTCAGCGCGCTCGTGATGGCACTTTGGCCAATCCTTCCGGTAGTTCTTACTGCTTTGGTAATGCAAGGATTAACCGGCGGCGTCCTCGGGCCAGCCATCGCGGCGATAAGCCTGGGCCTGGTTGGTCACCTGGCCCTTGCCGAAAGACTAGGACGCAATCAACGCTTCGCCTCGGCGGGAGCGTTGACTGTTGCCGGGCTAATGGGAGTCATTGGTTATTTTTTGTCCTATCGGGCGATATTCTTTGTCTCGGCCGTGTTAGTGCTTCCGCTGCTTATGGCCGTAGCCCGTGTCCGCTCGGCTGATATTCACTTCGGCCGTTCTTGTGGACAACCAGATTACCACGCATCCACACCGCCACCGAGAGCAGGGCGATTAAGCCTTGCCAAGAATCACAACTTGCTGACGTTTGCCGGCTGCCTATTCTTGTTCCAGTTCGCGAACGCCTCGATGTTGCCACTCGCGGGTGAGCGACTGGCATATCGTAATGGAACCAGCGCCGCGTTTATCATCTCAGCACTGATCATTTTACCACAGATCGTCGTCGCGCTAAGTGCTCCCTGGGTAGGACAACTGGCTCAAAGCTGGGGTCGCCGGCCCTTGCTCTTGATCGGCTTCAGCGCGTTAGCTGTCCGAGCCCTTCTCTTCGCTGTGACCATTGATCCGCCTTTGCTCATTTGCGTTCAACTGCTCGATGGCGTTAGCGGTAGTACCTTGGGTGTGCTTACCGCCTTAATTGTCGCTGATCTCACCAACGGAACCGGCAGATTCAATTTGGCCCAAGGCTTTGTTGGGACGTTGGCGGGCGTCGGCGCGTCGCTCAGCACTGCATTTTTTGGCCTTATCGTTGGAAACTTCGGTAACGTGATTGGATTTATTGGTATTGCCGTCGCAGCAGCGAGTACAGTCTTTCTCACTTGGTCACTAATGCCAGAGACGAAACCGTCGGATGAGAAAGGCGAACTATTGGAGAGTGCGTAATGGCATTCAAGGTTCAAGTTGGTCCACCGCACATTGCCATTCATCAAGGTCAGACAGTGCTCGTCACTGATCCGGACGGGACAATCAAGTCGCCGAGCGACAAGGGATTGTACTTCCTCGACACGCGGATCATCAGCAACTGGGCGATCTACGCAAATGGCGAGCCGTGCCAACTGCTGAACGGCGGTCCGATTAACTACTACGCCGCGCGAATCTTTCTCACGAACAAGTCGATCCTTACCGAAAACGGCCCGATCCCGCCGCGCACCCTTGGCCTTACCATCAGTCGATCACTCAGCGGCGGCATGCACGAAGATCTCGACATCACCAACAACAGCATGAAACCAGTGCGATTTCAGCTTGAGATAGCCTTTCGATGCGACTTTGCCGACATCTTCGAGGTCAAAGCAGGCCGCATCGTGCGCCGCGGCAAGATCACAACTGAATGGTCAGCGAGGAAGCAGCGGGTTCGCACCGTATATTCAAATCGAGATTTTCACCGCGCAGTGATAATTTCGGTGGTGCATGCCCCCTGCAAGGCTGTATCTGCCAACGGCCGGCTCAGTTTCGAGGTCGCGCTTGAACCAAACGAGATTTGGCACGCCTGCCTGCTCTATACGTTTGAAGACGGCGAGCAACTCTTCTATGCGCCAAATGACTGTGTTGAGAGCAGCCACAAGTCTCCCCAATTTGCGACAACGTCACAATGGTTGAAGACCGTAGTGAAGATCAAAACAAGCAACGAAGAGTTTTATCGTCTCTTTCATCAAGCGCTCGAGGACATGGCCGCACTCCGTTTGCCTATCATGGGTACGGACCATATGGTCTTTATGCCTGCGGCTGGGCTGCCGTGGTTCGTCGCTCCTTTTGGTCGCGATAGTCTCTTCGCTTCGCTGCAGAATATCCTGATCTACCCGGAGTTCGCGCGTGGTTCGTTGGAGTTCTTGGGCTCGCTGCAAGCCAAGGAGGACGATCCATACCGCGATGCCGAACCCGGCAAGATCCTCCACGAGCTGCGCTATGGCGAGCTCGCGCACTTTAAACTGATTCCGCACACACCATATTACGGCACAGCAGATGCTACGCCGCTTTATCTGATTACCCTGCACGCTGCGTGGCGCGCAACCGGCGACCAACGGATGCTGGAACAGCATCTGCAGGCGGCTGAAGGATGTCTTGCCTGGATCGACAAATACGGCGACCGCGACGGCGATGGATTTCAGGAATATCAGACACGTTCCCCGGTAGGTTACGAGAACATGGCTTGGAAGGATTCCGGCGATGCCGTCGTGTATCCTGACGGCTCACTGGTACGGGGGCCTAAGGCGCTCTGCGAGCTCCAGGGGTATGTTTACAATGCTTGGGTACGGATGGCGGAGGCGTTCGATGCGCTCGGCAAGCCCGAGCGTGCCAGCAAATTGCGCTCCAAGGCCTCCGCCCTATTTGCGCGGTTCAACGAAGTTTTCTGGGACGAGGAACTCGGGTTCTATGCCTATGCGCTTGACGGCGACAAGAACAAGGTTCTGACCGTTGCATCCAACGCCGGACATTGCCTTTGGTCCGGCATCGTGCCTGCCGAACGCGCCAAGAGGGTGGTGGATCGCCTGATGGCGCCGGACATGTGGACGGGATGGGGCATTCGCACGCTGTCCGCCGATCACGCGGCATTTAATCCGTACAATTATCAGACTGGCTCAGTCTGGCCGCACGATAACGCCATCATCGCTATGGGCTTTAAACGCTATGGCTTTCATACTGAGGCGGCGCGGGTCGCCCATGACGTCAGCGTAGCGGCGAGTCACTTCCTCCTTAATCAACTGCCTGAGCTCTACACCGCATCCGAGCGCAACGAATCGAATTTCCCGGTGCAGTATATCGGTGCAAACGTGCCGCAGGCTTGGGCGGCCGGCTCAGTGTTCATGCTGACGCAGGCGCTACTTGGATTCGTGCCGGATGCGCCGCACAACAAACTCTACGTCGACCCACATCTTCCTGCCTGGCTACCAGATCTTACCGTGCATGATCTTCGCATTGGCAAGCACATGCTCGACATACGCTTCTGGCGCGAGGGGGACCAGACAGCTTTTGACGTGATCAAGGGAGACCGCGAACTGGTCGCGCACCGGGATATTGCATCCAAAGGCACCGACCTGAGTTCGCGCGATTGATGGGAACCCTATTCGGGTCGAGCGGTTTACACCGACGTGCCGTCGCGGGCGACTTGGTTTAGGACGCGAGCTCGGGCGTCGCGGAGTTCCGAATGCCGCCCTCTCATCCCCTTGTTTTCCTTATTGATGTTGACAACACTTTGCTCGACAACGACGGGATTCAACGCGACCTCAAGGATCATCTTGAGCAAACCTACGGCCACGCCGCCCGTGAACGCTACTGGAGAATCCTGGAGGACCTGTTCGCAGAGCTTGGTTATCGCGACTATCTTGGAGCGTTGCAGCGTTACCGGGCTGAACATCCCCGCGAGGTAGAACTGCTGACCATGTCATCCTTCCTCATCAACTATCCTTTTGCCGACCGCCTGTTCCCCGGATCCCTTAAGGTATTGAAGCGGCTGGGGCGGCTCGGCCTGACGGTCATTCTCTCGGACGGTGACGTCGTTTTTCAGCCCCATAAAGTCGAGCGCGCGGGTCTCGCTGACGCGGTCGATGGCCGTGTGCTGATCTATATTCATAAGGAAGAGGCCCTCGATGACGTCGAGCGGCGTTACTCAGCTGAGCATTACGTTCTTGTCGACGATAAGCTGCGCATATTGGCAGCGGTTAAACAATTCTGGGGCGAGCGCGTAACGACAGTGTTTGTGAGGCAGGGAGCTTATGCACACGATCCAAAGGTCGTCGGCGCCTTTCCAGGGGCCGACTTGACGATCGAGCGTATCGCCGACCTGGTCGACTATGACCTGCCCCGACCGTGGTTAGCGTCACGGGTGTTGCCGTCCGGCGTGGAGTCGACGCCATGAATCCCACAAACGCGCTACATGATGTCGGGCAGAGTCTCTGGCTCGACAACATCACCCGAAATCTCGTGAACAGCGGAACGTTGCAACGCCACATCGACGAATTCTCGGTAACCGGGCTAACCTCAAACCCGACAATCTTCGATTACGCAATCCAAAACAGCAGGGATTATTACAGCGGCACTTCCAGGGAAGCATCCCCGGCCAAATCGAGGACCTGTTCTTCGAACTGGCGGGCCGCACCGTTTTCTGGGATCCGCTGGTCGCCTGGCGGAGCAAAAAGGCGACGCACGAGCAAACAGTCGTGGAGATTGCCCCGCGCTATCGCAAGTTTGTCGATCAAATTGAGCGGGCAAGCATTGATTTGCCTTCTGAACTTTCAGATCGGGACCCGCTCGGGAGATTACTCCGCACAGGAGATCTGACACATGCAGCTAGGAATGATCGGCCTCGGTCGCATGGGAGCCAATATGGTACGCCGGCTGTTGAAGGGCGGCCATCAATGCGTGGTGTTCAATAGGTCGCCAAAGCCGGTGGCCGAGCTGGTCAAGGAAAAGGCTGTCGGCTCGGCTTCGCTCGCGGAGTTGGCCAAGAATCTGACGAAACCGCGCAGCATCTGGTTGATGGTGCCAGTCGGAGCGGTGGACGACACCATTAACGATTTGCTGGCCCATCTCGATCGAGACGACATCCTGATCGATGGCGGCAATTCTTATTATGTCGACGATATTCGTCGCGCCAAGCAGCTCGCCTCTAAAGGAATCCATTATGTCGACGTCGGCACGAGCGGCGGCGTCTGGGGATTGCGGCGCGGCTATTGCATGATGATCGGCGGCGAGGCCGATGTCGTAAAGCATCTTGCCCCGATCTTCGCCACGCTTGCACCGGGCCGCGGCGATATCCCGCGCACTCCCGGGCGTGAACAGGCGGGTGGAACCTCCGAGCAGGGCTATCTGCATTGCGGT
>Ga0207101_1102_pt1 | contig 14660 bp, 18 predicted proteins | sample Alteio_BWMinHeat_83_FD_153581 | JGI IMG/M metagenome (GOLD analysis project Ga0207101, IMG submission 153581) | Enriched cells from forest soil in Barre Woods Harvard Forest LTER site, Petersham, Massachusetts, United States -... | ecosystem: Environmental > Terrestrial > Soil > Temperate forest >...
AACGCCATCCAACTATGGAGAGCACGACGAAGAAGCCGATTTCGCCGCCCAAATCCCGGGGATCGCGCGGCACTTCTACCGGTCAATCGGCGCAGGTGCGGAAAAAGAGATCATAGAAAACCTTGTTGTTCTGCAGGGCTAAAGGGTGAGCGCTACGTGAAGCCCATCTTGCGGGCGGGTGGGGGTTGGTAGCATCGTGGCCTGTTTGGAAGGGAGGCAGACGCGATGAGGCAGCGAGAACGGAGCCGGAAAGCGCGGCAGCGGTGGCAGGGATTGCTGGCGGAGCAGGGGCGGAGCGGGGAGAGTGTGGCGGCGTTTTGCCGGGAGCGCCAGTTGCGCGCGTCGCATTTCTACTGGTGGAAAAAGCGGCTGGGGGCCAGCGGCGCAGAGAGGTTTGTCGAAGTAAAGTTGGCGACAGCGGCACGGACTCTGGGCGCGGCCGAAGATCGGCGAGTGGAGGTGGTACTGAGGAATGGTCGGAGCCTGCGCGTGGGGCCAGGATTCGACCCCGAATTGGTACAGGCGCTGGCGGCGGTGGTGGAGAGCGCGGCATGAGGGGGCTGCCGAGCTTGCGGGCGCTGGACGAAGACGGGGCGGGCGGGCCGCGGTGGCGCCTCTGGCTGGCCTTGGAGCCGACGGACATGCGCTGCGGGTTTGATCGGCTGGCGGAGCGGGTGCGCGCGGTGATCGGGCAGGATCCTCTGAGCGGGCATGGGTTCATCTTTCGTTCGCGGCGGGGCGATCGATTAAAGCTTTTGACGTGGGATCACGACGGTTTTATTTTGTGGTACAAACGCTTAGAGGTGGGGGTCTTCAAACTGCCCCGCCGGGAAGGGGCGGCGCGGGCGGTGGAGCTGCGGGCCAGCGAACTGGCGATGATTCTGGATGGGATCGACATGTCGCGGCTGAAGCGGGCGCCGCGTTACGAACGCCCGGTGGGATGAAGTGGGGCGGTCGCCGTGCTGTACGTCGCGGTTGTGCTCTTGGCCGCGAGGTTCTGCAGCCCTTCACGTGTGGTGGTGGTGGTGGCAGCGGGTGTGTGGCGCTCACTATTTTGAGCTATCTCCTCACGCGTTCCCCTGGGCCTACACTCGAAGGCTTTGCAAATATGCTAATCGGCGTTGGGATAATCGTACTGATAACGCCTCTCGTTTTGAAAAATCAGTCGCGGGAGCTTGCCCTGCGGCGCAGCGAAGCTTATCTGGCCGAAGCACAGAGGCTGACGAACACGGGCAGTTGGGCTTACGATCCCAGCACTGGGGAAACGACATACTGGTCCGATGAATTGTTCCGAATCTTTCGCCTAGATCCCCAGCAGGGTCTACCGACGAGCCAAACATTCTGGGAGCGTATCCACCCGGATGATCGCGACGGCGTGAACGGAGGGATCCAGAAAGCGCTTCGCGAAAAAGCAGAATGCGTACTCGATTATAGAATCCTCCTGCCGGACGGAATGCTTAAGCATAGCTGCAGCGTCACCCACCCGATCGTTAATCGCGGCGGCGACGTAGTTGAATTGGTAGGCACGGCCGTAGATGTGACGGACCGCCAGCAGGCGGAAGAGGCCACGCGCCGGCGTGAAAGAGAGCTTCGCGATTTGTTCGACACGATGCCGGCCATAGCCTTCCTTGCGCGGCCCGATGGCTTCAATGAGTTTCAGATTCGGGGCTGGCTGGAATATTCAGGGTTGTCGGCGGAAGCCAGCTTGGGTGATGGCTGGACAGTTGCTCTTCATCCAGGTGATTTGGATGCGCAAATGAACAAGTGGCGGGCTTCGCAGGTTAGCGGTGAACCGCTTGAAGTCGAAGCACGCCATCGGAATGCCTATGGCGAATATCGCTGGTTCTTATTGACCCGGCCCTGAAGGGATGCTACGCGGCGGCATAGCTCACATCCTTATGCTGGAAGTAATTCTGGACGCGTTGCGGTTGTTTTTGAATGCTCCGCAAAGCGCGCACAGCGGTTCGTTTGAGAGCCTTGCCGGTTCGGGCCGGAGCGGCCGTGGTGACTCTTTGCTTGAGATCGGCGTTGAGCAATTCGTCCGCATTCAATTCCGGAGAATAGCTGGGCAGATAAAAGACCTCGATCTTGTCGTCGTTCTCCTCTCGCCAGCGCTTGACCAGCTTCGAGTGGTGAACCCCGCAAGTTGTCCAGAATCAGAAATATCTTCCTCTGTGGTGGGCGCGTCAGCCGTTCCAGAAAGCCGATTAATATCTTGGCATTCAGGGCTCCGGAAAAGACCCTCCAGCGCATCTGGCCTTTGTTGGTCACCGTTGAAATCACGCTCAGGCCCTCGCGGCAGGCGTTGACTCGCAACATCGGAGTTTGCCCTTTGGGCGCATCGTCGCGTCCGCGCACGTCATCCGATCTCAACCCCGACTCATCGCCCCATTGGATCTCCGCGCCCTCTTGTTTGGCGCGTGCGGCGATAAGGGGGTACTGCTCGTTAAGCCACCTCCCCACCGCCGTGGGGGACTGCTCGTAGGCCTTCTTCAAGAGCTTCTGCGGCGTGTATCCCCAACGCTTGAGATACTTGCCGACATTCCTGACTTTCAATCGAATCCCGTAACGGGCTTCGATTAACTCCCCCACCGCCTGCCGCGACCACAAGGCATAACCCATCTTTAACTGCTCCGGCGTCCGGCCCTGAATCAGTCCCTGAACTTCCCGCGCTTGCTCCGGCGCCAGCAAGCACCCTGAACCCTTGGGACGGTGTCCGTGTTTGACCTTCACCGCCGCCCAGCCGCCACGGCGATGGGCCTGATGGGCTTTCACCACCGTGGTTGCCGACAGTTCGCACTGCCGCGCTGCCGCGCGCACCGAAACTCCCGCCAGACGCAGTTTCACGGCTCGCCGCCGCCGCTCGTTCAACGCCGCTTCCCGGTGCGCACGTTTGATTCAGCCGAACAATTCTTCAATTCTCCTTATCTGCGGAAAGCGGCCTGCCTGGTACTGGACGTACGGATGCCCGGAATGAGTGGGGCTGAGCTTCACCGCCAGTTGCTTTCAAACGGTCACGAAGTGCCTGTTATCTTCATGACTGCATATGCAGCCGATGAGGAGGCGCGGACGCAAGCGCTCGCCAATGGGGCGCTGGCTTACCTGATCAAACCCTTCGACGAGGGAGAATTGCTCTGTGCGATTCAGCGGGCCCTCAAATCGGAGTCAAGACAAGGCGATTGAACAGAGGGTAGCTGGTTATGGGTGATACGAGTGGTCTTGTTTACGTGGTGGACGATGACGTGTCGGTTCGTGAAGGTTTAGCAGGGCTGGTTTCCTCAGCGGGACTGACGGCAAGAACCGCAGCATCGGGGAAGGAATTCCTCGATATGGTGCGCCCCGATGTTCCCAGTTGTTTGGTTCTTGATGTGGAACTTCCCAGCCTAAGCGGAATTCACCTGCAACAGGAGCTTATTCGATGCGGCATTCAGATCCCGGTTATATTCCTGACGGGTCATGGCAACATTCCAATGAGCGTACACGCGGTCAAAGCAGGTGCGGCGAACTTTTTGACCAAACCCTTTGACGACGAAGAGCTGTTAAGTGCGATCAGGCAGTGTATAGCACAAAATGCCGCACCTTATCGACACGGTCGAAGTCAACTCAAAGATCATCTGGACCAGCAAGAGCTGGTTCTCGAAGAAGAACGCGGCGGCGAGAAGAGTTCCGAGATTATCGAGAAGAGCTTGACTTTAAGGCGCGTTGTGCAACTGGTTGAGACGGTCGCCCAAACCGACTCAACTGTGCTTCTACTTGGCGAGACCGGAACTGGAAAAGAGTTGGTCGCCCGGTCTTTGCACGATCTTAGTCGACGCAAAAATTACACCTTCGTGAAAGTCAACTGCGCAGCCATTCCCACGGGTTTGCTCGAAAGCGAACTTTTCGGCCACGAAAAGGGGGCGTTCACCGGAGCCTTTGCTCAAAAGGCTGGACGGCTGGAAGTTGCGGACCGTGGCACTCTGTTTCTCGATGAAGTCGGCGACATTCCTCTCGATATTCAGCCCAAACTCTTGCGCGCTTTGCAGGAGCGCGAATTCGAGCGCCTGGGCAGCACACATTCAAGAAAAATAAATGTGCGATTGGTCGCGGCCACCAATCGCAACTTAGAAATGATGGTTGCTAGAGGAGAATTTCGGAGCGACCTATACTATCGTCTTAATGTTTTCCCTATTCGCATTCCGCCGCTGCGTGAAAGAAGAGAAGACATTCCGTTGCTTGTGAAGCATTTTGTGCAAGAGTATTTTCGCCAAATGCAAAAACGCATCGGCGCAGTTGCGGAAACTACGTTGGAAAAACTGGTCAGTTGGAACTGGCCAGGGAATATTCGTGAACTTGAGAATTGCATTGAACGTGCTGTAATTCTTAGCCGCGATGGGGTCTTGGATGCCCCACTCCATGAACTAACAGCGACGCTTGCCACCCCGGCGTCTACCGAAGTATGCGTGGCGCATTGCGATGTGGCTCGGATTGTCAAAGAGACTCTTGAAATTTTGAAAATAACTCGCCCGAAGACAGGGCCTAAAGGAGAGGCATTAGAGAAACAGCGCCAAGAGATTATGCAGGTTTTGCGTGAAACGAATGGACGAGTTGGCGGCGCGGATGGCGCGGCCGCTCGCATGGGAATCAACCGGACAACTTTGATGTCGCGCATGAAAAAACTTGGTGTACGTGGCGCCGAGCTTGCATAGACGGGCGTCCCTTGGCTGCTGATGGTGAAACCGCGTTCGCCATTCGATATCTGCAATAAAAACACCCTCAGTTACTGGGTATGCCAGGTTCGCTGCCTTCGAATGGTGCATCGCTGCTTCGCAGCGTCGAGGTTTCCCACTGAGATGGACACTGCGTCGATAATCTCTTACTAACAAAATCAGAGGAGAGGGCATCGCCGCATATGATGGTGGCCCGCTGCGCGCCTACCCTCCAGGAACATCTCCGTTTCGGTGTGACCGAGAGTCACAGCGTTGACATTGATGTCGCGACCGCGAAGTTCGGACGCGAGGATAAGCAAACTCGCATCGACGGCGCCCTTGGTCGCTGCATAACCCGAATATTTCAGCAGAGGCCGTCCAGTTCGGCGAGAGGCGCCAGAACCAAGCTTCGCGGCCGCCCACCTGATTGACATTATGGATCAGTGATCTCACTCGCAAGGCTCAATGCTTCTCGATGAGGCTCCAGTTAAACCAACTGGTTTCATTGTCTTGACAATAGGCGTTGTTGTTTCCGCGCTGCGTGCGCCGCACCTCGTCGCCCATCAGGATCATCGGCAGCCCCAGTGAGAGCAAGGTGACGGTGAAAAAGTTCTTCACCCGCCGATTGCGCAGCGACTCAACCGCTGGATCATTCATTGGGCCCTCGACGCCGCAATTCCAGCTCCGGTTTTCGTTCAACCGTCTCGGTTGTCTTCGCCGTTCATCTCATTGTGCTTGCGGTTGTATGAGACGAGGTCGTTTAGCGTGAACCCGTCATGACACGTCACGAAGTTTACACTCTGCTCGGCTTCGCGTTCTTTGTGTCCATAAATCTGTGGACTGCCGACCAGCCCGTCGGCAAGCGCGCCCACCGAACCGTCATCGCCCCGGAGAAAGCTGCGGACCTCGTCGCGGAAGCGCCCATTCCACTCCTTCCAACTATCGCCGATGAAGCTACCCACCTGGTACAAGCCGGCCGCGTCCCATGCCTCAGCGATCAGCTTTGTGCCCGCCAGGCATGGGTCGGAATCGATATCCCACAACACCGGCGGGTTGGGCAATAAATTGCCCCACTCGTCGCGTTCGAGGACCGCCACCAGATCAAACCGGAAGCCATCCACGTGCATCTCTTCCATCCAATAGCGGAGACTGTCCAGGATCATGCGGCCGACGACAGGATGATTGGCGTTAAGTGAGTTTCCCGTGCCGCTGTAGTCGGCGTAGCGCGAGCGGTCCCGCTCCAGGATGTAGTAGGTGTTGTTGTCGAGACCGCGAAAACAGATCGTTGGACCGCGTGGGTCGCCTTCGGTCGTGTGGTTGAAAACGACGTCGAGGAGGACTTCGATATCGGCTCGGTGCAACGCCTTCACCATGTCGCGAAATTCGTCTACTGGACCGAGCGGGTTCTGACGTGAGTTGTAGCCCTGATGGGGCGCAAAGAACGAGATTGGCGAATAACCCCAGTAATTGGTTTGTCCCGGGGGAGCATCCTGATTGTCGAATTGGAACACCGGCGACAGCTCGACACCGGTGATCCCAAGCTGTTTAAGGTAAGAAATCTTTTCGATCAAACCAGCAAAGCTGCCCCGTTTTTGATCGGAAACGCCCGAAGTCGGATGACGAGTGAAACCTCGCACGTGCATCTCGTAAATGATGCTGTGGGCTGAGCGGTGCTGAAGAGGGGTGTCGCCTTCCCAATCGTAGGAGTGGGGGTCCACGACAGCACTTTTCATCGCCGTGGCCGCATTGTCGCCGATCATGCGGGCCGCGTCGCGGCTATATTTATGGGGAACCACGACGCCGCGGCCGTAGGGGTCGAGCAAAACCTTGGAGGGATCAAAGCGCACACCGTTCGCAGGATCGAACGGCCCGTAAGCGCGGTACCCGTACACTTGCCACACATTCACCCCCGGCACGAAGATATCCCAGTAGGGGTAAGTGCGGTTCTTGATTCTATCGATCTTGATCACCCGCGAAGGCTGCGGGTCATTTTCCCGGTCAAAAAGCAGCAACTCGAGGTCGGAGGCGTCCCGCGAGTAAATGCTGAAATTCACACCGCCGGGAACAACGGCGGCGCCGAGCGGGGAACTCTGACCCGTACCCGTAGGGCCCGGTTGGGTGGAAGATGCGCCTTTGGGAGCGGTGGTTGGGTCGACGGGGGCAACACTCATGGCTCACCGCCTGCCCAACAATTCTTGAGCGACGGCGACTACCCGATCCGGTTCGAACCCGAATTTGCGCTGAAGTTCCCTTAAGGGCGCCGAAGCTCCGAAAGTCTTCATCCCAATCACACGGCCGGAGTCCCCCACATATCGCTCCCAGCCGAAAGTCGAGGCCTCCTCGACTGCGAGACGCGCTTTCACGGTTGGGGGCAGCACACTGTCGCGGTAGTTCTGCGTCTGATCTTCAAAGATGTCCCAGGAAGGCATCGAAACCACGCGCGAGCGGATGCCCTCGGCGATCAGCGCCTCATGGGCGCTCACAACAAGACTCACTTCACTGCCCGAGGCGATCAGGATGACCTCAAGGTTGCCGCCTGCAGCGTCTGCCAGCACGTAGGCGCCGCGCGCCACGCCTGCCGCCGAAGCATATTTGCTGCGGTCAAAGGTCGGCAAGGGCTGGCGCGATAAGGCGAGCACAGCGGGCTTGTGGCGGAGTTGCATGACGTAGCGATAGGCCTCAACCACTTCGTTGGCGTCTGCGGGCCTCAGGGTCACGAGGCCGGGAACAGCGCGCCACGATGCCAGTTGTTCTACGGGCTGGTGGCTGGGACCGTCTTCACCATCTCCCATGGCATCGTGGGTGAAGACGAAAAGGGTGGGCAGTTCCATGATCGCCGAAAGCCGCATGGCGGGGCGTGCGTAATCGCTAAAGATAAAGAACGAGGCGCCGAAAGCCCGCAGTTTCGAGAGCGAGAGTCCGTTCACAATCGCTGCCATGGAGTGTTCGCGGATACCGAAGTGCATGTTCTTCCCACCTGGGCTGTCCGGCTCGAGGTCGCCTGCGCCCTCGTAGGTCAGCAGGGTCCGGTTTGACGGGCCCAAATCTGCCGAGCCTCCGATGAACCACGGAATATTCTGGGCGAGCACATTCAGCACCTTGCCGGAGGCGTCTCGCCCCGCTATGCCTTTCGGGTCAGCGGGAAAGACGGGTAGGTTGCGGTCCCACCCGGCAGGAAGTTCACGTCGCTGCATCTGGTCGATTTCGGACGCGAGGGTAGGGAAGGCGCCCTTATAACCTTCCAGAAGTTTCAACCACTCCTGCCGGGCCTTGGCGCCGCGTTCGCCCATTCCTGCTCCAAAGTACTGATAGACGCCGTCGGGTACCAGGAACTTCGCATCCTCAGGCCATCCGTAGAAGCGCTTGGTAAGGCGGATTTCCTCCTCGCCAAGGGGTTCGCCGTGCGCGGCAGCAGTATCGTGTTTATGCGGTGAACCGTACCCGATGTGGCTGTCCAAAATGATCAGCGTGGGCCGGCCCTTCGTCTGGCGGAAGACTTCGAAGGCGTTCTCGACGCGATCGGTGTCATTGGCATCGGCAACCCGCAGAAGGTTCCACCCGTAGCCGAGAAACCGGGTGGCGACATCTTCGGTGAAGGTGATGCGGGTGTTGCCTTCGATGGTGATGTGGTTGTTGTCGTAAATCCAGCACAGATTGTCGAGGTTCAGATGGGCCGCCAGCGACGCTGCTTCCGAGCTGACCCCCTCCATCAAGCACCCGTCTCCGCACACGGTGTACATCTTGTAATCGAAGATGGGGAAACCAGGCCGGTTATAACGGGCGGCGAGCCACTTTTGGGCGATGGCCATGCCCACGCTCGTCGCGACCCCCTGGCCGAGTGGGCCGGTGGTGGCCTCGACACCTGAGACCAGGTGATACTCGGGGTGACCGGGAGCCTTGCTGCCGAGCTGGCGAAACCGGCGGATGTCCTCGATGGTCACCGAGGGCTGCCCCAGGATCTCGTAGTCAGCATTCACCGCCATCGTTTGGCTAAGGTGAAGCACCGACCAGAGCAGCATCGAGGCGTGACCATTCGAAAGCACGAACCGATCGCGGTTAGGCCAAATCGGGTCCTGAGGATCAAAACGCATGACGCGGTTCCATAGGGTGTAGACCAGCGGGGCCAGCGCCATGGGGGTGCCTGGGTGGCCGGAATTGGCCTGCTGAACGGCGTCCATGGAAAGCGTGCGAATCGTGTTGATGCATAGTTGATCGACTTGCTTGCTGGTGAATTGCTGGGCAGTTTGTGTAGCACCCATGGGTTCCTCCTCGTCTTAATCCGTCGCTTCCCGATCGACTCTCTCGCACCTCATTCCGCCGCCGGGATTACCTCGGGAGCGGGAATCCACGGCTAATGTGGGCACCGCCGTGGTGAGGGCAAAAACCCCAAGCGATTCTCAGGATCCGGCGGGAGCAGCATTCAAAGTCCGCTGTCCCGCCGTTTCTAGTTCCAGGTTGGCAATTTTGCTGAGGCGCCGCAGGTGACGTGGGGCCTGGCTGAACTTCGCTCCCAAATATGCCTGTACGAGGTCCCAGGCCACGAATGGTCCTACGGCCCGACCGCCCATACAAATAATGTTCATGTGGTCGTCCTCGACGCCTTGCCAGGCGGAGAAGTGATCGTGCACCAGCGCGGCACGGACTCCCGGTATTTTGTTCGCACAAACGGAAGCTCCGACCCCGCTGCCGCAGACGGCCACGCCACGTTCGACGTTTCCTTCCACCACCGCCCGAGCCAGTGGGATGACGAAATCGGGATAATCATCACTGACATCCAGGGTGTGTGCCCCAAAATCCGTGACCTCATGGCCAGCGTTCCGAAGACGGGAAACAAGGTCTTCTTTCAAAGCAAACCCACCATGGTCGGTGCAAATTCCCACGCGCATGCTAACCTCCTGCTTTGCCCTGGGCGGTCAATTGGCCTGCCGATGCACGGTCGGCGAGCACCAAAGCCGATTCGCGACTTATTCGCCCGGCGGGGATCGACGCATCACTTGCCGACAGGCGACACAGCGCATCCGTCTTGTCACTACCGGTCACAACCCAAATTATGCGCCGGGCACGATTGATCACCGGATACGTGAGCGTCATTCGACGCCTGCCCTGGTAGTTGCCGGTCAGCGCCACGTCCGCGTCCGTAATGCTGAGCACCGGGTAGCCCGGAACCAGCGAGGCCGTGTGGCCGTCCGGGCCGAGACCCAAATGGACGAGATCGAGCACGGGCGGCGACCCAGCAAATTCCCGGTCGCGGTAGGGATGCTGGTTACCCAGCACCCCCCGCACAGATCCGTACGTGCGCTCGTTAGCGCATACGGCTCTTAACTTGGATGAGTGGCGGCGAAGCGCGCGGCGGGCCAGGGATGCAGCATGCGCGGGATGGGCAGCCACCGACTGGCCAGTTGTCCCATTCGGCGCCAGGTGATACCGTGGCGCTGACTGCGTTGCCGCAGTTGGTTGCGCCACAGCAGGGTCAACCGGGTGCGAAAGGCCCACAGGCTGTCGAGGTTGTCCGGCACCGCGTGGTAGTTGAAGTAGCCCTGCACGACCGACCGGAGCCACTTACCCGTGAGCGCCGTCGGCTCCTGCCGGCGCGCACGGAGTTCCTGCTTCAGTTCCCGCAGTTTCTTCCGCAGGCGCTTGCCCGCCGTATGCCGCTTCACGGTGAAGTACCCCTTCCGGCTCTTCCCGCTGATGTGCGTGAAGCCCAGAAAGTCGAACGTCTCGGGTTTGCCTTCTCCTCGCCGCTGCCGATTGCTTTCGGCGTACCGCCCGAACTCAATCCGGCGCGTTTTCTCCGGATGCAGTTCCAGTCCGAACTTCCGCAACCGTTCCCGGAGTGCCTCCCGAAAGCGGTCTGCTTCCGTCTGCGCCTGAAATCCCAGGACCGTGTCATCGGCATAGCGCACGACGATCACGTCCCCGTGCGCGTGGTTCTTTCTCCACGCTTGCACCCAGAGGTCAAAGACGTAGTGCAGATAGATATTCGCCAGCAGGGGTGAGATAACGGTCTGAACGCAAAAGGTAATGTGGGCTGGGTTGGGGCATTGGCGGCTGTGGAGGCGCGTGAGGTGGCGGTGGCATATTTAGCGAATCCGGTTCGGCACTCGGTATCGGGATCGAATGGCGGATGGTCAGGGTATCCTTCCCCACCAAGACCTCTTTCACGAGCAATCGCAGGATTTTCTGCCGCTCACTGACCTCCAGTGTGTCGGCTCTGAGCCGCAACTGGGCACAGAAACCGGTGAGGGTTTCTGCCAGCCGCAGGCAATGCGCCTGATCGGCGCTGGCTGCTTCCAGCGACTGTCGTTCGGCTTGCGCCGCCTGTTGTTGCTTGCGGAGTTCCGGCATGCGCGCGCGCAGTTGCTCTAAGCCCACCAGACCTTCCTGATAGGCGTTCAGCAGGCGGTCGATACTCTTTTCCAACCGGGCCTGCTCCCGCTTTAACAACTCTTCGCGTTGTTTTCGCGGGTCGCTCTTGCTGGCGGCTTCCAGGCGTCGGTTCAGTTCCTCCTGAATGACTCGGGGATCTTCCAGCAGGCGCAAGAGTTCCTTCCAAACCACGGCGTCGAGGTGATCCTGACGAACCGGCGGGTTATCGCAAACCGCACCGCGCAGATGACGATAAGCATCCGAACCCAGGCAGCGGTAATAGTAAAGCTTGCGTGCCGAGGTCTGCGTCGAGGTGCGGTAGAGCGCGTAACCGCAACGCTCACAGACCAGCATGCCCTGCAACAAGGTGGGCTCGATGGTGCGCCGTGGAGAGTACCGTTTGTTTTTCTGCAACTGCTCTTGCGCCAAAGCGAAAGTTTCTTCGCCGACCAAAGGCGGTACCGGAATTTCAATCCAGTCCGTTCGCGGCCGCTCGTGGTTAGCGCTATCGCGGCTCGCCAGTCCCTGGCGCTTGCATAACGCGCGGGTGATGCGTTGTCGCGGACGGAACTCGGTCTTTCCATAGCAGGCGCGGCCGCGGTAGGCGGGATTGCGTAGCATGCCCCACACCGTGGACCGCTCCCAACGAGTCGTCCCGGTGCGCGTCGGAATCTGCTCGTCGTTGAGTCGGTGGGCAATCGTATTGATGCTCAACCCTTGCTGCGTGTACGCCTCATACACTCGGCGCACCACCGCCGCCTCGGACTCGATCACCTCGTAATAAGCCGTACAAGAATCGCTTTTACGAACATACCGATAACCGTACGGAGCGCCGGAGAGCACGTTGATCGACCCCTGCCGGGCGCGGTGACGCTTGCCCCGCCGCGAGCGCTCCGCAATCTGGGCCCGTTCATACTCAGCAATCATGCCCTGAAACTGCAGCAGCAGTTGGTCTTCCGGCGTGGCTCCGGAGGGAGAGTTGAGGAAGACCAACTCCACCCCGCAGCGGTTTAACTCTTCCGCCAGCAGCACCTGATAGGCGTACTTCCGACTCAGGCGGTCCGGCGAATAAATCAGCACCGCTTCAATCTGACCGGCCGCGGCCAAGTCGCGCACCGCTTCCAATCCGGGTCGCAGCAGCGTCGCGCCGCTGTAACCCTCATCTTGGAAGCGCCACTCGGGCGGAACCTGGTATCCCTGCGCCTGGGCATACTCCGTCAAGGCCGCCAGTTGGCTGGCAATCGTGTGATTCTCCTTCTGGCGATCCGACGATACCCGGGCGTAAATCGCGGCGGCTTTGGTCATTCAGCATCTCCTGGTCGCTTCTGGGCAAGGGCTGAGCTGCTCGACTTGAGGCCGGGATCGGCTCAGGCACCAGACAGGCGTAAACCTGGGCCAGTTTCTCCGTGGACAGCCGATCAAATTGATATTCCCACCGCAGCGTGCGTGGCCGGCTTGCCCGGCGGTCAGCCACGGCCTCCCCCACGCTGCAGCACTGACTGCACCGCTCGACTGACGATCTCGCTTAGCGTCAATCCGGTCGAGGCGGCATACGTCCTCAGCCTTTCGACTAAACGGCGAGAAAGCTTCACGGTAAAAGATACTTTGGCGTCTTCGACTGGAACCGGTTGTTTGAGAAGTTGGGCATGCCGGAGATAGCGATAGGCCTGGCGCTTGGTGACGGACCCGTCGCGAGCCAGGCGTTCGGCCACCTCGGGCAATTGCGCATGCGCGCGCAGGAGGGTACGCGCCTGATTGAGTCGCTCGGCCTTTTGAGCATCGCTGGCGCGTGCCATGAGACATATATATACGTCTACTTATGTCACAAGTCAAGAGATTTTTCATGCTCTCCTACCCTCCTGCCGGTAGCGAACTGCACGTTCAAATTGGAAGTTATCTTTTGCGTTCAGACCGTCATCACCGCCCCTTGCGGCGTCCCCATCTCCGTCTCCTTCCACTCGCCGTCCTCCAGCACTCCCGCCTTCAGCCATTTCTGGATGAGGCGCAGAATGCGGCGGTCGGCCACGCGATGCTGCACGAATTTGAGCATCCATTCGTGGGATAGGTTATCGAAAAATCCCCGAATGTCCGCGTCCACAATATAGTTCACGTGCTTGCTCGCGAGCGCCACCCAGAGCGCGTCCAGCGCTTGATGCTGGCTGTGCCCCGGCCGAAACCCATACGAAAAGCCCAGAAAGTCCTCCTCGTAAATCGCATTGAGGATGGTCACCACCGCCTGCTGGACGATCTTGTCTTCCAGCGCCGCGATGCCCAACGGACGCTGCCGTCCGTCTTCCTTCTGGATGTACACTCTCCGCGAGGGCTGCGCGCGAAAAGCTCCCCGATGCACCCGGCTGTGCAGATCAATCAACCGACCCGCCAACCCGGTCTCGTACTCCTGCCACGTGACCCCATCGACTCCCGGGGCGGCCTTCCGCTTCAGCGCGTAAAAGCTTTCCCGCAGGAGGTCGACCGTCAAGTGGTGAAGCAGCGCCGTGAACTTCGTACCTGGCTGCTCTTTCGCGACTTTCCGCACACCCGCCAGCCCTTGGGACACGCGTGCTCCGCTCTGTGTCGGTGACGTGTTCGGCAAACAGGTGTTCTCCTTGTTCCGCGGCCTTCCCTCCCCCTTCTCCGCCGGCGATCTTCCGTCTTTGTTCGAAGAGTTCATCGGTACTATGCCGCAGTGCGACTCCTCCCCGGCGTGCCTGCGGGCCGTGCGGCCTCGGCCTTCACCCGCCGGTCCCCATCGTCCGGGGACACCGGGGAGGTCTCCCGGTTCTCGTGCAGTAAGTATCGAGGCGTGCTCTGGGGTCTGCGACTACGCAGGACCGTCCGGGAACTCGCGCTATCGCTCCCGTCCGCGTGGCCTTCCGCACAGTATGACAACGTCGGCGTCCTGATCGGTTTGTTTTCGGAGCTCAATACCCAGCCCGCCTCTTCCCCGCCTCTACGCTTCACGACAAGCCTCGCGACCTGCCGCGCAAAAGTTCGGGGCCGAGTGGTTCGCTACTCCTTTCTCGTGAGAAATTTTCATTCTCTGCTTTCTGCCGGTTTATCCCGGCGCTTTCCAGAGCATTGCCATACTGTTTAGCGGCCGTCTCCAGGTCATGGGATTCCACCGGCATCGCGTGAATCTGCTCCCGGCTCAGCGGGACGCGCTGGAGTAAGCTTTCGCGCAAATGGGCGAGATTCCGATCCGGATCTCCGTCGGGGGCCACGCGCTCATCGACTTGAAAAATGTGTACCCTGTCCCATGGGATATCCAGGCCTGCCAAAGCCCTTAACATGATCCACGGAGTGTGCCCGCCGCCGGCGAAGGTGAAGCGGCTACGGGCAGCGACGGCCATACGCGCTTGTGTGGCGATAGCAGCCGCTGCCGCCCGCGCAACGGCATCGGCATCATCAAACACCTCGATCTTCATGTAGATGTCTCCCCATCAAAGATCCAGCAAGCCCTGCGATTCCATTGTAAATGCCCTTCACAGCCGCGTTATGGAGCACCCCACAGTGTCAGCCGGCGTGGGCCGCAAGTTGACGATCCTCACGTTCCACCGCTAACGAATCATATCCCGCAAACTGGGTGAGAGCAGGATCTTTCAC
>Ga0207101_1119_pt1 | contig 14593 bp, 11 predicted proteins | sample Alteio_BWMinHeat_83_FD_153581 | JGI IMG/M metagenome (GOLD analysis project Ga0207101, IMG submission 153581) | Enriched cells from forest soil in Barre Woods Harvard Forest LTER site, Petersham, Massachusetts, United States -... | ecosystem: Environmental > Terrestrial > Soil > Temperate forest >...
GGGTTCCGTTTGATCATCGCCCGACGGGGTGAACTTGAATACCACTACGTCGCGCCGGCGCAATTCCCGGTAAGGCAAAATGTGCGCCAGGATGCCACCTTGGGGGGCAAAGATGTACTTGTTTACCAGCAGGTGGTCTCCGATCAGAAGGGTGTCCTCCATCGAGCCGGTGGGAATCTTGAACGCCTGGAGGACGAAGGTGGTGCCGAAGACAGCGAGAATCACGGTAACCACCAAAGATTCAAAGGTGTCGCGCGTTGACGACTTAGGGTGGGCTTCAGCCATGTGCTTCGGTCTTCCTTCCCAGCTTTTCGAGAATCAACCGGGCCGCTTCCTGCTCCGCGGCTTTCTTGCTGCCGGCGCGCCCACGGGCGTTAAGATTGTCGCCTGCCCGACCCTCAACCGTAAAGGTCTTTTGATGCTCGGGGCCCGATTCCTCCACCACCCGATATTCCGCGGGCGGAGTTCTTTCCGCTTGCAGGTGTTCCTGCAGGGCTGATTTATAATCGATGGTGAACAAAGCTTCCGCCACGGCGGTGAGGTCCGGAGGCACAATGAAACGCGCAATAAAGTCGCGCGCCGCCTCGATCCCGCCGTCACGATACAATGCGGCCACGACTGCTTCCAACGCATTGACCAGTAGGGCGGGTTTGTCGCGGCCTCCCGTCTTCTCCTCCCCCCTCCCCAGCCGTAAATGCTGGCCCAGAATCAGCCTGCGCGCGACGGAGTGCAGGTGCGGGGCCGCCACCAGGTGCGAGCGCGCACGTGTCAGTTTGCCCTCCGCCCAATCCGGAAAGGCGTCGGCCAGTATGGCACTCACCACAAACGTCAGCACGGCATCACCCAGAAACTCCATTTGCTCATTGTCGCGCGGCCGGTCGGCCGACTCTTGCGCAAACGAAGAGTGGGTAAGGGCTTCCAGCAGGTATTGGGGATTCCGAAATTGGTAGCCGACCGTTGTCTCAAATCCGGCAGAGTTGTGTTCGGTCATGCTTTTCAGGACGAGTCGCACTCGGTGCTGGTGGTCAGACGCTACGAGCCCGCGCAGTACGTCAGACGCGATGGCCCCCGAAAAGAAGGAGCTTCCGAGGCCATACACCCTCCGGTTCGCTCACCGAGAGATCCAGCAGGTTGCGGAAAAACTCATGAAAGCTGTCATTCTGAGGAGCCAGCAGGCGGCCCTGAACCCGGCGAAGGAAGAATCCACGTTGCTTGAAAATTTAAATACGGATCCTTCGCTGCTGCTCAGGATGACAGCGCGCACGGGCTTTATCGCAGCGTGCTAGGGCTTTGCGGGAGCTCCGCTCTGTGCCTTCATCTCCTTCACTTTGGCGATTTGCTGGTCGGCGTACTGCTTCACGGGGCCCTGCCCGAGTTCGGAGGCTTTAGTGAAGGCCGCGATGGCGTCGTCATACTTTTCCTGCAGCCGGCAGGCTTCACCCAGACGATAGTAGGCGCTCGGATCGGGGTGATCCACGCCGGTAACCGACAGCTTGTATTCCTGTTCGGCCTTGGCTAATTCCGCCTTGTCCAATCCCATCAAGCCCAGCTGCGCTCGATCCAGGTGGACCATCCCCATGTCAGCGTGAACCTCGGCGAGGTAAGCGGCCTTACGCTTGGCAAAATCATCGTCCGATTCATTGGCTTGTTTCTTTAAGTCCTGAATGGCGGCAATCGCCTGATTCACGTCGCCTTCGGCCTCGGCCAGTGCTTTTTCCTCATCCGCCTGATGCTTGCTGACGTACTGCGGCGTCGGAATTGCGTAAGAGAGCATCAGTAGGCTCATAACATTGTCTTTCTTGAGAGCCACACTCCTCCGGGCGTACTCCACAACCTTTTCCACATCGCCTTTCATTTCATAGGCATTAGCTTCAAAGGCGTACGCGTAGGTCAGAACCTGGCTATTGGGATGTTTTTGTATAAAGGCCTCGGCCAAAGCGGCTGCCTTGTCAGGATCGAGTTCGGTTTGCAGAGCCTTGAAGTCTGCGCTCTCCTCCGGCGCGACCACCACGGCGCCACTGGCCTGGGCGGCTGCCTTGGCGGCATTTGCCCTCTCTTTCGGACCGGCGGCGGTAATCGCCTTGATAAGCTCGTCGGTGGCTTTCGCCTTGCGCAGTCTCTTCTCAACGTCCGCATCCATTTCAAATCCCACACCGCGTTTGTCGAGATCTTTCGAGAGCTGTTCGGGCCCATCCTTCTTGAGCTCGGTGATAACTTCCTTCTCGGTCATGGGCGCTTCCCCGGCTTGCGGACCCATCGTCGGGGCAGTACCCGAACCCGCAGCCGGCAATTGCGCAAAGAGGGTGCTCGAGAGGAGCAACGCCGAGCCCAGAAAGAGTAGGGATTTAATTTTCATCGTCGTTTTCGCTTTCATAATAGGTTCGATTCGTCCCTCGACTACCATTTTCAGCGTATCAAGATAAGGATGCGGATGTCAACAAAGTGTGGCCTCGCTTGCAATTTGGCATTCCGCCGCGGTCCGATGTATGTTATCGCTCGGTCGAAACTTGCTAAAGGGATTCTGCTCACATGATGGCTTGCTCAGCGCCGCGTTTCAAATTCCTTTACGGGCTGTTGATCTTTTCCAGTGCTTTCCTCTTGTTCCAGGTGCAACCGGTGCTGGGCAAGATTATCATGCCGTGGTTTGGTGGCGCCGCCGGAGTTTGGATCGTGTGCTTGCTGTTTTTTCAGGTCGTGCTCCTGCTGGGATATTCTTATGCTCATGTAATGACCCGGAAGTTCCCTGCCGCTACGCAGATCCGAATTCATGCGGCGCTTCTTATCGCCAGCCTCTGGTTGCTTCCGATACTGCCCAAGGATTCATGGAAGCCTTCAACTCCTGATCATCCGGTGTTTCATTTGCTTGTGCTGCTGGCGGTAACCGTAGGACCGCCTTATCTGCTGCTCTCTTCCACCAGTCCGCTCCTGCAAGCCTGGTACGCCCGGACAAATCCCAGCGGCGCCACCTATCGTTTTTACGCTGTTTCCAACACCGGTTCAATGCTGGCATTAGTAACTTATCCGGTCTTGGTGGAGCCGTGGGTTTCCACAACGCATCAAGCTCGGGGATGGTCGTGGGCATATGCTCTTGTAGCTCTGCTGCTTGGAGGCGTGGCGCTTTCGTCGTCCGGCAGAGATCCGGGAGACGCGAGAACCGTGAGGACGCCTTCGCCGGATTGGAAAGCGCATGCATTGTGGATGGGCCTCGCAGCGTGTGGCTCAGCTCTGTTGCTTGCCATCACCCACCACATCACCCAGAACATTGCTTCCGTGCCGCTCCTTTGGGTGATTCCGCTCGCTCTTTACCTGCTGACGTTTATGCTGTGCTTTGAAGGCCGAGGATGGTACCGGCAAGATCTCTTTCTGCGGTTGCTGGGCGTGGCCTTGGGATCGCTGGCCTATGCCCTCGCGCCTTCGTTCACGGGTCTTCCCATCAGCCTGTCTATTCCGCTCTTTTGTGGTTGTCTGTTTGTGTGCTGCATGTTCTGCCATGGTGAGTTGGCCCGGCTGAAGCCTCCGCCCGATCACCTTACAAGCTTCTACCTGATGTGTTCTCTCGGCGGCGCGCTGGGGGCCCTGTTCGTCGCGGTGGTGGCTCCCCAACTCTTCTCCGGGGACTATGAGCTTCGCATCGCCGTTGGGAGCTGCGCGGTGCTGGCCCTGCTGGTCCTTCACCGCGACCCCAGCAGCCCATTCTATGGAGCGCGCTGGCAGCCAGGCTGGCTCCTGACGATTGCCCTGGCGATTGCCGTCATCGTCAGCCTGGGCGTAACCGCTCACGAAGAAGCCGAAGGCGTTCGCGTGGTGGTCCGGAATTTCTATGGCGTGCTTCGCATCGTGGACGAGGCGGCGCCGAACCATGGCCAAATGATAAACGTGGCGTCTCGAGCGCCCCACGAAGATCCCCGATTTGAAAAACTGATGAACGGCACCATCGATCACGGCCTGCAATTTCTCTCGCCAGGCCGCCGGCGCCAGCCCACCACGTACTACGGCCCGGACTCCGGCATCGGGATAATTCTGCAGCAGGCGGGATCGGCAACCCGTCTGCATGTGGGGTTGATTGGACTGGGCGTCGGCACGCTGGCAGTCTATGGAAAAGGCGGTGATTCCTATCGGTTCTATGAGATCAATCCCCTTGTCATCCGGATCGCGAATCGGGACTTCAGCTTTTTGCGGGATTCCGCGGCGACGATCGACATCGTCGCGGGCGACGCGCGATTATCCCTGGAGCACGAGCAGCCGCAAGGATTCGACGTGCTGGTGGTGGATGCCTTCTCCGGAGATGCGATCCCGGTTCACTTGCTCACCCGCGAAGCTTTTGTATTGTATTTCCGCCATCTCCGGCGCGGCGGCGTGCTGGCTGTGCACATCTCCAACCAGTATCTGAACCTCGCGCCTGTGGTTACCGGCGCGGCGACGTGGTTGAGCAAAGAAGCGGTCATGGTCGTCAACCAACGGGATGAGGCGCGTGAGATCTACCGGGCGACCTGGGTTCTGGTGGGAGACCCAGAAGGATTTATCGGCAGGTCGGCGATCGAAAAAGCCGGAACCATTTTGGCGCCAGACACCAGCCTGCAGTGGACGGATGATTACAGCAGCCTGCTTAAGGTTCTAACGCGGTGAGAAACAGACCTGCACTCCAGGGTCTGCGGCTTTGCTACTCGACCGCCGCGTGGCGGCGGCGTCATTTAGCCCACGGCGTAGAAGCTGTGAAAAAATCGCGTCTGTAGCCGCGGTCTCCGACCGCCGCCTGGAGTTTCTACATTTCCTGCTCCGCACCACCCCCGTCGCTAGCGCGTCGCCCCTCCTGATGCAGGAGGGGTGGCGCGGTCGCGCCGGGGTGGTTTCCTGCACACGAGTCACAGCCTCAGCAACAGCCTAAGCAAAAGTAGAAAGTCCAGCCGCAGAACTACGTTCTGCGCCAGCCAGCCTTGCGGCGCAGGCGGGGGATACTCACTCAGGTCCAGGGAAAGTTGACCGGCAAGGACATTTTTGGCGAGGAGGCTGCCGACCCAGTGGAACGCCGCGCAACCACCAGCACCCTCCCGCCAGAGGTAATTGTCATAGAGTTGCGATGGTGGCATGATTTAGCCCGCGACAGAGGACGTCTAGTGTCACGGCGCGAAGTCAATTTGTCAGGGGACGTGAGCTGTTCATTGTCCCTGGATAGGAGGATCACACCGAATGAGTGACCGACGGTCAAATCGATTTCTAAAGTATTTTCCGCTCCTACTGGATGCGCTTCGCTCTACCGACCCCGCCCCTATGCGCCCGGCGCAAGCTCGCGCCTGGATAATGGCGCACTTCGAAGTCGCCCCGGAGGACTTGGCAAGATTTATCAGGGCCAAGAGCAAGCAAACAATATTCGAAAACGATGTTCATTGGGCGCGTTTCTTCTTGGTAAAGGCGCGTCTCATGGCCGCGCCCAAACGAGGGCTTTGGGGATTGACGCCAGAAGGACGCGTCACCCACCTCACCGCCGCGGAGACCTGGGACCTTTATGTCCGCGTACGAGATGCCAACCGACCGGATGCGATATCTGACGAGGAGGATCTGCCCGCGCCCGGAACTGAATCGGAGAGCAGTGACGATGTGGCGTACTGGTTTGTGGGCGCAATCTGGGATGAGAAGGACCAGACGGCGCGGTTCTTGACGGAAGGGGTTTGGGAGACCGGACACGGAGAAGGTCAGTTCGGTGACCTCGTTCGGACGATGAAACCTGGTGACCGCATCGCAATCAAGGCGAGTTTCGTACAAAAGAGAAGGTTGCCATTTAACGTAGGTGAGAAACCTGTCTCAGTGATGCGCATCAAGGCCACCGGCACAATCCTCGAAGTCCCCACTCAAAGCCCAGGAGTGAAGGTTGCTTGGGACCCGTCGTTCGCGCCCCGGGACTGGTACTTCTATACGTATCGAACCAGTATAGTTCAGGCCGACACTGAGAGCGAGTACGGACGCCGATTGATAGACTTTGCGTTCCGGGGCGAGCCCCAAGACTATAACTGGTTCTTAGAACAGCCATATTGGTCTCAAAAGTACGGTGCCACAGCAGTTTCTATCCCTCCTCAGCAACCAGCAACCATGGAAGCCGACGAGGTGGAAGATGAAGAAGCTTCGCCCTACACAGTCGAGAACATCGTCGCCGAAGGATCGTTTTTCTCGGCCGATGAGCTGAGGAATATCCTTTCTACTTGGGAGGCCAAGAAGAACCTTATCCTCCAAGGTCCACCGGGTACAGGCAAGACGTGGCTGGCGAAGCGGCTGGGCTTCGCACTCGTGGGGTCAAACGACAGGGAAACAGCGCGGTGCAGGCTGCGAGTTGTCCAGTTTCACCCGTCCCTCGCGTATGAGGACTTCGTGCGTGGGTGGCGGCCATCGGGCGACGGTCGACTTTCTCTGGTGGACGGCATCTTGATGCAGTCTATTGAGTCAGCGGCCAGCGAACCCGACCGTGCATTCGTGCTCGTTATTGAGGAGATCAACCGTGGCAATCCTGCCCAAATCTTCGGCGAGATGCTCACGCTCCTGGAGGATACGAAACGTCAACGTCCGGAGGCAGTGGAACTCGCGTACGGAAAGGTGCCAGGTGAGCGCGTCTACGTGCCAAAAAACCTCTACGTGATTGGCACGATGAACGTCGCAGATCGCTCGCTCGCAATCGTCGATCTCGCTCTTCGCCGGCGCTTCGCCTTCGTAGACCTCGAGCCTCGATTCGGCCAAGCTTGGCGCGCGTGGTCTATGAAATGTGGCCTGGAGGACGCATTACTGGCCGAAATTGAAGCCCGCATCGAAGCGCTCAATGCCGAGATAAGCTCGGCAATGTCCTTGGGTCCCCAATTTCGAATTGGACATTCATATGTCACTCCGGAAGCTGACGAAAGGGTCAGAGATGGTCGAGCTTGGTACGTTGCTAGGGTGGAAACGGAAATTGGCCCGCTTGTCGACGAATATTGGTACGACAATCGGAATAAGGCCAAAGAGGTGCGAGCGAAATTGCTCGCTGGAATCATTTGACGAGGGCAAGTCTGCATGCTGGGGAGAGGAGGGTCGGCCGCATACCGGTTCGAAACCTGTGGCTTCTGATGCTGTACGCGTCAGACCTCGCGAGAACATTCGGGTTTCGCGACGTTTTGGTTGATGACCGAATCGATGATCTGCCTGACCTGATAGCGTGTCTCCTGGCGGACGCTGTTGAACGCCGTCTTCGTCGAAACCTCACCCGCAGTTACCGTCATCGTGACGGCATTCTCACGCGAGTGCGTGGACGGATCGACTCATTAAACACTGAGACCCGTCGGCTCCTTTCGATGGGAGAAGTCTTCTGCCGGTTCGATGAACTCACGATCGACACGCCGCGCAACAGGCTTGTCCATGCGGCGCTGGAGCGAATGGCGCGTCTCGTCGAAGGCCCTGAGCGGGCTCATCAATGCCGTTCCCTCGCTTCCACCTTTGCCCGAGCGGGCGTAGAAGGACGGCGTCCGCCTCGCAGCGAGATCGCGCAAAATCAGATCGGAAGAAACGATTCCACAGATCAGTACATGATCGCGCTTGCGGAACTCGCCTTCGATCTTGCACTCCCAACGGAAGAATGCGGCTCGAAGTCGATTGCCGCTCCGGAACGAGAAGAGATGTGGGTGCACCGATTATTCGAGAGAGCCGTCATCGGGTTCGCGCGAGCCGAGTTGGAGCCTCTAGGATGGCGCGTTCACGGTAAATTTCCCCTCACCTGGCAAGTGTCATCCGCGTCAGAAGGCCTTCCAGCCATTCTGCCTCGCATGGAGACCGATTTCGTGCTCGACGCTCCAGAGAGCGGGCATCGCACAATTATAGATACGAAGTTCACGTCTATTGTCAGACCCTCCCGATTCGCCGATGCCAGACTGAAGAGCGAGTATCTTTACCAGATGTATGCCTACCTTCGATCACAGGAGGGCCTCGCCCCCCAGTGGGACCATGCTCGCGGTCTGTTCCTCCATCCGGCTATCGAAACTTCGGTCTATGAACGGGTCGTCATTCAAGACCACTTACTTATATTTGCAACAGTAGATCTCAGCCGAACCGTTCCCGAGATACGAAATGAGTTGCGCTGCGTTCTTTTTGGAGAAGATCACGGAACAGCCAGGACTAGGTTGCCGGTTGAATCAAAATGATAACCGCTGCGCCATTCCACAAGGGGCTGGCGGAGAGCGAAGCTCTGCGTTTTGCTGCAACCCCCATTATGCCATTTCACTTAAATCGGAGAACTACGTTCTGCGCGCATTTGTGATGAAGTGTGGGGTACTTTTGCAAGAAAAATGCGAGTGTAAATTCCGAACCCTCGCCCCTTTGGGGGCGAGGGTTGGGTCCATGTAACCCCCTACCCGCGACATGAGTGGCAGGCAACCGGACGGCGAGGCGGCGGAAGTGACCCCTCATCCCCACGACAAGCAGAACGCCGGCCCCCTGCCCGCGACGGCTGGTGAGAACGCCTGTCGCGGACCACCTTCTCCCCTCGGAGAATGTGATAATCATCGCGCAGCGTAGCAACCGTTTTTGCCACGTTCCCGCATCAAATGGGAAATGCCCGTCGCGGGGCTGGCAATGCCCTTTGCACCGAACCTCGCCTCGGCGTGAAAAGGGCAATAAGCCTCATTGACTTTTCGTATTATGTATGATATACAAATAAGGCTCGCGGGACTCGGCTGATCATCGCCGGAGGAACCGATCGAAAGTGGCTCGGAAATGATGAAAAGGTGCCTCATCTTGCATCGATGTTATTACAGGAAAGGGACTTATTCCTCCCGCAGCCAATCCTTTCAGCGACCACAGCGCGTCCAAGTAATTGCAAATAAAAGACTGATTTTATTATAAAATAGCCTATGATGAGTGGCGAAAAAGATGTAAAAATGAAGGTATTTCTCTAGATGTTATTGAAAACAAACGGACAAAAAATGTCACTCTTGCCCCTTCCATCGATGTTGACGAAAACACGCCACTAATACACACGAATCGACCTTCCTTTAGATATTATTGAAAACAAATTACTTTTGGGGGGAGGAACCGTACGGCGTTTCCATGCCACTTTGGGCGGCGCGGAGGGCCATAGGGTAGGCGGGGGCGGTAAGCAGGGCGGCATGGTACTGCGCCAAGGCTTCGTCACGCTTGCCATTCAAATCATCAAGCCGTCCCAAGTAAATATGTGCCCAGGTAATGATGCGCAGATCGTGGGCGGTGGCAAGTGCCTTTTGAAAATACTCCTCGGCCAAGTCGGGTTTTCGCAGATTGGCATAGACCACTGCCATGCCGTAAATCGCGCGCTCGCTTTTGGGGTCATCCTTTTCCAGTACCGTGTGATAGGCAGTTTTCGCTTCCAAATACTTCCCCTGGAAGAACTGATTGTCGCCCTGATCGAGTAGTTGCTCTTCTTCTGACAGAGCCGGTGCCGCCTTGGTAACCGGCGCGGGCGGACGAGTCGAAAAGTGGACCGGGAACAAGCGCCGTTCTTCCGCCTTCGGATCAATCGCCACAATCATCGGCTTGTAGTATGCGGTCATGCCTGCATCCTGATGCTCAAACGTCAACAAGGCTTCATAAAAGTAACGAGCCAGGATCAGGCCCTGCGCCGTCATATCGTCCAATTTCTTTTGGACGTCGGCCGCCGGCGTCTTATTCATACGCAGTTCCGCCGCGCGTATCAGGCACTCGGTGACGAGCAGGCCAAAGTCGTCCTTGAAGTCCAATCCCAACATTGGAGCTTGCCGGGCGTAGGAAGCGAGGTAAACAGCCTTCTGGTTGATTTCATAGGCATATTTCGCGGCAAGCGGATCGAGAAGAAAGTGCAGGTATTGAAAGCGAATCTCGTCGAGCTTTGGTTCTTGTGAGGGCGTGATAACCAGATAATAATTCAATCCGTAGATCCGCGCGTGCACCTGCTCCGGCTCGCCCATTAGATCGATATAAATGGCATAAGTGCGGCCCAAATATCCGCCCGACGGAAAACGCAGGTAGCCTTCCGTTAGTACAAAACTTTGCCGTACGGAGTCGGTATAGCGGGCGACGGCCGCGTCGTACTGCTTCTGCACCTGCGACCAGATCTTCAGCATCTTGGTTTGTTCGTAATAACTTCGGAGGAGGGGCAGAAAACCCGCCACGTCGCGGGCGTCAGGAGGAAGCTCGTCTTCTTTAACCGTGAGCTTGAAAGCCGGTGGCGATCCCACCAACAGAGCCAGAGAAATATACTGACCTAGTTCCCTGCTGGGATCGTTCTGCACATGGTGCGCGGCGTAAAACTTCTTGAGGTCTGGCAAGACGGGAGCATTCTGCGCCTCCAAGTACTCGCGGACTATTCGCCGTGTCTCGCCCGAGCCGCGCACGCCCGTATCGTATCCCGCGGCATTCAAGGCCGCCAGCACGCAGAAGTTCTGCTCGTTCGGTTCCAGGACAACATTTCCCGCGGACTGCGCTTGCGCCAGGGTCGGCAGCATCAGCAAGGCCAGAAACGTCACGGCCGCACACCGCCCCAGCGGCAGAACCGTTCCGCCCTGCACGGAAGCATTCCTCCGCGCAAATAACCATCCTTTCGGTTGCTGGAGTTGCAAGGGAAAAGCTGGCGTCAATGGCAAACCGACTAACCTCGGACCGTGATTCGCCGCAGGGACAGAACCGCTTGCCCATCCGTGGGCTTGCCGAACACTGTGGCCGGTTGGAAGATACTGAAGTAAATCATCCGGTCAAGTCGATGCATCAACTCGGGCGAACCCACACCGGAAACAACGCGATAGCCCTTCACCCGGCCCTCGGCGTTGATCTGAGTCACCAGCACGAGTCCGTTATCGTCGGTGTTGAAATCCATGGGTGCCAGTTGTTGCACCCGCGCCGGTTGAACCATCTGCACCGTTATATCCGGACCGGTGATGATGGGAGCCACTTGCGACCCCATGATCAGGCAAAAACAGATGACGGCTGTCAACACCCCACCCGTTGCCGGCAGCAGCACGGGCTTGAGGGCGTTTTCGAAGCGGACCACTAAGTCAGCGAAAGGACTCTGATTGAGCCGGTGCGACATTTGCACCCGCAAACGCAACGCCAACTCCGGAGGGACTTGCCGCCGCGGCAGCGCCTGCAGTTCCTCCCGGACACCCTGCCATTGATCGAGTTGTTCCCCACAAGCTTCGCAGTAGCTCAGATGGTAGCGGATCGATTTTCTTGCCTCCGGCGTACACAAGTCGTCAAGGTAATCGGAAAAATGATTCCGGATTTCCATGCAGCTCTCAAACATATTTCTTGCCCACATAGCTCGCCAGCTTTCGACGGAGCAATTCCCGGCCACGCAACAGCCGGGATTTGACGGTCCCCTCAGCCAAACCCAGCACCTGCGCGATCTCTTCGTAGGGCAGCCCCTCGATTTCGCGCAGCACCACAACTGTCCGATACGCCGGCGCCAGGCTCGCCAGAGCCTGCTTGACCACCACTTCTCTCTCCCCCTGCTCGAAAACCTGATAGGGACTCCGCTCACTGGATGCGGATTCCGAAGCTACCGCGGCCGAGGGAGATTCGGTGTCATCCATGGATATCGGCTCACGCCAATGACGCCGAATCCAGCTCCGACGATGGTTCGATGCTTCATGAACGGCAATGCGATAAATCCACGTCCGCAAACTGCTGTCGCCGTTAAACCCCTTGATCCCCTTGAAGACTTTCACAAAAACGTCCTGCAGGACATCCGAGGCGTCGGCGCTGTTCTCCACAATGTGCCAGACCAGATTGAAGACAGGGTTCTGATAAACCGTCAAAAGGTATGCAAACGCGTCTTGAGAGCCCGCACGCAGTTCCGCAACGAATGCCGACTCTTCATGTACTGCCGGTAATGCCTGTTCGAGCGTGATGCCTACCGACCGCGCGGTGCCCATAACGCCCTCAAGATACCAGTTTCACCGCGGAACTTCAATACCGCGTCTGCGCACTGCCTCTCTTTCTAATGAGATTGACACCATCCACCAAAGGTTTGTTCCAAAAAAGTTCACCGAACGCCTACCGAGCGCACCTACCAGCAACTCCGCAGCACTCCCCGAGGACATGCAACTGTTGGGCAGCGACCGTTGCTTGGAGCGGGGGCTTAGGTTTCGCGCTTCCCAAGGTGAGCGCGGTGCGGGGTTTTCTCAAGCGCTTTCACGATGAGGCGCTAGCGGTAGTTTACTGCGAAAACACTAAAAAGAGCGGGATGTAGTTGAATTCTCATGGAGTTAGCATGAGCGGTTTGTATTACCCACGTGGGGTACTACCGAATTGTAGCAAGCCCAGGGTATCGGCCAGGCCTTTTTGCATGAGGCTCTGGGTGGAGACCACGGTGGCGGTGCGATAAGGACCCGCGCCCTGGGCGGGATACAAGAGTACAAACTGTTGGATCTGCTCTAACTCGTTCTGCAGTTCTTCAATGGTAATCGAGGGCCAGAAGGACTGGGCTTGGCGGCGAACGTAGTGCAGCAGGGAGAGACCCAGCAGGCAGTAGAAAGCATGCACGCGGATCTTGCTGTCGGTCCAGTGATACAGGGGCTGCCAGTTGAGCCAGTCGCCTTCCTTGAGGCCGCAGAAAACTTGCTCGATCGCTTGCTGGCCGGCGTAGGCGGCGACCACCTGCTCGGCGGTCCAATCGAGGCGGTTGGTGATCAGCAGCGTCCGGCCCAGGCGATGGGTCACGAGTTCCTGCACCGCGGCGTGATCAACCTGAAACACCAAGCGTCTTCCGCCGGGCTCGTCCAAAAGCTGATAGTGGACCAACTCCGAGAGGAAGGGGGCCGCGAGCCAGCGCTGAATCTTGGCCTCGATCCCTAGCGGAGTAAGGCGATTCCCCGGCCGCGCCATCTCCACCGCCAGCCGCTTGAGTGCTCCCAGCACCTTGCTCAACGAGGCCGAGAGGCTGTGCAGTTGCTCGGCGGCAAAGGTGGCAGAGTATTTCAAGACGCCCAGATATTCCTGCCCGTGCACCAACAACTTTTCCGCCGCTGCTTGCACGCCCGGCTGGGCGCTACTACAAGCGGGTAAACCTTCCACCGGACGCTGGCGGAATTCCGCTGGGGCTTGGTTCCAGGGCAGCGCCGAGATCCAACCTAATCCGGCCTCTTTCAGCAAAACGGTATTGGCCAGCGCCGCCGTGCCCTTGTCGAAAACCAAGGTGACGGTCGCGGGGGGAATCGCATGGCGCGTGAGCAGGCGCTGAATCCGTTCCAAGGCCACGGGGAATTCCTCGGCATCGGCGACGTTGCCGGGATAAACGTGATGGCACACGGACAAACCGGATTCCCCATCGAGCACATAGCTCAGGCCTACTTGCCGGAGATTGTGCCGGCCCTGCTTGTTATGGCCGCGTTGCGCCACGGTATTGCGGGTGTTGGTGGTGGCAATGAAGGTGTGAAAGTTGGTGGTGTCATAAGCCAGCAAGCGGCGGCTGAGAAGCTGCTTCTCTTTCCACAGGCCGAGCAGGCGGGCTTGCGCTTCCTCTAGCGGGTCACGTTCTTCGCTTTGCGCCGAAGCTGCTTTCTCCGGCAGGAGTTTCTCGAAGCAATCCCAGAAGGCTTGGGAGGAGAATTGCTCCGGCTCAAAGCCCCAGAGGGGAGCGAGGATGGTCTGCTGATACCAGTCGGCCACCGTGGTCTTGGGACCGGGTGAGCAGATGCGGTGCATCGCTGCCAGCAACAAATAGTGCGCGGGGGAAGGGCCGGAGCGGGGCGGTCCCCCGAGCGACTGCAACAAGGCGAAGACGCCGGATTGCTGGGCGGCTAACCAGAGCGCTCCCGGCAGACCCACCTCGCGCCGCGTGGCCGAGAGGGGCAGTGGAGCGGTGCGCTCCTTGAGCAGGGCGGCGACCTTTTCGGCGCTGCCGAGATAGGTCTGGTGGACGATGCGCGGACGGCCCTGGACGCGGGCGCTGTCGACGACGTAGGAGTAAAGTTTGTTCTTTTTGCGCTGGGCAATGAGGGAAGCCATGGTAGGGCAATACATATAGCATGAATCTACCTACGGTCAAGCACCATTATTGACACATATTGGAAAAATGATTTGATAAGTAGGGTAATACACAATCCGAGAAAGCCCATCGGACCCAAAGACTTTGTTTGCAAAGAATTACGGAGTTAGATGCCCTCGGCGGAACCACTTTCGCAGTAAACTACCGCTAGAGCAATCTCGTCCCCGGCGCGCAGTGCAGAAGAGTTTCATCGTGCCCAGCAGCGCGCCGGTGAAGTGCTTACAGGCGGTGCAAGCCGCAGTAGTGCGGCGCATCGCCCAGTTCTACGCCGAGCAGCAAACCGCCCCGCTCATCGCCACGGTGGACCAGAACGCAACCATTATCGAGAGTCACAAGGCGGCGGCGCAGGCGCACTATGAAGGCGGACGAGGCTCCCAACCCATGGTGGCGGTCTGGGCGGAAGCCGATCTGGTGGTGGCGGACGAGTTTGGCGATGGCAATGTGCCCGCCCAGCAGGAGCCGCTTACTTGCGCGAAGCTGGCCTTTGCCGCGCTGCCGGAAAATATTAACGAGCGCTATTTTCGCGGCGACTCGCTCGCCCGGAAGCCATCGCCCGCGTGCAGAAAGTGTGGGCGGTCTTCGCCCTGA
>Ga0207101_1120_pt1 | contig 14574 bp, 14 predicted proteins | sample Alteio_BWMinHeat_83_FD_153581 | JGI IMG/M metagenome (GOLD analysis project Ga0207101, IMG submission 153581) | Enriched cells from forest soil in Barre Woods Harvard Forest LTER site, Petersham, Massachusetts, United States -... | ecosystem: Environmental > Terrestrial > Soil > Temperate forest >...
CATCGCCGAAGGAGAGCGAGGCGAGTGAAGTATTTTGGACGAGATTTTGAAGTACCTGGGCGGCATTATTGGTCGTGATGTTACCAGAGTTGCTCGGAATGATCGTCAAAGCGACAGCATTGGTCGGCGCCTGAACCAGCACGTAGTTGCTGGAAATGACGGTAAGGCCTTGGCCGTCGATGGCGTAAGTCCCACTGGCGGCGTTGCCCGAGGCCGGAGTCACGAAGGTCGGCGACCCGACGGTGACCGACGAAAGCGAGTCGCCATTGACCAAGCCCGTCACCGCTCCGGCAAGGGTCGGGACGCTGGCGCCCGAGGAGACGGTTACCGGGTTTGCCACATACGTGAGCGAGGCGGGGTTCACCACCCACGTGCCCGGATTGGTGACAGTCACGGTGTAATTCGGGTTAGTCAGCGCGCCTGCCACGTTGAGCGTGTAGCCTCCCGCATTGGTCAGGTTGGTGATGCCGAAACTATTGCTCAGACCTGTCAGCGCGCCCACCCCCTGACCATTCTTCATGCCCGTCGCAGCGATTCCCGGGTTGGGTAGCGAACCCCCGTAGATCGAGCTGCCGCCCAGGGCGGTCACCGTGACCGGTGCCGGATTGATCGTCAAAGCCGCAGCATTGGCAGGAGCCTGAGTGAAAACATAGTTGCTGGCAGCGAGCCCGCCACCGTTGATGGCGTAGCTGCCGACATTCGAGCTTGGCGTGGCCCCGGTCGAGAAGCCAAGCGAGCCGGTGGTCGCCGAGGCCAGCGTGTCGCCGGCGAGAAAGCCGCTGACAGTTCCTGTGAGTGCCGGATTGGCGGCGCCGTAGGTCCGGCTGGCCGTGGTGGCGGAGTAAGTCAGGGTGGCGGGATTGATGGTCAGTATACCGTTCGTGTTCCCACTCGACGCGATCGTGTAAGTCGGATCGCTGAGCGCGGTCACTACTTCGGTATAGGCGCCGGCCGGGGTATTCGCGCTGAGCGTGATCGGCGTGGAGCCCGAGAACAATTCGAGCGTCGGCGTCACGGTGTTGTTGGGTACCCCGGTCAGCGTAACCGCTCCGAGAGTAGCAAGGGTCCCGTAGGTCGAAGAGGCATTCGCAACCGAATAATTGACCACGCTCGGTTGACCGTTCCGAAAAGCAAAATTCCACACACCGTTAACGCCAGTGTTTCCAGGCGTGTTGGGCAAATTCAGGAGTGCGGCTTGATTTCCCGATTGCGGAAGCTCAAACACGCTGATCGCATTCCCGTTACCATAAGTGAATCCAGCCCGGGCCGGAGTGCCCCCTAAGCCTCCGATCCCGCCGCTTGCTTGACCTGCGGTCCACCCAATCGACGTGTATATGAATCCGGCGTCGAAATTTCCATTGTTGCGGTTTGAAAGTTGCAGTTGAAAGGAATTTGTCGGGTTTGTTTGTTCACTATAATATCCGACGTTCTTCCAGTTCACCGTCAGCACTTGAGTGAGAGCGTTGAAATTAACGTAAATCGGATTTCCAACTCTCGTATCAACATCCGCCCAGAATGGCGCAATCATAGGGACCGAATTAGCCGTGATTAACGTCGGGGTAAATTGCGATATCGGATTTGAAAACGATATGGAGCCGTTTGTATTAACCCAGACCGAAGTATACACATGGCCGCCAAAATTTATACCGTGCGGAAAAATGGAGGTGATGTTGTATGATGTCGACCCGTCATCACTCCGCGGGACTGCAATCCCCAGCCCTGGCGCTGTCGGATCAAGCGTATAGGAGTTGAGCTGATTTGCGATGCCAGGATTCGTTAGAACAGATTGGCTGCTCGGTTGCCTTGGTGACCCTTGCGACGTGGGGCTAGATACGAGCGTGACGTAGCCTGTGCTGTGTGAGTAATCAAGCCTACCGGTGCCAAGAAAGTTGATTGCCCCGATACCAGTCCCTGTACTATCCGACCGCAATGCTAGGTTTCCCGAACCGCTGTTCGCGATCGTTACACCATTGTTGATCGAAATATTACGGTACGCGTTGAGTATCAGAGAAGTGTTATTGACCCACCTGATGTTGGAATTGACGAAAATGTCACCGCTCTGTCCCTCGGGGTTCGTGGTAGTGCTGGTCGTAATCGTGAGATCGCCGAGCGCGAGCTGCGCCTCGACCTGCGACTCGGTCATCACCGAGGCTCCGGCGGGAAGCTCCGAGGCGCCGGTATCCGGATTGATGTAGAAATCGGCGGGATCGAGTAGGAGCGTTCCTATTTTTCCCAATGGTGCGCGCAAGTCGGCCGTGCCGGTGAACCTCAGCACCCCGTGGCTCGACGCCTCCACGAACCCGCCGTTGCCGCCGTTCACCCCGGCGCGCGCCAGGATCGTGCCGGCGAACGTGGTGCGTTGATTGGACCACAGCACGACCTTGCCACCGTTGCCCTTGTCGACCGCCGAGGCGTTGATGGTCGAGGCTGCGTCCACGCTCACCTTGGTGGCGGTCGGGATCACGAAGGTTTCGAGCTTGGCGAGCTCGACAGAAGCCGCGGCCGGGTTGACCTTGCCGCCGCCGGTGTCGCCGCCGATCAGGACCTTGCCGCCGCCGGCGCGGCCGGAGGCGTCGATCGAGGCACTGGCGAGCGCGATATTCTCGCCCGTCACCACCACGGTGCCGCCGGCGGTTCCCTTGTCCTTGCCGGCGGCCGAGAGCTTGCCGGCGAGCTTGACGGTCTGCACCGGAGCGGCGGCGGGCTTGCCGGCGGCAGTCGCGGCACCAAGCACGATCATGCCGTTCTTGGTGCCGATCGAGTTTGCCTCGATCACGCCGGTATTGTTGATGACCGAGTCGACCACCGCCCGCGCGGTCGCCGCGGTGAGCTCCACCCGGCCGCCGTTCGCGCTGAGCTTGCCGGTGTTGCCGACGAAAGTGCTTAAGGGCTGCCCGGTCGCAACATCGATCACCTTGGAGGCGATCTGGTCAGTGACCGCGAGCGTGATCAGCCGATCGCCGTAGAAATCGAGCGTGAAGGCGTTGCCGGCCGCGAGGCTCACGGTGCCGAGCGTCGCCGTGATGGTGCCGGCGTTGCGCACGCCCGGCGCCACCAGAGCCGCGAAGCCGCCCGAGGATGCCGTGATCGAGCCCAGATTGACGATGGAGGCGTTCGGCAGGCCCGGAATGCCGAACTTGTACTTGCCCGCCATGAAATCGTCATTGCGGATGTCGTTGGTGGTGGCGAGGAAGCCCGCCGTATTGATGGACGAATTGGCGCCGAACAGGATGCCGTCGCCGTTGACGACGAACACGCGCCCGTTGGCCGTCAGCGTGCCGTCGAGGACTGACGGCCCTTGCCCGCCGATCACGCGGTTGAGCGCGATCGAAGTGCTGTTCGGCTGATTGAAGGTCGTGGTCTCGTTCTTGCCGATATTGAACGTTGACCAGTTGATGATCGCGTTCTGGCTCGACTGATTGATGGTGACGGAGGTCGAGCCCTGACCCTGGATGGTGGCGCTGCCTCGGACCACAGTGCCGCCATTGGGGCCGCCGGCCATTGCCAGGCTGGCCCCTGCGAGCACCAGCGCGGTGCTCGAAAGCATCAGTACCCGGTAGCGGCGGCAATCGATGACCACTCGCGCTCCCTGGTGGCGAGAGTCCGTGAATTTACAGTTTGATAGTGTACTATAATAGCTCTAATTCCGCCCCAACACCAGCGGCGCCCAGCGATTCCTGCCCGTCCTTCCTGGCACCTCCTCCCCTCAAAGTTGGCCGGCCCACGGTTCTCCTCCAATGCTGAGTAGTGGTCGGCGGCGAGGCCGTCTGTTGCGATGAGGCGGCCGGCACGGTGTCCTGTAGCGCATGCGCTGGCCGGCGACTTGCCGTTGAGGCCGACAATGGTCCGGTGAGTTATCTGGCGACCCAAATCGGCGCCATGGACGAAGCCATGGACGAAGCAACTATGCGCTGGTTCATTCTGGAAGTAGCCTTGCTGCTTGACCCAGCGGCCGTTCTCTTATTGCTTGCGGCAACCGCGTGACCTGCCCCCGGGATTTCGGACCATTGATTACGTGAGAGACTGGCTCCCGATTCGGAGGGAGCGATGCGAAAGGCGAGATTCACGGAAGAGCAGATGGTTGCGATTGTCCGGGAGGGGGATCGCGATCAGGTGTCGGCAGTGGCCAAGCGGCACGGGATCAGCGAGCAGACGATTTACACTTGGCGCAAACGTTTCGGCGGCTTTCAGGCAGACGATGTGCGGCGCCTGCGGCAGCTTGAGGCTGAGAACGCGCGGCTGAAGAAGCTGGTCGCCGAGCGCGATCTCGAGATCGAGGTCATGAAGGAAGTCGCTGCAAAAAAATGGTGAGCGTGCCGGCTCGCCGGCGGCAAGTGGCGTATGGCCGGGAGCGGGGTCTCTCGGCGCGGCGAGCCTGCACGCTGTTCTCGGTGGCGCGATCGGCGTTGGCGTATCAGAGCCGCAAGGCGGCCAAAGACGCCTGCGCGATCGAGCGGATGAAGGAGCTGTCGGCGCAGTATCCGCGCTATGGCTACCGACGGATCCGCATCTTTCTCGCCCGCGACGGCCATCGCATGAGCCCCAGCCGAGCCTACCGGCTGTGGCGGGCGGTAGGCCTGCAGGTGCCGCGCAAGCGACCACGCAAGCGAGTGGCCGCTGTGCGGCCGCGCCCGCAGGCGCCGAACGGGCCGAACCAAGTATGGTCCTATGACTTCGTCTTCGACCATTGCGCCAACGGCCAGAAACTCAAATGTCTGACGGTAACAGACGAGTTCACGAAGGAAGGTCTGGCGATCGACGTCGACGGTCGCATTCGCTCCCCGCGCGTGATCGAGGTGCTGTCGCGCCTTGTGAGCGAACGTGGTGCGCCAGCATTCTTGCGCAGCGACAACGGTCCGGAGTTTGTATCCAAAGCGCTGCTCTCCTGGATCGTCGCGCAGGGCATCGGCACGGCATTGATCGAGCCGGGCAAACCCTGGCAGAATGGCGTCACTGAGAGCTTCAACGGCAAGTTCCGCGACGAGTGCCTGAGCCTGGAATGGTTCCGCTCGCGCGCCGAGGCCAAGGTGATCATCGAGAGCTGGCGACGCCACTTCAACCAGGTGCGCCCACACTCGAGCCTGGGCTATCTGACGCCAAACGAGTTCGTGGCTCAAGGAGCACGATCAGCGCCCCGTCAAGCAATGGGCCGGGACGCTGCGGTATGTGGGGCCTCCGCGCCCCGGCCCATTGCGCAAACGTCCCGCGCGGGACAAATGCAGCAAGCACGGGAGGCCTTCTCAAGCTAACCGTGGTCCGAAGAATGCGGGCAGGTCACGCGCGGCACCCAGAGCCTCCATCCTTTTAGGCAGCTTTAGGCAGCGGAGGCGGAGGAGAGAACGAAAAGAATATTATGAATGAAAAAAGTGTCGCTTAACTGACTAAGAAACTTAAGACTGCATTCGTCTGAGCCGCCTAGGGCCATTTAGGACTACATTTCCTGACGACTGAATTCATTTATCAGATTTGTGACAAGCAAATAGCGTTGGGGTGCTGGGGCACCTCTCCATGAGAGTTTTCCTGATTTGTGTTGTGGTCGCGCTTCTTCCGTCGGCGCTCGCGGTGCTTTGGCTGACATGGCGGTGCGGGGACTCCAGTCACGCGGGCGGCACACGCACCTCACGTCGGCGCTAAGAGTATGTGAACCAGCAGCCACGCCAAGAATCCAATCCAGGCAAGGCTCAGCAGGACCCCGATCGCTATAACAATTTTGGGCCAAGTGCCGGACAAAACGGAGCATAGCGCCCTTCCGTCCAACCCCCGCAACCAAAGAGCAAACCCACTCATGGGCGATCTATCGCCTCCGCGCCACGCCGGCCCAACTGATCGGCATCGTCTATGATGACCAACCCGACGAGCGAGCGGCGATCAAAGTATCCCTCCGGCATAGGCCGCAGGATGCCTATTTGTCGCTGTCCCAGCGCTTGAGCAGCGTGGGATCTTCTTTATAGATTTTGATGAGATCGATGAGGTTCTCGATTCCGAAGTCGGTGAAGGCCATCACGCCGTCCTCGCCGATCCCGTAGACTCATATCACGCCGTCTTCGATGTCCATTTCGTTGGCGACGTCGGATAGCCAGTCCTCGTTTTCGCCGAGATCGCTGGCAACGCGGCTGATCGTCGTGACGTGGTGGACCTTGTTGACATGCATGATCAGGCGGCCTGAGCGGGAATGGCTAATGCTCGCGGCGTCCAGTTCCAGGGCAACAACTCATCCAATCGATGCGCAGGATGAGTTGCGATACGGAAGAGGACGTCGGCGAGCCAGGCCTGTGGATCGACGCCATTCATTTTGGCCGTGACGATGAGACTGTACATCGCCGCGGTGCGTTGTCCGCCGCGATCTGACCCGCAGAACAGCCATGCCTTTCGACCCAGGGCGATACCTCTCAGGCCTCTTTCGGCAGCGTTGTTCGACAGGCATACGCGCCCGTCCTCGAGGAATAGGGTGAAGCCAGCCCAGCGCTTGAGAATGTAATTGATCGCTTTGGCCAAGTCGTGTCCGCGAGCGAGCCGCGCGACCTGCTCACGCATATAGACATGAAGGTCATCGACCAATGGCCGGCTCGATATCTGCCTGGCGGTCAGGCGCTCCTCGGCACTTTTGCCATTGATTGATCGTTCGATCTCGAACAGCGCGTCGATACGGCGCACGATCTCGATCGCGATTGGCGACAGCGCGATCTCTTTCTTGCCTACGGCTTTGCGTCGAGCGTTCTCCTCGATGTCGGCCATGGCGAAGAACGGGCGCCGGGCGTGCACCCAACATGCCGCTTCCAGAATCGGCCTCGGACTTCTCCCGGCCTGATAGAGCTTGTTGTACCCGTCGTAGGCGTCCGCTTGCAGGACACCGGCATATCCTGCCAGATGCGCCTGAGGATGCTCGCCCCTGCGATCGCGTGAGTAGTAAAATACCGCCGCGGGCGGCCCGGTTCCACCAAAAGGTCTGTCGTCGCGCAGATATATCCAGCATCGCCCAATGTCGGTTTTTCCCTCGGCCAGAACCGGCACGATCGTATCATCCGCATGCAAGCGCTCTGCCGCCATGACATGGCTTTCCACAAGGCGTCGAAGAGGATCGAGCGCCGCGCAGACCGACCCCACGGCGTCGGCCATGGTCGACAACGCGATCGGCACGCCTTCCAGAGCGTAGCGCTCGGCCTGGCGGTTCAGGGGCTGATGCTGACCGAACTTCTCAAACATGATCATGGCCAGGAGGCTGGGTCCCGCCCATCCCCTCGCGATGACATGGAACGGCGCCGGCGGTTGCGTGATCTTCTCGCAGTCGCGGCAGGTGAACTTCTCCCGCACCGTCTCGATCACTTTCCACTGGCGGGGCTGTGTCTCCAGGGTTCGAGTCACGTCTTCGCCGAGTTTGCGCAGGCGATTGCCCCCACAGCACTCACACGCCGTCGGCGGATCGATCACCACACGCTCGCGGGGAAGGTGATCGGGGAATGTGTTGCGCTCGGGACGCTTGCGCGTAAATCCGCGCACCGACGTTGCCTTGGCGACCGCTGTCTCCGCCGCGAGCTCGTCCTCTGTGGCGCCGGCTTCCAGCTCTTCGAATGCCAGCGCCAACTGATCGATCAGGCGCGCCGAGCGCTCCGATCGTTGCCCGTAGACCTGGCGCTCCAGCTTGGCGATCCGCAGCTTCTGCTGGGCGATCAGTGCCACATCTTCGGACGCCTTGGCCCGCGCGACCGCCAGCTCCGCGGCAATCTCCAGACCCTTGGAACGCTCAATGATCAACGCCTCTTTCAGGGCGGTTATGTCATCGGGAAGAGCGTCACGAGCCGCGTCCATGGAAACGAGAGAATCATAAATTCAGCGATTTGTGGCGCCCTAAAATGCACGCGGTCCCATTATTTTTTGGCTCAGCCGGCGCTCTGTGGCCGCCAGGTCAGTTGTGGATTTCGCCAATCGATCCCTTCCAGCATATAGGCCATCTGAGCCGCCGAGATCGACACCGCGCCATCCGACGCCGAAGGCCAGATGAACCTCCCGCGATCCAGACGCTTGGCGTAAAGCGACAATCCGATCCCGTCATGCCACAGAATCTTGGCCAGATCGCCACGGCGGCCGCGGAATATAAAAAGGTCCCCGCCGTGGGGATCACGCTTGAGACCCTCCTGAACCTGCAAGGCCAGCCCCTGCATGCCGCGTCTCATGTCCGTGTGGCCGGTCGCAATCCAGACCCGACCGCCCGATGGAATCGGGATCATCGGCGCTCCAGAACCTGCAGCACCCGCGCCAGAGCAACCGCATCGACGCTGGTGTCAACGATGACACGACGATCTTTGCCGACGACAATCACCATTCGGCCACTCGCCGGCGCAGCGTCCATCGCCGGCGCCGTCTCAGCAGCGGCGACAACCATCACGGGCACGAAACCGGCTTGTTGTGCCTCAGGGCTGGTCGGCTCCGGGCGAAACGAGCGCCGCCAGGTCACCAGCAATGAGCGCGATATGCCGTGCCGTCGCGCCGTCGAGGATATCGCTCGTGGCGTCTGCAGGCTTTCGATGACGATCCTCAGCTTCTCAGCATCGGACCAGCGCCGTCGTCGGCCGGTCTCAACGACCTCAAGCCGTTCAACCTCAGTACTGTGCTTATGGCTGTCCATAAGGACTGTTACACATCACTCAACCTAACCCAACAAGGCGGCCTCAGCCGGAGGGAGACCGATCAAATGCACGATCGAGAAATTCAAGGTGCCGCGGTTCAGCGCGATAGGCTGATCGCGCCGCGGCGGGATTGAGCTGAAGCGGCCCAGACTCCCAACGGTGGGTGGTCGGATGGAGGAAAATCGGGGACCGCCCTCAACGCGCGCGAGATACCGATCGATTGTGGCCAAAGACAATCGGGTCAATTGTGTAGGAATCGTTATCGCCGAACACAGTTCGCTGCCCATGCAGAGCGCAGCTGATTGCTGCAAAAGGCGAAATTGGAAATGGTGTCAAAATTACAACAACCCTCGACATTCTGGTTGCCAACTCCATGAGGCCAAGGGCGCGTTCCGGGCGGAGTATGAGAGCGTGGAAACGTTGTGCCCCTTGATCTATTCACGCGCCGCTTCGTGTGCCAGGATGGCGCTTGCGGGCTGCCACACAGCTCGCGCCAACCCATCCTTAGCATCGACCTTTATCAGCGCACGACAGTCGGCGCAAAGGTCGTTGTGCTTCCGTCGCGCTTGTAGCAGGAGTGTTTGAATTGTGTTCTGCCAACGGACCGGGGTTGAAAGCGCGATAACACGGGCCACGTCTTGATGATCGTGGTCCTCGTTGCGCGAACAGCCTGCCCCGGGTCATGTTGACCTATCTTAAGGAGTGACGTTCGGCATACGAACAACATTTCTAGACTGTCAGTGGAGGTTTCCATGTACCGATCCGACCTCCTTCGGCCTTTGCGCAGGGGTGTCTCTTGCGATCGCTCCGTTCTTGGCCACTAGTCTAGAGCACGAGTCCTTTAAACGGAACCGTATCCGGAGTTGGCGAGGTAGTTTGCGCACTCGCTTGGGCTGAAGAGGTCGATGAGTTGTCCGACCCTTCTCCACGTCGCTTCGACGTCTCGGGGCTGGGACTTCCGCATCAAGTGTTTGAGTTTCGCGAACACCTGTTCGATGGGGTTCAGGTCGGGGCTGTAGGGCGGCAGGAAGAGCAGATGGGCGCCCTTGGCCCTGACCGCTGCGCGTGCGGCCTTGCCCTTGTGACTGCCGAGGTTGTCCAGAACGACGACGTCGCCCGGCGAGAGCGTCGGTGCCAGGATCTGCTCGATGTAGAGCAGGAAGAGTTCGCCGTTGATCGGGCCGTCGAGCACCCAGGGCGCGTCGATGCGGTCATGACGCAAGGCGGCGATGAAGGTGAGGGTCTTCCAGTGTCCGTAGGGCACGTAGGCCTTCAGCCGCCGCCCCCTCGGCCCCCATCCGCGCAAAGGCGCCATGTTGGTCTGACCCAGGTCTCGTCGATGAACACCAGGCGGGAGGGGTCGATCCGCCCCTGATGGGCAGCGAACTGGCGCTGAGGGCCACAAACGGACTCTCGCATCGCAAAAAGCCCGCCGGGTTAGTCTCGCCCGGGCGGAAGAGATGGCAGGCGAACCACAAGCCCGCGAGTCCTATGCCAAAAAGAAGGTCCCACCTCATGCATTTACGTCTCCGTAATTTACACGAGGTAAATTGATGCTTGGGATGGATTCAAGCCTATCCAGGGTCCTGCGTACCCCAGGAAGCTCCGGTGGTTTGTTCCACTACTGCCGGAGCTTCTTTTTGTTTCGTGTTAAAGAGTCGCGGCCCCGGTTCAGTGCTAGTCGGGGACGGGGCGGGGAAGAACCGAGGCCGCCACTCCAACCCCGCGATTGAAAGGTGCAGGAATTGGCCGCACGCATCCACCCCCTCAATTGAGGGGGTGGGGCAACGCTGACTTTGTAAGTCGCCGCCACGCGACAGCTCTCGGCCGTTGCAACCGCCGGACTCACACATTTGTGCAGATCAAGGGGATAGTCGGCCGTGAACAATGGGCTAGGCCATTGATCGTGAGTCTGTTTTCGGCGCCTGGGTGGGTTTGAGATTGCAAGGTTTTGGCGGTTTTAGCCCTGGAACCTTGCAAATTCACTTTTGGGATTCCGTCGAATCTTGAGATGTGATTCTGTGGTCGCATCGGAGGGAACGATGCGACCGAAGCAGCATCAGACGACGGGGTCGGCCGACCTGTTCCGCGCCCGCCTGGATCAGATCATCAATATGAAGCATGAGCTGGTGCAACTCGCCGACAAGCTGGATTGGGCTTGGATCGACGGCGAGATTGCACCGCTTTATAGCGCGCAAGGACGTCCCGGGATCGAGACGCTTGTCATCGGACTATTGCTGCTCAAGCACATTTACGCCCTGTCCGACGAAGGCATCTGCGATCACTGGGTTCATGATCTCTACTTCCAGTACTTCACCGGCGAGGAGTTCTTCCGGCACGAGTTTCCGCACGAGCGCTCCGACCTCAGCCATTGGCGCAAGCGGCTTGGCGACAAGCTGGAGCTGTTGTTGGCCGAGTCCCTACGGGTGGCGCACGACAGCGGCGCGCTACGCAAGCAGGACCTGGCGCGGGTCACGGTCGACACGACGGTGCAGCCCAAGAACGTGACTTTCCCGACCGACGCAAAGCTCTTGCACGCGGCCATCAAGGGATTGAACCGCTTCGCTCGCAAATATCGGGTGCAGCTGCGGCAATCCTATCTGCGCGTCGCCAAGCAGGCCGCGATGATGGCGGGACGTTACGCCCACGCCAAGCAATTCAACCGCCATCGGCGACAGCTGCGCATTTTACGCTCGCGGCTCGGCCGGCTCATCCGCGACATCAACCGCAAGATCGCAGGCCAAGCTGACCTCGAGGCCATCTTCGAATGGCCGCTGACCAAGGCCAACCAGATCCGCTCGCAACAGCAGCGCCAGCGTGGCTGGAAGCTCTATTCCTTCCACGCGCCCGAGGTCGAATGCATCGGCAAGGGCAAGGCCAGCGCGCCCTACGAGTTCGGCGTCAAGGTCTCGATCGTGACCACCAACGCGCGTGCCCCGGGCGGTCAGTTCGTGCTGCACGCCAAGGCCCTGTCCGGCAATCCTTACGACGGCCACACGCTCGCACCCATCATCGAGGAGACGCAAAAGCTCACGGGCCGCGCCATTGAGAGCGCCTATGTGGACAAGGGATATCGCGGCCATAATACGCCGCAACCGCACTGCGTCTTCATCTCCGGGCAGAAGCGCGGTGTCTTCGGCCGCATCAAACGTGAACTCAGACGCCGCTCCGCAATCGAGCCCGTGATCGGCCATATGAAGGGCGACGGTCACCTTGGCCGTTGCTATCTCAAGGGGCCGGCCGGCGATGCCGCCAACGCCGTCCTAACCGCAGTCGGCCACAACCTGCGCCTCGTCCTCGCCTGGCTCAGGGCCTTGTTATCTCGAATCCTGGCCGCCATGCTAACCTCGCCCTTCACCCAACCCACCTTCAATTGGGCTTCTTAACGGTCGACGGGATAGGGTGGGGTCGCCCGATGCTGGCCTGTCCAGCCAGCATCTTGAACCCTTCCGATGACATCCGGCCGCGAAGAGGCGAATTATCTCAGCGCCGACCATAAGAGAGATCCAGCGCTCGCGATGCCCGCAATCACCAATGCCGCGGAGATCAAGAGCGCACCTACCCCAAGTATCACATCCCCGGGGGTCCTTCGTAATCGCCGCTCGACAAGATTTGTCGGCATGTCAATTATTCCTCCCAGTGCCTGAGGCGTCGACGCCAGCCAACATGTTCGCCGCTGTCAGAAAGCTCGGTGGGCGGTTCAACGCCGCCGTGATTGCCGCCTCTCGTTTTGAATCGATCAGGTACCTTCCTAGGCAGACTTGGCCAGACGCGCAATTTCAACGTCGGCCAATGCATTTCCGGTCCCTTTATTGATCTGGATGTGAAAGTGATTGAGGACGAAGAGTCGAATGGCCGATGATAAATTGGGGTGTTCACGCGTCGCATTGATCAAAGTGACGAGTTCCGCCAAGCTCATTCTGCGGCCGCTCGCAATCTCTTTGAGGGCTGACCAAAAGGCGTCTTCCAAACTGACACTGGTCGTGTGACCATCAATCTTGACAGAGCGCTTGACAACGGTTGATTTCATCGCCGGCACATCGCCTCAGAGAAATAATCAGGGCTGCCATCCCTCGAAATGCCCGACCAACCTGCGATGTCCATCATGTGTTCCTGACATGATGTGCCGGGCCTTTCCTGCGTATCTAAACGCTCCGGCGGTGGTATAGTCATCCCCCTCATTTGAGGGGGAGGGCGCCGGATGAGCGGCGTTCGGCCCTTGGGAGGAACCTGGGACGGCTGCAAAGACCCGACAGTCGTCGCGACTTCGTCGTTGCGACCTCAAGGGCGACCCTGCCAATAGGCGCCTTGGTGCGAATGGATCGAAATGAAGACAGCCTACGCGATCCTAAGCGACCAGTAGCCGCTTATCCACCGATCCCTCCCTTGCTGATTGTACCTTCTTCAGCCTCCCCTTTACCTTGCGGAGAATCGACTCGGAAATGGGAAACAATCCCAGATAAACTGGGCGACCATAACGCTGCGTGGAACCGAGCACCTCGACCTCGCATCCGATACGCCGGTACAGCCGGAGCATTGTTGAATCGAAATTACCCACGATCGATTCGATCCCTGCCCCTATAGCGACGTCGCCTAAAGCGGCGATCAAAACAGCAGAGGCAATGAGCAGTTCCTCCCGGGTCAGGATATCGTCTTCAAGACAAAACCGGGTACACTCCCAGATCGTCGGAGCGCTGAGATGCACCGCGTCGGGAAGCGTATCGGAAAAAATGTCGGCGAGAACAGTTGGGCCGGTCGTGGGCAACAGGCGCAAGCTGCCTTTGACTTTCAGCGACTCTTCGTCGGCGTAAATGAGGTAAACTGGCCCCTCGTCGTCATACTTGTCTCGCTCCTTCCCGTCCGCAACCTGAACATCCCATCTTAGCCGGTCGCGGAAGACGCGAGCCCTCAATCGAAACATCTCATCCAGCAAGTCTGAATATTCATGAGCATTGTATGGTTCGATTACGACAATCATGTTGCGCCCTCCTCTGTCACGCAATCGTCAACTCCGCGCCCCCGGGGTGCCAAGCTAAGGGAGCGGCGACTACTTGTTTGTACTTATCGCACTTGTGGGACAATATAGGTTGAGGCAAGCTGATTGAGTGCTCGGCGTTAGTGATTGGTTGACGAACCAATTCGCCGTTTAAGCTAGTCTTACTCGATCAGCAGGCCGAGCTTGACAGCTTTGCTGACAGCTTGTGCCGATGTGACGGAATCCAGTTTGTAACGCGCCGATTTTAAATAATATCGCGCCGTATGCGGAGAAATGGCCAAAATGAGCGCAATCTCACTCGTGTCCTTGCCGCGAGCGATCCAGCGTAGGCACTCAAGTTCTCTCGGCGTCAAGTGCGGTCGATCGTCGCCAAATACCTCATCTATGACCCGCCGATGAACCCGGTTCGCAATCTCAATAAGTGCGGGCCGAGTACTGTTGAGAAACTTTGTCCACTCTTTTTCCGATCGTGAAGACGAAATTGAAAAAAGAGCTCGATGTCCGTGCTTGCTCTGGACCGGGATAGAGAAACCACGGGGTCCAACACCATGCGCGAAGGCATCCGCAAGAAATGACGCCTCCGCGGCGCTTTGGATTTTGAGTTCGCTCCAATCGAAGGGGAGCGTACGCAGAAACCCCTCACGGACTACCGGATCGACGTCGACATATCCCATTTGCAGGTAGCGTTTGATCCAAGAAGCCGGATAGGTCAGGCGGATGTAAGGGTCAACTGACGGACTCGCTCCCAGTTTTGACGAATGGTAGACGAGGTGGTCGACATTCAGAACATCCCTGAGCTTGGTGATCGTCGCTTCCATCTCCGCTGTGTCTTCGGTGATCGCGTACGCCTCCAAGAGCCTCTCTTCGTCAGGCACTCTGGTAGCCATGTCTTCATCCAATCTGCTACGCTTCGTTTACACCCGCGGTTGGCGGTCCCTCGCGGCTGGTTCGAAT
>Ga0207101_1121_pt1 | contig 14535 bp, 12 predicted proteins | sample Alteio_BWMinHeat_83_FD_153581 | JGI IMG/M metagenome (GOLD analysis project Ga0207101, IMG submission 153581) | Enriched cells from forest soil in Barre Woods Harvard Forest LTER site, Petersham, Massachusetts, United States -... | ecosystem: Environmental > Terrestrial > Soil > Temperate forest >...
CCAGGCCGCGCGACGTGCTCACCGATCATCCCGCAGTCGATGTTTCCTGCTTCATTGGCCGGCTGGAACTGCAATCATCGGCGATCACGTTGGAAGCCGAGCTGCGCGATGGGGATCGCGTTCTCGGACATGCGACTAAGTCAATTCCCCCCGCCGCCCTCGAGCCAGTCGCCTTTACGTTAACTCTAAGTAATTTTGGCGTAGTTCGGAAATGGGATTTGCTCAATCCCAAGCTATATACGATAGTCGTTCGCCTCAAGCACCGTGACGTGCTGCTCGATGAAGACCAGCGGCGAATTGGATTTCGCGAAGCCCGCTTCACCGATCATGGATTTGAGCTGAACGGTGCGGTAATCAAGCTGCGCGGACTGGACCGTCACCAAACCTTTCCCTGGGTGGGACAGGCAATGCCGGCACGCGTACAACGCCGCGACGCTTACATCCTGAAACGGGAACTCAAGTGCAACATCGTGCGGACTTCGCATTATCCGCAGTCGCCGCACTTCCTCGATGCCTGCGACGAGCTTGGACTCCTGGTCTTTGAAGAGATTCCCGGATGGCAGCACGTGGGCGACGAGAAGTGGCAGGAGCTTGCCATCGACAACGTCAGACGCATGGTGCGGCGCGACTGGAATCATCCATCAATCATCCTTTGGGGCGTACGCATCAACGAATCGAAGGACTATCACGACTTTTACACCAGGACTAACGCCCTCGCGCATTCACTCGATCCGACGCGACAAACCGGAGGCGTGCGCTACTTCTACGAATCGGAGTTGCTTGAAGACGTTTTCACCATGAACGACTTCGGCTTCCCGCTGAAGCCGCCGAATCATCCGCTGTACCTGAACACCGAGTTCGTTGGGCATACCTATCCGACCAAGATGTACGACACCGCCGAGCATCTCGCAGAGCATGTTCGCCGCCACGCGCGCGTGCACAATCAGCTTGCGACCAACGCGCAGTATGCCGGAGGACTGGGCTGGTGCGCCTTTGACTACGACACCCACCAGGAATTCGGTTCCGGCGACCGCATCTGCTATCACGGTGTGAGCGACATCTTCCGCATGCCCAAGCCAGCCGGACACTTCTATCAATCGCAATGCGATCCCTCGGAGGAAGTCGTTCTGGAGCCGGCGTTTCTTTGGTCGGCCGCTGGAGACTACAGCCAGGCGATGGAGACGGCGATGATCTGCTCCAACTGCGATCATCTGAAGCTTTACGTCGGCGATCAGCTTGTGGTCGAGGCCGATCCCGACCGAACCACGTTCGGCAATCTTCCCCATCCGCCGTTCACCGTGAATCTGCGCAAGGCTCCGAAAAAGGCGATTCTGCGCATCGAAGGCTATGTTGGGGGGCAAGAAGGTCATCGAGAAAAAGTTCTCGCATTTGGGAGTCGATCAAGCATTCGAAGTCACACCCGATGACAGCACTCTGCTGGCCGATGGAGCTGACACTACGCGCGTGGTGCTGCGCGTGACCGACGAGTTTGGAAACCTGATGCGTTACTCCACCGCGGCGATTGGCTTCAACATCGACGGCCCAGTCGAAATCGTAGGAGACAATCCCTTTAGTCTCGTGGGCGGATGCGGAGCGATATGGATTCGCGCAAAGCATGAGCCGGGAACCGCGATCTTGAAAGCAGTGCATCCCGTTCTGGGAACCAAAGAAGTCCGGATTAAAATCGAAGCCGCGGAACCCGAGCGCGTGTAAGCCGATGACGGCTACTCCGCCGAAAGTCGCCGGTCGTCCGAAACTTGCCCGGCAGCTTGGCGTCTTCGACGCCACCATGCTGGTAATGGGCGGCATCGTCGGCTCGGGCATCTTCATTAATCCCTACGTAGTCGCGCAGGCGGTCCATACTCCGGCCCTGATCCTGGGCGCATGGATTGTCGGCGGATTGATCGCACTGGCTGGAGCGTTCATCTATTCCGAGTTGGCGCAACGGCTGCCGGAAGTCGGTGGGCAGTACGCTTACCTTCGCGAAGCCTATCATCCGCTGTTCGGGTTTCTCTATGGATGGACTCTGCTGCTGGTGATCCAAACGGGCGGTATGGCCGCAGTCACGGTCACGTTCGCGCGCTACTTTCTGGACTTGACCGGACGGCGCGTGTCCGAAGCTACCGTCGCAGTAATTGCGTTGAGCATAATCACCATCCTCAACTGTCTGGGAGTGAAGACCGGAAGCACGGTGCAGAGCGCGCTGATGATAACCAAAATCGCCGCCATCGCGTTCCTGGTCGCCTGCGGCTTCCTGTTTGTGCCCGCTCCGCATCTCCACTGGATTCCCATAGCTGACAAGCCTGTCTCTTTCAGTCTGCTTTCCGAGTTCGGTGCCGCCATGGTCCCCGTACTATTCGCATATGGCGGATGGCAAACCACGCCCTTCGTTGCCGGAGAGCTTCGCGATCCGCGGCGCGATTTGCCTCGCGGCCTGCTTCTCGGAGTGATCGGCGTAATAATCCTGTACGTGAGTGTGAGCCTCGTTTGTCTGCGAGCGCTTGGGCCCGCACAACTCGCTTTGACCAAAACACCGGCGTCGGCAGTGATGCGTGCCGCTTTGGGCAATGTGGGAAGCACCATCATCGCGTGCGGTATAGCTGTCTCGACGCTTGGGTTTCTCACCCAGGGCATCCTCACCGCCCCGCGTGTCTATTTCGCGATGGCGGAAGATGGAGCCTTCTTTCGCAGCGTCGCCTGGGTGCATCCCGCGACCCGTGTGCCCGTCGTCGCCATCGCGCTGCAGAGCGTTTGGACGATGGTAATCATGCTCACCGGACGCTACGAACAGATCCTTAATTATGTCGTCTCGATGGACTGGATTTTCTTTGGACTATCGGCAAGCTGCCTGTTCGTCTTTCGCCGGCGACATCTTGGACAAGCCAACGCACTCATGCCCGGACATCCCTGGAGCACGGCCGTCTTCTGCGTCATCTGTGTCCTGGTGGTGGTGAACACCGTCATCCGATATCCGGCGAATACACTGGTTGGAGTAGCAATTCTCTTTTCCGGAGTTCCTGCATTCTTTCTATGGCGAAAGAGCAATCTCTCACGATGACTCCAGGCCGCATCGACGCCCGCTCTCCGTATATGGAATTCGCCAAGCTGCGCTCCGGCGCCAGGTACAACCTGGCAAGCAGCGGCATGGCCAACCTGAGCTTGAGCGAACTCGATATATCGCTCGATCAACTCGAAATCAATGGTCCGAACGGTTACGGGTATGAGCCTCTGAAGCGCGCCATCGCCCAGCGCTATCGTGTGCCGGTTGAGTGCGTCGTTCCCGCTGTGGGAACGTCGATGGCCAACTATCTGGCGTTGGCCGCATCCACCAATCCCGGCGACGAAGTCCTGATCGAACAGCCGACGTACTCGCTGCTGCTGGACACGGCGCGCTATCTCGGACTCGATATCGAGCGCTTCGTACGTCCCGCGTTAGCCAACTATCAGGTCGATCTCAACCACCTAGAGAGACAGCTCTCGCCTCGGACAAAGCTCATCGTGCTCTGCAACTTCCACAATCCCAGCGGCGCACTTACATCTGAACCGACGCTGCGCGAGATTGGAAGCATGGCAAAGCGAGTGGGTGCACTCGTCATCGTGGATGAGGTCTATCTCGAAATGTTGTGGGAGCCAGAGCCGCAAAGCGCAGTGCATATCGACCCGGATGTTTTTCTCAGCACCAACAGCTTGACCAAGGCGTACGGACTCAGCGGAATCCGATGTGGCTGGATACTCGCTTCGCCAGAGGTGGCGGAACGCATCTGGCATATCCATGATTTGCACGCCGCCACTAATGTCTATCCCGCGGAGTTGCTCGGAGTGATCGCGTTCGAAAAACTGCCTCACATCGCGGCTTTACAGAAGCAACGCTTAGACGAAAATCGCAGATTGCTCCACGCATGCCTCGAATCGCAATCAGTTCTGGAATACTTCTGGCCAGAGCATGGAACTGTAGTCTTCCCGAGGGTACGGAGTGGGGACGCCACGACGTTCTGCGACCGCCTGCGCAAAGACTATGAGCTAAGCGTTGTCCCTGGGACATTCTTTGAGGATCCGGAACGCATTCGCATCGGCGTTGGAGGCGAGACAGAAGACGTGCGAGCGAGTTTGGAACAGTTGGGACGCGCGCTTCGCGAGATTTGCCCATAGCAGAGACGCAGCATGCTGCGTCTCTACGTCGCTGCAAATTATTTAACGCCCGCCATCCCTTCCAACTGCTTGGCCGCCTCCTCGATGAGCTCGGCTTCGTGCTCCAACACTCGACCGACCGTCTGGGAACCCTGCTCTGCGTTGGACCATTTCTTCTGTTCGATGGACTCACGCACCGCGGGAATAGTCTTCACGCCGTAACCTGTGTAAGCGCCCGGAGCGTATATCTGGTTCTTGAACCAGGGACGTTCGGGCAGTCCATTCTCGTCGAGGAAACCGCGTTCTGCTTCAAGAAGCTTCTGATTGAGCTGCTGGAGGGCGCTGGTGCTGTAGGCGGAGCCGCCTTCTTGCTGAGCTTTGGCGAGCGCTTTTTCGAAATGGTCGGCGCTGCGCTTCATCGCCGAACTGCCATTCTCTAGGGGTGCGAAGTTGATGAACGGCGGCAGCTCTTCCCGTTTTGGAGCAACAGTAGGGTGCTCAGGATCGGAAGTCGCGTCATAGACGCCTTCTTCAAGCTCCTGATTCACTTCTTTTTGCTTGTCCTGCTCTGTCTTCAGCAGCGTTTCGACCTCTTTCACGTAACGGGCAACAGTATCGGCAGCATCCCCGAAGCTGAGGGGAATCAGGTCGGCGCCCGCCATGCGCATCACCGACATGCCTCCGAGCTGCGCGAGCGCACGCCCATAGACGAATTTCGTGTCGGCAAAATGCGTGTACCAGTAGAAGTCGTCATAGACCGAGTGATAAACGCCTCCTCCACCCTCGCCGCCGAAGCCGATGTTCAGTGCCGCTACCCCGGCATAGTCGAGGAAGGGGGCATAGTCTGAGCCATCGCCGAGAGCGCCGATGCGGAGTTCGTTTGACCTGCGCAGGTCGCCACGGTCCTCCGAGTTGGCAGCTCGCGCAAGACGCTGCAGGCGCGCTCGCTGCCATATCGAAAGCTGCGATTTTTCCGGATCGGGAATGTCGCGGGCAACGTCGTTGATAAAGCGCTCGAGGCGATGATCGCCCGAGGCGCGCCAGTAGCCACGGCCATTGCTGTCGGAGTTTACGTACATCACGGCGTGCTGACGTAGCTCCTGCAAATGGGTCTCGACCCATTCGGTTGAGCCCAGCAGGCCGGGCTCCTCGCCGTCCCAGACGCAATAGATGATCGTGCGCTTCGGCTTCCAGCCCTGCTTCAGAAGCTCACCCAAGGCGCGGCCTTCTTCGAGTTCGGCGGATGTTCCTGAAATGGGATCGTCCGCTCCGTTTACCCATGCGTCGTGGTGGTTGCCGCGAATGACCCACTCATCGGGATACGTCGATCCGGGAATGCGCGCGATAACGTCGTAAAGGGGCTTGATGTCCCAGTTGGACTTCATCACCAGATGTACCTGCGCCGGACCTGGCCCCATGTGATAAGTAATGGGCAGGCCGCCAACCCATTTCTCCGGCGCAACTTCGCCGCCCATGGCAGCCAGCAGGGGCTGGGCGTCTTCATAGGAAATCGGAAGTACCGGAATCTTCTGGATTACCTTGCTCTCGCTGATGGGTAGCCGCTTGGCATCCTTGGTCGCTCCCACGCCGGGCGTAAGCGGATCGCCGGGATAATCGGTGTCTTCAACGCTTCCCCGCTGCACGCCCTCTTTCGGACGGTAAGCCCCTTTTGGGAAGACGTCGCCCGGATCATAGCCATCATCAGCGGGATCGGAATAGATAATGCAGCCGATGGCCCCATGCTCATGGGCAACTTTGGGCTTGATGCCGCGCCAACCACCGCCGTAACGGGCTATCACGATCGCGCCCTTCACCGAAATTCCCATGCGATCGAGTTGGTCATAGTCATCGCGCATTCCATAATTCACATAGACCAACGGGCCCGTCACATCGCCGTCCGCTGAATAAGCGTTATAGGTAGGAAGCTGCTGAGCCGTTTGTCCCGATGTGGGATCTCCGGGAACCGGCGGCTCCTGCAGCTTGGCGTGATATTTGGTGGGCGCGATCAATTCCAGCAAACGCTCCTTCGGAGTGGGAAACAGCACATAAAAGTTCTCGATCTGCGCGTCGAAACCCCAGGATTTGAACTTGGCCAGCATCCATTCGGCATTGTCTTTGTCGTATGGCGAGCCGACATGGTGAGGGTACGCGCTGAGGCGACGCATATTCTCGCGAACCTGGTCGGGTTCCGGGATTGCGCGGAACTTCTGCTCCCAATCCTGTTCGCTGCGCGAGGAGTCAGAGGTGTATCCGATGAGTGATTTGGAAGAGCTACGTGGAGATGCGTCAGCTTGCTGCGCGACACCGTATTGCAGAAACGAAAAGATCATCGTCCAACAAAACACAGATTTACGTAAGGCGGACAAGGGTGTCTCCTTCTGTATCGATAGATTTTGTGGCGAGACATCTCTTACTTCGCTAACGCTCGTGATAAATCCTTCCAGCCGACGAGCACGAACTTCTGGTCTTTCAAAAACTGGCGGAACTCCGGGCTCTTCACCGTGTCCAGATCGCGCTGTCGCCATGCCGCTCCCCAATTGGGGTGATCGGCAGTCATCGCGCGCATCTCGTCGCCGTCATAAGCGAGGTGCACGATGAGCTCATACACACCCGGCCCCAGCGGACTAAGCATGTTCTCATAAGCCGTCATCCATTGACTGGGTGGAACTCCGGGAGAGATTTGCAGAACCTGATCTACAAGGCTCTCGGACGGGGTTAGGGCAATTTGATCGATATTCCCAGCACGCTTGAGTGGAATCGGCAACTGGTAGTAGTGGGCTACCCTTCGATAGACCTCAATAAGCTCGGGAGAGCCGAGAAGTGCAGCCATGTGGGTATCGAGGTGTGTAAGAGGGATGCCCAGGCTGATTGCGCGGTCGATTTGCTCGTGCAATTCGGTTTCGACTTCCGCAGGTCTGCCGTGCTGCGCTACCTGCGTCTCTAGCAAAGGCAGGTAGCCTTCAGCATCGAGCAGGCTGGGCACCTTGTCTCTGGAAGTTACCGGTCCCCATCGAAAGCCATTCCATTCGCTAGTAAGCGCCAAATGGATTCCCAAATCGGACTGCGCGTGCTGCGCCCAGACTGCTAGCTCCGGGACCCATGGACATGGAACCAGAATGCTGGCCGACGTAGCCCAGCCGTTTTCCAGCGCCTCGGAGATGGCGCGATTGACCGAGTGAGCCATGCCGAAGTCATCGGCATGAATGATGAGCAGCCTTGCTGAAGGTGGGTATCCGAGCTTCTGCTGAACTGTGACGGCTGGCTGTGTTCCAGGAGCCGAAGGACTTTGCCACGCGGCGAGCGGTAGTGTCGTCAGCAGCAATAAAAAGCAAAGGAGTGGCCACATGGCTTGGACACGGAAGTGTAAGCCATTGGTCCCACTCTTTGCACGGACGGTTTGTAATGATTGAGAGTGCGAACCTACCGGCGCCGAAGCTGCGGCGAGCCGGCTGCGATTGCGTTAGCGCCGATCGCCTGCTGTGGCTCTGGATTGCTTGACACCGCGGTTAAGTCCGAAGCGCGGTATTTGGGCGTGCTTATATAGCCGTGAATATGATTCTTATCGATGCTATTAATCACGAGCTCCAGCGGCTGATGTTCGGCATCGGGATAGAACGTTGCAGGTTCGTAGAGGTTCAGGTGTTTCTTCGAGACGTCACGATCATCGACGAGCAACTCCAAGTCAGCGTACTGGTGCTTGGTGTTGGCCTTGCGCAGGCTGATACCCACCGGCCCAGCATGGGAAAACTGTTTCGACTTATTCAAGTCAAACTCGTAATAGTTCCGTTCGCCCTTCTTTTCCAGCGCCACTAGCTCTTCATGCGTCGTGGCGATGGAACCTTGCAATTCGGTTCGAGTCGACGCGAGATTCTGTCGCGTATCGTCGATGGCCTTCCCTTGGGTATCGAGCTGCGACTGGAACTTCGCCCAGCGGGGATCGGGCTTAGCGTGGCGAACCACCACATGAGTGCGAGAAACGCGAACTTGGTCTTTGCTTACCGCCGGCTGGCGAGCATTGATGATTCCATCGAGCTTCGCATTCAGCGCGTCGATTTGTCCGCGGGTGTCTTTCAATGCTGCCGTCGTTTGCTGGTTTTCGCCAGTGAGCTGTTGGGCGAGATTTCGTTCATGAACTGCATAGCCAAAAAGGGCGATAAATACCAGAACAGCTACAGCCAGAGCACCGAGTCGGAAGCTGGCAGAAGAGGCTTCAATCTGCGTTTTTTGTTCAATTGACCGGGCTCCATCTTCGATCTGCAATTCGTCTTGTGACATGGCGTAAGAACTCCTGGGCTTCCCGTCAAGGCTTGACGGCGCTCGCCTTGGCCACAGCAACTTTGATTCCAACTGGCAAGTTACTTAAGTTGCTGAACCCGAGGAACTTAGAACTCGATATCTAACTTAAATGGCTGGATTTGTGACACTCAGCGTGGTGACTTTTACACGGTTGCGAGCGGGTTATGTAAAACAGGTCTCAAAAGCCGATTCGCTTCCCTGCTTTGAGGGCATCCATCATCTTTCTAATCCGAGCCTGCCTCGTCTCTTCCTTTTTAGCTTCCTGGATGGCGCGGACCCATTCTTTTTTGTGCGTGAACGACAGCGAATCCCAGGTAGCCTGGGCGGTCGCATTCGACGCGATCACCTTCTTTATGTTGCTCGGCGCTTCAACTACTCGCTCCTCACGATCGCGTTGCAGGACGACATCCACAACCTCGCCCGCCTTGCATTTCCCGCCCGCGCGCATCTCAACGTTCACAACCATAAAGTGGCCGTCTCCCATATTGCAAAGCGAGCTGCGAAACGGATAGCCGTTCACGGTCCCATGCACCGGGACGCGTGCCCTCGTGCCAAAAACGGTTGGGACATCAAACGGCGGCCGCAAAGTGGCAACATCACTTCCCTTCTGACCTTCTAGCGTTACCTTGAACCGAAACGGCCCGTCACCGGGTTCGAATTCGTTTTTCTTAGCCATCGCATTCTCAAAGTGGATGCCACATTTTAAGGATTTTTGGGCAAAGGAAGAAGGCCAGTCTAAATTTGTTTCAGTGGCCGCAGGGTTCGCACGAGCAGACGCGTGTCATCCGAGATAAGGCCGTCGATTCCGAGATCGGCAAACTGTCTCATCTGCCGTTCTCGATTCACAGTCCAGACAAACACCTGCCTACCCGCCCCATGCAACTCTTCGATGACATCCCGGCTTGCAAGCCTGCGGTGAAGCATTGCTGCGCAAATCGGTAGCGATGTCCAACGCCGGAATTGGCGGAGATTCTCGCAAATCAAGCCGAGCGGCAATTCGGGATGCCGGTCATTCACAGCGGTCAGCACATCGGGAAGGAAAGAAGAGATCACAAAGCGGGTGGGATCGGTTTTATGCAGAGCCTGCAGGATCGGCGCCGTATCGCCCGGAACTTTTAACTCGACGTCCAGATACGCGCGGCCGGCATAATTGCGAATTACATCTTCTGCCGAAGGCAGTTCTAATTCCAGAAATGTGCGCCGATCGATTCGCCGCCTCTTGTAAAGCGAGTCATGGCAGATGACACCGCGTGCGTCGCCGGTATAGCGAATGTCGAATTCAAATCCGTCGCAGCCATGTTGCAGGGCCAGACCGAATGCTGCCGGCGTATTTTCCACGGCATACTTCGATGCGCCGCGGTGTCCAAGAAGCAGCGGGCGACGTGGACTTTGCGATTTCATTCCCCAAACCGAGCGATCCTGCGATGTAAGATCACCTGATCGCCCGATCACGAAATTACCCGATGTCTTTATCCTTCCCACACAAATGCGTCGAAAACCCGCCGCGTATGGAAGCCCAGGCGCTCATAGAGTTCTACCGCGTTGCTGTTCGCCTGGGTGACGGTTAACGACAACTCGCTGAACTTTCTATCCAGCAGGCTTCGCAGGCAAGCAGCCATCATGGCGCGGGCCAGACCCTGCTTGCGGAATTCAGGCAGCAGACAGACTTGAGTAACATGTCCAACATCGTCGCGCACGCGTGAACAGAGCAGCATTCCGACCACGGCACGCGTGGTGGCATGCACCACTGTAAAAGACGATGCCGGATCGAAGGTTCCGCATCCCGGGAACCGGACAATGTTATTCAAAAAGCGCAATGAACCGGCGATGCTGCGGTACTGATCGTTGATCTCGGAATCGACATGCCCGGCATAAGCCTGCATGATAACGTTGGCGCCCGGCTGAAAATCCTGCTCTGCCCAGGAGCGCAGCGAAAATCCCTTCAATTCGGGTGGATAAATTTGAGGAGCGGGCCGAAGCGGAAGAGACATGAATAGTCGCGGAAATCGCCGGAAGCCGCGACGGGCAAAGGACGGAACTGTACTGCCAGCGTCGTGCAGAAGTAACTGCGCCTCGATACGGTGGATGCCGGGAGAGTTTTGCAACGTTTCGGTTACATGATTCAGGAGTCGCTCTCCGAGGCCGTGCTCGCTGCGCGCCGCAGTGAACATGTCCCCGACCACGCCTTTGCTGCCTTCATACACGAAGAAGGAGTAGCCGACCACGTGGCCGTCTTCCACGGCAGTGTACCCAGGCAGAATTTTGGAGTCCAGATAACGAAGGATCATCTCGGCTGAGCTGTGATAGTCCCAGCTCATCCGTTCTCCCCACAGCCGTGCCTCTTCCATTAGCAGCGGACGAAGCTCGGCAGCGCCGAAATGTCGCAAGTCAATAATTTCCACGGGCGCATAGTCCATAACTTCATGGACTGCTTGAACGGCTGCGGTCTTGGCTTGTCTTAGTGGCACACCCACTCCCGGGAAATGTACGAGCCCTTGCTGTCTGGGGCGAAAACTCAGACCGGCAAGAGTCGGGAACCAGAGTCTAAGAGCAGCCTGGCCTGTACGGAAAGCCTTTTCCGCGGCAGGAACCATGACGTACAGCCGTAACCACTCAGCTTACCTTGCCCGCGACCCTCTTGACGAAATCCACAGTACCTCCAGATGTTGTGGATTCGATCCAGCGAATGGCGAGCCAAATGAGATAACTTCCCGGTTGGGTCCAAGCAGCCGCGCAATCGCCTGATGTCCTCCTTCGCGGGTTACCAGAATGTGTTCGCCGACCGGCACCTCGCCCCGTTCGTAGCGATCAATTGGCTCGTCAAGATAGAAACCTAATCCGTATTCCACGTCCCGGCGTGCATCGAACACGGCCACTGGACGAAGACGGCCTTGGAGGTTATCACGTTCGATTCTTTCTATGTAAGCCGCCACCTGCCGGCTGGAGTATGCCTGTCCCAGGATTCGTCCTGCGTAGTGCAATAGGAAAAAAACGCCAAAAGCCACCGGAATGATCGTCGTCCAAAGCAGCATGCGTTCTCCGCGTCGTCGAGCCAGAAAGAAAATAAAACAGAACACTGCCGCCCCGACTGCTCCCGCATAGGCCAAAGCTGAAGGGGGCGGCACGCTCTTGGGATCGAGAACCAGATGGGGCACCAGTAGTACAGCTACCGTAAGTACCGTGGTCAAAAAAGTATGTCCGAAAAGCAGCGAAACGCGCATCGCCGCCCTCTTCTTGCGATGCAGGTAATCGGCGATCAGGATGGTACAGGGCGGAATCGCCGGCAAAATGTATCCCGGCAGCTTGGATTGCGAAAAAGAGAAAAATATAACGGGAAAGAGCGCCCAGATCACCAGGAACTCGGGAAAGGAGTCTCCCACCTGATCGCTCTCGCGCACCCGGCCAGGAGCCGAGCTGCGCCAGTCTTGCCACGTTTGCCGCGCAGCCGACTCGAGCGCTGCGATGCCATAGACCGTCCACGGCAGTAGCGACAGTATCAAGACGGGAATGTAGTACCAAAATGGCTGCCGATGCTGGAAAAGATCGGTCGCGAAGCGCTCGAGATTGTGTTCGAGGAAAAAGATCTTAAAGAAGTCCTTGTTGGCCATCTGTACGGCCACATACCAGGGCAGCACAATCGCGGAATAGATGAGTACGCCCGGCCACCAGACAGTCCGCCATAATAGCTTCAGGTCGCGCCGCACGACCGCAAATATTCCGACAATGAAAAATGCCAAGCCAGGAGCCACGGGACCCTTTGCCAGCGTGCCGACAGCAAGGAAGAAGTAGAGATCGAATAGCCAGAATTTGCTTCCCGTTTCGAACCAGGCATACCAGCCCAGCATGGCGAAGGCAAAGGGCGCCGCCAACTGCATGTCAGTGGAAGCGCCACGGGCAAAGCCAATGATCGCCGCAGAGGTGGCTGTAATTAAGGCCGCTCCAAACTGTGCTCCAGGCCGGAACCGCCGCATGTGAAAGTAAATGATGATGACCAGCGCCAGAGCGAACGTCGCTGAAGGCAGTCGCGCTGCCCAATCGTGCACCCCGAAGGTGCGGAAGGACGCTGCCGCGCGCCAATAGTAGAGCGCCGGCTTTTCCAGCCAGGGAATTCCATGCAACGTGGGAGTGACAAAATCATTGTTGCGCAGCATCTCGCGCGCAATCTGCGCATATCTCGGTTCGTCCGCTCCAACCAGACCGAAGCTGCCGAGCCCATAGAAGAACAACAGCATCGACAGAACAAAGACGGTGACGATCTCGATAACAAGAATATGCGCTCGCGATCTCATGTTCTGGCGCTCGTCACTGCCTAACAGGACGCTTGTTGTGAGCGCAGCCTCTTCAATAACGCTACCGGATTTACCAGCGTCCATGTTCCCTCGAAGATGCTGCGGTTATTAGCCACGCACTGCGACTCGAGCCAACAAAATTGCTGTTGGACCTGACGGATAGAAATGAAGGAGGCTCCCAATAAGCAGAGCATTTGAATGAATATGCCAGGGCTCATGAAGTCAGGCCGTCGCTTCCGGCCCGCGGGAGTGCTGCGGAAAGACGCTGCGCAGTTGGGTCAGGATCAGTTCCAACGACGTCGTCAAAGGGCCTGACACCGCGCAGCCGCTGGCACAATTGTGACCACCGCCGCCGAACTGCTCGGCCACAACAGCTACGTTAACCTGGCCCTTACTGCGGAGGCTGACCCGATAGCGTCCGTCGGGAATTTCCCGGAAAAAAAGAGCCACTTCGACTCCTTCGATGCTCAAGGCATAATTAACCAGTCCTTCGCAGTCTTCTTCGAGGCCTCCACTGCGCTCCATCTCACTGATGGAAATATGCATGTAAGCCAGCGCCCCTTCGCGATGCAGGTTGGAAAGGGCCGCGCCTAAGAGCCGCATCTTCGACGCAGGGTTGGAGAAGTACACGCGATGCGCAATGTCCACCGGATTGGCGCCGCGGCGAACCAACTCGGCAGCCAGTTGGAGTGTGTGGGCATCAGTGCCGGCGAAACAGAACGACCCTGTATCCGTGAGAACCGCGGTGTAAAGGCAAGTAGCCATCTCAGAGGTGACCTCAACCCGGGCGGCGAGCGCCAGGCGATAGATCATTTCGGCCACCGCGCAAGCTTTTGAGTCTACCCAATTAACGTCTGCAAACTCACGCGCGCTGCTGTGATGATCGATATTGATCAAAAAACGTCCTTCCAGTCCCTCGAGACGCGTGCGCTGAATACTATCGCACTCCAGGATGATCGCGGCCGGCGGCGCATCTGGCGGCACGCTGTGACGGTGTTCGATCACTTCAGCATATGGCAGGGGATTGTAGATGAACGGCACTGAGTCGTTCATGATGACCCGTGCGCCCTTTCCCATCTGCTTGAGGACTTGATAGAGCGCAAGCAGCGATCCGATGGCATCGCCATCCGGGCGGGCATGCGAGGTGAGCAGGAAGGCACTGCGCTGCTCGATTTCCTTGAGCACGTGATCCATCATGACGGACCGAGAACGAGGATGCCTCCCTGTAAGCTATGGTCTTCTCTTTTTCCTTGCGCGCCCGAGAAGCTCGTCGATGCGCGATGCGTACTGCTCAGAGCGGTCAATCAGGAATATGAGTTCGGGCGCGTGATGAAGTCCCATGCGGTCAGCGAGTTGATGGCGAATGAATCCTTTGGCCGCATTGAGCCCATCGAGCGTCTGCTCGGCTTCCTCGTCATCGCCGTCCACTCGGACGAAGACTCGCGCCACCTTGCCACCCGGAGCGAGCACTACTTCGGTAACTGCCGCCAGTCCGATGCGAGGATCGCCCAACTCGCCTTCCAGAATGAGATCAATCTCCTCCCGCAAGGCTTCCACCCGCCGGCCGCAGCAGCACTGCATTCACTACGCTGAAGATCGCGGTATTTGCGCCAATGCCTAGCGCCAGGACGAGAATAGCGGCTGTAGCAAATCCTGGGTTCTTGCGTAGAGTGCGTAATCCAAAGCGGAGATCTTGTAGAAGGTTGTGCATGAAACACCGTCTAGGTACCAGATTACAGACTTAGACGGGGTAAGCGGCCAGCCGTTACCACAAACATGAAATCGGGTGCGAATGCAACATGATAATGAGAATGAGCTAGAT
>Ga0207101_1122_pt1 | contig 14523 bp, 19 predicted proteins | sample Alteio_BWMinHeat_83_FD_153581 | JGI IMG/M metagenome (GOLD analysis project Ga0207101, IMG submission 153581) | Enriched cells from forest soil in Barre Woods Harvard Forest LTER site, Petersham, Massachusetts, United States -... | ecosystem: Environmental > Terrestrial > Soil > Temperate forest >...
ATTGATACCTCGCAGTTTATCACGAGCCAAACTATTGCTGTGATAACATCAAGAATTTTAATTGCAATAGCATACGGTGCAGGCGGAATCTATGCATTACTTGCAAAAAAATAACACATGCAACAAATTCTATTGGGATCTTCTAATATCTGTGACCTTTTCTGGAGGTCCTATCCTGATAAAAGTAGAAGGAAATGCTTGATTGTTGTAATCGGTAGCAATCCATGAAGCAGATCGGACTGTTTTTGAGTATCTGAGTTCGTCTATGGTACCTTTAAGAAATTGTGCTAATGTAGTAGCGCTCTTAGTAGAAGTAGAAGCACCTACATAGAGAGAATTAGGTGTACCGCTTAGGGGTGCAGTAGATGAGGAAGCCTGTCTAACTCCATCAACATACAATACGCTTGTTGTTCTATTGTAAGTATAAACTGCATTATGCCAACTGCTTGCCAAAGGTATGGGAGTTTTTGTCACGATAGTAGTTGCTGGTGAGAATTTCCACGCATCGATACTAGTTGATGTCTGAAAACCCATTCTGAGGGCAGTTGATGTAGCACAGCATGCTGGATCATATTGTAATGAAGAGAGGGCTTGTGGGAATGTAACTTGACTTGGTGCCAAATACCAGACTGATACCGTCTGCGGACCGTTAATCGGGGGCATTCCAGTAAGAGTAGTGTTTTGAACAAAAAATTGATTTACTCCGTTAAGACTTGCACCTCCACCAATTTTTCCTAAAACTTGTCCACAACTAGGTAAATTTACTGGAGAGAAAAAATTGTTGTTAGATGTGCTGTCTAGAACTGTTGTATCGCCACTTGAAGAGTTAGATTTTACCTCTACTGCTGCGTCTACCCATTGATCAGCGACGATCGCAGTCCATTTGAATGTTATAATCTGACAGGGTGTTGTTGCAACAAAATAGCTTGAGGCGGATGTATCCTTAGTAAAATCCATAACAAATGGAATTCCAAAACTACCAAACCATATTATTCCATAATAAAATGTCTGAGTTTTATTAACAAAAGCAATTTCACTTAGAACAGCAGCAACGCCAACTGCTATTGAAACACCGATGAAAAGAATCCCAAATGCTCGTCTTACTTCAATTGGATTTTGTTGCATAATGAATGCTCATCTTTCTTTTTCTGATAATTTAAAAGTTTGAAATTTGAAAAGTTTGTTGGTTTCACTAAATTGCAATAAAATTATTTTTGGTTTTCATCGTACATGTCTGCCCAGTGTGTCCTTTCTTCCATCGGTAGGCTTTTATCAACGCCTTCTGCTTTTTCTTTTATTGATTCAACTGCTCTTTCTGTCTCTTTTTGTATGTCTTTTGTAATTTTTCCTGACATGAATCCCGCCATTCCTGAGAATTTGTAATCCAAAACAGCCTCAAGGTGTGTAGTGCTATTTTTTGATGTAAGGATGAGATCTTTTGTACCCTTGATTATTCCCTTGGTCCATTCGGTATGTACTTTTTCATTTGGGTATAGGGTTACCGTTTGCAGACATTTATTGACTTTAGCAAGTATGACCTCGCGTTTTACTTCGTTATTTTCACGTGAAATGTTCCTAATCGAGGTAATAGCGCTCCAAAACTTGGGGTCATTATCAATCTCAGATATCACATCCCAGACCTTGTCCACTGGAGCATTAATCTCAATAGATGCTTTAATTTGAGCCATATGACTTTGGTATATGCCAACATGATATATGTTTTAATCATCAATATGTATCAAAATCCAATTCGCTGGGTTTATTAAAATTCAAGATTGTTTTATTTTGTGAGTTATTCAAAAAAGCCACTAGTTGGGATAATCATGGGCTCTAGTTCAGATACCAAAGTAATGCATAGCGCTGCCACTGTTTTAGATGAATTTGGAGTAAAGCACGAGGACCAGATTATTTCTGCACATAGAACACCAACAAGATTATTAGATTATGCAAGACATGCTGAAAAAAATGGATTCAAAGTAATAATTGCAGGAGCTGGTGGCTCAGCACATCTTCCAGGAATGATTGCATCTCATACTATCATTCCAGTGATAGGAGTCCCAATAATGGTGTATAATGACAAGTCTGGCAGCTCTGACCGCTTTAAATTCTCTGCGTTTGGGGGATTGGATTCACTTTTGTCCATATCAGAGATGCCAACAGGTTCTCCAGTGGTAACAGTTGGAGTAAACAAGGCTGCAAATGCAGGCCTATATGCTCTAAAAATACTTGCCAATGAATTCACTGAGATTCAACGAAAACTCAGACAACACAAAGAAAAACAACACTATTCTGTGCTTAAAGAATCAGAAGAGCTTAAAAAACTGGGGTTAACTAAATTTACAAAGAAAAAGTTTAAGAAATAAATCCATATTTTATAAAAATGTAAATATATTTAATTTTTAGATCATCTTTTATTCTATTCAAAGTAAAGAGATGTATATTATGGAAATTAAAGAAATACTATACAAGGCCATTTCAAACTATGAAGAGCATAAGATAGTATCTGATATAGCACAGGGAGATAGTCCAGAGACAATAGGCACTATATGCGGTGAGTGTATGCCTATTCTTGAAAATCTAGAAGGTGAAAAATCTGAAAAAATGGTCTCTTTTGCAGAGGGGCTTGTCCACTATCTGCTAACAGTGGCATTAATCCCAAGTCAAAGGAAAGTCTCCCTTGCCTCTGTAGATGTGGATGTAGTCATTCCAGATATCTCGACTCTTTCCTCATCTCCTCAAGATGCGCTTGTAATCGCATTTCCAAAAACTAACAATTCTCAATTAATAAAGAAAAAAGTTACAGAATTAACAAAAATTCAGCCACACAAAGAAAACATATGGTTTGTTTTAGAAAATGAACTGCCTTTAGAAGTAAAAACGTATAAAGTAGGTAATAGTTATAATGCGTCTTTTTCAAATATCATAAATGACATCATTTGGTTTACCTCAAATAAAAAACAGTCAAAGCTAAAAATTTTTAAGATATGAGAGATTTTACGTCAACATATTTCCCAACATGCTCAACAATCTTTTCAACTTTATCCAAGTCTTTGATAAATGGAACTACGCCTAAAATTGGAACATTGGTGAGCTCGTAAAGTGTTACAGGGGCATTCTTTTCTGCAGGAGTTCCCTTTTCGTCAAAATTATTTATGACAAGGCCACGTATTCTAATTCCGTAATCTTTGCATGTTTTACATGTCATTACAGTTTGATTCAGCGTACCTAATGTTGCTCTTGTTACAATGATGGTTTCTATACCCATTTCTTTTATCATATCCGCCACAAAGAAATTTTTTGTAATCGGAGTCATAATTCCTCCGATTCCTTCAACTAACAATATTTCATGCATAGAAAGTAAGTTTTTAAATTGTTGAAAAATTAATGGCATGTCAACAGATAGCCCCAAAAGTTTTGTTGCATCATAAGGAGAAGTTGGGATGGGTAGAAATACAGGATTTATTAGATTCTCAGGATCTTGTATGGAGGTGGCTTCAACAAGTATAGTAACGTCTGCAGATTTGAAACCCGACTTTTGTGGATAGCCAGTTGCAATTGGCTTCATTACACCAACATCCACGCCTATCTTACGCATGGAGCCCGCAATGCCAGCCGTGATTGAGGTTTTTCCAACCCCCGTGTCCGTGCCTGTAATAAAATAGGCCTTCACAAATGGCAATTATCGCCCTTCCTTAAGAATTCACCGTACCATTATTATTGCCAAAGTTAGAATTTTCATTAATTGAATTCTAAAAATTTTGTGTGGCATCCGTATACGCAAATGAAAGAATGGAAAAATTTTGATGTCATAACAAAAGGGGATGGAATGTGGCTTGTCGATTCAAAAGGAAACAGGTTACTTGATGGAGTGGCAAGCATGTGGTGTAATGTATGGGGACACTCAAAAAAAGAACTAGTTAATGCAATGATAAAACAAACAAAAAAATTACAACATTCTTCTTTGTTTAACCTTACAAATGATCAAGCAGAGTTACTTGCAGAAAAACTTGTCAAAATCTCTCCTGGAATGAACAAAGTGTTCTATTCTGATGATGGTTCAACTGCAATGGAGATTGCAGTTAAGATTGCTTTTCAATACTGGCAAAATATTGGAATAAAAAATAAAACAAAATTTGTTACATTGGAAAATGGGTATCATGGAGATACTATTGGCTCAATGTCAATTGGATACGTCCCTCATTTTTTTGCAAAATTCAAAAACTTACTTTTCCCTGTAATTAAAACACCAACGCCACACAAATATAGAATGCCAAAAGGTTTCACTTTTAATGAATATCAAGAGTATTGCCTTGAAAGAATAGAAAAAGTATTTGTAAAAAATAACGATCTTGCTGCATTTGTAATGGAAAGTGGTGCACAGATTGCTGGAGGCATGATAATTTATCCGTCAGAATTTCAGAAAAAAATAAGCCAGTTATGCAGAAAAAACAACGTGCTTTTTATTTTAGATGAGATTGCAACAGGTTTTGGAAGATTGGGGTCTTTCATTGAGTATCAATCTCAGAAAAGTATTCCAGATATTGTATCATATGGAAAAATGTTGACTGGAGGGTATTTACCACTTGCAACCACTTTAACTAGCCAGAAAATTTACGATTCATTTCTTGGCAAATACAATGAAATGAGGCATTTCTTTCATGGCCATACCTTTACTGGAAATCCACTTTCTTGTGCCACGGCTCTTGCAAATCTCAATTTATATGAAAAAAATGACCTCATTTCAAAGAATAGAACCAAAATAAGGCAATTTGAGAGACGGACTGATGAAATTAGTAATTTAAGCCTAGTTGGTGATGTGCGACATAAGGGCATGCTTATGGCAATTGAACTTGTAAGCAATAAGAATAAAAAAACACCGATTGCTCCAGACAAAAAAATTCATCAGAAAATTTTTGTAGAAGCTAAAAAACACAAAATTTACTTGCGTACACTTGGTCACATAGTAATGATTGTGCCACCGCTTGCAATATCTGCAAAAGAACTTGATTTCTTACTTGATGGTACAATAGATATAATAAAAAAAGTCACGAAGGAGCTTTGAAAAAATTATCTCCTTCGCGCTCTTCTAAGTTTTAATTCGAGCTCTCTTATTCTACGATTGCGTACTGCAATAGACAGCTTTAGTCTATTTCCTTCTCGCCTTGCCATATCATGTGAATTTCTAGCTCTGTTCAGAGCTGCACGCAGTGTTATCATTTGTTTGCGTGTTGGCGCAGGTTTAGCTCGTCTCTTTGCTTTCTTTGATCGTCTTTTAGAAACCATGCAACACCTGCAATGAGGAAATAATTAAGCATGACGTAGTAATTGTTTAAAATCAGACAACACTTTAACACCGTGTCTTCATATACATAAGCTAGATCGATTCATGCCACAGATCCGTACATGCCCCATTTGTAAGAAAGTGTTGCAAATAAATGAGATTCACAAATGTACAAAACAAGGTTCAGAGTTTGTAATCTGTGATAAATGTGGACAGAAATACAAAGCTTGGCAAGGGCATATTTGCCCTACCATGATCAAATAAGATCCTCAAATTCATTATAAAAAAAGAGCAATAATAAACGTAAACCTCGTAGAATTTTTAGGTTTACAATTACAATAATCTTATTAATGAAATCAGAAAACACTCACTATGAATTCAGAACATGCATTCATTATGCAATGCAAACAAAGGGTTATGTCAGGCCAAAAAACTACTGCAAACGAAGCTATCGCGCTTATCAATGTTTCAGAAGAATCATTACAATTCTTATCAGATGCAGCAAATAAGATTACAAGAAAATTTAATGGAAATATCATCGATGTTGAAACTCTAATCAATGCAAAAAAAGGTACTTGTCCAGAAGATTGTTCATTTTGTTCTCAGTCTGCATTTTACAAAACAGGCATTGACACTTACAGGCTATTACCAACAGATATCATCGTGCAAAATGCAAAAATTGCAAAAGACAATGGCGTAAAAAGCTTCTGTCTTGTCTGTGCATGGCGTGGACCATCTGAAAATGATTTTAAACAAATATGTGAAATAATCAAAAAAGTAAACTCCAAAGTAGGAATTGAAGTGAACTGTTCACTTGGATTCATTAATGAAGAAATGGCAATACGCCTCAAAGAGCTTCATGTAAAAAGATACAACCATAATTTGGAGACTGCACGAAGTTTCTTTTCAAAAATATGCACTACACATACTTATGATGAAAGAATGGAGACAAATAAAATAGTAAAAAAAATTGGCCTTGAGCTGTGCTGTGGAGGAATTATTGGCATGGGCGAATCCAGAAGCCAAAGACTTGAACTTGGTCTTGATTTAGCAGATCTTAGTCCTGAAGAATGTCCAATTAACATTCTAGTGCCACAGAAAGGAACTCCACTTGAGCTTCAAACAAAACTATCACTTTCAGAAATATTGCGCACCATAGCTGTGTTTAGATTTTTGATGCCAAAAACAATACTAAAGATAGCAGGTGGAAGGGAAGTTCATCTTGAAAACGACCAAGAAAAAGCACTTCTTGGCGGTGCAAACGGAATCATAACTGGCGGATACCTTACTATCGATGGAAACACAGCTCAAGAAGATTTGCAAATGATATCAAGAATAGGTCTTGAAACATAAATTAGATTTTGTAGATGAAACCCTTGAAAAAATAAAATCAAGGAATCTTTACAGAAAACTACATAACAACCGAGTACAAGGGCCACATATTTTATTTAAGAAAAAAAAGCTCATCAATCTCTGTTCAAATGATTATCTTGGACTAGTCAGTAGTAATATTCCAAACCTGCAACTGCAATCAAGTTCAAGACTTGTTGCTGGAAATGATTTTTCTTTTAGCATTTTAGAAAAAAAACTAGCAGATCATAAATCTCAGGAATCTGCACTCATATTCCCTACTGGGTATATGGCTAACCTTGGCTCCATTCCAGTGCTTGCACAAAAAGGTGATCTAATTCTTAGCGACGAATTAAACCATGCAAGCATAATTGAGGCGTGTAGAATTTCAAAGGCAAAAATTTCTGTCTACAAGCATAATGATGCTGAAGATCTCAAGAAAAAGATCAGCCAAAAGGCAGATCGCAAGTTCATAGTTACTGAAGGTATTTTTAGCATGAATGGAGACTTTGCAGATCTAAAAAAGATTTCAGAGATTGCAGACAAGAATAATGCACTACTCGTCTTAGACGATGCCCATGGCGATTTTGTAGCAGGTAGTGATGGAAGAGGATCTGCAGACCAATCAGGTGTTGCAAAAAAGATCGATGTGTATGTGAGCAGTCTAAGCAAGGGACTAGGAGCCTTTGGCGGATATGTTGCCTCTAGAGATAAAATAATAGATCTTACAGTAAATACGTCAAGGCCGTTTATCTACACTTCGGCGTTACCAAGTTTTCTTGTCGATCTTGCTCTAAAACGATTTTCATCTAATCGTGAAAAACATCGAAAGAAACTATGGATTAATGTCAAAAGAATACAAGATGGCCTAGACTCTATTGGATATACTTTCAATTCTACAAGCCAAATAATTCCCATCATCATAGGCCACGAGAAGAAAACAATGGAATTTGGGAAATACCTATTTGATAAGGGTGTATTTGCACAACCAATTAGATATCCGACAGTCTCTTTAGGTTTAGCTAGAATCCGAATTTCTGTTACTGGCTTGCTTACAGAAGAACAAATTGATAGGTCACTTGATGTCTTTGAGGCAGCAGGCAAAAAGTTTGGAATTTTATAAAATCAAGATGATTTGGTATAAATTTGGAATAAGGCATTAATAATAAAACAACAAAATCAAACCATGGCAGACATTAGTATAGGCATTGCGGCATTAGCAGGTCTTGGTTCGTTTCTTGCTCCCTGTATTTTGCCCATGATACCAGCCTTTCTTGCCTACATATCTGGAACCACACTAACTGAACTTCAGAGAAATAATGGAACCGTTAACATAGTTGCAAGTCGAATAAACATTATACTTAATACAATTTTCTTTGTACTAGGATTTTCAGTTGTATTTTCTGTTCTTGGTGTGATTCTAAATAGTGTTTTATCAAGTACTGCAGGCAGTCTCCTTGCAGGATTCAATCACGTAGGAGGAATAATAATAATTGCATTTGGCGTTTTTATGCTGTTATCTACCAAGCTCAAAAATCTTAATTTTGAAAAAAAGTTTCTTCCAAACAGAACCAAAGCGAGTTACCCAATGTCATTTCTTTTTGGATTGGCATTTGCAACTGGTTGGACACCCTGTATTGGCCCAATCTTAGGAAGCATACTTACACTAGCTGCAACATCGCCAGGCCATGCATTTGCATTATTACTTTCTTATTCACTGGGATTAGGGATTCCGTTTATCTTAATGGGAATATTCTTCTCCAGATTTACAAGAATCATCAAAGCAATGAGTAGACATTTGAAATATTATTCTATAATTATGGGAGGGTTCATTATTTTATTGGGATTCCTTGTATTCACAAATCAGCTCGCAGCCATAGCAAGCTTCCCATTTTTGAACAATTTACTATTAGGGTGAAAATGTGAAATCAGAAATTAAAAGTGCAATTATTGTGGTAATAATAGTTGCTATTGCAATTGGTGGAATAAGTGCATACTTCAATTCGCTAGACATACCTAAAGTAACATCTACACCAATACCATCAAATAAAATTTCAGCTCCTACAAATCAGACCCCGTTAACAAATGACAAAACCCCAGTAACTCAAACCACAATAAATACTAGCCCTACTATAGACGAAAGTCACAACTTTAAAGCTCCAGATTTGGTAGGAGTAGATGGTTACATCAACACTACACCTGAAGATCTAAAAAATACCATGAAAAACAAAGTTGTGCTTTATGACTTTTGGACTTATAGTTGCATAAACTGCATAAGAACACTTCCATATCTTACAGCGTGGAATGAAAAATATGCAGATAAGGGGTTACTCATAATAGGAGTGCATTCTCCAGAATTTGAATTTGAAAAAGACATCAATAATGTAAAAGACGCAGTAAAAAAATACAGTATAAAATATCCTGTAGTGCTTGACAACGACCATCAAACTTGGAGTGCATTTGGTAACCAATATTGGCCAAGGGAATACATTACAGATTATCATGGATACATAAGACATGATCACATAGGCGAAGGAAATTATGACGAGACTGAAAAAGTAATACAGCAACTTTTAGATGAACGCAGCCAACATCTTGGAATGGATATTAAAGCAGATCAGCCACTAGTAAACATACAAGAACATCAATTTTCCAATTTTCAAACTCCTGAACTTTATTTTGGATATAGCTTTGCGCAAGGAAGAAATTATCTTGGAAACTCTGAAGGGTTCAACCCAGGCCAGGTTGCATCATATTCTTTACCTGCTCAACAAAATAGGGACTATTACTATCTTGATGGCAAATGGCAAAATCTTTCGGACAGCATGAAACTTGTATCAGATAATGGAAAAATTGTACTTTCTTACTTTGCAAAAACAGTGCATATGGTAGGTGCCAATAACTCAACACTACAAATTTTACTTGATGGAAATTCAATAAAACCAGAAGACTCTGGTGATGATGTTCAAAATGCAACGGTTCATACATCTGAAGATAGATTATACAATATTGTTTCAACCAGTCAGGCAGGACCACATGTTCTTACCATTATAGCTAAACCAGGTTTTCAAATATACACATTTACCTTTGGCTAGCAGTATTGAAAAATAATGTTTCATAATTCGAATTTAGAAACATTATAAATCAATGCGCGCAACAATAAAAAATTTTAACCACGCCCACCTGTCACTACAGTTACATACTTTGTAAGAACAAGACACCTTAAAGCCTAAATTATAATCACATGCAGTCAGAAAATCATGAATTTTGTCAACAAATGGAACCAACAGAAAGACAGTCTATCACAAAAAGTGATTGACAAAGTAAAACCAGATACACCGCTCAAGCCAAAAATTGATGAAGCGCAAAAAAAGCTGCAGTTGCAAATAGTAAAACTTGATTCAATTACAAAGAAACTAAGAGAGAAAGATGATTTTATTTTCAAAAAGGTTGTTGAAGCAGTAAAGCTTCAAAACACGCCTTATTCACAAGCTTATGCTACTGAACTTCACGAAATTAGAAAAATGAACAACATGGTAACGAGTGCAAAACTTGCCATGGAACAAATTCAACTCAGATTAAACACAATTTCTGAACTTGGTGATGTTGTAGTAACATTGAGCCCATGTATGTCCATAATCAAAGGATTAAGTGCTGGACTTGGCGGCCTCATGCCAGAAGCCAATTCATCCATGCAGGATCTCTCAACCATATTAGGTGACATCATGGCGGGCGCGTCAGTCAATGGAAATGCCAACATTGCAATAGATACCACAAATGTAGATACGGCAACCATACTGGAAGAAGCTCATGCAGTACTGGAAGGACAAGTACGACAGACCATTCCAGATCTACCTACATCTCTTCCTGCCACTACACGCACAGAAGAGCCCACTACTTAGATTTTTTCTTACTTATTTCTTGAAGAATTTTTTTTATTCTGGAAATAGTAGGATAGCTGTATCCTAACTTTCTGTAATTTGCAATCATCATCTTCCAATTTTTTAATCTCCATTGGGCTTGCTCGGAAGTTACTGAATGAATTTCACGCTTGATTATACTTTTTCGACCAACTTTTAACACACCAGCATCTTTTGCAGTCCATCTATTTTTTGCAAAGTGAAGGCCTGCTACAATTTCTTTTATTGGTATGTCATTAAAATATTCTTGAAGTTTTTTTATCTGCTGATCAGTTGGCCTTTCATTTACCTTTAATGAAAGTTCAAATTTTTCCATATTAGCAATGTTCAGTTGGAGTCTAAATGAATTATGGTTTCTTTTATAACTAAGTTGACCTTAAACTAATCCAAAAATTACTCTTTTTGTGGTTTTGATTTTCCCCAGAAGAATTCTTTCCTCATAAAAGAATCCAGTTGATCATATGCTTCCATGGAGATTTGTTGGTTTCTAAACATTTGAGATACTAGCAGTAAGAATTTTTGTTGGAATTCTATATCATGTTGATGATATCGGTCTAACTTGTCTACAAGCTCAGTTAGCTTCTCAAGCAACGGCTTTACTTCATCTGATATTATCTTCTTTACTTCGCTTGAACTTGCAGCCGAATCTTCAAACTGCTTTACCATGATTTAGTAGAGTGTAGCAGATATTTAAAGCAAGAAAATCACATTTTATCAATTAGGATACGAACTTTAAATCCAATCATGAGACAAATCAAATTTTAGCTTAATTTTAGTAAATTATACATGAGACGTTATTTTTTACATTGTTTACATTCACAGTCAAACATACCAAATTTTCCCATACACTCATCGTGTTTCTCATCAGAACACTTGTAGCATTGAACCATCTAAAACTTGAAGCATCAAAGTCACTATAAATTGGTTCTTTTGTATGATGATCAAATGTATTTTGATATTATTTCATGTATTTCTTGGCGATGAGTTTCAATTACTTCTTTTACCTCTGGAGTATCATCAAAAACACTTGATGACGCACATCTAGCTTTTATGAGGTAGTGAATTGTTGCTTCTTCCAGTTTGCCAACATAGTAACCATACAAAAAATCTATCTCATTTTCAAACTTCCAAACTTGTTGAATTCTTGGATTCACTATTTTTAATTCAGATGGTAGTTCTTTGATTCTGCGTTTGACATACTCATCTATAGATTTTCTAATGTTTGCGTCACTCATCATTTGATTCTAGTCTAAAATTCCGGGAAATAAGGATTAATCGTAAATTAAGAACAAAACACTAAAAAATATTGCAATTAGTGTAGAAAGTCAAACCAAAGGCTTACAGGTAGTTAATTCAGATATTCTAAAGATGGAACGTAAAATCCCTGCACCAGATAAGAAAACATTGGAGCACATGGCCACACTAGACTGGAATGATCTTATGATATTCATGCATAAAAAATATGGTAAGAAATTCACACAGGATTTTCTAAGAAATTACACATACAGATTACAAAAACTGAAATGGCGCAAAAATCAAAAATGGAAATAAAGTGCATTCTTTTCCTTGATCATTGCTTTATCATAATCTTTTTTGTCGCTATTTTTTATAATGTGAACCCATAAAACCATCAGGCTTTATTCTTGCCAATTTACCTGTTATGGTATAGACTTCAATGACTAGTATTTTCTGCCTTTTCTTCATTTTTTATACCCCATTCATTTTTTGTGTGTCCATTATTGTTATTAAACGTCTTACCCCAGAAAAATTTAGACAGTATTATTGATTCCATTTTATTTCATTTAGTTAGATTGATAGATAAATTAGTAAGAATGCAGTGTCGTGCATCTCTTTTTATGCATGAAAATGTGTGATTTGTCGTAAAGTATTTGCAATACAATTCACTGCATACATAGAGGTTAAATCCTACTGTAACGTATACAGTAAACGATAAGAAAAATGGTATCAAGTTATCATAATTCTGAACTTTTGAACTTCTTCGGGATAAAAGACTCTAGAAAGTATATTCGTATTTGCATAAGATGCGGTTCTGAGAATATTCAGCGAGAACAAAACTGTATTGAATGCAGAGAATGCGGCAAAGTCCTTTCCACCAAACATAACTAATAGATTAGTTATGGCAAAATGAGTTAGAATAAACGAGTAACGTTTGGTATTTTGAGGGCATCCAAATGGTACCAAATAATGTATTTTTTAGAACATACAAGAAATTATGAATTACTAGGTCTATAGTAATACAAGTCATTTAGCCGATTGGGTCATCACGTAACCAACATCCCAGACCCTGGCCCAACGGCTTTTTTTATCCACTAATTTTGTTCTATGAAAATCACAAATACTAATGATTTATTGAATAATTAATGGTCAAAGGCAAAGTGTTTGCCAAGCAAGATGGTAGTGGAATAAGGGAAGAGACATACTTGGACCAAAAAATGAATCCAATAGATGAGGAATTTGCCTCTTTTGTAAGGATTAAAGAAACCTTTCTTGATGAAGACGGTCAAGAGAAGGAGCTTGTTACTGTCAAGAAGATGGATCCTATGATTCAATGTTGGGATGAGGAAGAGAGAATAGCAGAACCTTGACCTTAAATTATACATTATCATAAACCACCTTACAATGGTTGATGAGATAAAGAACAAGATAGAAGAATTAAGCGAAAAATTGGAGAAATCATTTGAAAAATCATTTGAAAAATCACCCGAAGAAGTAATACAAACACTTCATGAATTTATAACATATTGTGAAGGTATTACACATAATGAAAAGAACCCCATTAACAAAGTCACTTAATGATAATACGTTGTTGACTTTGTATGTTTTGGAGAGTGTTGTGCAGATTGCTTTTAAAATTAAAAAACAATTTGATGAAATTAGTCCAAGACTAAACAATTTTGAAGAACGGATCAAGAAATTAGAAAAAAGACATTTAGATGCACCAGAAGAACTACGATGATGTATTAACATAATTTTATCAAAAATACCCAATTTTAATGGGGTTGAGCTTTTATTCGTAGCACAAAAGATCAGACAAACTTTTACCAGATAATGGGGGTGTTTTAACCATTGGCTCATCAATACAGGCATAAATGCTAAACCCCCCTCTAAAAATTGATTTTTTGAAAATATCAGCCTATACGTAATTTGATGAAAATCGCTATGGGTTTAGCTTTTACGAGTGATTTTCAATTTTCTAACTCTATTAAAATCACAGTTAATTTGTCAGTATTTTTTCTCTTGCTTGAACTATCTCAATTTCTACAGTTTCTATGGGTTCATCCACCACATTTCGCCTAATTGAAAACATTTTTGGTTTATCAAAATCTTTAGTGCAGTCAGGACAAGCATAAACCAGAACCCTATATTCATTGGGAGCTTTTGGGTTAGAAAGGCGAGGGTAATAGACTAATCTTCCCCCACAATCCACGCAATATCTATTTGCGCGTCTTGTTCTGGCCAATGTGAACCTCCTGCACATATCCAGATGTTGCGATCAGTATAAGATCTACGTAGTCTAAATGAATGAACCCAAATGTGATCGAGCTATAATATTTCATAATTCGAGTTTTGAAATATACAAAAACAAATACGGGTGTTTTTACCATATGCATGATTAGGTACAAAGTATTATATTTCTAAATTCGAATTATGAAATACTATAGGCGCCGCCCGTCAGACTTGAACTGACGACCAGCTGATTAACAGTCAGCTGCTCTACCACGCTGAGCTAGGGCGGCAATAGATTTGTTCGTAGAATATATGGATTTAATTCTTGCTAAGATTATTTTTGGATCGAATCTAGTTTCTCAAAGAGATAAATTCCATCTAGGAAAACTCTATGATCTTTGTTTTTGACTTTAGTATTTTGTTGTAAGCTTGCCGCAGTTTGAGACACGTCAGTCAAAACAGGTCCAGTTATTATCACATCGTCTCCTTTTGAGACCACTTTGG